>Ga0137433_1000836_pt1 | contig 14638 bp, 23 predicted proteins | sample EasRivERMZT840_2_FD_102335 | JGI IMG/M metagenome (GOLD analysis project Ga0137433, IMG submission 102335) | Soil microbial communities from meander-bound floodplain in the East River, Colorado, USA - East River MetaG ERMZT840_2 | ecosystem: Environmental > Terrestrial > Soil > Floodplain ...
CTGACCGTTTCCCCCCACTCCACCCATAAAAACCACCAGACGAGGTGACTTTGATGACCAGTCCGCACCCGTACGGCCCCCATCGGCCCGAGGACGCACCCAACGCGGTCACGGTGCTGGGCCCCGGTCTCAATCAGGGCAGCACCAGCTACCCGATGCCCGAGGTGCGGCCACTGCCTGCCGCGCTGGTGCGTCAGCGTGAGCGCATCAACCAGCTGGCCCACGAGGCGGCCCGCCATGAGTGACGCCCAGCTGGCGCTGCCCGGCATGGAACCGGCCCGGGAAAACGAGTCCCCGATGGTGCGCGCGTGTCGCCAGACCATCGACGCGCTGGCCACCGCTGGCAAGCTGCTGCCCCATCACGCGGTGCTGACTCAGCTGCTGATGGCGCTGGCCGAGGCCATCGACGGTGGCCGCCGATCCGGGCGGGCATCGGCGGTGGCGATGGCGGCGCGTGAGCTACGGGACACGCTGCTGATGATTGACCCGCCACCCGAGGACGGCAAGGCAGGCGCCGATGCGTTGGCCGCGCTGCGCGAGTTCCAAGCAGCTGTGGAGTATGCGGCCAATAACGGCGGGGCTCTCCCCGAGGGCTGGGCTGGTCGCTGATGCTCGAAAACCCCAGCGACTGGTGGACGCTGCCCGGCGCCGCACCACTGCACGCCACCCGCCGCGATCCCTCGTTTCGCACCGAGGGCACCCGGGCGGGCATCATCGCTCAGGCGCTGGGGACCCCGCTGCTGCCGTGGCAGCAGTACGCCGCCGATATTGCCGGTGAGCTGAACCCTGATGGGACCTACCGTCACAAGGTGGTGGTGGTCACCGTGCCCCGCCAGTCAGGCAAGACAACGCTGATGCGCGCGGTGGGTGTGGACAGGTGTCTGTCACGCGAGGGGCTGGGGTGTTTCTACACCGCCCAAACGGGCAAGGATGCGCGCGACCGGTGGAACGATCTAGCGTTACAGATCGCTGACAGTCCTCTGGCCGCGCTGGCCACGATGCGCCGAGCGGCTGGCGCTGAGCGGGTGGTGTTCGCTAACGGCTCGATGTTCCGAGTCTTCGCACCCGGCCCTAAGTCGCTGCACGGGTACACCCCGCCGCTGGTCATGCTTGACGAGGCATTCGCACATGACGAGGTGACCGGTGAGGCGCTGATGGGTGCCATCGGCCCGGCCCAGGTCACAGTGCCCCACCGGCAGCTGTGGGTGGTCTCGACCAAGGGCACCGCTGAGTCAGTGTTTCTGAACCGGTGGATTGAAGCGGGCCGGGCCGGTGCCCAGGGGGTGGCGATCCTTGAATGGGCGGCCCGCGATGGGGTCGATATCTACGACCCAGTCATGTGGCCCACGTTCCACCCGGGCATGGTGGTGCTGCCCGGCCGTGACCCGCTGGTCACCACCGAGGCCATCGCTGACGAGGCTGGCCGTCTGGCCCGCTCCGAGTTTGAACGCGCCTACGGCAACCGCGAGACACGTACCGCCAGCCACCTCATCCCCGCCACCCTCTGGGACTCGTTGGGACCCCAGGACGGCGCCGAGCAGCAGCCCCCAGCCAGCTGGGACGGCGCGGTGGGCGGCTGGTGTGTTATGCCCGGCGGTACCGCGTCAGCGGTGGTGGTCTCATGGCGCCTCAGCGACGGCGGCCCGGTCTATGCCCGGGTGGCCCGCTCGGGGCCGGGTGTGTCCTGGGTGGCGCCAGCTGTACGTGAGCTGCGCGGCCGTGGTGTCCGCGCGTGGGCGGCTGCCGGTCGCGGCCCAGCTCACGAGGTGACTGACGAGCTGGGCAGCCCCGAGTGGGTGCGGCAGCTGGACAGCAACCAGTACGCCACCGCCTGGGGTGGGCTGATGAGGATGCTCACCGATGGGACGCTGAGCCATGACGGCAGCGAACCACTGGCCATCGGCGCCGCCAACGTGACCACCCGCCCCGTGGGGGACTCATCAGCGCCCAGTCTGCGCAACTCAGCCGGTGATGTGTCCGCGCTGGTCGCGCTGATGGTCTCAGCCTGGGGTCTGGACCACCGGCCCGTATCCGCGCCACTCCAGTACAGGGTGGGCTGAGTACCGCTAGCCTCTGAGCTTGGGGGGACTGACGGCCCCGGCACATCGGAGGTGTGCCGGGGCCGTTGCCTGTCAACCACGACACGCCGCGACAGGTCACGAGTCTGGCGTATTCCACTGGTCTAGGCGTACTCTCGCGCTTGTGCCAGGACGACACCGAGCAGCAGCCGCCACCCGCAAGCCCCGCCGCACCATCGACCCGTGGGGCGTGGCCCAGGTGGCGGCTGTCCGCGCCGCCGAGCTGGAGGCGGCCCGCGTGAACGCGGCCGTCCCCCCTATGCAGGTCGGCATTGAGTCCCCATTCCCCCACGATTCGGTGCTGAACTCGGTGGTCTGGGCCGACCTGACCGGTTCCGAGTTCCAGCAGATGACACGCGCCGCCGCTATGTCGATTCCGGCGCTGGCCCGGCAGCGGCACATTCTGACCGGCACCACCGCCCGGTGCCCGCTGGTCCACATGATCGGCGCCACCCGGGCCCCCGACGACTATTGGATGGTGCGCGGTGACAGAGACCTGTCCCCGTATCACCGGATGCTGTGGACCGTTGACGACTTGATGTTCGGTGGCTGGTCGCTGTGGCGCGCCGAGCGTGGCAGTGAGTCCCAGCTGCTGCACGCCGAGCGGGTGCCGGTGGAGCGGTGGGGCACCGACCCGGCGGGCCGCCTGCTGGTGGACGGTGAGCTTGTCTCATCCTCCGAGGTGATCCTGATTCCGGGACCCCACGAGGGCATCCTCAACTTCGGTGCTCAGGCGCTGACCCGGATGGTGGCCAACCTTGACGCGGCAGCCAACGCGGCCCGCAACCCCAGCGCCTATCTGGAGCTGCACTACACCGGTGACGAGCCACTGATTGACACCGATATTGACGCGCTGATTGCCCGGTGGGCTGCCGCGCGGCGTGGTGAGAATGGTGGCGTGGCCTACACCGGCCGGTCGCTGGAGCTGAAGGAGCACGGCACCCACGAGGCTCACCTACTCATCAGTGGCCGCGAGGCTGACGCGGTGGACGCTTCACGGCTGGTGTCCAGCCCCTCAGCGATGGCTGACGCCACCACCGCCGGTGCCTCACTGACCTATGAGACCACCGCCGGGCGAAACGTCCAGTTCATCGACTACGGTGTCGGGCTCTACATGGACGCCATAGCGGCCCGGCTGTCGATGGACGACGTGGTGCCCCGGGGCCACCGGATCGCTTTTGACGTGACCCAGCTGACCGTGATGGACCCCGCCGAGACAGGAGCTGCCACCAGTGACTGACGACGCCAGCACCGCCCTAAGTGGAGGGCCGGCCCTATCACTTAGGGCCAGCTGTGCCTGCCCGTGGTGGTGCTACCTGCACCCGTTGACCGGCCCCGAGCTGACCGCTTCGCTGCCCGGCACCGAGCTGACAGCTGCCGCCCAGGTGGCCGAGCTGCCGCCGCGTGGCGAGGAAGACTCGCGGGTGGTGTCCGGGCTGGTGCTGCCCTTCGGTCCCGTCGGCTACACCAGTGTGGGCCCGGTGCGGGTGCCCGATGCCAGCCGCGTTTCCATCCCCGAGGACGTGTCACGCATCCGGCTGATGGACTATCACCAGAGCCCGGCGGTGGCTATCGGCTACTGCACCGCGATCCGGCCCACCCCTCAGGGGTTGCGCGCTAGTTTCCATGTGGCCCAGACCCCCTACGGGGACGCGGCGCTGCTGGAGATTCGTGAACGTGTCCGCGATGGGCTCAGCGTCGAGCTGGGGGCCATCGACATACGGGGGGATGAGCTGCTGGCCAGCCAGATGCTGGCCGTGGCGCTGGTCCCCATCCCCGCCTGGGAGGATGCCAGGCATGACGGCCTCGCCGCTGCGCGCGAGGACAGCACCACCACCACCAACACCACTACGGAAGGCACACCTATGACACCCGAGCAGCGCGCACGGCTGGCCGAGCTGGTCGCCATGAACGCACGCACCGCCGAGGAAGAGGGGGAGTTTCTGGAGCTGGTCAGGCTGCTGGCCACCAGCCCCGAAGAGACCCCCGCCGATGCCCCGGCCCCCGAGCTGGCGGCAGCCGTTCAGCCAGCTGTGGCTGCTGGCGGCCCGGCGGCGCTTCCCGCTGGGATGCCCGGCGCACCCTCGCGGCGTGCCCAGCGTCCGGTGGCCGAGCTGTACGCGGCTATGTCGCGTGTCCTGACCGGCAACTCTCGCCCCGAGCTGGAGGCGGCGCTGTCCGATATCACCACCACCGCGAACATCTGGGTATCTGGGACCGCCTACGACGGGCAGCTCTGGGAGGGGCTGGAGTACACCCGGCGGTATGTGCCGCTGATGACACCGGCCCCGCTGAACAGCTACAAGGGCACCGGCTGGCGCTGGGTGACCAAGCCCGAGGTGGCTGACTACGCTGGCGACAAGGCGGCTGTACCGTCCAATGTCCCCGAGACCGAGGCCACAAACTGGACGGCTGCCCGCCTGGCCGGTGCCCATGACATCGACCGGAAGTTCTATGACTTCAATGACACCGAGTTCATCGCCGCCTACTACGCGGCCATGACCGAGTCCTATGCGGTCAAGTCTGATGCGAAGGCGCGTGCGTTCATTCTGGCGATGGCGGCAGCTAACGCTGCTGTCGTCGGCGCCACCACCATCTGGGGGGCCGCGATCCGGGCCGCCAACGCGGTGATGGACGCCACCGGGGGTGTTCAGCCGGACTACTTCCTTGTGTCCCAGGCTGACATGATCGGGCTGGCTGACGACAGCGCCTCCAGCCTGCCGGACACGAATCTGCTGGAGGTGTTCGGGGTTGACCCGGCCAAGTTCCTGATGACCACCGGTGTGGCCGCCGGGACCGTCATCGGCGGCATCAAGCAGGCGTCGCGGTGGCGTGAGCTGGGTGACACCCCCATCAGGGTGGAGACCATCAACATTACCAACGGCGGTATCGACGGCGGAGTGTTCGGGTACTACGCCACCGAGGCTGTCCACGATGGTGGCGTCCAGCGCGCCACGTTCGCGTAGGTGTCCGAGACCCCCGGTGAGCTGGTGGGGCTGCCTGACGGCGGCCCCACCAGTACCGCCGAAGTAAAGACATACCTGAAGCTCACCGATGACGCCGATGATGCCCGTATCAGCGCCATCGCTGCCGCTGTGAACAATCAGGTACGCGGCTGGCGTGTCTCCACTGTCGCGGTGGGTGCCACCGAGTGGCCCGCGCGCATCGTGCTGGGGTCCACGATGCTGGCCGCCCGGCTGTACCGCCGTAAGAATTCACCCGCTGGGGTGGAGGCATTCGGCAGCGACGGCGCGGTGTACGTCTCACGCACTGACCCGGACGTGGCTAGTCTGCTCCAGCTGGGGCCGCACCAGCCGCCCACGGTGGGCTGACGTGGAGACGCTGAGCTTCGCCCCGGTCACCTCACTGGTTGCCGCCCTACGCGGCGCCGGTGTCCGGGCCGACACCAACCCCGAGGACGTGAACCTTCCCGGCGCCTGGGTGACTGTGGACAGCATCATCGAGCTGGCCCTAGATGGCCACCTACAGCTGGAGTGTTCGGTGTACCTCATCACCGCTGACGGTGACTATGCGCGCGCCTATGGCCAGCTGGCCGAGCTGTATAACCTGATGCTGCAAACGGTGCGACCCGATGGGCCGGTGACCCCTCAGGGTGTCGTCATGCCCGGCAATTCAACCCCGATGCCCGCGCTGCGGGTGCCGGTCAACCTCATCTAGAAGGGAATCACCCACCATGCCCATCATTGCTAACAAGCTGGGGCCGGGCACGCTGACGCTGGGCATTGGGCCGCTGGCCGTCGAGCAGCAGCTGACCGGCTGCAAGCTGGTGCCATCGGAGACTGTCGAGACCGAGGACGCTATCAAGGTGCTCTCCGGTGACGAGCTGGCCGAGACGTCAACCGAGTCCTACAGCTGGACGCTGCAAGGTGAGTTCCTCCAAGACCTGAACACCGCCGGTGTGGTGGCGTGGAGCTGGACGAACAAGGGCACCGAACAAGCGTTCGTCTATGAGCCCAACGACGGCGGTTCCAGCTTCACCGGCACCCTCAAGCCAGTGCCGCTACAAGTGGGCGGTGACGAGGTGGGTAAGCGGATGCTGTCCACGTTCACCTGGCGTGTCGTGGGTGACCCCACCCCAGACTGGGTGTAAGCCCAGACCACCACTCAACCCAAGGAGAGGAACACACACCATGACCGAGGCCAAGCCCAAGGAGCCCGAGGGGTTCCCGGTGCCCGCTGACAACCCTGCCGGTGACCGTTACGCGGTCTATGACACCCAGGCGGGCCGTTACGTGGACGGCAGCGTGACCCACGTCAAGGCTGACGCGGACAAGGCGGCCACCGGGAAGGGCCATCTGCACGTCGTCAAGGTCTGACCGGTGTCCGAGTTCCAGCTAGACACCGATGCCGCCCGGGTGGCCGATGCGCTGATGCGTTCGGCCACCCAGCTGGGTGAGCTGGAGCCGGTCAACCGTCAAGCTGGCGCCATCATCACGGCGGCCCCGGCGCCGCATCGGTCCGGGCTTTTGGCGGCATCAGTCCGGGCCGATGTGACGGCCCACGGCGTCACCGCTGCCGGGCACACCCGTTACTGGACGTTCGTCCACTGGGGGGCCCCTAGGCGCAACATCGCCGCCCGGCCGTGGCTGCTGGCCCCGGTGGCCGAACCAGACCCCCGCATCATCGAGCTGTACGCCAACCACATGGCCACCACCGTGGCCGCAATCGAATAGGACACCACCCCGATGCCGCTATACCGCCCCACCTACGACGTGGAATATGACCCCAGCCAGCCCACCGTCCGAGTCAGCATCAGCTCAGGTGACATGATGCGCGCCGAGCTGGAGGCGGCCAAGCTGAAGCTGCCCGAGCGGGCACCGTTCCACGTCACCGCGCTGTGGCTGTGGTCCGCGCTGGTGCGCCTGGGGACCGAGCAGCGCCGGGCCGCCGAGTTCATCGCTGACCCGCCCGAGTGGCAGCCAGTCAAGGATGCCGCCGGTGAGCCATCGCTGGAGCCGGTGGACCCTACCCAGGACACTGGCGCGTCAGACTCCAGCTTGCCAGTGTCTACGGGGACCCCCGATTCTGGCTTGACCCCGAGCTAGATGACCGCCTGATTGCCACCGCCCTAGACCTACTCGACGAGAGGCAGCACCCGTGACTGACGTTGACCTGGCCATCAAGATGACAGCTGACGCCAGCGACGCTGTGAACGCTGCCGAGGACGCTGGCCGGGCATACGCCGATATGGCCACCGAGGTGGACCAAGCGGCAAGCAAGGCTGACGCGGCCGGTGCCCAGATGGGCTCAGTGGCTGACTCAGCTGACGAGCTGGGCTCATCAACCGCCCAGGCTGCCGGTGGCCTCGGTGACCTAGGCGGGGCGCTGTCAGCGGTGCCCGGCCCGCTGGGTGGGGTGGGTGCCGGAATGGAGGCGCTGGCGCCGCTGGTGATGGGTGTCACCGGCGCCACCGACCTGCTCAATGTGGCGCTGAACTCCAAGATTGTGACCACCGTCAAGGACAAGGCGGCCACAGCTGCGCACGCGGTGACCACCACAGCGTCCACCGTTGCCACCAAAGCGGCAGCCGCCGGTCAGTGGCTGCTGAACGCGGCCCTCTCCGCCAACCCCATCGGTCTGGTGGTGGTCGCGGTGGCCGCACTGGTCGCTGGGCTAATCCTGGCCTATAACAAGTCAGAGACCTTCCGCAACATCGTGGACAAGGCAATGGGCGCTGTGAAAACCAGCGTCGGCGCCGTGGTTGACCTAATCGAAGCCATCGCCAGCGGCGTGCAAAAGGCCATCGATAAGGCACCCAATATGGCGGGCCCATTCCAGACAGCTGGGCAGCTTATCGGCGGATATATCGACCTGATGCTAACCCCGCTGAACGCGGTCATAGATGGCATCCAATGGATTATCGACAACGTCGGCAGGATTCACCTACCCAATAACCCCTTTGACCGGGTCGCTGGCCGATCTGGTGCGCCGTTTAGCAAGGTGCCCGCCGACACAGCCACCGGTGCCGCTGGTTCGGTGACGCTGGTCAATATCGACCTGCAAACCCTTGACCTTCGGGGCACCGCGCTGCGCGACCTGATAGCGGCGCTACGCCGAGAGGGTGTCAACCTCAACGGCGCCGCACTGGTGTCCTCGTGACAGTCCCCTTCTATGGGGTGTCAATCTCAGGCACCGATAATCACGTCGGCGCGTGGGCCGCCACCATCACCCAGCACCAATACGCAGGTGACACCGTGGACGACCTGCCCGATTATGTGCTGGTTGACCCGTTCAGCTTTGAGGGCGCCTACGTTGACGGGCAGGTGCCCAGCCAGCTGGAACCGTCGCTGGTGGAATTCAACCTCTGGGGCACCTCCACCGCTGTGCTGCCCCAGCCCGAACGTGGCCAGCTGCTGGACGTGGAGCTCTCCCTGCTGCCAGCTGGCGCCAACGTGGCCCTAGCGTCCATCAGCCGTATGCGGGTGGTGGAGGCGGTGCTGACGCTAGTGCCCTCCAGCCGGTGGCCCGCACGCATCAAGGTCAAGGCCACATGTCTGCTGGTGGACCTACCCAGCCTCACATCGGCCCTCCCTGCGGCCTTCCCCGATCCGCTGCGGTTGACGAGGCACCGGCTGGCCCAGATTGGTTACAGCATCGCCCGTAGCATCGGGCTGCCCACCACGGCACCCGCCGAGTCCAATCCGCCGGTGGCGCCGCCCGACCCCACCACCGTGGGTGGTGGTGGCGGCGCGTCAGCGACCATCCCCCAGACCAATCTGGCCCCGATAGGTTTTGGTGACAGCGGCCGTGACCATCTGGCCAAGTGGTGTGCGTCCTGCCCCGAGATTGTGGTTGCCGGAATCATCACCCCAACACCGGCAGCCGCCTACCCCACTGGGTACGGCTACTGTGGGCCATCGACGTGGTTCGGCACACCGATCCCAGACCCAGCATCGTCGGCGCGTTACATCATCACCACTGGTGACCGGGCCGCCTATACGGCTGCCAAGCTGCCGCTGAGGCTGTCCTATAACGGCAGTGAGCTGGTGCTGGGCCCGGCCCCGGCCGCTGATGACCACACCGCCGCGGTTGACGCTGGGTACGTGGAGACACCTTCGGCGGCCCGCACTGACCGATCCTTTGCGCCCAACGTGGTTCAGGTCAACGGCGCCGCATTCTCATTCGCAGGCAAGGGCATCGGCGGGGCACCGCCCACCGATGCCCAGGGGTACGCCTGGCAGGCACACACCTCCCCGATGGTGCTCAGCGCCTCCGATGCGGCTGCCACCGGCCCCCGGGTGCGGCAGCTGGACACCATCAGGAATCTGGCCAGCTTCGACTGGTTCAACCTGCCGTATGTTCGGGAGAATGGGATAGCGCCGGTGGTGGCCGCCCCGTACCTGCCCGATGCTGAGGCGCTGGCCACCCGGTGGGGGCTGGACGCCATGACCATCAAGGCGTCGCGGATGACTGACGCTGACGCGCTGTCGTGTCTGCCCAAGCTGACCCCGCATTATCCTGGGGAGAATGGTGACGGCAAGCTGGTGCGGCACGTGACCCTATTCAACGTAGACCCCGACGTGCGGCCCGACCTGACCCGGATGCCTGAGGGGTATGTGGTCGGGTGGCGCTGGTTCATCGCTGAGGGTGAGCTGGACGTGACCGTGATGACCACACCGGGCCGCCGGTTCGGTGCCGGTGTCACCCGTATCACCGTGGGTGAGGTTGACGCGGCCACCTGGCACGCCATCCCAGCGGGGAACATCGACCGGAACATACTGGTCTCTGACCTGACCTACGTGGACGCCTGACCGAAAGGAACCCCTACCATGCCCGGTGCAACCAGTCTCTACGGGTGGCCCTACCCCATCGCCACCGACCCGCTGGACGATGCTGTCAGCGTCATCCCCCAGTCGCTGGCAGCCGCCATTGAGTCCACCCTGTCCGGGTGGGGTGGGATCGCCGCCCCCGGCGCCTGGGTGACGGTGGGGGCCGGTGGGGGCGCACCAGCGTTCGCTACCGGGTGGGGTAACTACGGGGCCCCGTTCCAAACGGTCCAGTATCGCAAGATTGGCGTCCTCGTGTACGTCCGGGGGCTGGCCATCTCGTCAAGCAACCGCGCCGCCGGTGACCCGGTGTTCACCCTCCCCGTAGGGTTCCGGCCGCTGTCACAGCTCCTGTATACGTCGATTCAAAGCAACGGCCAATATCGTGTCGACGTAGAGACCACCGGCCGCATCATCCTGCCAGCGGCAGCCGCCTCTGGCACCTTCGTGAGCATGTCCCTGCCACCGTTCGCAATCGACTAGGAAGGGGTCTCCCCATGACCACCTATCCCCCGCCCGATCCCCCGTACCGTGGCCCTGCGTCCCATCACGGTGACGCGGACAACAAGCCCATTCGCCGTATCGTGCTGCACTCCACGGTGTCCCCGTGCGTGCCGGGTGGCGCTGAGGACGTGGCGCGCTACTTCCGGTCAGCTGACGCTGGCGGCAGCGCCCACTATGTGGTGGACCCCTCCACGGTGGTGCAGGTGGTCTATGACTCCACCACCGCCTATCACGCGCCGCCGAACCAGCACAGCATCGGAATTGAGATGTGTGACATGCCATCGGCCACCACCGCCGCGCGCTGGGATGACGCCAACCACAGGTTGATGCTCAACCGTGTGGCGCTGCTCACGGCCCAGCTGTGCCTGGCGTACGGTGTGCCGGTGGCGTATCGGTCTGCTCGGGGATTGAAGCGGGGACAGCACGGGGTGACCACCCACCATCAGGTGTCGGTGGCCTTCGGACAGTCCACACACTGGGATCCTGGAAAGTGGCCCCGTCGCAGGTTCATGCGCAAGGTGCGCCGGAACGTCAGACAACTCAGAAGGGACACCCCACCGTGACAACCCCGAAGAGTGCCGCCATCAGCGGCACTGTCTTGCTTGTCTGTATCACCACCATGATGTGTTTCGTGGTGGGTATCGCCGCGCTGGTGTGGATATTCGCACCGGGCGGCAACGACCCCACCGTACTGGTCTCTACCCTCGTGGGGACCCTGGCACCGACCATCGCTGTGATGGCAGCTCTGGCCAAGATTGGCAACGTCTCCGAACAGGTCGCTGACGTGGCCGAGGACGCCAACAAGATGGCTAACGGTCTAGGAGATTCCAAGATTCGCGCGGCCGTCGCTGACGTGCTGCCAGACCACCTCATCGACCCGGCCAGCCGCCAGCTGGTGGAGTCTGACCGGCTGCGCAGGCTGATGCCCGAGGAACACCAGTAATGACGTCAGCTGTCGCGCTGGTGGGTGACTGGAACGCTACCCCCGAGGACGCTGGCCGATTCTCACCGAGCTGGCTGGACGCCACCGCCGGGCTGAGGCTGGTCTCAAGTGGCCCCGGCAGGCACGGTGACATTGACTACATGCTCGCGGATTGCCACGTGTCCCACCCGAGGCGCCACGAGCCCCCCAGGACGGGCGGCAGCGAGTCCGACCATGACATAGTGGTGTTCACTTGTTATAAGCCAGGCAACCATGCCAAGACACACCAGCTGACCGTGGCCACATGGAATCTCCGCTATGGGCGGCCACCCACCGAGGTGGCCAGGCAGCTGCGGCTGGTGCTCGCGGCCATAGAGCCCGATGTGCTGTGTCTGCAAGAGGCGGCTGACTACCATTCCCAGATTCGCGCGACCGCCCAGGATCGCCGCCATCGGGTGCTGGCCTACACCGGCCGGGGCAAGGAACATCAGGTCATCCTCGTGCGGGACGAGCTGCCCACGAGGCGGCCCAGACTGGTCCAGCTGTCCCCGCTCGGGTGGCCACTGTCCACCGGCACCGGTGAACACGCACCGCTGTACGCCACCAGCTGGGCCGTGGACTGGCTGCGCGTCATAGACGTGCACCTGCCGCCATCGGTCAATTGGCGCCGGGGCATCATCTATGGCCCGGCCCGCAAGGTGGCCGCCTATGTGGCGGGGATGGGCAAGCTACGCCGCTGGGTCCGCAACAACCGTAGGCGCCGCAAGCCCTGAGGTATCCTGGCCAGACCGCGCGCACACACGTCCTGGCGCCGGGCATACCCAGTCACATGGATCGCCCCGCGTAGCGCGCGAGACCACCCCCACCGTTCAATGTCTCCGGTGGGGGTGGTTCACGTCCGGGGCTTAAACCGCTGCCGGGCCGCCTGCCGGGTCACGTCAAGGCACGAGGCCAGCTCACCGTACGTGTAACCGAACGTGTGCGCCGCTGACCCGGCCTCGTTGATAAGGCCGGGCAGCTCACGCTGGAGGCGTGCCAGCCACTCCAGCGCCTCAGTGTCACCCTCACCGGCACGGCGCACCAGAGCCCGCATCATGCGTAGCGCGGCTGAGCCCACGTCCGGCGCCTCGTGCCTGCTCGTGCCCATGTTGCCGCCCCTCGTTGCCGTGCCCCGATTCTCCGACAATGCTACATTGTCGCCATGACAAAGCTAGAGACATACACCGACCCGCCCGAGCTGTGCGCCGCCTGCGGTGACCGCCCGAGCGGACATGGCCACTTCGCACAATTCTGCCAGCTGTGCTCAGAGCTGCCCTATGGCCAGGTGGCCAAGTGAGGCGCCTCCTGGGGCTGCTGGCCCCCGTGGTGCTGGCGCTGCTGCTACTCAAGCTGCTGGTCTGGTACTTCGCCCCAGACCCAGCTGAGGGTGCCAACATGGACCGCTGTGTCACTGACGGCGAGTTCCGGGCCGTCGATGCGGGCATGTCCCGCCAGGCTGTCCAGCGGATACTGGACGGCCCCGGCCGCACGTTCACAGACCCGGCCAACGACACCAGCCGCTGGCTTATCCGCCATTACCCCTACTGCGGCCAGCCCTATGACCGGGTGCGGGTGGTGGTCATGTATCGGCTGGGGACTCCTGACCGGCTCGACTACATCGGCGTCATTGACCTGGGGGGCTACTGATGAGCGCAACCACACTCGTGGTGGTGGACCACCCCACCCTCAGGGATGGGCTGGCTGAGCTGCTGTCCATCGCTGACGCCGTGAAGGCAGCCGGTGAGCTGGACTGTGGTGTCACTGTGACCCGCCACCCCGATGGCTACATGATCGCCGCTGAGGCTGACATGGACCTACCCGCTGGGGTCATTGAGACCGAGGGGTGGCGCGACCCAGTTGACCCGTGGCAGGACTCTTGGCAGGCATCGGTGGAGGAACGCGCCGCCGTCGAGCTGCGCGAGCTGCTGGAGGCGCTGCACCACCACACCACCGGTGACCTAGTGGCCACCCCCCAGGGGGTGAGGTGGCTGTGACCGGCCCTAAGTGGAGGGCCCCCGGCCCTATCACTTACCGCCTCCAGCTCGGTGCCTGAGGGGTACACCGGTGGCTGTGCTAAGGGGATGCCGCTGACTGGCGCGTGTCACCGCCGGTGCCGCCACCGCGAGCTAGTGCAGGCGTACCGTGACTGGAGAATCAGCTGGGAGGAACGTCGAGAGGATGAGTTCCACATGAGACTTGAGGATGACGAGTACGCGGCCATGTTCCCACCGCCAACATTCAAGGCGTGGCTGGAGGCTGGCCGATGCTAGGGCGGCTGCTGTGTCTGCTGGACATGCACAAGGCCACCCCTATGGGTGTCGATGCCCGGCACGTGGGGGTCAAGCTCGGGTGGTGCACCCGCCGAGGCTGCTGGCGCATCGTGGTGCTGCGGTGAGTGTAGAGACCCTGGCCGCCGTGCTACACCACTCCCGAGCCAAGGGCACAGCCAAGCTGGTGCTGGTCGGCATCGCCAACCATGACGGCGATGGCGGCAGCTACCCAGCTGTCTCAACGCTGGCCAAGTACGCCAACGTTGACGAGCGCAACGTACAGCGCGCGCTGGACAAGCTAGTGGCGCTGGGTGAGCTGGTGGTCTACGGCCAGCAGGGCGGCACCCAGGACACGCCGAACCACCGCCGCACGAATCGTTACGCGGTGCTCGTGACCTGTCCCGTGTGGTGTGATCGGACCACCCAGCACCGCGATACGAGGGCCGCCCGGCAAGCCAATCTCCGGGGGTTATCCACAAGGGGTGGCGCCAGTGCCACCCCACGGCGCCAGCGCCACCCCACTCAGCCCTATGGGGTGGCGCCAGTGCCACCCGTAGGGGTGGCGCCAGCGCCACCCAAACCATCCTTAGAACCACCCAACCCCACTGGAGTAGTCACTCAACCTCAGACCGCGCGCGCGATATGTGAGGTGTGCACCCAGGAACGGGAAGGCTGCAAGGCACGCCAGCGCCGCCTGGCGGCAGCTGACCGCCACGAGTTCAAAGCAGCCAGCCATGCCACACGGTGACGGATACGGCGGCCGGGCCGCCCAAGCGTGGGTGCGCCTCGTGCTGTCCACCTACGGGGACACCTGCCACCTATGCCACCACCGAGGCGCGGACAGCGGTGACCACCTCCAGCCCCGAGCTGACCGGCCAGACCTGATGTACGTGGTGAGCAACGGCCGACCTGTCCACCACAAGGCGTGCCCCACCTGTGGGGTCCGCTGCAACATCAGGCGCAAGGCCAAGCCACTCTCAGCGGCCCCTATCCGCGACAGTCTCGCCTTCTTTGACTGACTCACTAGAGCTAGGAAAG
>Ga0137433_1000840_pt1 | contig 14628 bp, 9 predicted proteins | sample EasRivERMZT840_2_FD_102335 | JGI IMG/M metagenome (GOLD analysis project Ga0137433, IMG submission 102335) | Soil microbial communities from meander-bound floodplain in the East River, Colorado, USA - East River MetaG ERMZT840_2 | ecosystem: Environmental > Terrestrial > Soil > Floodplain ...
AGGGTCAGGCGGGACGGTGTAGCCGCAGCTGCAGCGCACGTCGGTGCCCGCGCAAGTGTCCGGCGCGATCGCGGTGCAGGTCCCCAGGGTGAGGTCCGATCCCGTGACTTTGTCCGCGCAGCATCCGGTGGCCGACGTGCAGTCGTTGTGCGTGGCGCAGGCTGCCCCGTACACGTTCTGGCACAGCTTGTCGGAAGCGCGGGAGCGTGACAGCGTTGTGCCTCCCGGGATGCAGTCCGCGGCGGGGGCGCAGAAGGCCACCGTCGCGCCGGGCCCCGGGGCCGGGACGGTCGCGGTCAGATAGTCGATCGCGTCGCGGCAGGTCGTGCCACCGCCGTTGCAGACGCTCGACATGGTCTCCGCGCCGGCGGAGCTGTAGCCCCATGGGCCGGCCCCGGTGCCGTTCACGACGCGAGGGAGGTAGTACCTGATCTGCCCCGGCCCAGGAAGCGCCGTGTCATCGACGCTGTTGACGGGGTAGTTCTGTCTGAGGCACTCGGTCCCGATGCTCAGGTTCTTGGAGTCCGATTTCAGGATGTCGTAGACCTCGGGCGGGGCGACCTGCGGCCATGCCAGCGTCGCACGCCGGGCGCCCGAGAGACTCAGCGTAGGAATCTCCGGAACCTCGCAGACGTTGCCGCGGCCATCCATGTCGCCGTCGGCCTGATCCACGTTGCACACCATCGGGCAGTTGTCGCAGTCATCGCCGACCGTGTCGTCGTCGGCGTCATCCTGGAATGGGTTGTAGATCGAAGAGCAGTTGTCCGTGTTGTTCGCCAGCCCGTCCAGGTCGCTGTCGGGCGGGAACGACGCGGCCGGCACGACGATCTGCGCGGCGGTCGCCGCCTCCATCAGGGTCGCCCGCATGCGGGGGAAGCCCGGTCCCGCGCACGCTCCACCGCATCGCTCGACACGCACTCCGGGGAAGAACGGCGTCGTGGGAGGAGTCACGACGGGGAAGCCGGGAGCACTCACAGTCACGTCCGTCGTCGGGACCTTCAGTGCGAAGTTCGGGTCGAAATTCAGCCAGTGACCGCTGATGGGGCCGAACTGGACATGAGGCAAGCCCTCCGAACCGGTATCGAGCTCGCGGAATCCCCCGCCGCCGACCTTCCTGAACTGATACCGGGGCTGGAGGTTGATCGTCGCCGTGAAAGTCCCTCCCTCACAGGGGCCCTTGGTGATTGTCATGCTTCCGTAGGGGGGTGGAATCGAGGATGCTCTCACTTCGACATCCCACTGCTCGGTGTGAGGAGGCTCGAAGAACTCCACGGTGATCGGGCTCATCCCCTTGAGGAGCAAGGCGATGAGCTCGATCCGCGTCGTCCCGCTCGCGTTGGGATCGCCGAGGGGGACGCTGTCCAGGCGATGAATAACCGTGTCGGCCGGGAAGATCCCGAAAGTAGGGGTCGTCTCGAGGCGCTCGCCACGCAGCATGACCGTGCCCGAGAAGGAAAGAGACCCGAGTCCGAAGAAATTGTCCGGAAGCGGCGTGGTGCTGAAGTCGACGTAGGACGTGCCGGGAGGCGTGACGAACAGGTCGTAGCCGGGGTCCGCGGCGTACGGGAATGTGCCGCGAAGGTGCAGATAGAAATTCCCGAGATTGGGCGGATCGGAGCCGAAGAAGAAATTCTCAGTGGGTTCGAAGAGGGCGTCGTTGTCGCTGTCCGCGTAGTAGCCGATCCCGCTGGACCCGGGCTCCGGGCCGTTCCCGGCGAAGAGCACCGTGGCCGTCGTGAGCGCGTTCGTCGTGGCGTTGCGGTAGTCGAACTGAATCATGATCGTCTCGTCCGCGGGTGTGATTCCGGCCGGAAGCGCCAGCGTCGAGCTGGTGTAATTGCCCGCTGCAAGACTCCCGAAGTCGTACGACGCCCCTCCCAGGAACCCGCTGTTCACCGGAGTCCCGCCAGGGGTGATGGTGTCCCAGAAGCGGACCTGCACGCGCAGGTTCGTCGCCGTGATGACAGCGAAACTGAACTCGATCGAGGTGAGCGGCATGGGGACGGTGTTGAGGGTGATCTCCTCCAGGACGGCTGGGGGGTTGGTCGACGATTTGAAGGGAGTGGCCGACTCGTTGAGGTAGAGCGTGGTCACGTCGATGGGAGTGAGGGGCGCGACCGGCTGGGTGGAGAGCGGGATGGCGGTGGCCTGGATGACCGGCAGGTCGTCCGGATCCGCTTCGCTCTCGGCCCGGGGTGCATCAACTCCCACCGTCATCGCGGCGCAGGCGACCAGAACGAGAGTCCTGATGCCGTGCCAGGCGGACTTCGAGTCTCTCATGATGGCCCCCCTCCCTGCGCCGGGGCCGCCGCTGGCGGAGCCGTGCGGGGGATGACCAAAAGTACCACCATTTCGCCCAATGACCCAAGGTAAAATCGACCTTCGCGGTCAGCCCCGCTGAATGGAGCAAGGCGGGCCACGTTGACACCGGCTTCGTGAGACGCCTAGGATCGACCCGTCATGGCGTGGTTCAAGAAGCAGAAGCAGCCCAAGAAGGCCGTCTCCGACAAGCGACTCCGGGTCCCGGGGGGGCTGTGGGTCAAGTGCGACAACTGCAAGGAGATCATCTACAAGAAGGAAGTCCTCAGGAACGCCAACGTCTGCCCCAAGTGCGGCTATCACTTCAGGATCTCCGCCCGCGAACGTCTTGCGGGTCTCTTCGACAACGGCATCTACGAAGAAGTCGACCGCAATATCCTCCCCACCGACCCGCTGGGGTTCAAGGACACCAAGCCCTACAAGGACCGGCTCAAGCAGTACCAGGAGGCCACCGGTCTGAAGGATGCCGTCATCAACGCGGTGGGTCTGCTGGGAGGCATGCCGTGCGTCGTGGCGGCGATGGAGTACAGCTTCATGGGAGGCTCGATGGGCTCCGCGGTGGGAGAGAAGGTCGCGCGCGCGGTGGAGCGTTCGCTCGTGGAGGAGAGGCCCCTTATCATCATCTCCGCCTCGGGAGGCGCCCGGATGCAGGAAGGGGCGCTCTCGCTGATGCAGATGGCGAAGATCTCCTCGCTGCTGGCGCGGCTTCAGGAAGCTCGGATCCCCTACATCTCAATCCTGACCGACCCGACCACCGGCGGTGTCACCGCGTCTTACGCCATGCTCGGGGATCTCAACATCGCCGAGCCCAAGGCCCTCATCGGGTTCGCGGGGCCGCGGGTCATCGAGCAGACGATCCGCCAGAAGCTCCCCGAGGGGTTCCAGCGCTCGGAGTTCCTCCTGGAGCACGGCATGCTCGACATGGTGGTGGAGCGCTCCCAGATGCGCGACACGCTCATCAAGTGCCTGAAGCTCCTGGCCGGCGAACCGCAGCAGGCTCGCGCCTAATTTTCCCCCCGGCGGCCTGACCATGGATTACCGCGAAGCGCTCACCTGGCTCGATTGGGTGCAGGGACGCGGCATCAAGCTCGGCCTCGAGAACGTCTCCCGCCTGCTCGACGCCATGGACAGGCCGCAGAACGCCTTCCCTTCGGTCGCGGTGGCCGGGACCAACGGCAAGGGCTCGGTCAGCGCGTGTCTATCGTCGATCCTGACGCGCGCGGGGATACGCACGGGCCTCTACACGTCGCCGCATCTGGTCCGCTACGAGGAGCGCATCGCAATAGGAGGCGTCCCCGTCGATGCCTCCGCCTTCGCGTCGGCCGTCTCAATGGTGCGCGGGCGGATCGATGCGCTGCTCGCGTCGGGGGGTCTCGCGTCGCACCCCACGCACTTCGAGATCCTGACGGCGGCCGCGCTGGCGCACTTTCGCACTGCGCGTGTCGAAGCGGCCGTCCTGGAGGTCGGGATGGGAGGGAGGCTGGACGCCGTCAGTGCGGCACCCGCCCGCGTGTCCGTCATCACGACGATCGGCCTGGAGCACACGCAATTTCTTGGAGCCACCGTGGAGGCCATTGCCGCCGAGAAGGCGGGGATCATCCGCGCCGGACAGACGGTGATCTCGGGGGTGGAAGACCCCGCCGCCGCGCGCGTGATCGAGGAGAAGGCCGCCGCACTCGGCGCGCGGCTGGTGCAGCTTCGCCGCGCCGCGCGCATCGAGACCGCTTCGGGTGCGCCGGATTCCTTCACGCTCGTGACATCCCGCGATCGCTACGAGGGGCTGCAGCTCCCGCTCGCCGGCCGTCACCAGAGAGACAACGCCGCGATGGCCGTCCTCGCGGCTGAGGCGCTCGACGAGCTCGGGGCGCTGCCGGCGCCCGTGACGCGGGAGGCCATCGTCTCGGGGGTCGCCTCGGCGAGCTGGCCGGGTCGCCTCCAGATCGTGGGACGCGAGCCCCTGTTCCTGCTGGACGGCGCGCACAATCCCGCCGGGTGCGCGGCGCTCGCGCGCTCGGTCGATGACCTGCGGGCGCGCGGGGAATTCGATCGCCTCTGTCTGGTCTTCGGCGCGCTCAAGGAGAAGGATGTCCCTTCCATGGCCCGCGAGATCTTCCCGCGCGCGGATCGCGTCATCCTCACGCGCGGACGATCCGAGCGTTTCCGGGAGCCTCAGGATGTGGCGCGAGAGACCGAAGGTACGGGGCCCGAACCTCCCTCGGTCATGATCGTGGAAGAGCTGGGCGCCGCCATCGAGGAGGCCCGCAGGTGGTGCGGGGGGGAAGACGCCGTCCTGCTATGCGGCTCGCTCTATCTCGTGGGCGACGCGCTCGCGCTGATGGGCGTCGATCCCTTCCCCCATACGCTGCAGAAGCCCCTTCAGTAGCCGTACGGCTCCTGCTCATCGGTCTCGCCGAGGTAACGTCCCTTGAAGGCGAGGACGCGGTTGCGCCCCTGCTCTTTGGCGACGTAGAGCGCCTTGTCGGCTGAGGCGAGCAATTCGTTGCTGCTGCTGTCGGTATCGCACGCGGCGACCCCGCCGCTGATCGTGACGCTCCCCACCTTCCCGCCATTGCCGAAGGCGCCCGGGAAAGAGTGCGTCTCGATGGCGCGACGGATCTTCTCCGCCATCGCGAGGGCCTGCTCCTTGGTGGTGTTGGGGAGCACGACGACGAACTCCTCACCGCCGTAGCGTGCCGGCACGTCCTCGCTGCGGAGCTGGCTCTTGAGGATGCGCGACACATCGCGCAGAACCTGGTCGCCCGCGAGGTGCCCGTAGGTGTCGTTGAGCTTCTTGAAGTGGTCGATGTCGAAGATGGCCACAGAGAGAGCCTGGTGGGTTGCCTGCGCGCGCAACAGCAGCATGCTGAGCTTCTCGCTCAAAAAGCGCTTCGTGGCCAGGTTGGTCAGCGAGTCGCGGTTGGCCATCGTCTCGAGCCGGGTGAAGAAGTCGACGTTGCTCATCGCCAGGGAGCCGAGATCCGCGACCAGCTTGATCATGCGCTTCTGTTCGCGCAGCCGGCGCATGTTCCCGCCCACGGAGATCACCCCGAGGGTGACCCCTTCGTACACGATGGGGGCGATCAGATCCACCTGCAGCCCCGGCTTATCGGGGATCATCGACCGCTTGTGCTGCGCCGACTCCGACAGAAGGTCGTCGCGATCCATCGTCTTCTGGTGGCGCGCCGTGAGTCCGAACTGCCCCTGCCCGAACGGCACGACGAGGCCCTGCTCCAGTCCATGCGGCAGCCCCTTGCCGGCGGCCAGCACCAGCTCACCCTGCGCGCGGGCGGTGAAGACGAGGATCTGCTCCGGGTCGAAGATCTGCTCGAGAAAGCTCATCAAAAGAGGCGGAATGCTCCGCTTGGAGATCTGGGAGTTGAGGCGGCGCACGACATCGGGGAGCAGGAAGAGGAAGGACGCCAGGTGCTGGTTTTCCTCCTCAACCTTCTTCACATCGTTGTAGGAGTCATTCAGGCGCCGGCCTTGCTCGGTGTTCCTGGCGGCCTGGTCGCGAATGATGACCGAGAGTCTGCGGCGCTCCCTCCTGATTCCGAAATGGGCGCTCAGGACACAGAGGGCTCCCCCGATGAGCAGGAGACAGATCGCGGTAAGCATTCCCTCGCCTCGTCGTTGTGTCAGTGGCGTCGCTGACTATGGTCTACGGGTTGTTGGAAAATATAACGGGGCAGAAAATCAAGAGCAAATCAACACTTTTATCAAGTTATGAATCCGAAATGGCATATGCTAAGATTCTGACCCCGTGTTCCGGTTCCCCTGTCCAAGGCCCGCACGAAAGGCTCGAAGGTGGGCTTCATGGAGGACAGGCGGAAGATCTGGGTGGCCATCGGACTGGCCCTCGCGACGCATCCTGGAAGACGCAGTCTCTTTCCACTGGATGAACTCAGTAGAATCAACGACTTAGGGGCAGTCGTCACCAGGCTCCTGGAGAGCCCCTTGTTGCGCCCCCAGGGGGACAGGGCTATATTCAGCGGCAATTTTCCCGACTGGGCCGACAAAGAGATCGGGCTGGCCGGGAAAAGGGGGACGGCCCTGCTGACCTACGAAGAGGCTGGTTACCCTGAACGTCTTCGCAGGTTGACCGACCCGCCTCCTCTTATTTATGTCAATGGAGGGATTCAGCCCCATGCGGTTGATGAGGGGGTCTTCGTGGCGGTGGTCGGTTCCCGCCGGGCAACCCCTTATGGTCTTCGTGCCGCGAGGCTCCTCTCGGCGCAGCTCGTCGAAAAGGGGGTCACGGTCGTGAGCGGTCTTGCCCGGGGTATCGATGGCGCCGCCCATGAAGGGGCCCTCGAGGCCGGGGGGTGTACCATCGGTGTGCTGGGGTGCGGCGTTGACATCGTCTATCCCCGCGAGCACCGGCGTCTTTACGACAGGGTCGCCTCCTCGGGGGCCCTGGTGACCGAATACCCGTTTGGAATGGGCCCGCAGCCCCATCACTTTCCGATCAGAAACCGGATCATCGCCGGACTGAGCGATGGGGTGGTGGTCGTGGAGGCCACGCGCGACAGCGGGTCGCTGATCACGGCGTCGCTGGCGGCCGACGCGGCGGGGCTGCCGGTGGGGGCGGTGCCGGGCCGGATCCTTTCGGAAACCAGCGCGGGATGCAACGATTTGATCTATGACGGAGCCACCCCGGTGCGAAGCGCGGATGACATCATCGGCATGCTGGACGTCGGCCCGCGCAGAAGGGTTGCCGCGACGGCCGCAGCCGGCGAGATCGCCGCGACAGCGGGGGGCGCCGCAGGCAGTCTGGACCTGCCGACGAGGCAGGTGCTCGATGCGCTCTCCCCGGATGAGGCCATCGCGGCAGAGGAGCTTTCCGCCCGCCTTGGAATGCAGGCGCCAGAGCTTCTCGGCAGGCTGCTCGAGCTGGAGCTTCTCGACCTGGCGGCGTCGCTGCCGGGCAGGCGTTACCTGAGAAAGTGAGGATACGTGGGTAAGACACTGGTCATCGTCGAGTCGCCGGCCAAAGCCGGGACCATCACGAAGTTCCTGGGCTCCGGTTACACCGTGAAAGCCTCGATGGGACACGTGCGCGATCTCCCCAAGAACAAGATGGGGGTGAACGAGAAGACCTTCGAGCCTACCTACCAGGTGCTGTCTGGGCGCAAGAAGATCATCGACGAGATCCGCAAGAGCGCGTCCAAGGTGGACGCCATCTACCTCGCCCCCGACCCCGACCGTGAAGGGGAGGCGATCTGCTGGCACCTCGCCGAGGAGCTGAAGTCCGCCAAGGTGCCGATCCACCGCGTCATGTTCAACGAAATCACCAAGCGCGCCATCCTCGCCGCGATGGAGCACCCGGGTGAGATCGACATGAACAAGGTGGACGCCCAGCAGGCGCGGCGCATCCTGGACCGGCTCGTGGGCTACAAGATCAGCCCGCTGCTGTGGGACAAGGTGCGCCGAGGGTTGTCGGCCGGCCGCGTGCAGTCGGTGGCGCTGCGCATGATCGTGGAGCGCGAGCGCGAGCGGCAGGCGTTCAAGCCGCAGGAATACTGGAGTCTCACCGCCAGGCTGGAGGCCGGCGAGCCGCCGATCTTCGAGGCGCGCCTCACGCGCAAGGACGGTGTGAAGATCGACGTGAACGACCAGATCACGATGGACACCGTCGTGAAGGACCTCAAGGGCGCCTCGTGGGTGGTGAAGGAAGTCGTCGCCAAGGAGAAGAAGAAGCACCCGGTCCCGCCGTTCATCACCAGCAAGCTCCAGCAGGAGGCCTACCGCCGCCACGGCTTCACGGTGAAGAAGACGATGATGCTGGCGCAGCGCCTCTACGAAGGGATGGACCTCGGCGAGCGCGGCACCATCGGTCTCATCACCTATATGAGAACCGACTCCACGCGCATCGCGGCCGAGGCGATCGACATGGTGCGCGCGCACATCACCGAGCGCTACGGTGTGGACTACGTCCCCGAGAAGCCCCGCGTCTACGCCGTGCGCAAGCAGGCGCAGGAGGCGCACGAGGCCATCCGTCCCACCAGCCTCGAGCTGACCCCGGAGTCGGTGAAGCGCCATCTCGGCAAAGACGAGTACAACCTCTACGTGCTCATCTGGAACCGCTTCATCGCCTCGCAGATGGAATCCGCCCTCTTCGACACCACCACCGCCGACATCGACGCGAAGAACTACACCTTCCGCGCCACCGGCGCGGTGGTGAAGTTCCCCGGCTGGATGAGCGTCTATCAGGCCGACGAGCCGGTGAAGGCGAAGAAGAAGGATGACGACGGCGAGGAGGAGGCCTCTCCCCGCGACGACGATCAGGTCCCGGAGGAGGGCACGGGCCTGCTGCCGCAGCTCACCGAGGGGCAGAAGCTGTCTTTGGAGAAGCTCGATCCGGCGCAGCACTTCACGCAGCCTCCGCCGCGCTTCACCGAGGCGATGCTCGTGAAGGCGCTCGAGGAGAACGGCATCGGCCGTCCCTCCACCTACGCCAGCATTCTCGCCACCATCCAGAACCGCGAGTACGTCGAGAAAGACAAGGGGAAGTTCTTCCCCAGCGAGCTGGGGACCCTGGTCAACGATCTGCTGGTGGGCTCCTTCCCCGACATCCTCGACATCGAGTACACCGCGAAGATGGAGGAAGAGCTCGACGAGATCGAGGAAGGGCGTCTGAACTGGGTGAAGGCGCTCAAGGAGTTCCAGAAGAAGTTCAACAAGGATCTCAAGCTGGCCGCCAAGGAAATGCGCAACGTCAAGACCGAGGAGATCCCCACCGAGCACGTGTGCAACAAGTGCGGCAAGCCGATGGTGGTGAAGTGGGGACGCTACGGCAAGTTCCTCGCCTGCACGGGATATCCCGAGTGCCGCAACACGGGCGAGCTGAAAGACGCCGCCAACGCCGAGGGGGGAACCGCGGAGCTATCCCCCGCCTCCACCCACGAGGAGACCTGCGAGAAGTGCAGCAAGCCGATGGTGGTGCGCCGCGGACGGTTCGGGCAGTTCCTCGCCTGCACCGGATACCCCGCGTGCAAGAACACGCGTAGGATCCAGATCGGCGCCGATGGAGAGGTCACCTCCAAGAAGGACCGGCTGCTCGACGAGGACTGCCCGCAATGTGGCAACAAGCTGGCCGAGAAGCACGGCCGGTTCGGCGAGTTCACCGCGTGCAGCAACTACCCCGACTGCCGCTACATCAAGCTCAAGGAGGTCGGCGTCGCCTGCCCGAAGGACGCCGGCGCCATCGTGGAGCGGCGCAGCAAGCGCGGCAAGACCTTCTTCGGCTGCAACAACTATCCCAAGTGCGACTTCGTGGTCTGGTACAAGCCGATCCCGCGCCCCTGCCCGAAGTGCAAGACGCCGTTCCTTCTCGAGCGCAAGACCAAGAAGGAAGGCGACATGCTCGTCTGCCACGACGAAGCCTGCGGCTACAAGGCGGCGCTCGACACCGTCTCCGCCTGATGCGCCGGCAGCTTGCGGCCTTCCTGTCCCACCTGACCGGCCGCAACGATTCCCCGCGGACCATCCGCGCCTACGGCACCGACATCGGCGACTTCATCGAATTTCTGGGACGGCGCGGCGCGGGCGCCCCGCGTCCGGGGGACGTCGAGCCACTCGACATCCGCGCATGGCTGGCCGATCTCTCCACACGCGGGATCAAGCGCTCCACCATCGCGCGGAGGATCTCGGCGCTGCGGTCGTTCTACGACTGGATGCGCCGCGAGGGGGTCGTGGAAGACAACCCCGCCAGGGACGTCGCAACCCCGCGTCAGGAGAAGCTGCTCCCGCGCTTTCTGGACGAGAACGACGTCGTCCGCCTCATCGAGTCCCCTGACGATGCGACGCTTCCTGGCGCCCGCGACCGGGCGATCCTGGAGATGCTCTATGCCACCGGCATGCGCGTCTCGGAGCTGGCGGGGCTGGCGGTCAGCGATTTCCACCCCGAGGAGAACGAGATGCGCGTGATGGGGAAGGGGAGCAAGGAACGCTGGGTCTACTTCGGGCCCCGCGCGCGCTCTGCGGTCGAGAAGTACCTGACGCTGCGCCGCGGCATGAAGGCGCTCCTCACCGACGCGCTGTTCGTGAACAGCCGCGGCGGAGCGCTGACCGATCGCAGCGTGCGGCGCGTCGTGAGCCGGTGGGTGACCTTCTCCGCCGTGCGCCGGAAGATCTCCCCGCACGGCCTGCGGCATTCCTTCGCCACGCACCTGCTCGACCGCGGCGCGGACCTGCGCGCCATCCAGGAGCTGCTCGGGCACGCCTCGCTCGGCACGACGCAGCGCTACACCCACGTGAGCACCGAGCGGATGATCGCCGTCTACGAGGCGGCACAGACCAGCATGAAGCGCGCCCGGTCGCCACGCACCGGTCGGCCCGACTGAGCCGGAGAGACACAATGCTCGAGCATGCCCTGATGGACGTCGCCAAGGCCGCCGCGCTGGCGGGAGGCGAGGTGATCATGAAGGCGCACACGTCGCGCCACCCCGGCCGTCTGGCCCCCTCGGGCATGAAAGGGCAGAACGACTTCGTCACCGAGGTGGACCGCGCCGCCGAAGCGAGGATCCTCTCGGTCATCACGGACGTCTTCCCCGACCACGACATCCAGGCCGAAGAGAGCCAGCCATCCCAGCTCGGGTCCGAATACCGATGGATCATCGACCCGCTCGATGGAACCACGAACTTCATCCACGGCTTTCCCGTGTTCGCCGTCTCCATCGGCCTGTCGTACCAGAACCGCATGCAGCTCGGCGTCGTCTTCGATCCGGTGCGCGGGGAGATGTTCCACGCCGAGGCGGGGCAGGGAGCCTGGCTGAACGACACGCGCATTCACGTCAGCGAAGTGCGCGACCTGAGCAGCGCGCTGTTGCTCACGGGCTTCCCCTTCAAGGGGCAGCAGTACCTGAGGAAGTACCTCGACGTGTTCGCCGAGATGTTCAAGGCCAGCAGCGGCATCCGCCGCGCCGGCTCGGCATCACTCGACCTTGCCTACGTCGCCTGCGGCCGCGCCGAAGGCTTCTTCGAGATGCTGCTGTCCCCCTGGGACATCGCGGCGGGAGCCGTGCTCATCTACGAGGCTGGCGGCGTCTGCACCGACTTCCACGGCGGCGAGTCCTACATGGCCGAAGGCCACATCGTCGCCGGCCACGAGTCGATCGTCAGCCAGATGCTCCCCCTCATCGACCGCCAGATGCCGATCTGGTAGGCATCGCGCACGGAGTCGCGCGCCCCCTCGAAGAGGATGTCCTCCTTCCTGTTAACAGGGAGGTTGCAGGTTCGAATCCTACCTGAGGAGCCACGCACTCATCGCCCCGAGTTCATGGGGCTGCCCATATCGAGAGCCCCGATCGCCACCGCGCGGTCGGGGCTCTTCGTGCGTGTGGGGTGCGGGGTTTGGGCGGGGTGAGCCACCGATGGGTGGAACTCTCTCGCTGTTAACCAGACTCGCCCGCCAACCGACCGAACCGTTCCGCAACTCTCTGCGCTCTCTCCGGAGTGTTAACCGGAGGGGTTGAGCCATTTAACAGGCGGCGGGAGAATCCGAAGCAGCTGTTAAGCGGAGGATCTCGGGGGCAGAGTAGAAAGGGCCGCGTTGACGATTCAGGAAGCTAGTAGGGTCCCGCGACTCTGGACTGTTCCAGCGTATGCCAGGAGCGAGGTTAGCAGCAGTACGAACACCGAGAGCCATGCCGCGGCCACAATGGCCAGGGCCATCGCCTCCGAGAATGTCTCCACCAACGTCACTCACTTCAAGGTGTGGGGGGTGCTCCTCAAGAAGCTCATCCACACGCTCGATAATCCTGACTCCGAGAAGGTACGCATCCTGGAGCGACAGGCCGCGGTTGCAGAGCGCGCACAAAGAGGCCAGAGAATCGCCCGGGGGCTGAGTGCTGACGGCCAGACCGAGGAGATGATTCGCGCCGAGGCGCAGGCCGATTACCGAGCGCTGGTGGACGCCGTGATCGAGGCTGTCCATGTGCATGTGCCTGATGAAGTCGTACGCGAGAAGATCGCCCAGGCCGTGATGGGCAAGTACCCGCGAGCCGCCGACGACCCGCAAGACGATGGGAGTGAGCAGGGATGACGCGCAGACCGGCACCGGGCTACTTGACCGCTCGTATGGCAGAGCTTCACAGGCCCGAGACGCGGGCCTCAGGCGTTGCTCTCGGACAGTGGGCCGAAAAGCGAATCCGCCTCGAGGGCAAGCCCTTCTCCTTCAAGGGCACTCCTACCTACGAGCCATCTACGACGACACCTCTCCTCACGTGGTCATCGTGAAGGCCTCCCAGGTAGGAGGCTCCGTCTACGCCATCCTGCGAGCCCTGCACGCGTGTCTGTCCGGGCTTAACGTCATCTATTTCTTTCCCACCCGCACCGACGTCATCGAGTTCTCCAAGTCCAGAGTCGGACCGCTGATTGCGGGCAACCCCTTCCTTGCGAAGATGGTCCGCGACACTGACACCGCCGGGCTCAAGAAGATCGGAGAAGCCCACCTTCTTCACCTGCGAGGGATGCAGTCCTCGGTGCAGATGAAGTCAGTGCCTGCCGACATGCTGATCTTCGACGAGCTCGACGAGGCCTCCCCGGACGCAAAGGCGATGGCCAAAGAACGGCTCGCGCACTCGGACTACAAGCGCATCATCGAGTTGTCCAACCCCTCGCTGCCCGACTACGGCATCGACGAGCCGTACCGAGAATCAGACCAGCGGCACTGGATGAACAAGTGCCCAGGCTGCGGGTACTGGGTGTCTCTGGCTGAGGAATTCCCCAAGAAGCTCGGCGAGGAGGTGAAGATCATCCTCCCCCGTGGCGACGGGTCGTTCTATCGCGCTTGTCCCAAGTGCTCGGCGGAGCTCGACATCGAGGTCGGTGAGTGGGTCCCGATGGAGCCCGACAACCACGCGCACGGATCCCACTGCGGGGAGAACTTGCCGCTTGAGTCCTCGGACCACTGCACCATGGGGGTGGACACCGGCCGCCAGATGCACGTCGTCATCTCCAAGAAAATCAAAAACACCAAGAAGCGCGAAGTCGTGTACCTGAGGGCGCACAACAGCTTCGAAGAACTCGACGACCTTATGAAGCGCTTCGGGGTGCAGGTCTGCGTGATCGACGGCATGCCCGAGACACACGCCACCCGGGCGTTTGCTCGGCGGCATCACGGACACGTCTTTCTGTGCTTTTTCAACGACCACCAACGCGGCGCTGACAAGTGGGACACCAAGGAACTGACCGTCCAGGTCAACCGCACCGAGGCGCTGGACTACTCCCGTCGCATGATCCGGGAAGGACGTCGAGTGTTGCCTCGAAGGAGCCGGCAGGTTGAGGAATTCGCGCGGCACCTGTGTGCTGATGCCAAGCAGCTGCACGAAGACGAAGCCACCGGCGCTCAGTCCTACCGCTACCTCAAGACCGGAGAGAATCACTACTCGCTGGCCTTCACCTACGACACTCTCGCCGCTGCCCGTCAGAAGCTGTGCGAGGGACCGTACGTGGAGTTTCTAACGTGCGAGTGGGACGGCCGCTGGATACCGATGGACCAATACGCCCTGACCATCAGGCGCTGGTGACGCGCCCGCGTCCGGCATCGCGGCTCCGGTGCCCTGTAATGGGCATTGCCCCTTTCCAAACTCCCCGATAATGGGCATCGCCTCGCTCGCCAGGGCCCCTTTTTGGGCATCACCCTCACGGAAGGGGCCGGTTATTGGGCATCGGAGGCGAGCAAACGGCCCCGTAATGGGCATCGAAATCGCCGATTTCGGGTAATGTCGCATGCTGCAGAGTCAGAGCGGATCGCGTAACTCGCGTGTTTACAAGGAGTCAGGTGACAAGAAGGTCACTTGGAGAGGGGACCAGAGGCGTGAAAAAGGCCCCAAAAACTGCCGCCATTCTGCCCATTAGCTGCCCGGAACCGGCACGAGAATGCCCCGATCCTGCCCAGCGAATGGGGAGCGCATATCGCCTTTCTGTCAATAGGCGACATCGTGTCAACTTCCGTTCGGTGCAAGCCGAATCCGCTCCATCACCTTTAGGGCCAATGTCACAACACGAACGCTTCCCAGATGATCCCTGGAACGAGCCCGGCTGTTCGTCATCTCCGGTTCACGCGACACCGAACGGTTTATCACACCCGGCACCCAGAGGTGTCGTACTCGTCGCAGGAACTCTTGCAACGGAGGATACCACTATCATACCCAAGGGCTTGGCAGTTCGCATCGCCCAAGTCTGACCCGGAAGTTGTCAACGACTTTGAGACAGTGGCGTTCTGCATTTAGTTACTGCCCCCGACGATTTTCAGGGCTTGCTCTCGTGTCGCTTTGTTCTCCGGTGGGTTGATCCAGACGGCCTCAG
>Ga0137433_1000841_pt1 | contig 14627 bp, 10 predicted proteins | sample EasRivERMZT840_2_FD_102335 | JGI IMG/M metagenome (GOLD analysis project Ga0137433, IMG submission 102335) | Soil microbial communities from meander-bound floodplain in the East River, Colorado, USA - East River MetaG ERMZT840_2 | ecosystem: Environmental > Terrestrial > Soil > Floodplain ...
CGATAAACCCGCAAGCGCGAATTTACTCATGGAATACGGCAGCAGATGCGGCACGGCGATCTTTCCGCCGATCGAAGAGACATTGACGATGCGCCCGCCGCCCTGGCGGTGCATATGAGGTAACGCGGCGAGCATCGTGTAGAGCGGTCCCCACACATGCGTCGCCATTGCCGCTTCAAAGTCGGCGAGTTCCATCGTCTCCAGCGGGCCAACCTGAATGACGCCCGCGTTGTTAATAAGCACGTCGATGGAACCGTGCAATTTAACGGACGCGTCAATCGTTTCCCGGACCTGCTCTCGATCCCGAACGTCGCAGTTCAGGGTCAGCACGCGGGCCCCGGTGTCCATCAGTTCACTCTCTGCCGCCTGCAGTTCATCGCTGTGGCGGCTGATGAGTGTGAGGCGAGCTCCTTCCTCCGCGAACTGCCTTGCCAGCAGCAGGCCGAGGCCGCGAGAGCCGCCGGTAATGAACACGGCTTTGTCCGCGAACGAGTATGAGGAGCGTTTCATGAATGCGACAGCGGCCGCCGCACCAGCGGCGCCGGCACCGGCAAGCAACCATTTCGTTTGATTGTTCATGGCCTCATGACCACCTTCGTGCACTGATCTTCTTTATCCCGAAACATGCGATAGGCCTGCGGCGCCTCATCGAGTGAGAATCGATGGCTGACGACGAACGACGGATCAATGTCGCCTCTGCGGATCTTCTCCAGCAGAGGACGCATGTATTTGTGCACATGCGTCTGGCCCATTCTCAGCGTCAGACCCTTCGCGAAAGCGGCGCCGATCGGAAACTTGTCAATGAATCCGCCGTAAACGCCGGGAACGGAAACGGTGCCGCCTTTACGGCACGCCATGATCGCCTCGCGCAAAGGCTGAGGCCGATCGGTTTCAAGCATGAGCGCCTGCCTTGCACGGTCGTACATGTGAATGAGGTTATTCCCATGCGACTCCATCCCCACCGCATCAATACAGGCATCCGGGCCGCGGCCGCCGGTCATTTCCTTTAGAGCTTCGAGGACGCTCACCTCGGCACAATTGATGGTCTCGCCACCACATTCCTTTGCTTTGAGCAACCGGTCCTGCACGAGGTCGATTCCGAAGACTCGCTCAGCGCCCAACAGAAGAGCGCTTTTCAATGCAAACAACCCGACCGGACCACAACCCCACACGGCGACTGTGTCGCCGGGCTTTATGTCGCAGTTCTCCGCGGCCATGTAGCCGGTTGGAAAAATGTCGGACAGAAAAAGCACTTGTTCGTCGCGTAGCGGTTCGTAGATCTTGATCGGCCCGACGTCCGCAAAGGGAACGCGCACGTATTCAGCCTGACCGCCCGGGTATCCACCGTACATGTGCGAATAACCGAACAGGCCAGACCCGGAATGACCATATGCAATGTCCGGCATCCAGGCGTTCGGATTTGTGTTGTCGCAAAGTGACCAGAGGTCACGCTCGCAGAAGAAACAACGGCCACACGCGATCGAGAACGGGACCACGACCCAGTCGCCCTTTGCCAGGTTCTTTACTGCGTGTCCGACCTCGACCACTTCCCCCATGAACTCATGACCGAGAACGTCGCCATGTTTCATGGTCGGGATGAAGCCGTTGTAGAGATGCAGGTCCGAACCGCAGATGGCCGTGAGCGTCACCTTCACGATCGCATCGCGGGGATTCAGAATTTCGGGATCGGGAACCTGCCGGACCTGCACATTGGTCCTTCCTTCCCAAACTACTGCGCGCATGGTTATGCCGCCATCCGTTCATCGAGGATTCGTTTACGCTCTTCCACCTGTCTGCCGAGGTCCTCCAATTGTTGTTCCGAAAAATTTTCCTCGGCGAATTGGAAAATTTCCCCTTCCTCTTCCTCAACGTGGTGATCGACGTTCTCGATCAGCGTTTCAAATTTCTCGTCGAAATTTCGGTCGGAAGGTTTCAGCCGGGAGATCTGCGTGAGAAGTTCGTCAACCTCCCGATGTTCCTTCACGGCCTGCGTCACGAGCCGCCGCCCGTCGCCGTTCAATGCTTTCAGCGCGGGGTAGAAGATCTCTTCCTCAGCCCTGGAGTGAATCTGCAATTCGCGCCGGACATGGGTGAACAATTCAGCCCGTTTGTCGTGCGCGGTTTTACTGGTGTGGTCGAACCTGCTGAAAAGGCTCTTTACCGCGGAATGGTCCTTTTTAAGCAATGTAAGAACGTTCATTCCCGCACACTCCTTGTTTTGGGTGGGATTCTGATGGGTACCGTGCAAGCAGGATGCCGCGATATGGCCAGTTCCTTGCTGCCTTCAGATAAGGAGGACTTGCGAGTGTCAATGGTCGTTCAGCGGCGGCTTCCAATCGGGGCTGAACCGGACGGTGGAGGTGTGCATTTTCGCGTCTGGGCTCCGATACGAAAGAGTGTTGAAGTTGTTATCGAAGGCTCACGCGCGGTGGCGCTCGAACCGGAGGGTCGGGGCTATTTTTCCGGCGGCGTCGAGTCTGCCCGGCCCGGCATGCCGTATCGATTTCGGCTGGACCACGGCAGCCGTCTTTTTCCCGATCCTGCGTCGCGATTTCAGCCTGAAGGCCCGCACGGCCCGTCGCAGATCGTCGCTCCTGCTTCTTACCGATGGAAGGATGACTCGTGGTGCGGCGTACAGATCGAGGGTCAGGTCATTTACGAGATGCACATCGGCACGTTCACTCCGGAAGGTACCTGGAATGCTGCGCGTGAACTCCTGCCCCAACTGGCCGACATCGGAATCACGCTGCTCGAGATCATGCCCGTCGCGGATTTCCCGGGACACTTCGGTTGGGGCTACGACGGCGTCAATCTATTTGCGCCGACGCGTCTATACGGCGCTCCCGATGACTTCCGCGCATTTGTGGATCGAGCGCATGCTTTGGGTCTCGGTGTCATCCTCGACGTCGTTTATAACCACCTCGGCCCGGATGGAAATTACCTGAGGGACTTCGCGCCCGAATACTTTACCGATCGATATGAGAACGAATGGGGCGAGCCCATCAACTTCGACGGCGAAGGCAGCGACGCCGTTCGAGAGTTTTTCATCTCGAATGCCGGCTATTGGATCGAAGAGTTTCATCTCGACGGGCTTCGTCTCGATGCGACACAACAGATCTTCGACAGTTCCGCCGACTACATCCTCAGCGCCGTCGGCCGTGAAGCGCGACGCGCCGCAGGGCAACGCTCGATTGTCCTCATCGCAGAAAACGAAAGCCAGAGATCCACGATGATCCGTCCGCCTGAAGCCGGCGGATACGGTCTCGACGCAATGTGGAACGACGATTTTCATCACACCGCGCGGGTCGCGCTCACCGGACATTCGGAAGCGTATTACTCGGACTATCAGGGAACGCCGCAGGAGTTCATATCCGCAATCAAGTGGGGTTTTCTGTATCAAGGGCAGTATTACACCTGGCAGCGGCAACGTCGCGGGACGTTCGCGCTGGACCTGGCCCCCACGGCATTCGTCACGTACCTCGAGAATCACGATCAACTGGCAAACTCAGCGCGCGGCACAAGACTGCATCAGTTGACGTCACCGGGACGTTACCGGGCGCTGACGGCCTTGTTGCTGCTGGGTCCCAACACACCGATGTTGTTTCAAGGTCAGGAGTACGGAGCTTCGACACCTTTCCTTTACTTTTCGGATCACAACAAAGACCTTGCCGACATGGTCCAGGAGGGCCGCGCTGAGTTTCTGTCCCAGTTTCCAAGCATGGCGCATTCTCAATCGGAGTTCCTGATGGGCACTCCAAACATGCGCGGTACGTTCGAACGATGCAAGCTGAACCCTGCCGAACGGGGAGCAAACACGCACTGGCTCGCGCTGCACAAGGATCTCCTGCAGCTCCGACGCGAGGATCCGGTATTTCGCTCGCAACGGTCGGACTCGATTCACGGCGCGGTCCTGGGGCCGGCAGCATTTATTTTGCGGTTTTTTGGAGGATCCAGCGGAGACCGCATGCTGCTCGTCAATTTAGGACGCGACCTCCATCTTCGTCCGGCTCCGGAACCTCTGCTTGCGCCGCCGAACGGCGGAAGCTGGGAGTTGTTGTGGTCGAGCGAGGACCCTCGATATGGCGGGTCGGGTGCTCCGCCTTTGCGGAAGACCGGAACCTGGAACATTCCCGGACATAGTGCGGTGGTGATGTATGAAAGAAGAACTGGCGATTGACGAAGTCATCGTAAACCGGATGCAGTGGCAACGCGAATCCGAGGAACCGGATCCCGTCCTCCTGCTGACTCGAGAATGGATCGTCACGAACGGCCTCGGCGGATTCGCGTCCGGTTCAGTCTCGGGGGCGTGCACGCGCCGTTATCACGGATTGCTGATCGCCTCGCTGCCTGCGCCACTCGGCCGCATGGTGATGCTCAGTCACTTCGGCGAGGAGATCGCCATGCCGGATGAATCGATCGTGGATTTCGGCGGCGAAGAACTCAGCGAAGAGCATTTCGATCTGCACGCTTCGAAGTACCTGACGGAATTCCGGCTTGAAGCGGGACTGCCGGTCTGGACGTATGACATTCGCGGCTGCACGATCGAAAAGCGCGTCTGGATGCCGCATCTTCAAAACACCGTCCACGTTTCGTACAAGTACATGTGTGATACGGGCATTGCGCGGCTGCGCCTGCGTCCATCGATGCACTTCCGGGAGCACGAAGCGCCGGTCTCCCTGCCGATGCATAAACCATACAGAGTGCAGGCGTCGGGCGATCAGTATGAAGTCTTCACCGATTCGCCGATACCGCCGCTGCGCTTCCGTCTTCACGGCCCCAGTGCGGGTTTCGTCCTGGACGGCGGCCGGTTCAAAACAATTTTCTATCGCGTCGAGCAAAGCCGCGGATACGAGTATCGGGGACCGGTGTGGTGCCCCGGATACCTTCGGGCGACATTGCACCCCGGAGAAACATTTTCGGTCGTGGCGTCAACTGAGCCGTGGGAGAAGATCCTGGCGCTCGATCCCGGCGACGGGGTACGGCGCGAGTTGACTCGACGGCGCAAGCTCGTGGACATGGCGCGCCCTGAATTGAAAACAGGATCGCCCGCCGAATTACTGCTTGCTGCCGATCAGTTCATCATCACTCCCAATTCACGTATCGGCGACGCGGCCCGCGCGCACGCGGCCGGCGATGACATTCGCACCGTCATTGCCGGCTATCACTGGTTCACCGATTGGGGCCGCGACACGATGATCAGCCTCGAAGGCCTGACCCTGCCGACTGGCCGTCATACTGAAGCCGGGTACATCCTTCGAACGTTCGGCCACTACATCAAGGATGGCCTGATTCCGAATATGTTCCCCGAGGGAGAAAACGAGGGCTTGTACCACACGGCCGATGCCACTCTGTGGTACTTCCATGCCATCGAAAAATACGTCGCGGCGACAGGCGATCACGACACTCTCGTTCAGCTGTTGCCAAAGCTCATCGATATCGTGGATCACCACGTACGCGGAACAAGGTTCGGTATATGCGTGGATCCGGCCGACGGATTGTTGCGCCAGGGACAGGAGGGATACCAGCTCACCTGGATGGACGCCAAGGTCGGCGACTGGGTTGTCACACCGCGCCGCGGGAAAGCGGTCGAGATCAATGGGCTGTGGTACAACGCCCTTCGGCTCATGGAAAACTGGGTTCGCGCGGAATCGGGGGACAATGATGCAACCCGCTACCGAGAACTTGCCACTCGCGCCTATGACTCGTTCAACAAACGGTTCTGGTTTGAGGAGGGTGGATATCTCTACGACGTCATCGACGGACCGGCCGGCGACGATGCGGCATTGCGGCCCAATCAACTGTTCGCGTTTTCTCTCTCCTACCCTGTGCTGGAACCAACGCGCTGGAAACCCGTCCTCGACATCGTGCATGAACGCCTGCTGACACCCTACGGACTACGCAGCCTTGGGCCGGGTCATCCCGACTATAAGCCGCAATACTACGGCGACCTGCGGGCGCGCGACGCCGCCTATCATCAGGGAACCGTCTGGGCATGGTTGATCGGTCCGTTCATCGATGCGTGGCTCCGTGTTTATCCAGATGACTTCAAGGGCGCGCGTTTGTTCCTGAAATGGTTTCCGACGCATCTTGGCGAAGCCTGTATCGGCTCGATCAGCGAAGTCTTCGACGCCGAACCGCCGTACATCGCGCGCGGCTGTGTGGCACAAGCGTGGAGCGTCGCAGAGGTGTTACGGGCGTGGGTGAAGACGGAGGGTTACTCTTAATTCTAATTCGGGGACAGTGAGCAATTGCTGAAGTGCAAGCAATTGCTCACTGTCCCCGAATTAAATCAGGCAGCGATTGTGGCGAGGATTTTTCTTCGGTCTTCCATCTCGAGTCCCAGTTCTTCCAAACGGAACTCCGGGAGGTTTTTCCGGGCCTCATCGAAAATTTCCTCTTCTTCTTTTTCGATGTGCGAGGTCACCTCATCCATTAACGTGGTCATCCTGGTCTCGAAGTTCTTATCTGAGCCGTTCATCAGGTGTAATTCCTGGAGAAGCTTCTCGATGGCTCGATGTTCCTCTTGAGCCGCCTCAATAAGCTCTTCCGCTCGTGGTGACGTTGTCGCCGCGAGAGCCGGATAGAAGATCTCCTGTTCCATTTGGGAGTGGAGAAGCAGTTCTCGTCGAATCTCATTGAACAGCTCTTTTCTTCCCCCATTCGGCTGGCGATTGGTCGGCTTCGTGAACTTGTCGAACAAAACTTTCAGCGCCTCATGGTCGTTTCTCAGGAATACCGTGACCTTCATTTCCGAACCTCCTTACCGCAAAAAGGTAATCCCATTTGCAAGAGAGTTACCAAACGGCGGCTCGTCGCCGCCGTTCTCGGCCTTACATCCGTCAGGCAGTACGGCGGCGGCGTTGGTTATCGGGCATTCCCAGGAAATCCGTGATTTCCTTTTCAGCCTGTTCGCGGCCGTATCCATAGCGTTCCTGCAGCCTGCCGATAAACTTCTCGGCGTCACCCTGGATCTGGTCGACATCGTCGTCGGTCATCTTTCCCCACCAGCTCCGGACGTCACCTTTCACCTGAAGCCATTTGCCTTTAAGAATGTCTTTATTCATAGCGCTTAGCGCTCCTTTCAATCCAGATGAAGAAGCAGTTGCCATGCCAATGGCACTTGGACGTTAGGAGGTGAATCGGTGTGCCACTATCGGCGGCAGCGGTAAACAAAAGCAGGCGGTATGTTTAGCCAGACGACGGGACTCTTTTCAATACTTGTGAAGTACGACGGGAGCAATGAAGCAAATCGTTTCCCTGGTGGAAGCATCAGTCCATGGACGTAGGCAAAGGTGACGAATTGTCCCCCAGGCTTGAGGACACGCATCATTTCGTCCAGAAACTTCCTCTGCAGGGCCTCCGGAAAGGCTGCCCACGGCAGTCCGGAGACAATGCAGTCCACGGACTTCATGCCCACTCCGTCGCATATCGTGCGGACATTCGCCACGGTATCCTCAGCCAGCCGGACGCCTGGAAAACGAGCGCGGAACATCTTCGCAAATTCCGGATTCAGTTCGATCGCCGCGAATTTCGCGCCCGGCTTGAGACTCCGCAGGATGACATCTGTAAACACCCCGGTCCCGGGCCCGTATTCCAAAACGTTCTCGGCCTTCTTGAGATCGAGGTCATCGACAATCGTTTGAGCCAGAAAAGGTGAACTTGGAGCAACGGCGCCGGTCGTGACGGGTCTTACTATGAACTCTCTCAGAAATTTCACGGCGGGTTATTCTAGCCGAATCTCCGGCGCACCGACGCAGGGATTATTTGCCTTCCTCTTTGCGCTATACTTCCGCACTCGGCAGAGCCGATCACGCAACAGGGAGAATCATCGTGAGCAGACGCCGCAGTTTTGAAGTCGAGGGACTCCATCATGAGAACCCGATTCCGATGGGATCCATCATCGGACCCTTCATGATGACCAGCGGTATTTTCGGGATGGAGCCCGGAACGAGAAAGACGCCACCCGACATCGAGAGCCAGTGCCGGCTGATGTTCGACAATATCCGCCGTGTGATGGCCGCCGCAGGCGGCTCCGTCGAAGACATCATCAAAATGGTCGTCTGGGCGAAAGACAAGTCGTTCAAGGAAGCAGTCAACAAGGAGTGGCTTGCGATGTTTCCCGACGAACACTCGCGGCCGGCCCGCCACACGATGCTGTATCAGGGATTCTCAGGCAACACACTGGTCCAGTGCGAAATTGTTGCCGTGCTGAAGGACAAGAATTAGCCACATCGACCCACACGAGACTCACGACCCCTACGCCGTATGGCGCCTCCCCGATTTCCGACGGTACTTCTCCGGCAACATGCTTCTGATCCTCGGATGGCAAATGCAGAAAGTCGCCATCGGATGGGAAATCTACGAGCGAACCGGATCCACCAGGGCTATCGCCATCGCCGGCCTGATCCAATTCCTGCCGCAGGTAATGTTCATGTTGTTCGCGGGACACATCACCGACAGGCACAACCGCAAGCATGTATTGATGGCCGCGCTGGTCTGCAATGCACTCGCAGCAATCGGTCTGGCGATCAATTCCGCTTTTGCCGGATCGATCTATATTCTCTACTTTTGTCTTTTCGGCTACGGCACCGCGCGCGCATTCATCATGCCGTCAAGAGCGGCGTTTCTGCCGGGGATCATTCCGCTCAGCCGATTCAGTACCGCTGTGTCGTGGAACTCGAGCGGATTCGAAATCTCTTCCATGGCGGGACCGGCCATCGGCGGCTTGCTGATCACATTCTTTCTCAATCCGATGCTCGTCTACGCAATCAACGCCCTTGGAGGGTTGATGTTTGTGGTCCTCCTGGCAAGGATCCATTACAAACACACGCCGGTACCGAAAGAACCTCTGACACTGCGCTCGTTCCTGGCAGGCCTCGGCTTTGTTCGGAAACAGAAAGTTGTTTTCGCCGCCATGGCGCTGGATATGTTCGGCGTTCTCCTTGGCGGCGCTACGGCATTGATGCCTGTTTACGCAAAGGACATCCTTAAAATCGGACCCAGCGGACTGGGCTGGCTGATGAGCGCGCCCGCTATCGGCGCATGCAGCATGGCGCTGTTCCAGGCTCACCGCGGACCTTTGCGCAGAGCAGGACGCACCTTGCTGATCGCCGTCGCACTGTTCGGACTCGTAACGATCGTCTTCGGCGTTTCGAAGAATTTCTGGCTGTCGATGGCGATGCTTTGCGTTCTGGGCTCCTGCGACAACATCAGCGTGGTCGTCAGGTCCACGCTTGTGCAGGTTCTGACTCCCGACGAGATGCGCGGCCGCGTTTCCGCCTTGAATTCCCTGTTTATCGGAACATCCAACGAACTCGGCGCTTTCGAATCCGGCATGGTCGCGCACCTGTTCGGCCCGGTATTCTCCGTCGTGTCCGGAGGCATCGGCACGTTACTGATCGTGCTTGGAATCGCGTGGTGGTCGCCGCAATTAAGACGATTCGGCCGGCTGGATCAGGCCCATCGATGAATCCTCAAAAACCGCTTGATTGGTGAAGATATTCTCTATATACAGATTATCTTTATATGAGCCTTTTACGCCGGTTGAAATATCTATGGCCTTCTTATCGCCGCCGTCAGGAGCGGGATCTTCAGGAAGAACTGCACTCTCTTCAATCGATGGCGGAACCGAAGGAATTGGGCAACCTGACACTGACCGCCGAGGATGCGCGAAAAGTATGGGGCTGGAACTGGCTGGACGCGACCTTGCAGGATGTCCGCTACGGCTGTCGCACGCTACTTCGAAATCGCCGCGTGACGGCAATCGCGCTGGTTTCACTGGCTCTGGGTATCGGCGCGAATACTGTCGTCTTCGGTCTGATTCACACGCTCATATTGCGCCCGCTTCCATACCCGGAATCGGATCGGCTTGTCCGCGTTTGGTTTCGGCCACTGAACGGCGGCCGTCAGGCCGGACTCACTCGCGGTGAATGCGCTACTTCGCTCGGCGGCAACACCGAAGTGTTCGAGCAGTTCGGCTGCTTTACCGATCCGGTCGCTGCGAGCATCGCCGATGCCGGCAGCGCGAGCAACTTTCCGGAGCGTGTTACAGGATGGCAATTCACTTCCGGCGCTGTGCGCGCCCTCGGCATTCACCCGTTGCTCGGGCGATGGTTCACTGAAGCGGACGAAGTCGCAGGCGCGGGCCGCGTTCTGCTGATCAGCTCGGATCTTTGGAAACGCCGTTTTGTCGAAAGTCCTGAAGTGCTCGGAAAGCAGATTCGGCTTAACGGCGACACCGCCACGATCATCGGCGTGCTGCCTCAAAGCTTCGAGGTTTTCGATCGAACCGGAGATTACGTTACGCCGTTTCGCGATTACGAATTCGCCGCGCAGACCTCGGCCCGCATCCTGGGCGGCATCGCACGGCTTAAACCGGGTGTTGGTATCGCCGGCGCACAATCGAAGATGGACGCCCTCGCCAAAAGTCTCGCAGAAGAGTCTCCGGCCAACAAAGACTGGGGCATCGCGCTGGACCCAATCGTCCGGCTCGAGGACGCGCGCGATCCTTTGATCATCCTGCAAGGCACCGTTGCATTCGTATTGTTGATCGCCTGCGCGAACGCCGCCGGCCTGCTGCTCGCTCAAGGGACGACGCAACATAAAGAGATGGCCGTGAGAGCCGCGCTCGGATCAAGCCGCGCGCGTATTTTCCGCCAACTGCTGACTCACGCCGTGATGCTGTCGCTTGCCGGAGGCGTCCTGGGTCTGCTCGTCGGATTGGCCGGCAACCGGATTCTGATCAGTGCGCTTCCCGCCGGTCTCGGAATCGCGGTCTATGAATCACGCATGGACCCTGCCGTTCTGCTTTTCACGTTCGGCGCTTGTTTGATTTCCGGTCTCGCTGTCGGGATTGCGCCTGCCGTTCAGATTTCTCACGCGCATCCGCTCGACGCGATACGCGACTCGGGACGAAGCGTGACCGCCGGTCATTCACGGCGGCGTCTGCGCAGCATTTTTGTGACGGCGCAACTGGCTCTTGCCCTGACGCTGCTGGTTGGGGCCGGGTTAATGCTGAACAGCCTTATTCGAATGGCCAACGCGCCGCTCGGATTCGATCCTGAGAATCTTCTAACCACGAACGTCCAGTTGCCCGAGTCGAAGTTCCGGCGGCCGACAAGCGTAACGCTTGCATCAGGCGCCCTTGAAATGGCTATCGATCCGCAGGTCCCTCTGACGACCGAACAGATGCGGCAAAACCTCGCAGGTACGGCAGGCGTGACTGCCGCGACCGGCATCGCAATCTTTCCTCCCTTCTCCGGTTCGATGAACATGCCCGTGCAGGTCGATGGAGCGCCCACCGCGGAGGCGCAACGCTCGCAGTTTCTTCCGGTCATGGCGGACTACTTCAAAACGCTGCAGGTCAGAGTTATTTTTGGCCGCGAGTTCACGCCGGCGGATACTGCGGCAGCCAGGCCGGTCGCGGTGGTGAATCAGGCCATGGCGAAGCGCTATTGGCCCAACGACAGTCCGTTGGGAAAACATGTCCGCGTCGAATCGCCAATGCTGCCGAATGAACCGATACGCGAAGTTGTCGGCGTTGTCGATGAAGTGATGCAGTATGCAGGCCAACAGGATCGGAATCAGCTGTACCTGCCCTATTTGCAGTTGTCGGCCCAGCATGACGAACGCCTGACCAATCAACTCCGGGAACTCACCTTTATCGTGCGAACGACGCGACCCGCCGGCGAGATCGAAGCCGCTATTCAATCGGCGGTCGGCCTCGCCGACAACAGCCAGGCGGTATCCAGCGTGAGGACAATGAGGCAGACCGCGTACAACATGGCGCGAAGACGCGTCTACACCGGACTCATCGGAACATTCGGAGCCGTCGCGGTGCTTCTTGCGGCTATCGGTGTGTACGGTGTGATGGCACAGGTTGTCAGCCAGCGAACCGGCGAAATCGGAATCCGGATGGCGCTCGGCGCTGACTCCCGGCGCGTGCGTCACCTCGTGATACGGCAAGGCGGCGTCATCATCGGAATCGGCCTGGCGCTAGGCACCGTGGGATCGCTTGCGCTGACGCGGGCGCTCCAGTCGCAGTTGTTCGGGCTTACATCGACCGATCCGCTGACCATAGCCGCATGCGTTCTTCTCCTCGGTGTCATCGGCCTCCTCGCCTGTTACGTTCCGGCACGACGCGCATCCCGGATCGATCCGATGGTTGCCTTGCGTCATGAATGATCACCTTCTTCCTTATTTTCCGTGGAACACGTCAGGATTTCTGAGCTAAACTCAGGCGATTCACTTGTTTGTATTGAACTTCGCGGCATTTGGTAATCATTGGAGGAGGACACGAGTGATCTCTAACGAACCCGAAAAGAAGGTCGACGCGCCCGAGTATCGCGTTGATGTGAAACTGCGCGACATCTTGCTGAATCCTAATGAACGTCGTAACTCCGCAGCGACAGCTCTTGCTGAAGAAGAAGGGTTGCCCGAGCCGGTATATCCCCAGTACACATATCCCCGCTGGCCCACCGAGCGGCAGTTTCACAACGCCAAAGCGTGGCGGACCTGGAAAAGCCTCGGCGCTCCGTACTTCAAGCACCGGTTATTGCCGGGACAACTTCAGCCGCTGATTGCGTACCTGTTCAGCGAGTGGAAGTGCAATCTGGACTGCCATTACTGCTGGTCCTATGACAACAGCGTGAAGGGCATGACCGATCAGACCGCGCGAAAATCGATCGACTGGCTGCACGACACAGGAAACCGGTTCATCGCGCTCATGGGAGGCGAACCCTTACTCCGTCCGAAGTTCATTCACAAGATCTGCTATTACTCGGCGAAGAAAGGCTTCCTCATTTATCTGCCGACCAACGGCCGGTTGATGAAGCCGGATGTGGTCGATCGTCTCGGCGACGGCGGCCTGACAGCCGTAAATCTTGCCGTGGACTGCATCGACGAAAAGCCCGGGCTGGCGAAAGCCCTGACGCCGATCCGTCCCTATTTCGAGTACCTCATTAAGAATATGAAGAAGTACTCGATGTCGGTGTTCTTCAACGTTTGTATCACGCGCACCAACATGGACGACGTCCGCGCGCTGACGGAGATGGCGAAGGACTACGACATCGGTATCGACTACCACATCGTCGAGTCGCCGATCATCGATGCCCCGCATTTCAAACATCTCAACGAGAACAGCACGTTCCTGACGCCGGCGGATTATCCGCGCGTCGATGAACTGATCGACTGGATCATCGAAAAGCACAAGCAGGGTTACAAGATCGTTAATCAGAAGACGCGGCTGCTGCAGATGAAGGAATTCCTGCGCGGCCACATCGAACCCTGGGGCTGCCGCGCCGGGCGCAATACACTGATCATCCGAACCGACGGAACGCTGGCCCCGTGCTTCCCGATGTACTCGGCGACGCACGATTGGGGAACGGTTGGGAATCCGAAGTTCGAAAAGAATCAACTGACGGAGATGAAGAAGGAGTGCGAACTCCATTGCTTCTCAACTCTCAACCACATCGTCAGCTACGTGTATAACAATGGCCGCGTCATGCGCTGGATCCTGAGACACGCAAAGACCGGGTTCACGACTGCCCAGGGCACCGTCGAATAACCAATAACCACAGAGACGCAGAGACACAGAGGCCGCTGGGATGAACTACCCCAGCGGCCTCTGTGTCTCTGCGTCTCTGTGGTTAATTCTATAGCCGCCGGCCGGCGTCAATGATGGACGCACCGGTAATCTCCTTCACGGTTCTCGTCCCACATCCGACCATCGCCAGCCGTAGTTCGTTATTCAGTATGTCCAGCACACGTTCGACACCCTGCTGGCCGTACGCCGACAAACCCCAGATGTACGGCCTTCCGATACCGACTGCAGTCGCGCCAAGTGCAAGCGCCTTGAAGACATCCGTGCCGCGCCGGAATCCGCCATCGACCACGATCGGAATTCGGCCGCGAACAGCCTGGACAACTTCCGCCACGCACTCGATCGTGCCGCGACCTGTTTCAGTTGCGCGGCCGCCGTGGTTGGAAACGATGATTCCATCGGCGCCGTGCTCGACAGCCAGAGCGGCGTCCTCGCGCGTCTCGAGTCCTTTGATGAGGACCTTCATCTTCGTGACGCCTTTGAGCCGTTTGATGAAATCCCACGTCAGCGATGGAGACGTCAGCGGCAGTCCCTGCGTATTGATTCCGGCAAACATCGGCTTCGTCGCGTTCGAGTTGGCTCGGGGGTTCGCGAGATTGCCGGTCGCGTCCTCGTGGCAACTTCCGCAGGCGCGAGTATCGGCGCGCTGAGCGCGGGTCATCGTCACGGTGTTTCTTCCTGATGGCAGGTCTACAGTGACTGCAACGGCTCCGCATCCGGCCGCTTCGGCGCGCTTCACCAGTTTCGTTGTGATGTCGAAGTTGTCCGTCGTATAGAGCTGATACCAAAGCGCACCGGCCCTGGCTTTGGCAACATCCTCGACGCCGATCGAAGTCTGCGTTGAGAGAATCTGCAAATGCCCTTTTGATGCCGCCGCGCGAGCGGCTGCGACTTCTCCATCGCGATGGAATGCGCGCTGGCTTCCGACGGGACACAGAACAATAGGTGAATTGAGCTTTGCTCCGAACAAATCCACCGACATATCGATCCGGCTCACATCGACGAACCGCTTGACTCGCAACTGATA
>Ga0137433_1000843_pt1 | contig 14620 bp, 8 predicted proteins | sample EasRivERMZT840_2_FD_102335 | JGI IMG/M metagenome (GOLD analysis project Ga0137433, IMG submission 102335) | Soil microbial communities from meander-bound floodplain in the East River, Colorado, USA - East River MetaG ERMZT840_2 | ecosystem: Environmental > Terrestrial > Soil > Floodplain ...
GACAGTCAGGATACCCTGATGACGAAGACAACAATTAACCAAGTAACCAAGGCCACTGGGTAACACCAGTTTTGGCACAACGATACCGGTCCTCGGGTAACAGTTACTTTTGGCGCGCGGCGATCCGCATATAGCACGCCAATGCGGAATGCCCGGAGGTGGGGTGTAATTCCCAGAAGAATCTGGTTGAAGAACGATTGGCCAGAGCTTTAATAGAGCCTAATCCACGGGCGTGGCCGGTTCGCCTTCCTCGCGAGGGCGCGCTTGGGGCTGCTTTCTCGGCAGGTCCGGCGTTGGCAGCGACTGCCGGTTCCGGTTTGAGTATCGAACTGAGTGCGGTTGTGAAAAAAATAAGTATGAACGCCATGAGAACTTCAATCCTCCCTCGATATTTCTTTGTCCCGGCACTGGTCGTCGTGACCCTGGGCTTTCTTCCCTACTCGTCATGGGCGCAAAATGCCGACATTCCCGTCGTGAGCATCCGGAGCGGCGGCACGGCGACGCCGGAATACTGTCCGCCGAACGCCGACTGCGTCGGACTTGGGTTCGTGTTGACGCGCACCGGGCCTCGGTTGGATAGCCCCCTGCAAGTGCTGGTCTTTTTCGGTGGCACTGCCGCCTACGGCATTGATTACGAAGCGTTGCCTGGCCCGTTCACATTTGCGGCGGGCCAGGACCGTATTGTGCTTTCCTCGACGCCGATCGACGACACGGTGTATGAAGGCGATGAGACTGTGCAAGCGCGCCTGGCGCCTTGGAACACTTCGGCGGCGAACCAATACCGGATAGACCCGTCGAACGGGACGGCCACGGTCACCATCCTGGATAACGATCCGCCCCGCGCGCGACCAGTGGTGAGTCTGGAGTTGGTGGACCGGGAAGCGACGGAAACTTTGATCAATCAAAACCTCATCGACTGGGCTGAGTTCCGGGTGCTGCGAGACGGAACTGCAACCAACGATCTGGACGTATTCCTGGGCGCGTCTCAAGGCACCGCTACGAGTGGCGTGGATTATCGGCTGGACGGCGTGAGCAACGACGGGAGGGTTCATTTTCCGGTCGGCGCTTCTTCCGTGAACGTTCGCTTGTACCCGATCGACGATGCCTTTTACGAGGGCGACGAGACGGTGTTCGTTAATTTGTTCGCGCCGGTGCCCGCGAGCGGCTTGTATGAGATCGACATTGCACATTCTTCAGTCGCCATGGTCATTCATGACAATGAATCGGCGACATCGCCGCTGATCAGCATCCGTGCCACAGTTCCCGAAACGCGCGAGCCACTGTGTGATCCGAACATCTGCGATGCGGCGTTGCCAGCGCCGGGCGTGTTCGTTGTCACTCGCAGCGGCGGGGATTTGAACCAGGAATTGTCTGTGTTTGTGGGGTATTCCGGCACGGCAACGAGCGCCTCGGATTATGGCGCGCTGGCCAATCCAATTGTGTTCCGCGCCGGCGCGAGCACCGTGGAACTTCACGTTGGGGCGACCCATGACACCGTGGCCGAAGGAGATGAAACCGTGGTGGCCGAATTGCGACCCGATCCCAACCTTGGCCCGCTGCAACGGTATCGCGTTGATCCCGCCCAGTCCGTCGCCCGGGTCGTCATTCACGACAATGACGTTCCGCCGAATCCGATCGTGAGCATCGAAGCGACCGACCCGATTGCGGAGGAATCATCGCATCCGCTCCGGCGCATTGCGTTCCGCGGGCGTTTCACCATCAGCCGGACGGGACCCACCGACAATCCGCTGTCGGTCTTCGTTCTCTACAGCGGCACGGCCACGCCCGGCGTGGATTACCCGCGCCTGCCCTGGCTCGTGAGCATTCCCGCCGGGACGAACAAGGTCGAACTCGAAGTCGTGCCGATCCCCGATGACCTGCCCGAACCCTTGGAGACCGTGGAAGCTGAATTATCGGAATGCCCGCCGCTCACCGATCCGCCGATGGGCATCCCGTGTTACCTCGTCAATATCGACCCGGCCAAATCGCGGGCAACCGTCTTCATTCGCGATGATGGCATCACGACCGCGAGCCTGGAGATCACCGCGCCGAAAGACGGCGAGGAATTCAGCGTGGGCACTCCCATCCGCATCGCCGCCACCGCCATCGATTTGGAAGGCGCTATCACGCACGTCGAGTTCTTCGATGGGGAAACGAAGATTGGTGAATCGACAATTAACTTCTTCCGCGAGCCGGACCCGGGCACGCCCATTCACCATGAATTCGAGTGGCGTGGCGCGGCGGCAGGTCCGCACGTGCTCACCGCGCGCGCCGTCGATTCGGCTGGCAACAACGTGACCTCCGCGCCAGTTCGCATCAATGTCGGAGGGCCCTCTCTGCCGGTTGTTTCCATTGAGGCGACTGTCCCAGAGACCATGGAGCCTTCGCCCACCACACGCATCCGGCCAGGGGTATTCACGTTCAAGCGTACGGGTAATGCCGGCCAGGCTCTGCGCGTGTGGGTGAACTACGCCGGCACTGCCACGCGAGGCACCGATTACGAGGAGACGCCCTTCATCGTGGAATTTCCCGCTGGGGCTGCGAGCGTGGAAGTTCTGATTGGCCCACTCGACGACAATCTGGCCGAGGGCGATGAAACAGTGATTGGAATGCTGACGCCTTCGCCCCTGGCCGTGGTGCCAAATTACCGCATCGACCCGGTGAATAATCAGGCGCGTGTTGTTATCCATGACAACGACGACGCTCCGCCGGGGGTGCCCGTGGTAAGTATCCGTGCGACCCAGCCCAACACTGCGGAGCCGTGCCCGGTCTGTCTGGTCGCGCCCGGCGTGTTCACGATCAGCCGCACTGGTCCGACTGACGCCAGTCTTTTTGTTCAACTGGCGGCGCGCGGCACTGCGACGCCGGGAAGCGATTACGCGCCGCTGCCTTCGTCAGTCGAAATTCCGGCAGGCACCGGGTCAGTCCAGGTGCTGGTTCTTCCTCAGGACGACCGCTTGTTGGAAGGCGACGAAACCGTCATTGCCGTGTTGCTGCCCGATCCATCGCTCGGGCCGGTGGAGCGCTACCGCGTGGATCCGGAGCATGCCGATGCCACCGTGGTCATTCACGATGATGAGTCGCCCTTGACCCCCGTCGTCAGCATCCGCGCGACGCGTCCTGAGACCCAGGAGCCCGTCTGCCCGCCCGACACCTGCCTGGCGCCCACACCGGCCTCCGGCGTTTTCACCGTCAGCCGGCGCGGCGGCGATTTGGCCCGTGGCCTGATCGTTTTCCTTCGCTACGGCGGCAGCGCTCTGCCGCGCGCCGATTACGACCCGCTGCCGGAGTCGGTCGAAATCCCTGCCGGCCGGGAATCGGTGGATCTGGAGGTCACCGCCCGCTTCGACGACGCAATGGAAGGTGATGAAACCGTCGTAGCCGCGTTGCTGCCCGATCCGTTTGTCGGTCCCATTGAACGGTATCGTGTCGATCCCGCTCAAGCCTCGGCCCGAGTTGTCATCCATGACCGTACGCCGCCCACCATTCCCCTCGTGACGGTTGTTGCCACCGATCCGTTTGCGCGCGAAGGCACCAACAGCAACACTGGTCGCAACACCGCGACCTTCGAAGTGCGACGGGTGGGCGAGACGAATTCCAACCTCACCGTTATGCTTGGAATCAGCGGCACCGCCGCCAATGGCGTCGATTACGTGACGATCCCAAGTCACGTCACCATCCCCGCTGGAAGCCGCTCGGCCCGGATTCTGGTGATACCCATCGACGACAATGTGCAAGAGAAGATTGAGACGGTGATCGTGGAAGTGTTCACTCCCCCGGTCCCGGCGGTAATCCCGCCGATACCGCCAACGTATCTGGGAGGGGGACGCGCCGCGGCCATCATTGTGGACAACGACCTGCCGCGTCCGCCGTGCGTGCGCTTGCCGGATGGCTTTTTCAACGTCTGCATTCCGGTGCCGTTCAACGATTGCTTCCGGATTGAATCAACCCGCGACTTCAAAGAGTGGACGCCACTCTGCACTGTGCCGGTGGATGAAGGCGCTGCGCACTACGTCGATCCCGATGCGTCGGATTCGGCCCGTCGGTTCTATCGCCTGATTCCAGTCGTCTGCGAACTGGAGGAATAATCAATCGGCGCTGAGGCGATAGCGAGGACTTGCAGGCACTAGCGCAGGTTTCCATCAAAGGAAGCCTGCTCTCCCGGTGCTCGCTCGTTGAACATAGCGGATTTGCACCGAGCGGGAGTCAGCGCTCCGCTTGCGGTTCAGAGGTTCATGGCGCAAAAACCCTTTTTGGAGAATCCTCTCCCGGAAGCGATTTTGAAATTCGGGCTAGCGTCTGAAACGCGCGCCGGAGAAGGGCCGGAGGTGTTCGAGGAACCAGTCGGCGGCAAGGCGGGCGACTTCTTCCAACGCGCCTGATTCCTCGAAGAGATGCGTGGCGCCGGGCACAATGGCGAGGGTCTTCTCGCCCTTCAGCATTTCGTAGGCTTCCTCGTTCAATTCGACAACGGCTTCATCGCGCTCGCCGACGATGAGGAGCGTGGGTGCTTTGACGCGTCGAAGCGCGTTGCCTGCCAGGTCCGGACGCCCTCCCCGCGAGACAACGGCGCCGATGGCCTTGCCGAGATCCGCTGCGGCCACGAGGGCTGCGCCACCGCCGGTGCTCGCGCCAAAAAATCCGAGCCGCAGGTGCCGCGCCTCGTCTTCATCCGCCACCCAATGAGCGGCGCAAACGAGCCGCTGAGTTAGCAGGCCCATGTTGAAACGCAGATGACTGGTCTGCGCGTCTTCGGTGGCTTCGGCGGGAGTGAGGAGATCGAAAAGAAGCGTGCCAAGCCCGGCCTTGCGCAGCAGACGCGCGACTTCCTGATTGCGCGGGCTGCGCCGGCTGCTGCCGCTGCCGTGGGTGAAGATGACGAGTCCCCCCGCGTCCGCTGGAACGGCCAGGTCGCCGTCCAGAGTGACCAAACCAGTGGGGATTCGTACGCTGCGGGTGGTTTCCCCCGCTTGCAGCCTGTCAGTCTCAGCGCTCATCGCATCAGTCCTTCCATGAACCAGCAAATGTTTCGGCCAATCCAACAACTGCTCCGTGGCGGGTCCATATTGCTACCGTTGACACACCGTTGTCAATCGGCGCAAATTGCCCCGTCTAACGGCTACGACGACCGGAATCGAATGAACCGCCATCGGCATCCTGCTCCCGTTCGTAATCTTAATCCTCACTCTCGCTGCCGCTGGACGGTCCGTTTGGCGAAGAGATTAAGATTAAGATTAGGATTACGAACGGGAGCAGGCGTCTGCGCGCTGGCGTTTCTCGCAGTTATCCTCCTCAGCGGCTGCAAAAAGTCTGGCGCTGACGCGGACCAGTTCACCCGTCTTTCCAATCTCGGCAAGAGTCAGCTTGAAGCGGGCGATGCGACGAAAGCCACCGACTTTTTCCGACAGGCGCTCGCGCTCAATCCCACGCTGCCCGAAGCCCAACTCAATCTCGCCAACGCGCTGCTGCTCGCCAACCAGTCCGCGGACGCCATCGCACAGGCGCAACGCGTGTTGCTCGTGGATCCAAATTCCGCTGCCGCGCATTACGTGGTGGGTTGTGCGTATTTGCGTCTCGGCAAGGCGGAGGAGGCGCTGAAAGCGTTGCAGCAATCGCACAAAATCGATCCCGCCGTGACGGCGCTGAACTTCCAGCTTGGCCTGGCGCACGAGCGACTGGGTCACAATGACGAGGCGCTCCAACAATTCCAGACGGTGATCGAATTCGAGCCGGAGCATCCCGCCGCTCACTATCGATTCAGCCAACTATTGCTCCGCCTGGGCCGTCAGGCCGAGGCGACGGAAGCGTTGAAAAGGCATCAGGAGATTCTCTCGAAGAAGCCCGGCTTCGCCAGCGACGTCGCCATCTTCGAGCGTTGCAAACACACCCAGGCAAAGCTGCCGTTCAAGCTCGAACAACCGCTGGCGGAGGGAGTGAAGGTGGTCTTCGTCGATGCAACGGCGTCAATCGCTGGCAACGTCGCGGCGTATCGCGGTCCGCTGGCCGTGATCGATTTTGCGCACGACGGGCGCAACAGCCTCTTCGCGCGCGAGGCGGATGGGTTCCGTCTGTTGGTGAACAGCAATGGGACGTTCGTCGCACAGGACAAGCTGCTGCCCGGCCTCGCCGGCGCGGCATATCACCGCGCGCTGGTCGGCGACTTGCAGAATGACCAGACCGAGGACGTGGTGGTCCTTGGCGACAAAGGCAGCCACGTCTTCAAGTTCACCACCAACGGCGTCGTCAGCGATGTGACGCGCGCGGCGGGCTTTGCCGAACTGGCGGCGATCGACGGCGCTCTCCTGGAGTTCGAATATAACGGCAAGCTCGGGCTGCTCGCGTTGCAGCCAGAGGGCAGGGGAGTCCGGGCATTTCGAAACCTGAGCAGCGTGTTCGCGCTATATTTCACAGAGAACGGCGTTACCTCCGGCCTGCCGGCGAGCGTGACGGGCGCGCGGCACCTTGGGCTGGAGGACTGGAACAATGACGAACTGATCGACGTAAACATCTCGCGCGACGGTCAACCGCCGCTGGTCTTCGCGCGGGAACGCGGCGGTCTGTTCGTTTCGACGAACCTGGCGCTGCCATCGGGCGCTGCGATGGCCAGCGGTGATTTGAACAATGACTCCCTGCCGGATGTCGCGGCGCTGGTGACGGGAGCTTTGCAGATTGTTTTCGGTGGCGATGTGCCGCCAGTTTCATTATCGCTCGGAGGTTTTTCCGCTGCGGACGTGACTTTGGTGGATTACGACAACGACGGGTGGCTGGACGTATTGGTTTATGGAGATGGTTTGCGTGTTTGGCGCAACCGCGGCCAGGCGGGCTTTCTGGAAACCACGAAGCAACTGGGCCTCGACAGAGTGGCCGGCAAAATGACTTCGCTGGCCTCGGCGGATTTTGACGGCGACTGCGATACGGACCTTGCCATCGCGATTGAAGGCGTGGGCTTGAAATTGTTCCGCAACGAGGGCGGCAGCGCCAACCACATGCTCAAGCTGCGCCTGGCCGGCCATCGCTCGAATGCCAACGGCCTGGGTGTGCGCTTTGAAGTCAGTGCGGGGGGATTGCGCGCCTGGCGGACGGTGAAGCAGTTGCCCATTGAGATTGGCGTGGGTCAGCACACGCAGGTGGATTCGGTGGCGGTGCGCTGGTTCGACGGCTTCATCAACAACGACGAGATCAAAGTGACCCCGTGCTCTGTGTTGACGCTTGATGAAATCGAAAAGCCGAGCGGCTCGTGTCCTTACCTTTACACCTGGGATGGGCAACGGTTTCGCTTTGTCACCGATCTGCTCGGCGCCGCGCCGCTGGGCCTGCGGGTCAGCGACACGCGGTTCGTCGATGCCGATCCGATCGAGTACGTCTGGCTCGGCAATGAAACGATATTTCTCCCGCGGGAGGACAACTATGTCGTGCAGGTCACCGAAGAGTTGCGCGAGGTGCTCTATCTCGACGAAGCCAAACTGGTGGTGGTGGATCATCCGCCGGGCACAGAAGTCCACACCACCGGCAAGCTACAGCCTGGCAAAGCGTTTCCGCCGCACGAATTGGTGACGTTGCACAACCGCCACCCGCTACTGAACGCAGTAAACCACGAAGGCGCGGAAGTCACTTCGTTGCTCAGCGAAGCGGACCGAAAAATGGTCTCGCCAACCAAACTGCGCGTACGCCAACTGCGCGGCCTTGCGGAGCCGCACAGCGTGACGCTGGATTTCGGACCGCTGGAGATCGAGCGCCCGTTGGTCCTCGCGCTCACCGGCTGGCTACGGTTCGGTGGAGGGATGGCCAACGTGGGCGCCTCGCACACGCCGGGCCTGCCGTTTCCGTTCCCTGCACTCGAAGTCGAAGTCGATGGGCGGTGGAAACCCATGGACGTGATCGCGGGCGCACCGGCGGGAAAGACGAAGTCGGTCCTCATCGACCTCGCGGGCAAATTGCCTCATGGCAGCCGCCGGCTCCGCTTAAGCACGGCGTTTGAGATTCACTGGGACCGCATCGCGCTGTTCGAGAAACGTGACAACTCCGAAACGCGCATCACCACCCTGTCGGCGACGAGGACGGATTTGCACTGGCGGGGCTACAGCGAGTTCGAGCCATGGCCGTGGTTCCTGCCGCTGACGCCCAATTACACCAACGTGAAGCAGACGGCGGATTGGACGATCACGCCCACGGGCTGGTGCACGCGCTATGGCCCGGTGGACGAGCTAATCGCCGCGCAGGACAATGCGCTGGTGCTGCTTAACGGCGGAGATGAATTAACGCTCCAGTTTGCGGCGCCGTCCTTGCCGCCGAAGCCGGCCGGATCGACGCGCGACTTCTTCTTCTATTCCGTCGGCTGGGACAAGGATGCCGATTTCCACTGTGAACTCGGATGGCAGGTGGAGCCGCTGCCCTGGCATGGCATGGAGGATCAACTTTATGGCAAACAGACCCGGCCCGCGTTTAGTAACGACGACTGGATGAAGAAGTACAACACGCGCTGGGTTGGGCCCCACACACTGACCAAACGAGAACGTTAGTCGGCGGATTCTTCCTGGTAGGTGCCGAGGTAACGAGGCTCACTTTAGTCGCAATCGCCAATCGCCAATCGCCAATCGCCAATCCGCAATCCGCCGGCAATGATTAGAGCCTCCTCACGTCGGCTCCTACTTTCCTTGGAGATCTAAAAACGTCACAGCCGCAGTCCGGCAGCGCAGGGTCGGAGGATCTCTTGTGGGGAAGAAATTCGGCTCCCACCTTCCGCTGCGCGCCGGGACTGCGGCTGCTTAATTCGTTTACGAGAGATGGCTACTTCGCGGGCGAGGCTGAAGTCGTGTCGGGCGCGCCGGCGACCTGAATGTGCTTGGCGCGGGCGGCTTCGTACTTGGTTTGCACCTTTTGCTGAAGAGCTTGGGCCTCCTCCAGCTTTTGTCGGGTGTCCCACAGGCGCCACGTTTCCACCACCGGCCAGGCGAGCACGGCGGCCAACACAACGAGGCGGACCCAAAACTTTGTCTTCGTGTTCATAACAACGATGATTTGTCTATCGACACGAAGGGCAGGGGGGTTAACCGACAATTCGGTGGATGAGGCGGGCTTTGATACATCGTGGGAGCCTCGCCGCCCCTCGGCGGTTTTCAATAACCGCACACTCGCGGCCGTTCTTCGAATCCCAACGGGATTCAATCTCTTAGCCCAGCTTTGCGACGCAGGGTAGCTCGTTCCTCGCAACCCGTGGGCTGAGAGACGCAATCCCGTTGGGATTGAGAAACCCGCGCGAACTTAGGCTGGGTAGTGACAATCAAGCCGAGCGATCGAATTCACGGATGGTTACAATCGCAGGAAAATCTTCCGTCGGTAAAGCCACCACGCCAGCAGAATGGCGAGGCCGATCTCGCCCAGCGACAGCATGAGATCGCCAAAGCCCGGCGTGATGGCCGAATCAAAGAACGCCTTCACGTTACCGCCAAGAAACCGCGAAGCCACCCGACGAAAGCCCACGATGTTCTCCGTCAGGTAGAGCGTGATGGGGTTCATTCCAATCCAGACAAAGGGCTGGCACCACGACTGCAACTTGAGCACATCGATCACCCAGTAGAAGATGCCAAGCAGGATCACGCTGTAGCCGCCCGCAACCAGAACGAAGGACGAGGTCCAGATCTTCTTCACCACCGGGAACTGTCCACTCCAGGCGAAGCCGGCGATGACACCCGCGGCGCCGACAGTCAGCAGCCAGGCGACCTTTTTCCGCTCATCGATACGCGAACTCTTCAAGAACAGGCCAGCGAACACGCCGAGCAGGCAGCTCGCGATCGCAGGCAAGGTGCTTAGGATGCCCTCTGGATCCCACGTCTTCTCCCACTTCTTGCCCGGGAGATATTTCGAATCGATGTAGTTCGCGAGATTCCGTCCCGGCTCGAAGACACCCCGGAGGCGGTTCGTGCTGGTGAAGTTAAGCTGCGCGACGTTCGTCGCCGTCATCTGCTGGCTGTTAAGTTCTCCCGCCGCATTCACTGGCCGGGTGTCTGGAAACGAAACGAAGCTCATCAGCGCCCAATAGCCAACCAACAGCCCGGCGCAGATCGCAATCATTCCGCGCAACGGAACGAAGCAGTAAATCAGGCTCGCGAAGAAATAACAGAGCGCGATGCGGTTGAGCACACCGAGCAAGCGGATGTCCGGCCAGAGCGTAGCAAATCCGCCGGAGTAAATCAGCGCGACGACGAAGAGCAGAATGGACCTCGTGAAAACCCGCTTGAGCGCCTCGCGCCGTCCGTGCTGCGCGATGATGCGGTCGAGCGAGAAGATGAGCGACACGCCTACGATAAAAACGAACAGCGGGAAGATGAGGTCGTAGAAGTGGAACCCGGCCCACTGGACATGTTCAAGCTGCTCTCCGATCAGCCGTGTGATGCCGATGCTTCCGGTCTTGTTGAGCGCGTAGGCGAGCGAGTCTCCGCCGAGAATCCACATCATGTCGAAGCCGCGAAGGGCGTCGAGCGACATGAGACGCGGCGGGGCAGGGGACTGGGCGGTGGACATCGGGAATTGAGAATTGAGAATTGAAAAATGAGAATTGGATCAATGAGGCGAGCGCAGGTCCACGCAGACCAGCTTGTCTTTGCTCCGGGCATAGAACAGGCCGTTGGCGAACGCGGGATGGGCGCGCGCTACAAACGGTAGTATTTGAGCGCGGGCAGCCGGTTTGAATCCGTCTGGAGTCGCGGGCGCGCGGAGCAGTTCGCCTTTTTCGGTCAGCACCAGCAGTTGATCGCCGGCCAGCGTGACTATCCCTACCTTCAACGTCTCTTCCTTCCATCGAACTTTTCCGGTCTTCAACTCCACGCAACGCAGGGACGATTCCGCCTGTAACCCCGGGTCAGCCCTGCCATCGAAACCGAAGAGAAACCCGTTGAGGACAACGGGTGTGGCGTAGTGGCACGACAGCGCGTCGTCCGTGGACCAAAGTTTTTCCGGCTCTGGCTCGCGGTAACGCAGCAGGGTGGCGCCGGTCCCGTAACTGGCGGAGATGAAAATCAGGTCGCCAATCACAAGCGGGGCCGCGGCGCTGACAGAGGCGTGCATGGGCGGCCGCCAGGGATGGCGAAAGGAGACTTTGCCGTCCGACGGATTCAACGCGACCAGCGCCTCGCGCGTGATGACGAAGAGCCGCCGCTGGCCATTGATGGTCGCGGCGACCGGGGAGGCATAGCTCGCTTCATCGTCCGTGGCCCGCCAGAGCACTTTGCCCGTGGCCTGGTCAAACGCCACGATGCCCGCGCCATCTTTGCCGCCGATGTTCAGGATCACGGCGTTGCCTTCGACGAGTGGCGAACAGGCCATGCCGAAGAAGCCCTTGCCGGCCTTGAACTGCGTCTTCGCGTCCAGGCTCCAGACTTTCGCGCCCGAGTCCAGATTCCAACAACTCAGTGTCCCCTCGGCGCCAAAAGTGAACACGCGCGATTGAGCAATGGCGGGCGTCGCGCGCGGGCCTTCCTCGAAGCCGAAGTCGTCACGGTATCCGGTCGGATAGTCTGCTTTCCAAAGTTCCTTGCCTGATTTCGCCTCGAGACATTCGACGGTTTCCTTGCTGTCGAGGCGATGGAAGAGAATCAACTTGCCTGAACCGATCACGGGTCCACTGAAACCCTGGCCCGCTTTGCGTTGCCAAAGGACTGGCGGACCATCCTTCGGCCAGGCTGACGCGAGGTTCGTTTCAGGGGTGGCGCCGTTGCGATTGGGCCCAAGGAACTGCGGCCAATCTTCAGCGCAAACGCGGAGAGCAAGGATCCCGACAATCGGAAGCCACAAGACGGAAGAGACGGAGCGGAATCGGATGTTGTCGCAGCACGGCGCTCTCATATCGTATCGGTGACCGCAGAGTGGCGACGGGTCAATGGCGCATCAAGCCAATAGCGCATCCGGCATTGCGTCCGACGGACCGCGAGCCGTCCCGGCTCGCAGCGGATGGCCGCGAGAAAGACGTACGAACCCGCCACGGCTCACTCCGGATCGGGCTGCTGCGGGCGGGGACCGCCGCGCTCCGGAGAGCGTGTACGCTGCCACTTGCTTCCTGACCTGCCATCGTTAATCATGCGCTCAACAACTCTGCAGCCATGCTCAACATCCACCACCTGGAGCTGTTCTATTACGTCGCGCGCCACGGCGGCATCAGCGAAGCAGTGCGGAACATGCCCTACGGCATCCAGCAGCCTGCCATGAGCAGTCAGATCATCCAGCTCGAGGAAACCCTCGGCCTGACGCTGTTTCAGAGGCGTCCCTTCCAGCTCCTGCCACCGGGCGCCGAGCTTTATCAGTTCATCCGGCCCTTCTTTGACAACCTGGACGGAGTGGAGGGAAAGCTGCGCAGCGGTGGCAAGTTCCAGCACATCCGCATTGGTGCGGCCGAGATCATTTTGCGCGACCACCTGCCCGTGCCGCTGCAAAAGCTGAAGAAGAAATTTCCGGGCCTGAAGGTCACCTTGCGCAGCGGCTACCTCCCGGACATTGAAAGCTGGTTTCAGAAGCAGGAGATCGATTTCGCCGTGACTCTGCTCGACGGCAAGCCGCCCGCCGGCCTGAACGCGATGCCGCTGGTCAAGCTCCCGCTCGGCCTGCTGGTGCCAAAGTCCAGCCGCCTCCGTTCCGCCGGGGAATTGTGGCAGCGCGATCGCATTGAAGACGTGCTGGTCTCGCTCCCGCGTAACGAGCCCATCGCGCGAAACTTCCAGGAAGGCCTCGCGAAGCTGGGAGTGGACTGGTTTCCCGGCATCGAAGTCAGTTCGCTTGACGTGCTCGAATCCTACGTCAGCAACGGCTATGGCCTCGGCCTCACCGTCATCATGCCCAAGGCTGTTCCGGGCGAGGGCGTGCGCCTGCTGCCGCTGCCGGAGTTTGCGCCCGTGACGGTCGGCGCCCTCTGGCAGGGCAAACTTGTGCCCATGACCCAGGCGTTGCTGAACGAACTTCAGGAGCGCGCAAAACTGCTGGCAACATGAGAAGGCAGTCTTGTATCGCAAATGGCTCCGACCTAAGCTGGAATCTCGCGCGTTAAACACCTTGAACAGTGGACCAAACAAAAGAATAGCCTGATGAGCACCACCGCCGCCGAACCGCAACATTCGCAACCTGCTGACGCCGATCTTCAGGCGGTCCAGAACCTCAAGGCCTCGTGTGCCCGCATTAAGACGGAACTCGCCAAGGTCATCGTTGGGCAGGAAGCCGTCGTCGAGGAGGTGCTCATCGCCATCCTCACGCGAAGCCACGCGTTGCTCGTCGGTGTGCCGGGCCTCGCCAAAACGCTCCTCGTCTCCACTCTATCCCAGACGTTGCACCTCTCCTTCAAGCGCATCCAGTTCACGCCCGACCTGATGCCAAGCGACATCACTGGCACCGAGGTCATTTACCAGGACCCGGCCAGCGGCACACGCGAGTTCCGGTTTCTCAAGGGACCCATCTTCGCGAACATGATTCTGGCCGACGAGATCAACCGCACGCCGCCCAAGACCCAGGCCGCGATGCTCGAAGCGATGCAGGAGCGCAAAGTCACCGTCGGCGGCAACGACTTCAAGCTGCCCGAACCCTTCTTCGTCCTCGCCACGCAGAATCCCATCGAACAGGAAGGCACCTACCCGCTGCCTGAAGCGCAGCTCGACCGCTTTATGTTCATGATCTACGTGGACTACCCCAGCGAATCCGAGGAGCGGCAGATCATGAAACTGGCCACTGGAGTCGGCGGCGAGAAACCCACCGCGATCCTGACGGAACAGGAAATCCTGGACCTTCAACTCGTCGTCCGCCGCATGCCCGTCGCTGAGCACGTCTATGCCTACGCCGAAAAACTCGTGCGGGTCACGCGGCCCAAGACCAGCGAGGCGCTCGACTTCTGCAAAAAATGGCTGATCTGGGGCGCCGGTCCGCGCGCCGGCCTCAACCTCATCATGGCGGCCAAGGCCCGCGCGATGCTCAACGGCCAGTTCTACGTAAGCTGCGACGACGTCGCTGCCGTGGCGCTGCCCATATTCCGTCATCGCCTCATCCCGAACTTCGCCGCCCAGAGCGAAGGCGTCACGAGTGATGACATCACGCGCAAGATCCTGGAGGCCGTGCCGAAGGATGAGAAGTTGAAGTAAGCGCTGTGAGCCATCGATCGATCGCCGAGCCTCAGAAGGTGTTGCTGTGTAATGTCTCTTATTAACTCATGGCGTTGCCACCACCAGACCTGCTCGACCCCGCCGCCATTTCGCGCGCGGAATCGCTGGGCTTGAACGCCCGGTTCATTGTCGAGGGCTACATGGCGGGCGAACACAAGTCGCCGTATCGCGGGTTCGCCATCGAGTTCGCGCAGCACCGCGAATACACCCACGGCGATGACCCGCGGCATCTTGACTGGAAGGTGCTCGGACGTACCGACCGCTATTACATCAAGCAATACGAGCAGGAGACCAATTACGTCGCCAATATCCTGCTCGACGGCAGTGAGTCGATGAAATACGGCTCTGGCAAGCTGACCAAGCTTCATTACGGCAAGATGATGGCCGCGTGCTTGGCTTACCTCATCCTGCACCAGCGCGACGCCACGGCCCTGGGCCTTTTCGACACAACGGTGCGCGACTACGCGCCGCGCTCGGACAATCTCGCC
>Ga0137433_1000847_pt1 | contig 14561 bp, 19 predicted proteins | sample EasRivERMZT840_2_FD_102335 | JGI IMG/M metagenome (GOLD analysis project Ga0137433, IMG submission 102335) | Soil microbial communities from meander-bound floodplain in the East River, Colorado, USA - East River MetaG ERMZT840_2 | ecosystem: Environmental > Terrestrial > Soil > Floodplain ...
ACGCCGGATCGGTCTCGCGGGAGCGCCAGGCTTCGACGCTCCCGTACTCAGCCACGATCCATGCTTCGAACTCTGGCGTTAGGACATAGCGCTGCGCATGGTCGCCCAGGCGATACGGATTGTCGGTGTGCCGTTGATTCCATCGCCGCGCGAGTTTGCGCCGGCGCTGCTCCCGCGCCTTCATGCGGGCGCCTTGCGCGGCCGAATCGTCCCCATGCCGGCCAGGATATCGGCCAGCGAAGCGCCGCCACGCGCTAATGATTCCTGCGCAGTACGTATATCAGTACCACCTATACCTAACGTACCTTGTGGTGGAATCATTCGCTGTACGCCTTCCCGAAGCCGGGCCAGCGTGCGCCCGAATCGGCCACGGATGGTACGCACGGCCAGGACGCCTAAGCGCTGCATCATGGCAAGCGTCTTCGAGACGGTGCCTTGTGAGCATCCGACGCGCGCAGCGATGACGGCTTGCGTTAGCGGCTTGCCGGATTCGGCGTCGCGAGTAAGCGCGACGCTCGCGATCCGATGCTGTAGCGCGGACCATCGCGTCGCGCGCCCCATGAACGGCGACCAGACTTCGACAGGTAGTTCACGGATTCGAGCCTGTCGCCTTGCGTCGGTTTGATACATTGTCTCCGCCTCTCTTGATCAGAGCGCGATATGGCCGGCCGTTGTGGCCGGCCTTGTCGTGTCCGGATGGTCGACCCTACGCGCCGCGGGCCGGCCTGTCATCCCCGAAGTTATCCCCAGGTGTGGAGAAGGTGTGCACAAGCCGCCCCAGGCGCGCGGCCTGCGCCTTCGTGAGCGGCCGTTGCCGTATCTCGATCAGGACCGACTCGAGCCGCGATAGCGCGTCATCCTGCGCCCATTCGGACGCGTGCGGAATCGGCGGATGCCCGCGCGGCTTCACTCGGCTATGATTCCCGCCGAGACGCTACCGGCCTGCGATTGCATCAACGGCCGATAGCGTCTCATTCGCTGAAGGCGGGGATTTGCCCAGGCACCACAGGCCGCGGCGCCGCCGGCGGCGCCAGGCTCGGATCATGGAGAAGGCCGGCGAGCAGGACGCGAAAGCCGGCTAAGTGACTGGCGCACAGGTAGCGGCGCACAGGATCGGCGTATAGCAGTTCGATCGCGCCTTCGGCCGCATCGGCGCAGCGTGGCACGGTACAGAACGGGCCGGCAGGATGCATTCGAATCTCCCTTCAGGGTATGGCGGGAAGGCTCGGATCGTCGAGCGGTATGCCGTCGGCCGACGCGCTGCCCGTAGCGCTAGGCGCTACTACGTCGGCCGACGGCGTGCCGGGCGCATCCGACGGGGGGATATCGGATGCGCCCGAATCAATGCCGAGCCGTTCATGCACAGCGGCCAGGCTTGCCGACTTGCGGGCCGGCGTGCGTTGCTCGACTTCGGCTTCGACTCGCAAGGCGTCTTCGGCTTCGGTCGCCAGCGGTAGCCGCTTCATTAGCCGGCGAAGTACCGTCTTGCGCGCCATTTCGGCGTACCAGTCAATCCACGGTCCGCGGTCGCCGGCGCGCGACGATCGGCGTACTTGCTCGATATCGGCGACGTTCATCCATTCGGTGATCAGTTCGCCGGACGTCATGCGTGCGAAGGCATAGGCGCCCAGGTACGCGCCGCGGTCGCCGAGCGTCGGCGTATGCAGGATGCGCGGCTCGCTGCCCTGCTCGATTTCGAACAGGTCGCCTTCGTACACCATATGGGCGTCGATTTGCGCCACGTCGCCGGAGCGCCGCGCCAGTTTCAGCAAGCCGCGATAGCCGGGCAACAGGCGCGCCGTGTCGCCATATCGCACGATGTACGCGTCTCCGAGCAGGCCGGTAGGCTCGAGCCGTAGCGCGGCCGCTTCTCGGATCGCCTCGACGATCGAGAGCGGCGTACAACGCAACAGGTCGCGGTTGCCGTTGACGGCGTGTAGCGCCACAGTCAAGAAGCGGTCGAGCGGTATCGAGCCGCCCAGGAGCGCGAGCATTTGATCTTCGCGCGCCGTAAGCGCCGTGCGAACCGCGGCGAGCGTATCGGCCTGCGTCATCGGATCGCCACGCCGGTCGATTCTTCGGCGAAGTGAGTCCGGAAGACGCGCGCCGGCGGCGCGGTGTGCATTTCGGCGATGAAGTCGAGCGCCGCGGCGCCTTGCCCGGAATCGGTGAGCAGGCGCCGGTAGTCGCCGGCCACGCGGCGCCAGTCGGTACGGCCGGCCTGCTCGCGCCAGGTCGCACGCCAGCCGGGTCCGATCAGGGTTTCGGCTTCGCCCATCGCGGCCATAAGCCGCGCCTTGATCGTGTCGGCCGCGCGCTTATAGCCTGCGGCCATGCCGGCGGCGTCATGCAGTTCGAAGGCCGCGATCGACAGTTCTGGCGTGGCGACCAGTTCGGCGCCGTTGCTGCTCGGATACTTCGCGGCCAGGTGTGCGCGGTAGCCGTCCGAGCCGTCCGGTTCAGGCTCGGCGCCGTCGACGATATGGCGCGCGTGCCATTCGACCGCGGCGTCGGTCAACGATTCGAATAGTTCAGGATCGGCTTCGACTCGCGCGACGCGTACTTCCTGCCGCGCCAGGAGCGCCACGTCGCACCATTCGCGCCGCGTCAGTCCGCAGTACCAGACGGCCTGTACGCGTACCTGTGGTGGCACGTCGCCGGCGTCATAGCCGGCCGTCGACGCCGAAGTCTTGACTTCGAGTACGCCACGCTCGCCGATGACGAGACGATCAGGATGCCCGGCCAGGTACGGATAGCGCGGATGCCGGATGATGCCGACGCGGCGTAGGCGGCGCCCGGTTTGCTCGGCGTACGCTTCGGCGACGGCGGCTTCGAGTAACTGGCCGAGACGCATCCGCGGCGTCTGCTCGGCCGGCGGGCCGGTTCCGCGCTTCTCGTGCCATACGTCGATCGGCGCCCGGTATGGCGACAGGCCCAGGACGGCGGCGATATCCGTGGCGCCCAGGTACGTCGACCGATCGTCCGTCATCGGGCGCGCCGATGCTCGAGCGCGTAACGCTCGACTTCGTGATCGTCGACGATCCAGTCTCGGCCGAACTTATACGCGATCAACTTCCCGTTGCGGATTTGCTGCCGCAACGTCGCCGGCTTCAGGCCGAGACGTCGCGCGGCGTCGGCCAGGGTATACGCGGTTTGCTTCGTCATCCGCGCAGGCTACCACGCCAGCGCGTACGCGACAGACGCTAGGCCGGCTTCAGGGTCGACCGATGGAAGGCGCCCATCCGGTACTTCCCGCCGGTGTACATCCAGGCGAGCGCCCATTGATCGTCGCCGTTGACCGACGCGCCCTTGACCCAGGCGTGCGGTTGCACGGCCACGCCGGCCGCGAACTCGTTGTGAATGGTCGCCGTAGTCGCCGTGTCGGCGCGGAATCGAGCGCCGGCCAGGGTTACATAATGTTCATTTGTGGCCGCGAAGTCGGCGCCGCCGTAGGTATGCATCCAGAACGCTCCTTCGCCTATCGCGGCGTTGCAGTACGGCCACGGATCGACCCTGCGTGACCCTTCGGAGATATCGTAGTGAAGGTGTGGCCCGGTGGCCCATCCGGTGGTATCGAGCCGTCCGATCGTGGCGCCGAGCGCTACGCGGTCGCCGACGCCGACTTCGATCGTGTCCATATGAGCGTATCCGGTAGTCCATCCGTCGCCGTGGTCAATGCGGATGATGCCGGCGCCGCCGGACGCCGAATCGAAGAAGGCCTGATATACGTCTCCGTCGGCCATTGCGAGTACCGGATCGCCGGACGGTCCGCCGTTGTCGATATCAAGTCCATCATGCGGCCCGTACTGCGGCATTGATTCGTCGGCGAAGCCGCGCGTTACCACGAAGCCGGAGTCCGGATCAGGCTTGCCGATCGGGCCGATCCGACCGGGAACAGGATTGCCGAACTTCATTGCGCTTCACGCTCGCCGTAGCGCTCGACCAGTCGCGGTATATGGCGCCACCAGTACGGCCACCAGGACGGACGCCATAGCGGCGCGCGCGGCGCGGCAGGGTCGATATCCGGCATGCTCGGCGGCTCGCCGTAACGCGAGACGCGGCCTTCGGCGCGCGGATGCCCGCCGATGCCGTCGCCGTCATAGAAGCCGGCCATTAGCGCCGGCTCCGTAGGTAGCGGTCGACGGCAATGGCGGCGACGATCGCGATAATGCCGGCGCCGACAATGATTCCCAGGCCGAAGCCGAGCAGTTCGCCACTCATGCCGCGGCCGTCTCGGTGATCGGTTGCTCGCACACTCCGCATACCGCGGAGAACTCGCCGTCAATCTCGGCATCCCAGGCGACCGGAATCGCTTCGCCGGCGTTGTCGCATCCGGCCGTACGACAGGTCACAACGTATGCCGCGTCGAACTGCTCGGCGCCTTCACGCAGGCCCGGCCCGGTCGAAGTAGTCATCTGCACAGCGTACCAATGCATGGTGATCGAACTAACGCCGGTGCCGGTCGGATTCCATATGCGCAGCGTTGCGCCGGTCGCGACCAGTCCGCCATGACTGGCCGCCGGGTAGCCGTTCGACGTCGGCGTCACTACAAGTACCGGCGTTGCGGTGAAGCGGCCGACGGCGAACGTAACGGCCACGCTGCTACCGGCATTCGCGGCAACCGTGCCGGCGATAACGGCCGTGCCGGCCTGCGCGCGGAAGGGGATTGCGGACGCTTCTAGCAAGTCTTCGACGGCGTTCGCCAGCGCGGCTATCGCGTTGTCGCCGTCCATGACGCGATCCGTGCCGGTCGGATACGGGAAGGCGTACTTATCGGTGAAGCCGGGCATTCGTTACGCTCCTGTCCATTGATCCCATTGTATCGACGGCTCGAGCGTGTCCCATCGCTGCGAAGCGGCCACGTCGACCCATCGGCCCGGATAGTCCGAGACGTACGGCGGCAGGCACGATATCGAATCCCAGGTCATGCCCGGCGATATGCCATCCCATAGCCAGCCGGGCGCCACGTCATCCCATTGCGGCGCCGGCGCCGTGCGGCAATAGTCCGAGACGGACAGGTCGAGCGCCCAGGCGCCCGGCGTAAGCGTCTCCGTCCATCCTTCGACGAATACCATCGCCGCCGTCATCGGCGATCCGGCCGGCATGCCGGTCACGTTGATCAAGTCATGGATTTCGGCGCCGAGTAACTGCGACGTTAGCGCCGGATCGACGGCCGGCGACTCGAGCGCGAAGCGAAGGCTTGCAAGCGTCCAGGCCGGCGTACTCTGGCGCACCACGATCAGGTTTGCACGCTCCTGCGCGTCCGACGCCGATTCGATCCGCGTCGACAGGCTAGCGGCGTGCGTGCCGTAGGTCGCGATCGAAGCCGCGTCTTCGGCATGCTTCGCAGCGGTCGCGCCCGGCCCGTATCGAACGTCGACGTTATTCGCCATGCCCTCGAGACCTTGCATCCACGCCAGCGATACGGGAAGGTCGCACGCCACAAGCGAGAAGGCGACGGCCGGCGCCCGGCGATGGAAGGCGTCCGCGTACAGGACGGCGCCGTCTGTCGCCTGCCAGACAAAGCCGCCACCATCGGTAGCCGCGTCGGTCGCCACGGCGAGCGCCGGCTGTGCGTCGACGTCGCGCGCCAGGACGCCGAGATAGCCAGGATCGGAGCGGATCGGATCGGTCGCCACGCCGGCCGCGACGATCGCGCGGTTGACTCTCGCGCCGTCGACTTCGGCCGGGTATGGCGTGGCGCCGATGACGCGGCGTCCCATATCGGCCAGTTCGCCGACGGCGATCAGCGTCCCGTTCGCCAGGTCGACCGACTCGAAGCCGATTCGCACGTCGGTGATCCGGCCGGCGAATCGCGGTATCCGGCCGGGCATGGCGTATACGGCCAGGCCGGCGCCGATGGTCGCGCCGGCCGGCATGACGCCGATCAGGTCGAGAACGGCCGAATCGGCTTCAGGGTGCGATGACGGATCGTCGCGGCCGTGGCGTATGACGGCGCGCAGGACGTCACACTCGACCGCGGCGCCTTCGATTTCGACGATCGCGTCCGGCAGACTCATTGCCCGGTGATCAACGCCGACGATCGGCCTGTACGGATCGAATGCTGAGTCAACAGGCGCGAGACGCTGCGCGCCACGCCTTCAGGGTCGAGCGCGCCGGATATGTTGATTGTGACCGGCGCCGCGGCGCCGCCGGAGCGCCCGCTACGCGCCTGCGTGCCGGCCGTGGCGCTCGAGCCGATGCCGAAGGGAAGTTCGGGGAAGTGAATATTGCTCAGCGGATTCGCGGCTTCTAAGAAGTCGCCGACGGCGCCGATCGCGTTGCTTATCCAGTTCACAAACTTCACAAGGTCATTGACTACGATTCCCAGGCCGCGCGCCACGCTGCCCAGGATGACGGCTAACGCCTTGATTAGCGGAATCAGGAGCGGCAGGAGCGCCGTTACCAGTTCGCCGAACGCCTTGAGTATCGGCATCAGTTCCGGCAGGACTTCTTCGAGTACCGGCAAGAAGGCCGCGCCGATCGTCTCGCCGATTTCGCCGAAGGCATCCGACGCGCGGCTACCCATGCCGGCCGCGGAGTCCGCGTATATATCGGCCTGTCCGGCCGCGGCCGCGGATGCCGCGGCCAGCGTGTCGGATGCCGTGGCGCCCTTCTCGAGACCGGGTACCAGTTTGCGTAGTGCGCCGTCCTGTCCGGCCTGCGCCTTCGCGACGGCATCGGCCGCGGTCGCCAGGTCAACGCCGGCGAAGCGCGCGATATCTTGCGCCTGCGTCAGAAGGTCGGTTGCCACGCCGACGTCGCCAGTCGCGACTACCAGAGATTCCAGGCCGGCGCGCGTCTCCGAATCGGTGAAGGCGCGTTCTTGCCCGGCCGCGATCGCCGCTTCTACCTGTGCGTTAGACTCCGCGGTCGCCGCGCCATTCGCGCGGATGACGGCTTCTAGTTTCTCCTGCTCGGCGGCATCGGCCGCGGCCGCTTGCGTAAGGTTCACCACGCCGACGGCTAGCGCGCCGACGCCGGCCGTCGCGGCCGCGATCGGTAGCGCGTTCTTCGACAGGATATCGCCGAATCCGCCTAACTTGCCCTTGCCGGCATCGAGCGCCGAATCGAGTTTCGACGTGTCGCCGCGGATTTCGACGGTAAGGCCCAGGACCATCCGGCTATCCCCTGCCCGCGCGGGCCAGTTCGGCCGTGCGTTGCTGGTACTGCTCGGCTTGCGCCCAGGTAAGGTCGCCGGCCACGGCCGGCGGAAGGCCGGTCGCGATCGCAGCGTCGACGGATGCTTCGGCTTCGGCTTCGGCGATCGGATCGGCGCCGGCGTCAAGGTCGAAGACAACGCGCCAGGTTTGCGCCGTCTGCCAGGTAAGCGCCGGATCGGCGCGGCGCTCGAGCATCAGCGCGCAGGCGTATAGCAGTTCCGTCGCGCGTTCTAGGTCGCCAGGATCGCCGGCCGGATCGGTAAGGCTTCGCAGCAAGCGCGACGCGTCGGTATTGCGGACGCCGGCGATCGCACAGGCGCGCGCAATCTCCAGAATCGTAAGTGAGCGGATGCCGGCCAGCGTCAACGTTACCGGCCGCGGGTCAATCGGTGCCGAAGCCACGTCGCCGCCCTCGATCCTCAATCGTCTTCTCGTACTCGCCGATGATCGCGTCGGCCTGCTCGGCGATGGTATCGGCCACCATTGCCGCGCCGGCCATGCCGCGCGAAGGTACGCCGTACTCGACCGGGCCGGCGTACGGCACGCCGGAGACTACGCCGGCCGCGATCTTCGAAGCCTGCCCGCGCCAGGACGCCGCCAGCGCGCCGGATCGTCGCGGCGATCGTCGAGACGCGCCCGGCACGATCAACTCGGCGATCCGCTTATTCGGCTCGGACATATCGGCCACGTCGCGCGCCAGCGCGTCGAAGGCCGACGCGACTTCGCGTTGCCCGCTTATCGTCACGCGATCTGTCACGCGGCTTCTTCGTCGGCCGTCTCCGCGTCAGCGGCCAGGCCGGCCGGGAAGGCCGCGACGATCAGTTCAGGCTTGCTCGAGCAAGGCAACGTCACGTCCAGTTCGGCGTACGTGTCGGCTTCGCCGCCGTACGTCGGACCGACTAGCCGTACTTCGCCCATCATGCCGGGAGAATCGGCCGACGGCGCGTCGGCGCCGGCCACGTCGGCGCCGTGCGCCTGATACCTGAACTCGGCCGACTCGCCTTCATGCTCCCACAGGACGCGCGCCAGGCCGTCGGCGGACCAGTCCTGCGCCGCGGTGATATGCAGAGCGTATGACGATCGGCCCGGTTGCGAGAATGATCCGTCCGGACAGAGCGTCTGATAGGTGACAACGTCGCCAGGCTCGACCGCGACTTCGACGGTATGTACGTCGCAGTTCACTTCGAGCGCCGGAGACGCGCCGATGGTGAGTGTCAACGACACGTCACGCATGAACAGGGGATTGCCGGCCACGTTCTAAGCCTCACTTTCGGTGTATATCGCCACGATTCCTACGCTAGCAGGGTGCGCCACGTTGCCGAGCGTCACGTCATGCGGCGCGCCCCAGGTCGGAAGGGAGACGCCGCGCAGCGAAAGCAAGGCCGCGTCGATCTTGTCGACCAGTTCGGCCAGTTCGTCATACGCCGCGCCGCTATCGCCGGCCAGCGCGATTGCGGATAACTTCCAGCGCGACTCCAGCGCCCGAGACGCGCGCGTGCGTTCTATCCACGGTTCGGCCGGCTCGATCAGGACGGCCGGCGCCGCGAAGCGCCCGCCGGTCGCCGTGCGCAGGCCCGAGCCTTCGAGCGCGTCGGCCAGCCGTTCGCGCGCGTCGGATAGTCTGCTCATGCAATGCCGACGGTGGCATAGCGCGCAATAATCGGGCCGATGCCTTCGAGATAGTCGCGCGCCACGCGGATAGCCGCGCCTTCCAGGTCGACGTATCCAGTCAAGCCGTATACGGCTTCGCGCCGCTTGTAGGCTTCGGCGCCGGCGATGGTCGCCGCCCAGGTCAACTCGGAGAAGGCCGCCGGATCGAGCGCCACGTCGCCGCCGACGCCGACAAGGCGCCGATCAACGCCGGCCGATACGGCCGACGCACAGGCATCGGCCCAGGCCGTGTCATCGGCGCTCGGCGCCGCGATTCCCAGCGCGGCCAGGATCGCGGCGCCTGTTACCCATTCGGTCAAGCCTTGCGCGCCTTGCCGCCGTCATCGGCGAGCAGGCCCGCCGGCAGCGTCGGCGTTGCCTTGACCAGTCCGGCCGGCAGGAAGATACCGGACGCGCCCATCGACCAGTAAGCGCGATTCTGGCCGAGTTTCGCGACGTCTTCGGCCGTCGCCACGAATGGACCGTCTTCGTGCCAGCGTGCCGCTTCGCGATTCGTGAAGATTGCCGATCCGGCCGGCAGATACGGCGCCTCAGTCACTTCGAGTCCGGAGACGTTGATCGCCAGGCTCGAAGCCTGCGCCGTACCAGTCAAGTTCGACGTGCCGTACGCGGCCGGCGTGCCTACCTGTCCGAGCGCCGAGAAGACGTCAGACGCGGCCAGGACAACGGTTGCCGGCGCGCCGGTCGCGCTGCGTACCTTCGCCGATGCCGCGAAGAACAGCGCCCGCGTGGCGTCATCGGTCGCAATGCTGCCGGTGATCGTGCCGGTTGCGCCGGCGTTCAGGTCGGTTTCGAACTCCTTCTCCGTGGTGAGCGCCCATCCGGCGAGCATGATCCGGCCGTACGCTTCGAGATAGGACGGAGAGGAGCGCCGAATCAACTGATACGAGATATCCGAGCCGCCGGCGAAGGTCTCGATCGCCGACGTGCCGTTCAGGAGATTGACGACAACGCTTGTGATCTCCGTCTTCTCTGTCGCCTGCTTGCCGACAAGCGCCGACAGGTCGCCGGCGTAGTACGGCCAGTTCAGGCTCATACCGGACGCGCCGAGGGGACCGGCGCCGCCGAGCGCTTCGATCGCCGGGCGCCGGGCATCCATGATGCCTTTCACGTCGGCCACGAATGACGGCGCCGCCACGCCAGGATTTGCGGTGATCTTCTGATCGACCAGCGCGCGCGCCAGCATGACGGCCGCTTCAGGATCGGCCGAAGCGTCCTTCAGGTACTCGCCGAAGCCGGACCATCGGGCCATAAGCGAAGGCCCACCACGCCGGCCGTCGCCGGCTTCGAGCCGTGCCATGCGGCCGAGCATATCGGTCTGCAAGGCGTCGATTCGATCGGCCATATCGGTCGATCCGGCGTCCACGCGTACGCCGCTATCAGGGGTCGGAGCGGCCACGGCGGCGCCTTCGTCAGTCATCGGTGATGCATCCTCACTTCGTACGGCCAGGACTTCGGCGCCGGCGTATGCCGGGCGCTCGACAATGCCTACGCGGACCAGTTCCGCAAGGCTTCGAATCGTCACGCCGGCCGCGCCGGCGCGATGCTTGATCGGCACGAAGACGGCCGACGCGCCGCGATACACCTTGTCGCGTACCAGTTCGAGCAGTTCATCGCCGGCGGACGTCTTCGATACCGCGAACGTGCCGTACTGGCCGTCTTCGCGGTCCTCGAGCGCCACGGCGCGCCCGGCCAGGCGCACGCCAGGATCGGCGCCGTGCGGGCCGATCGCTTCGAGCGTCACGCTAGCCGGATCGGTGTCGGCGAAGGCGCCACGCTCGAACTGCTCGGCGCCGTCTGGAGTATTGCCGGTCACGTTCCACGGCATGATCCGCAAGTCGATTAGCCGTTCACCTTCGGATCGCGCGGTGATTTCGGCGGGGAAGACTGCGGTTCGCAGGTTTGTCATACGGGTATCTCCGGTGCGGCCGGCGTCGGTGCCAGCGCGGCGGGAATGTCCGGCGGCGTGTCACGCAGCCAGCCTTCCCATCGGTCGATTTGCTCTGTCGTCAAGAAGCCGGCGCGCAGGCCGGTTTCGTATGCCGTCCATCGCGCCGCGGTATTGAGCCGTTCGACTTCGGCCGTCGAGAAGCGCGCCGATTGCGTGCCCGGCAGAAGGTCGGACAGGGTTTCTTCGATCGGCGACAGGTACAACGGCTGTACCGTCACGCGTAAGAACGTCATCAGCGCTTCGGCAATGTTCTGGTACGTCAAACTCGAGCCGCCGACTTCGGCTAGCAGTAACTCCGGCGGGAAGATTCCCAGGCCGCGCGCGACTTCGAGCGCGCCCCATTTGCGAGTTTCGAGTAACTGCGAATCGACCGCGCTAGCGCCGCCGACGCCGCCGACGTCCCATCCGCGCGGCAGGACGGCCGGCGATCCGTCGCGGTGATTCTCAATCCACTTCGATTTGATCGCGGCCGATTGCGTGTCGTCGAGCGTGCCGTCGAACTTCAGGACGACAGACGGCACGGCGCCATTCTCAAACCAGGCGCCCGCGTACAGTTCCGCGGCCAGGACGCGATCAAGGCTTGCCGCGATCAGGTCGAGCGGCGAGCGGCCGAGCAGTTCGCCGGCGGGCCGGTTGATCGCGACTAGCAGGCAGTCGCGGCCGGGAATCAGTCGCCGGTTCTGCCAGTCGACCGTACGCGCTAGGCGCGATTCGTCGGCCCATTGCACGGATACATCATCGAAGGGTAGGACGATCGACACGTCTGGCCGGCCGGCGGCGTTGCGGCCGCTTATCGGTTGCCATAGAACGGCGTTGCCATGATCGAACAGCGAGCCGACTAACTGCGCCAGGTATTCGCCGCGCGTTATCTCCGGCGACGGCCGGACTAAGACGCGCGGTTGCTCGGCGCTCGGCAACGGGTAGCCGTTGCGCCAGGCGACCGGCTCGAGCATCGACGACAGAGAGACGATCAGTTCACGCGCGCGGGCCACGGCCGGAATCGCCATATAGTCGGCGGCGCCCAGGCGTTGATCAATGGCGTAAGTGATTTGTCCGGCCAGGTCGGACTCCGAAGGCGGGCCGACGATCCATCGCCTCAGTCCGTCCCATACGCCTGCCACGTCCGCAGTATGGGCGCTGCGTCAACAAACGTTGAGCGTTGACCGTACGCAACGCCGCTTCGCTTGCGCAACGTCTACGCGCGCGTATATGATCCGCGCATGAAACCGCCACGCTACGCGTCACCACCTGTCCATTTGTCCGACGATATTTGCGGCGCCCGGCATCCAGTCGGCGCCGCGTGCGACCGGCCCGCCGGCCACGCCGGCGACCATCAGGACTCGCGGCTCGAGGCGCCGGCTACCCTGAACTGGGGACCAGAAGCCACGGCGCGCCTTGCCGGCCAGACAAAGCGCTAGAAGATTTCGGCTTGCGCGCCGGCGGCTTCGGGCGCCAGCGCGCCATACGCCGCCCAGGACGCCGCACGCAGGCCGTCGATCGGCCCGGCGCTCTCTCGGACGCTGAAGTACCACGCGCCCGATGCAAGCGGCGCGCTAGGCCGCGCGCGGCGCGCCTGCGCCGATAGGAGCGGATCGTCCGCGTGCGTTAGGCGCCCGCCGATCAACTCCGCGCGGAATAACTCCGACGCGGCGCGTAGGTCGCCGGGCGCCAGCGCCAGCGTCGGCACGTCGGCATCCGTGGCCCAGGCTTCGACGTGGCGCGCCGTGGCGCTACCCTTCGCGTACGCGATTAGCGCCGGCGCCCAGGCCCGCACGGCCGCGGCCAGCGCGTCGACCAGTTCGCCAGGCGCCACGGTAGCGCCCGGCGGCGCGGCCAGGTCGGACGCGATACCTACGAAGGCCGGCGCGTCATCGGTCGCCATTGCGACGGCCACGCTCGCACGCGCCCAGGACGGATCGGCTTCTACTCCGAGAACGATCCGATCGCCACGCTCGAGCGGCGGCGCGCCGACGGCGCGCGACCAGACGCCGAGCGGTAGCCATTCGTCCGCGGCGTCCGACCATAGGTTCAGGCGTTCTTGACGGAAGGTCGCCGCCGTCAACGCGGCCAGTTCATCGCGTACTACGGCCGCGTCGATCCGCCCTTCGGCCATTGCCGGCGAAGCCTTCGCCCAGGCGCGCGGATCGTCTGGCGCGTCGGTTTCGTCGGCGGCGTACCACGTCATGCCGAAGCCTTCGGCCGGCTCGGCGCCGTCGATAATCCGCCGGCCGCGTTCCCATAGCCGGCGCAGGAGTATCGACCGATCGTCGCCGGCCGTCGATATCTCGAACAGGAGCGGTTCAGGCCGGGCGCTCATTGTCGGCTTGAGACCGGCGTATGTATCTTCATCGCGCTGCGTGCGTACTTCGTCGAAGATTCCGACGTCGATCGAATAGCCGCGGATCGCGTCTCGAGCGTCGCGGCTTGCAACGTGGTACTCGCGCGGCCAGCCGGCGACGGCCGAGCGGATGCCGAGATAGCGCGTCAACGCCAGTCCGCCTCTCGATTCGTGGCCGAGCCGACGTTGCATCGGCGCTAAGTCGGCCATGACGGCCGAGTACGGTATGCGCGCCTGCGCTCGAGTGTGCGCCAGGCCGTACAGGAGCGTCCATGACGGACCGATATCGGTAGTCAGCGCCCATCCGATCAGCGCGCGCACGATCGCCGTCTTCCCGTTCTGGCGTGCGGTCGAGACTAGGTATTCGCGGTGAATCAGGCGCCCGCCGGCGTCGACGACAAGCGCGCGCACGATCGCGCGAGCCTGCCAGCGGTCGAGCGTGATTCCGAGAACGTCACGCGCGAAGGCGATGACAAGGTATCCCCATGACCCTGCCACGCCGGCCGGTAGCGGCGTCTCCCATCGCGGCGCCGGCAGGCGCGGACGCCGGGTCACTTCGGCTTCGGCGGATCGTCCAGTCGGCGCAAGTAGTCGAAGCCGATGAAGAAGAACGGCGCCGGCAGGCCGCTTGTCTTCCGCGTGCGGCCGGGCATGATGACGGCCGCTTCGACTTCGGCGCGCGTGGCCCATCCATCCGCCCAGGCGAACAGGTCGAAGCGCTCCGGCGTCTCGCCGAATACCGCGGCGTACAGTTCAGCGCGGCGCGGCTTCCAGGCCGGCACGATCAAGCCAGGATGCAGCGGATCGCCGCGCCGCATACGGGCGCCCGGCTCGATCGAACTCCACTTCACGTCGATACGCCAGCCGGCCGCGATAACGTCCCATCCGCGGTCGCGCTTACTGTTGCCGGCGACCTTGCGCCCGCCGATCGTGCGCGCCAGCCAGGACTCCGCGGCCGCGGCGTAGTCATCGAGCAGCGGGCCGGGCATGCCCGTTACGGCTTCGTCGCGGTATCCGAGCCGCCGGCCGGTCGCGTAGCGTTGACTCATTCGAGACTTGCCCGGTCGCGGCGCGTCAGTTTCGGCGCCTTGCCGCGCGTGGCGTCCGACGCGACCGAAGCGCGACCTTCGGCGCCGTCCGAGCCGGACGCCAGTTCACGCGCGACCTTGACGGCCAGGCCGACTAACTGCGAGCGCCGGTCAAGGTCTGCCGGCTTCGTTGTCGCCAGTTCGCCCAGGACGGCGACCAGTTCGACTCGCAGCGTGGCGCGGTAATCGGCCAGGACGGCGAGCGTGGCGGCGCTCGGCGAGCCGCGCCGCTTGCGGTCGCGCCCTACGTCCTGCGGGCGCTCCGAATCACTAGGCATCGGGCGGCGTCACGCCGATTCGGAGACGGCTCGAGCGGATCGGGCCGGATTTCGCACCATCCGGCGCGGCGG
>Ga0137433_1000849_pt1 | contig 14547 bp, 19 predicted proteins | sample EasRivERMZT840_2_FD_102335 | JGI IMG/M metagenome (GOLD analysis project Ga0137433, IMG submission 102335) | Soil microbial communities from meander-bound floodplain in the East River, Colorado, USA - East River MetaG ERMZT840_2 | ecosystem: Environmental > Terrestrial > Soil > Floodplain ...
CACCCCTTCAGTTGCGCCTTTTCGGATGCCGATAGTTCCAAACGCACTGCGTTTCTTCCCATGCACGCGCTTGTATCATGGCCTTGGATAATATGTATAGCTATATCAGGGACACTACACTAGGTTTGTGTCGTTCAACGATTCGAGAACGCACTTCGTCGATTGCAGCGACGATCGCGGTGCGCTGCCGCGGCGTGGCTTCGAACCAACTGGGAACGTGATCGCGAGTGATGACTAGCGCGTGTCCTTCAGATACTGGAAAGCCGTCCCAAATACCGAGGATAAGATCGCTCTCGTAGAAAATCCTGTCTGCGGCGACATCACAGAACGGACACTTCTCGGCGCTCACGCCACGCCTCTTCGCTGCGCACTACGCTCACGGATTAGCAACTCTCCGCTCAACCCCGCAGCAACGCACATCCGGCACTTCCATTGCGATACGCGCCTATTTGCGACTCGTGTGAACCGGCAAACCGGACAATAGTGCTCAAACATTTGCTTGCTGCCGAGATCAGCCGCACCGTGTTGGACACAACCGCGGACGGTGATTGTCGCCTTCGGTTTGTATCCTGCTGCGAGCATCAAGGCCGCCCACTGCTTTCCATGGGCCGCCTGCGACGGATTCAGAGTTGAAGCCGCGAGGTGCGCGGCTTCATGACAAAGCACTTCGATGAGGATGCGACGATTACTCTTCAGGAGCTTGGGATTCAGCTGAATTAGTTCAGACTTTGGAAGGCATCGACCAAGTGACGTTCGCAACCGCGAGTTTATCTCGATCTTAACGCGTGCGAGGACCGGCACTTGCCACAACTGTGCCCATTTCTTCACCAGCATTCGAAGTTGTGTCAGCCGTCGCACCGCCAGGCAATATGCCACAAAGCTGTTGCGCTAGAAACTATCCTCTGCTGGCAATCGAGATTGCTGATGCTTGGGGACCCAAGTTGACTCTTGTCCAGGGCACAGTCATGCATAAATTCTCCAAAAGGTCAGAAGGAGATGCGCGTCGTTCACGGATTCACTACGAATAGCGGCCGCTGTCGCGACTGTGCCCAAGGCTTTCTGGGAACCGTCCGAGACGGTTTTGAATATTGGAACCCAGACCGCGATGGCCGCGGTTTCTGGTTTTGCCGCCATTGCGGATCAAATCATATAACCGTTGAAGTAGCTGGTGAGGTCATCGATCAGAGTGATCTATACGATTCGGATGGAATGCCCAACTTCTGAAGGCATGCTCTCACAAGATCATCGCGTCTTACTTAGTCGGGCCCGAACAATCATCCAAGACACCGTAACCGTATATCGTCGAAGCTGCCACAACCCACGTCACGGCGTTTCATTTCGTCAAGTCACGTTGCTTCAAAAGCACGGGTTTCCGACCACAACAAGCGCCTCTTCATAGCTGCAGTTTTGGATTGAGCGCTAACACGGCTTTAATCTTCCCCGTCGTGGGGCCTCCCACACTTTGTCACCCTTGACAAGCAACAAACCGAAGCCAAAGCTTTCGAGTTTCTTTTTGAATACTGAACTTTTGGCGAATTTGTTCGCAAGATCTATCTGCCGCATCAACGCGGCTGTTGAAACACAGGACCGGCGTGGATTCCACGTTTAGGCAAGCTAAACGAGGTACAAATGAAGTACAAGACGGTTCACGAAAGATAGGCCCCCAACCCATTTCGCCCACCCTAATGTCCTATTGTTCAAGAATGGTCCCAACTCGGCTCAAGGCTGATCCAAAGACGTCTGGACCACTCTCGACCTCGCCTTCGAGGACACTTTTCTTTTCAGGATAGCTGATGCACGAAGATATAGAACAGCTTTCAAAGGCCCTAGGTCAGGAGTTTCCAAACCTTAAGGCGGCATTTGAGCGCACCATCAAACACATAGATCTTGCCCGCGAACAGCTCGAACACGATGAGAGGATCAAAGCACTCGATACGCTCAGCGTGGCAGTTTTTGGGTCGATTGCGAGACAGGAAATGACGGAAGGTAGTGATTTCGATTATCTCATCCTGACGCACGAAATCGTTGATGACCCACAGCACATAAAGGATTGCAGGGCAGCGGTTGAGGATGTCCGTACAAAGCTGAATTTCAAGCCCCCCGGAACGACTGGCACTTTCGGGAGGGTGGCGTCCGCCGCGGACATCATTGATCGCATTGGTCTCGAAGAGGATACAGATCGCACATTGACGCGACGGATTCTCCTTTTGGAAGAAAGCGTGGCGCTGCATAACCTGCCAAAACATGCGAAGCTCGTTGAGCGTCTCATAGATCGATACCTCTTGGACTACCAATCAAGACCGAAGACGGGCGTACCAAGATTCTTGCTTAACGACGTGGTTCGTTATTGGCGAACAATAACCGTCGATTATCAAGCAAAGAAATGGGACGAATTGGACGAAACGTGGGGTCTTCGGTATTTGAAACTGCTGGTCTCACGAAAACTCACGTTCGCTGGAACGGTTGTCTCATTACTTATCCCGGCGATAACGCAGCAAGTGGCCTCGAATGACCTGCTCGTCAAACAATTTGCCATGCCTCCTCTCGCTCGATTGGCACAGATCTTACCGTTTGTGCAAGGCGAAGCGAATGTAATGGAAGGTCTGAAGCAAATCTTCGTGATTGCAGACGGGTTTGTTGGACGTTTGGACGACGGAAAGTTCAGGTCTCACGTGAAGCAGGTCATGTCCCTGAAGCAATCCGAAGAAAGCCCCGTGTTTCAGGAAGTCAAAACAAACGCTGACACGCTGCAATCAGCATTAGAAACGGTCTTCTTTGATTCAAAATGTTTGGGCGCTCTGTCACGAAAGTATTTAAGCTTTTAAGGAAGGAAGAAAAATGAGCAAGTTAAGCATTCCGTCACAACAGGAACTCACGTTAGCAAAAATTTTACAAGAGCGTGTGTTGGCGGAAGTGGCCTCACGCCACTTCGATAAGGAGCAGCTTGCCGATGTCCTTGATCTCTATCCATCGGGAGCAGGAGGACTTCTCCGGGAGACGAATTGGTCATTAGAAATCGCCATACGCGTAGCCGACGCTCTTGGCATCGACGTTACAAAATCACTCGCGACCGGCGTTGCTTAATGAGTGAATGACGATAATCGAAACATGGCAGATCTTGACGTGCAATTTGTCTGTCCGGTGTGCTCGTTCGGCCTTTGGCTGCCCTTAGCCAAATTAAAGGTTTCGGTTCTAGGCCTCTACGACGACGCCCGGTTTCCAGGTCGGTGCATCCTTGCTCTAAATAATCATGTCGAGGATTTTTCGATTATCGAATCCCGGGTAGCGTGTGATTTTTTTCAAGATTGCCAAAGGGCTGCCCGGGCAATTCAAGTCGCCCTCAATGTTACGAGAATCAACATCGCCATTCTTGGGAATGAGATAGCTCACGTACATTTTCATCTCATCCCTAGGAGACCCCATGACGAACCTATCCCCAATCGCCCTCCCTGGGAACATCCCGAACCCAAATACCGTTTGTCGGAAGCTGAAAGGCTCACAATTAGTTCACGGATAAAGCAGGAATTGACGAGACTCAAGTAGCCTGACTGCATCCCACGTTAGATGATTTTTTTGCTAAGAGACCAGACGGATACAACAAGCGAAGAAGCAAGGAGCATAGTTGGTGAATGACGTTCACGCGCGAAACTCGGCGGGGAGCTACGCTGCTTTGCTTAGATATTTCCACTCCAGCATGCGTAGCCGATGCAACAGTTTGTCTTGTCCACATTCCTTAAAGTCACGATCGAACGTTTCGAATTGATTGACAACGCGGATGTCGTCGTCCGGCGACAAGCTCTTGTCGATGATCTCGAACAGGATGTTGTCTTCCTTATTTCTGCGAGGCGGGTAGCGAGGTCGGAAAACTCCGTGGCGTCTGATCGCTGGAGACGTCTTCTATACCGACCATCAGCGATCGATCTTGTTCGTGTTCGAACAGCATGTGACGAACGGAATCGACCGCCGCCCGTTCGCATCCTGCGGTAAGAACCGGAAATAAAGCACCCTCCTCTTTGCCTTGATGCCAATCGTCTCCAACCACACGAAAGATTTCGAGGAGAGCTGATTGCGGCCCACACGCCGAGTCGCTGCCCGGCTCCAATGGTGCAGACTCCTCAAGCGGAATCGAACCGCTGGTATAATCGAAATCGTGAAAAGCCGCAATGGATCCGCCGCCCTCCTCGAACGCCTCCTGGAACCTGTAAGTCGAAGCCTGAACGCCGAAGCTGCCAAGGAATTGATAAAGCTGAAGGCCGATCCCAAGACGCAGGCTCGCGTCGACGAACTGGCTCGAAAGTGCAATGAAGGCGATCTGACTCCCTCGGAAAGATCTGAATACGAACGGTACGTTACGGTGGGCAACGTCGTAGCGATCTTGCAAGCAAAGGCACGACTCGTTCTCTCGAAGAGGTCTTGATCCCTGCGTCCACGCGAGAATCTGTTCGGCAACGCGCACGCGGGCACTGTGAATATTGCCGTATCCATGAAGACGATGAGCTATACGTCTTCCATTTGGAACACATCATACCGATCAAGCACGGAGGTAACGATGATCCTTCAAACCTTGCGTGGAGTTGCCATAGCTGCAATCTGGCAAAGGGCGCAAATCTCTCAGGTCTACTACGTGGCGAAATTGTGCCCTTGTTTCACCCGCGCCAACAACAATGGAATCGCCATTTTCGTTGGATAGGCCAGTCCTGGCGGGCAAGACAAAGTGTGGATTGGTCACGGTTCAAGTCCTGAATATCAACGTAGATGATCGCGTGAAGCTTCGAGAAGTCCTGATCAACTCCGGAAGATTCCCTCCTGTCTAGCGGAATAAGCTGATCTCCTGGATAGCGGACGCACCGCCTGTCGGGGACGCTGAAGACTCGGCGGCGAGCTACGCGGCTTTGCTCAGATATTTCCACTCCAGCATGCGTAGCCGATGCAACAGTTTGTCTTGCCCACGTTCCTTGAATTCACGATCGAACGCTTCAAATTGACTGACAACGCGGACGTCGTCGTCCGGCGAAAAGCTCTTGTCGATGATCTCAAACAGGATGTTGTCTTCCTTGTAGATGTGAGTTCTCAGTATTTCCGCGAGGTGGGTAGCCAGGTCGGAAAACCCCGTGGCGTCGGATCGCCGGAGAGCGTCTTCGATACCGATCATCAGCGATCGATCTTGCTCGTGCTCGAACAGCATGTGACGAACGGAATCGAGCTCCGCCCGTTCGCAACCTGCGGTAAAAACCGGGAATAAAGCTCCCTCTTCTTTACCTTGATGCCAATCGTCTCCAACTACACGAAAGATTTCGAGGAGAGCGGAGGCATCTTCCTCGTCCAATTGCCGTTCAACGACGGCGCGTCTGGCCATCTCCACAAGCACATTGATGGCACGTAACATTGTCTTGTGTTCCATCACAAGCAGATCGAGGCATTTGCTCTTCATGACACACCCTTCCTCTCTCCTGAATTATGGGCGCAGTTCGAATTCCATTTCGGAGCGTCAGCCGACGGTCATGTCTAATAAGAATAGGATGAAGACAACCGCAGTCGCGGTCCTCGCCGCACTTCTGAGTTTTTTGATCGGCAATGCCTGGGTATTCATCAGCGCAGACATGTTCGTCCGGTATTTCTACGAAGCGCGAATGGTCGCGTTGACACACGTCTTTACGCTGGGTTGGGTTTCTTTAATGATCGTCGGGGTGCTGCGTCAACTCGCGCCTCTGGCGTTCGGACTGAAACTGGAACGTCGCGGCCTGATCGGTCTGGGTATCGCTCTCTGGATTCCCGGCCTGGCAGCGATGGTCGCCGGGTTTGCAACCTTAATATATGGCGTGGCGGCCGCAGGCACCTCGTTAGTCTTTGTAGCCGCCATCATTATTAATGTCGTTCTATTGCAGGGATTCTTAGGAATACGTCGAGATCCAGCCCACCATCACATGTTAGCGGCGCTGTTGTACTTCGCCGGCGCTGCTTTATTGGGCACCTGGATGGGACTCTCCAAAGGTCTCGACTTTCCGCTCCCCGCGTCATTTCACCGAGTACTGTTTGCTCACATACACCTCGCCGGCGCCGGTTGGGCGGGAATGATGATCCTGGCGGTGATGTCGTGTCTGTTTCCGCAGCCGCTTCTGCGTCATCCGATCCAGGCGCGGATCCGCTTTGCCGGTTTCAATGTCGGTCTGATCGGATTGACCGGCGGCTTACTTCTTGGCAGCGACTGGTACGGGGTTTTCGGATCGCTTCTTGCCGTCGCCTGCGTCTGGTACGCGATCGCGTTTATTCCGATAGTCCTGGAATTCGGTCAACAATCGGATCGATCGACCGCATTTCTCGTAAGCTCGTGGACTTGTCTCGCAGCTGTCGCTGTTATCAGTTTGTGGTTCAGTATAGTCGCCACGGCCGCTACGCCATTTTGCGATAAAGCTCCAATTCGTTTATGGATTCGTCTACATGTTCGGATGGCTGAGTTTCATGATCCTGGGCATGTTGTATCGAATCATTCCAACCCATGTTTCGAAATTCCTCTCCGCGCGGGGAATAGAGGCGGTGGCGGAATGCGTCGGACCTTCATAGATCCTGCTTTACAGATCTAGGAATTTCGGGATTCGCGACGGGACTCTTTCGGGTCGGGAAAGAGTTGCGGGGATTATTGCGATCGACACGCGCGGCATAAAAAAACTTAAAAAGCATTCAAGAAAGTCGCGCGAACGGAAGTCCATGAGGTTATACTTGCGCGGATTTGTGGGACTGCTTTGATGGACATGGTCGCCAGAATTAAGTTTTTACAGAGCGCCATTGCTAGCCAGCAAATTACTCTGCGTTTGCTGACAACTCTCGCTGCGATCCTCTTCCTGCTGGGAATCACGATGGTCATTCTGAGTTTCGTGAGTCCTGGCCTGATTCTCGCGGAAACCCTGAAAACCGTACAGACATTGGGCGGGATAGTGATCGCCGCCAGCGGCTTCATTCCCATTTTCTTCAGTCGACGTGACAGGATCGTCGCCTCGCGTGCCTTGCTTAATAGCTACCAGCACCGGCAAGTAGGCGGTCTGAGTCCGGACCCAAAACTCGATCAGTATTTCGATCAATATTTCGATATGGTCCTGGGAGGCTAGGATGAAAGTTTCAACGTCGTTAAACCCTGGCGATCAACTTCCCGTTCTGCTCGAGCGCATCGAACGCCGAGAGAAGTCCGCGCGCCTTCGCGGCATATTGTATGCGCTCCTGCCCGTGGCGCTCACCGTCGTCGTGCTCAGTTACGCGCAGTCCAGCGTACGAAACGCTCAAAAGCAGGTCGACGATTTGAAAACCGAGGCGTCGACTTACACCAGTCAGATCGACACATTGAAGAAAAATACTGAGGACTACAAAACCCAGTCACAATCGATGCAAGGGAACGCCGAAAATTTCAAGAGCCAGGTGACTGAGTTGCAGGCTCAACTGGCCGAAACGCAAAAGTCACTATCCGAAGCCGTGAGCCTGAGCCGGGCCGTGCGCACCATCGATTATGCGAACGCCAAAGAATTGGCCAGCCGTTTCCCTGGCAGCGAAAGCCTGCTGCTGGACATTCTCGATCTCGGCCGGCGGCGTATCAAATGGAAGCCTGGCGGGCAATCTGTCCAGGAAGGGTTCGATTCTCCCAGTTTCGCTGCGCACATATTGAGGCAGAAGCGCGCCACGGGAATCGAAGTGCGGCCCGGCGAATCGCTGTCAGAAGCCGGTCGCAGCCTGTATGACAAACTGCCGCCAACCACCCAGCCCAAAACCGGCGATCTTGTGTTCTACTCTGCCGGCTACGCGATGTTCTATTTTGCGGATCCGCGCGACGGAAACTTCGTCTTAGGAATGACACCTTTCGGTGTTACAGCGTTGAAATCCGACTTTGCAAAGCCTGCCGGCTATCGACAAGTGCAGTGGCGATGACCGCAGTTGGGACGCGTTCGCACATCATTTCCAACCAGTAGGCCTGTACCATGCGCAAATGACAAAAACCCTTTGACCGCATTTGGCAGCGGTCTTACGATGAAAATCAGGCTATTCAAGATGAAGAGCACAGTTTCTCAAATCGAAATCGACGAGAAGGGCGTTGCCTGGATCGCCGGCGCGAACACAAAGGTGCTCGAGGTTGTCCTGGACAAACTTGCCTACGGCTGGAGTCCGGAAGAAACGCACTTTCAACATCCGCATCTGTCATTGGCGCAAATCCATGCCGCCCTTGCTTATTACTACGAGCACCAGGAACAACTGGATTCCGACATAGCGAGGCGCCGTCAAGAGGTCGAAAAGATGGCGGCGGACTCGGTGGATTCACCGCTTCGACGCAAGCTCCTCGCGCTCAAAAAGTCCTGACTTGAGCTCCCATCTCTACATGGACGTACACGTGCCATATGCCATTACCGTTGGCTTGCGGTTGCGTGGTGTGGATGTCCTCACCGCACAGGAAGATCATTCGCAGGAACTGGAGGACGCCGCCCTGTTGGATCGTGCCACCGCCTTGAATCGAATCCTTTTTACACAGGATGATGATCTGGTTGGCGAAGGCGTAGATCGGCAAAGACGCGGTCAAGATTTCGCGGGTATCGTTTATGCCCACCAGCTCAACGTTTCGATCGGTCAATGCGTACTCGATCTTGAACTCATCGCGAGTGCCTCCGATTCGAACGAATGGATTGCTCGAATCGAGTATTTACCTCTCAAATGAGTACTTCCAACGGTCACGATGCAGGCTCGATCCGGAGCATTACTGCGTCTGTCTCGTCGGTGAGTAGGTACAACAGCCCGTCACGTCCCTGCTTCACGTCGCGAATGCGCCGCCGCAAGTCGGCCAGCAGGGGTTCCCGCCGCAGTTCCTCGAGGTTCTTGTTGATCAGAATCCGATGCAGCTGCCCCGTGCCCGGAATCTCTCCGTAACGCATGCCGCTCACGAAGACGTCGCCTTTCCACCTGGGGAGACGATCGCCGGTGTAGAACGCGATACTCGACACCGCAATCGATGGCACCCAGAACACTGTCGGATCGCGGAAGCCTTCCTTCGTAAACGGCGCCTGCCATGGGCCGGCGTAGGTTCGCCCGAGACTGACGAGCGGCCACCCGTAGTTGCCGCCGGGCACAAGGATGTTTACTTCGTCGCCGCCGTTCGGCCCATTCTCGATTTGCCAGATGGCGCCGGTAGCGGGGTGCATGGCCATGCGCAGCACGTTGCGGTGGCCCATCGTGAAGATCTCGGGCTTCGCGTCGGTGCGCCCGGCGAACGGATTGTCCGGCGGCACCGCGCCGGAATCGGTGAGCCGCAGGACCTTGCCGCCAATGGTGTTCAGCGTCTGTGTGGCCTTTTCGCCGCCTCCGCCGCTGGCGATGTACAGCATGCCGTCGCCACCGAACGCGATTGGAGCACCGCCACCGCCCTCACCAATGAAGATGTCCTTCGTGCCGGTGAACCCCTTGCCGTCCCAGACGGCACGCGCCACCGCCAACGTGGTCCGCTTCTCGTCGAGCGGCTTGCTGTAGCTGATGTACACGTAGCGGTTGCGATCGAAGTCGGGGTGCAGCGCCAGATCCATTCCCGAGAGCCCCTGTCCGCGGGCTTCCGGCACGCCGGGCACGGGACTGGGATCGACGACGCCGTTGCGCACCACCCTGATCTGGCCCGCGCGTTCAGCTACCAGGATCGTATCGTCCGACACGAACGCCATGCTCCATGGGTTGCGGAAGCCGCGCGCGTACACCGACACGCGGATGTTCTGTCCCTCCGCCGTCTCATAGCGGACCGGCTCGTCGGGCAGCGGTGGAATGCGGATGCCCTGTGGCGCCACGGGCGTATTGCCACGCATGGGCACTTCCTGCTGGGCCGCCAATGGAACCGCGAGAGCGGCCAGTACAGCGGCCGTGAGAGGCCGAATGAATCTTTTCATATGTGAGTCTCCAATGGTTCGATGGTTCCGGATTATACTCGTCGCCAGATTTTTCGCGGCACAGGGGGACAAAGAGATGAAGCAGATCAACAGACGTGGTTTTGTAAAAGCAACGGGCGCGCTCGCTGCCGCTCCTGCGCTGGCAAGTCTTGCGGCGACGACGGCCGAAGCCCAGAACACCGGCGATCTTCGCGTCGACTCCAACATCGTTTTCGGCAAAGGGGGCGACATCGATCTTTTGCTCGACGTCTATCATCCGCCCGCGGGCGTGATGCCGAAGCGGATGGCGGTCATTCATCTCTTCGGCGGCGGCTTTTTTAGCGGCAACAAGAACGCAGGTTACATCGTCAACGACGTGCGGGCGCTTGGCCGCCTGGGCTACACGAACGTCTCCGCGAACTATCGTCTGCAGACACAGGGCTCGTGGCCGGCGCAGATCCATGACACGAAGGCCGCGATCCGCTGGGTACGGGCGAACGCCGCCAAAATCGGCATCGACGCCAACAGGATCGCCATCGCCGGCTACTCGGCGGGCGGGATGCTCTCGCTGCTGGCTGCCGGCACGAATGGCGTGGCCGAGTTCGAAGGCAACGGCGGCAACAGCGACGTCAGTTCGAATGTGCAAGCCAGCATCGGCGTCTATCCGCTCGCGAACGTCCAGATGGCAGCAGCCCTGTTCCCGAATACTCTGGCCGCGGAAGAGCGCACAAAGGCGATGCAGGCCGCAGCGCCGGCGACATACATCGGGAAGAGCTTCGCCCCGACGATCTTCATTCACGGCACGGCAGACACAACGGTTCCGATGTCGTCCAGCATCGACTTCTTCAATAAGCTCCATGCTGCCGGTGTGCCCACTGCGCTCACACTGATCCAGGGAGCGGCTCACGCGTTCGACAATAGCGCGCTCGACGCCATCGAGGTGATGGCGCGCTCGATCGACGTGTTCCTCGATCGGCTGATCGTCAATCCTCAGCCCTATGCGAGCTTTGGCGGCGGTGGACGCGGCGCAGGCCGCGGCGGGCGGGGAGCCGGCCAGCAGAAATAACCTGCACCAGCGGCATGACTCATATTAATCGTCGTGAAGCTCTCACAACACTTGCGTCGACGGCTGCGATCCCGCTGATGGCCGCGTGCCACCGCGAGCCTGAATCGTCGTCGGCAGGTCCTGCCGAAGCCGAGGCCGGCGCGGTGCTGGAAGAGGTCGGGAATAACCTTCTGCGCTTTTCTCCTGAAAGCGCGACGTCATTGGGCATCGACACCGGCGCCAGAGCGTCTCTTCGTTCGCAGCTTGCAGATCGTTCAACTCAGGGACAGCAGCAGATCGCGAACCAGCTTCGGAATGACCTGCAGCGGGTCAACGCATTCAACACGTCGGCGCTTTCGCATGCCACCAGGACGAGTTTCGAGGTCGTTCGTAGTTGCTATTCGAAGGCGATCGAAGGGTTCGCACTACCCTATGGCGATGTCGCAGTCGGGGGCTGGCGCAACACACCCTATGTCGTCATTCAGAACGTCGGCGCATACCTCGACGTTCCCCGATTTCTGGACAGCGATCATTCCATCGAGAACGCCGCCGACGCCCAGGCGTATCTCGCCCGGTTACAGTCTTATCCGAAGCAACTCGACGGTGAACTCGCGCGAATGCAAGCCGCGCGCGCCGAGGGCCTCGTGCCGCCTTCGTTCCTGATCGATAAAGCGCTTGCGCAAATCGGTGTGTCCATCAAAGCCGCCCGGGAAGGAGGTTCGCTTGTTGAATCGATTGAACGGCGAACGAAAAACATTCCCGGCAATTGGGCCGAACAGGCGCGGACGATCGCGAAGCAGGAGGTTGCGCCTGCACTCGAGCGGCAACTTCAGGAGCTGCAAACACAGCGCGCGACTGCAACTGCCGACCCGGGCATGTGGGCGCGGCCTCGCGGCGAGGAGTATTACCGCTGGGCGCTCAAGACTTCGACCACCACGAGCATGACGCCGGACGAAATCCACGAAATGGGGCGCAGTGAACTACAGCGGCTGAATTCGCAGATGGACGAGACTCTGAAAAAGCTCGGATACTCCAGTGGCAGCGTCGGCCAACGCATGAAGGCGCTGGCGAAAGACCCGCGCTATCAATTCGCCGAAGGCGATAAGGGACGGGCCGACATCATGGCATTCATCCAGGAGCGCCTGAACTGGATCCGATCGCAGATGCCGAACGCCTTTAATAAGGTCGTCAATCCCAATATGGAGGTGAAACGGCTGCCTCCTGAAGAAGAGCCGGGCGCCCCCGCCGCGTACGGCGGCGCCGGATCGATTGACGGCAAAATCCCCGGACGATTCTGGATCAATCTCCGCACAACAAGTCTTCACAGCAAGTACAGCCTGGCGGACCTGGCGTTTCATGAAGCGGTGCCCGGTCACATCTGGCAGGGCGAATATACACATGACATGCCCCTGATCCGGCAGATGCTCGCGTTCAACGCGTACTCCGAGGGCTGGGCTCTCTACGCCGAGCAACTCGCAGACGAACTCGGGGCCTATTCCGCCGATCCTGTGGGACGTGTCGGATATCTGCAGTCGATTGCCTTCCGCGCCTGCAGGCTTGTTGTCGACACTGGACTCCACGCCAGGCGCTGGACTCGCGAACAAGCGGTGCAGTTCTTCGTCGACATGAACGGGTCGAATCCGCTCGAGGTCGCCAGCGAAGTCGATCGCTACTGCTCGTGGCCCGCCCAGGCCTGCGGCTATAAAGTCGGGCACAGCGAAATCAACCGTCAGCGCGAGAGCGCTCAGAAAGCGCTCGGATCGAAGTTTGACCTGAAGGCCTTCAACGACACCGTAGTGCTCGGTGGGAATGTGCCGCTCGACGTCCTCGCTAAAAACGTCGAGGAATATGTCCGAAATCTGTGAGTATCGCGATCATGAATACACCCGACATTGGACTAGACTAAGCGGGTTCGGATTGTGCATACTCCCGCACATTGAAACCGCAATCCTACGAATGGAGTAAACCCATGAGTTCACGAACCGCTGGACTGCTTGTAACGTGCGGATTCCTGGTGGTCGGCCTTGTCGTAACCGGCGTCGCCTTGCACGCCCATCATGCCGTGGCGGGTGTGTACGACCTGAACAAAGAAGTGGTCCTCGAGGGCGTGCTCAAGAAGTTGAATTTCACAAATCCGCACGCGAGCATCGAGCTCTCAGTCCCGGACAAGGATGGCAAGGTGACGGACTGGATTCTGACCACTGCCTCCGTAACGACGCTGACCCGGGAGGGCATCACCAAGGCGGCCATGAAGCCTGGCGAGAAACTCAAGGTGACCGTCCTTCCGGCGAGGAACGGGAGCCCGGCGGGATTCATCAGGAATCTCCAGCTCGGGGGCCGCGACATCAAGCTTCAGATCGACTAATCAAATACGCTGGGAGTTGGCCATGTTTGAGCGACAAACGCTCGCGACAGGTGTGCTCGTTCTTCTTGTCGCGATAAGCCAGATAGAGTCCGGACATGCTCAGGGCCAGGGAGCCCAGGGCCAACGTGCAGGTGGAGGTGGCCGAGGCGGTCGAGGGTCGGCGTTTACGCCCGCAGATGGAGCCAAAGACCTGAAATCGGTTCTCTTTAACTGGACGTGGAGCATGGGCATGCTGCGGAGCGGGAATGAGTCCGAGCTCATCAAGACGCTCGACTACCACGCTGAAGGGGGCACGATCCAGGTGAACGGTCAGCCCTGCGCGCTGACGAAGTACCGCGTCCAGGCCAACTACCAGGTCCCTGGGTACCGGACGCAAATCGAGTGCACCCTCCCTAATAAACAGACCTACAAGAACGTTGAAACGATGAGCGGTGACTACGCCTGGGACGAAGACATTCCGGGCGCGGAACTCGTTCCCGGCAAGGGCAAGGCAACGCCACGGCCCCAGGCGCTCGAGGAGCGGCGGATCCGTCTGTGGGCCAGCCCTCACGGTGCGCCCAAGGCCGCCATCGCCGGCGCGGCCGGCCTGCCGACGTCGGAGTCCTTTGGTCAGAACCCGGCCGGCCTGCTCGATCGGCAAACAGCCGCTGGAGCGAAAGCGACGACGACGCTGTCATGGCAGGGGGATAAGGCCGTCGTCACGTATCCGATCCCGGGAGTTCCAGGTGCGACGGCGACAGTCACTCTTAATAAATACCTGCCGGAGCGCGTCGTCGTGAAGAGCGGAACGAACACGACGGAATTCGTCTACAACAATTTCCAGGACTTTAACAATCCTCTGTTCAAGATCGAGGCTCTATACGCCGGCGAGATCGTCGAGCGTCGGAACGGCACGGTCGTTCGCAATGTGAAGACGAAGGTGACCGAGATCGGGCAGGTCTACGTCGTCGTACCGGTTCCAGAGAGTGTGGAGAAAGCAGGTAGAAAGTGAGGGTTCCTATGAGCGGAGCGAATGCAAGCCCGACAGGGCGCAGCCATCAAGGTATGAAGGCGTCCGTGGTGATGATCCTTGGTCTCATGGTGACTGGCGTGGCGGTCCAGGCTCAAGGTCCGCCTCCGGCGCAGCAGAACGCGGCGCAGGCTCCGACGCCGAGGCTGGCCAGCGGGAAACCCGACCTGACAGGCTCCTGGCAGGGGGCCGGCGGCGGTCAGCAAGGTTCCGGCGGCGACATGTTCCGGCGGTGCACTCCGTTCCAGTC
>Ga0137433_1000851_pt1 | contig 14514 bp, 25 predicted proteins | sample EasRivERMZT840_2_FD_102335 | JGI IMG/M metagenome (GOLD analysis project Ga0137433, IMG submission 102335) | Soil microbial communities from meander-bound floodplain in the East River, Colorado, USA - East River MetaG ERMZT840_2 | ecosystem: Environmental > Terrestrial > Soil > Floodplain ...
GTTTCCGGGCGTGTCCACTTTTAACTTTTCACTCCCCCCCATCTACCTATTCTCCCCGTCTGGTTTTCCTCACGTGACACGGACGACACAACGCTTGGAGATTGCCACGATCCCAGAAGCGCTCGCGGTTTCCCTGATGTGGGGTGATGTGATCCACATCGAGCAGGACGGTAACCCTTTTACACTCCGCGCACTGGTACGCCTGCTCTCGGAGGATCCGCCCTCGCATGGCCTTCCAGGCCGGCGTGCGGTACCAGCGCCGGAGGAGGCGATTGGGCCGCCGCCGTTCGCCCGGCACGGTATGCGCCGGGCAGCGGACGGTGGTCACGAGCTGACTACAGCCGGGCTCCATGCAGAAGCGCGGCGCACGTTCTGGCATCAATGCGTCCTCGCCGTGAGTGCGGCCCACACCGTCTGGCATTTAGGGCAGTGGGCGGTCGGGGTGCTGGACAGAAACAGGCCGCACCGGCCGCAGCGGCGGCGCTTCGCCACCGACGGCGGCGACTGGCCATCGTGGCAGGTGTGGGCGTACGGCGTCCCGTCGAGGCGCCGGGCGTACTCGCCGCCGCACGTCTTGCACGTCACCTTCGGGATCGGCCCGGTCATGGATCCCCCTCGAGCGGGAGGGCGTCCGCCTGCTCCATCGGCGGGCCGTGATCGCACCGCGGACAGTGGACTTGGAGCGCCACCCGTTCCGGCGACGCGCCCTTCGCCCAGTACGCCCCCGGCCGGATGGTCGCCGCGTGCCACACCAGCTTGCAGCCGGGACAGCGCAGCCACACCCGGACGTCGGCCGGCACGGCTTACTCGTCCGGCACGAACACCATCGCCACGGAACCGCCCGCAATCGAGCGGTACAAGAAGCCGCCGGCGACCTTGAGCCGTTCGGTCGAGTCGGTCTCGTTGACTTGCACGGCTTCCCAATCGCGCAACTCTTCGGGGCTCGCGCGGTCGGGACGGGGCGGGTCGTTCTCGGGTTTGTCGAGTCGCTTCTCATCGCTCATGGGTGTTCTTCTCCTGTTGTTTGCGTTGGTCGTCGGCGATCTGGCGTTGGCAGTCGGGGCACACGTACGGCCGATCGATCGCCGGGTGGATCCCACACCAGATACACAGCCGGCGCGCGATGCGCGCCTGGATGATGTCCGCACTCGGGCCGGCCATTACAGCACCCAGATCAGGATCCAGAGGCCGAACGCGGCGACCAGCATGATCAGCAGCACCAGCCCCGGCAGTTTCTCGGATTGATCGCGCATTCAGACCTCGACAATCCGGACGCCGTGAATCGCTTCCACCAGCTTCTTGCGCAGCCGGTACGCCGCGGTCTTCGTGGGGCCACTCTTCACGTCCTCGACCACGGTGGCCGCCGTCTCGGCGTCCACGTACCGGAAGTCGGCCGTGTAGTAGCCGCAGTTTTTGATGAGGCCGTGCGGGCGCCAGCGCTCGACGACCTCGAGCACGAAGCGGGGTTGCAGTTCGAGATCGCGGATCATGCCGGCCTTCTCGAGGAGCCGCAGCTCACGGTAGCGCCGCGCTTCCTTTGTCGAGTCAAAGCGGTGCCCATCGACGATCATCGGCTTCGCGCCGTACTTACTCTTCGGCGCCTCGAGCGGGCCGCCGGCGAACTTCGTCCAGGCCGCGCGATCGGCCATCATCGCCGCCACGTCCCGAAGATTTGCAGCGGGTTCAGGATGAACTCTTGCGAGCTCGCCTCCCGAAACATCGCGCCATTGATCACGATCTGAATCGACAGGAACGGATAGTTCAGGACGAACGGGTACGCAATCGGGAGCACCTCGAGGGACAGGAACATCGTGTCGGTCGTCGTCACGAAGCTGTTGAAGTACGGGAGCGCCGTCACCACTTGCGCGAGCCCATCGACGGGACTGGAGTAGCGGACGCGGACGGACGAGGCGTTACCGACCACGCGAAACTCGATCGTGGTGCGAATCACCTCTGGCGCCTTCGTCGTCGGCGTGGGCGACGTGGGGACGGTAGTGACCACCGTGTCCCCGCAGCGAAAGGCGCTGAGGGCGAGGGCGAGCACCGCGACGAGCAGGGGTTTTCTCATACCGGCGGCTCCACTTCACTTAGCGACTGGATGATGCGACCGTCGTGCGTGGCGCTGAAGACCACTGTGATCGGCAGGCCGGCGGCCCGCGCGGCCTTCGCGGTGGTGGCGTCCTCGACGCGGCCGGTGAGGTACGTCTTTTGATCGTCACAGGTGACGACGTAGAGTTCGCCGCCGGACGGCTGCGGCCGTTTCAGGACGCCGAGCACCTTCGCGGTGATCGTCTCAGGGCCGTCCGGGATCTTCGCGGGCGGGCGCGGGTTCGCCTTCGGCTTCGGCGGCGCGATCTGGCGCACCGGGAGCTCGCTGGCGGCCTGGCCGTCGTCGTCATCGACGGCCGCCGCGACGCCGACGAAGCTGGCGAGCGCATAGCGCCGGCAATACGTCACGGCAGAACCGACCGCCTGGGCGCTCGAGGCGGCCACCGGGACCGCGAGCGTGTCACTCATGAACTGGCCGGACCCGTGGATCAAGACGGTTTCGAGTTCGACCATCCACACGTTCTCGCCGGCCGAGACGAGCCGCGGCGACTGGACGACGGCCAGGCCGTGGGCGGTGAGCGCCCCGCGGCAGGCGTCCCAGATGGCGGCCAGATCCGCGTACCGGCTGCGAAAATGCGGATTCTCTGAATCCTTCCGCGCGTGGCCCATCGCCGCTTGCGCCTGCGCGAGCGCGGCGGCGAGCTCGTTGATGGATTCGGATCGCGTCATCGACTTGTCACCAATTCAGGAATCAACCGATAGACAAATAACCCACTGTCGCCAAGGCGCCGACGTTCGACCGTATGCCCGCCGAACTTCGGCTTCCGCAGATCGCGCAACCGCGCACTCACGCTCGCCTCCGGATCGCCTGTCTCGTCCGCGATCTGCCGGAGCGTCAGACTTCGCCCAGATCGGAGCGCCGACCACACGCGCAGCGTTTGTGCGTTCAGCCGGACGTGATCGAGCTCGGGATCGTAGGTGTCCCCGTCGTGATCGGGACCAGCACCAGGGACCGAGAACCCCGGCGAGGGTTCCTCGCGACCTCCCTGCCGGCCATCGCAGCGCGCCCAGTGATTGGGCTCGCTCGCGTTGCCGCCACAAAACAAACAGCCGGCGGAGAAGCCTGGTCTCGTCATCGCTCCCCCCTGGTGCGTGCGCTGAGATCCGCCGGGTCGAACCGTGCGTACCCCGTGCCCTTGCACTTCTCGCAAGCGATGCGTTCCGCGCGAAACTTCTGGCCCCAGGTGTCGTCGGCCTCCCGGGTTGGGTATTCCATGTCCCACCAACCGCGTCCGTTGCACCACTCGCATTCCGGATCGTCATTGAACGCCGGGCGCTTGTCCGTCATGCGTGCTCGTCCTTCACGGACGCCTCCGGAGGGTGAGTGCCGGCATCTCGTGACGGCGAATCTCCGCGCGCACGTCCTCGAGAAACTTCGCGAGCCGCTCGGGGGAAGCGCGTTCCTGAGGCGCCGCCGTGAGCGTGAGCGCCTTCCGCTCCTCGGCAATCGCCCGACACAACCCGAGGACCGTGGCCAGGGTCGGGAAGCGCGGGCCGAATTCGGGTTCTGGAAGTTGTTGGAGGCGTTCACAGGCGCGCCGCACGGTGCCCGCGGTGAACGCCTCGAGGCCGGTGACGTAGACGTCATAGTCGGCCTTATCGAGCCGTTCACGGCGGGCGATGCCCAGCCGGGCGAGGGCTTCGGTTTTTTCGACCTTCTCACGGGCGGCGGCCTGGTGCGCGGTCATGACTTCCCTCGGAGGGATTCCTCGAGATAAGAACGGGCCGCATTGACCGTGTCGCCGGTGCGGGATTTCTGGTCGGCGACATGGTGCGCCGGTTGCTCGGGCTCATCCTGCCAGCGGCCTTCGTTGAGATACGTCGCGGGGTTCGGCCGGTAGCGGCCGTCCTCGCGATTCCATTGCAGCGATTGTGTTTGCCAGGCGAGCGCCTCGAGCACCTGCGCGACGGGGGGCTTCGTCTTCTGCCACGCTTTCCACGCCGCCGCCTTGCCGGTCTTCTTCGGGTAGGCGTGCCAAAACGCCGCGAAGTCGGAATTCGCCGCGACCACTAGCGCGCGGGACGCGCGCTTGCTCTGATCTCCATTCCCCTTCCTGAGATCCCCATTCCCAAGATCACCAAGACCAGATCCCAGATCCCAGATCCCACCCGGCTCAGCCGTTTTTTTCCACGGCTCGGCCGTGGAATTACACGGCTCAGCCGTTTTTTTCCGCGGCTCCTCGTTTTTGCTGAGCGTTTTCGCAGGATCGGGCGGTTTCGGGATCTCGCTGGGCGGCTCTTTGGGATGCGGCCGCTGGTGCTTACTGAAGCCGATCACTTGAATGAACTGCCGACGGGTATCGCTGTACCGCTGGATGAAGCCGGCGCCCGCCAGGTCGCCCAGGAGTCTAGGCGTGTCGATGTCCTCGTAGGGGAAGAGCTCGGCCCCGATGCGCTTCGGCCGGTCCTCGAGACGGCCTTCGCGATCCGCGAGCAGCCACAAGCCGACAAACATCAGCCGATGGTGCGGGGAGAGCGCGGCGAGTTCTTCATTCTGGAACAGCCCGATCTTGATGCTGCGAATTCGCGCCATCACTGCACCCGTTTCGAGCCGAGCGGCGCGTCGATCGCGATGGAGGTTTCGTACTGCCGGCGGAGCGCCTCGATCTTGGCGGTCGCCGTTTTGAGCTCTTCCGTCCGCTTGAGCATCACGTGGTCGAGGAGCTCGAGCGCCGTCGTCCGCGCGACTTCTTCGTCCTCGGCGCGTTGGAGCACCTGGACGATCCGCTGCTCGAGCGAGTGAATCTTCATCGCCGAGACGACCGAGATCCAGAACGCCCAGAGCGCGATCGACACGGCGACGACCGAGAAGAGGATCGCGACCATCACGCCCTCCCCAGAAGCTGTAACGCCCGCGCCCGCTCCTCGGCCGTCCTCGAGACGATGGGCACCTGGTAGCCACACACGCAGCGCCAGCTCCAGACGCCGGACTCTTTCACCCGCATCAGGTGCTTATGCCGACACCACCAGCGCCGGAATGTCAGCATGTCGGCACGTCGTCGGCGTGGACGAGGAAGCAGAGCAGACAGATAAACGAGTAGTCGCCGGGCCACTCAGCGCGAAATCGCACCGGGGCGCCACAGAGCGCGCAGTGGCCGAACTGGTCGTCATCGAACTTGGGGGGAGCATCCACAGGGACACAGACGACGATGGGGCCGGGTAGCTGATCAAGACCGGGCATACTCCCCTCCTCCTCACGCGCGGCGCCGCGTCGCCCTCACCATCTCGATTTCGCTGCTGAACCCGTGGAGCCAGATGTCGATCTCGCGCCGGTCGAACAAGTACAGGCGGCCCCGGCGACACGTGGGGAGCCGGTGCTGATTGACTAGCCGGTACAGGCTGTTCAACGAGCCGAGCTTCAGGTAGGCGACCGCCTCACGGGCGGTCAGGTACGGACTGTCGGTCGAAGTGGGCATCAGGAACTTCCTTACGTAAGGTTCTGGGCAATGAACTCCGGCGCCGGAATGCCGGTGACGTCCTGGAGCCGCTTCGCAATCGGCAGCGACGGCGTCCGCTTACTCGCGAGAATCATTGCGATATAGGCCGGGGAGACACCGAGCTCCTGCGCGAGTGAGCGTTGCGATCGCCGCGACGTCTTCAGCCAGGCCCGCAGGCGTCGGCTTGATCGAGCTGTCATGGTGGCTTGTAGAAGTTAGACGGAGCGTTAATGTCGTGTCAAGGTTTCTTTCCCGGAACGCGAAACTTAAGAGGGGACACCTGGTACTGGTTGACATTAACTTTCAGTACACTGTTTAATGGAGAGGCAACCCGTGGATTCCCCACGGACTGCACCGTCAACCCGAACCCTGAGCCACGACTGGAACGTGCGCTATGCACTTCTCCAGCACGGCTCGTCATCCTTCGGAGTTACCGCAATGGCAAGAGCCTTCGTCTCATTCGATGAACTGAAAACCGCCCTGGGCGCGCTCGGCGCCGAGGACATGCTCACGGCCGTCCTCTTGACGCCTGAACTCGCGACGGAAATCCTGAGCCACGATCCGGTCAATCGGAAGGTCCGTGGCAGCAACCTCGCGAAGCTGAAGCGCGAGATCGAAGGCGGGCACTGGGATCCCCGCAAGTCCACCCCGCTCCGCTTCCTGCCGAGCCTGCGCCTGGCCGATGGGCAGCATCGCTGCCGCGCCGTGATCGAGACGAACACGGCAGTCGTCATCTCGGTCTGCATCGTGCCGGACACGGTCGGCGTCGATGAAGGGGCCGGGCGCACGCTGGTCGATCACCTCCAGTTGTCGCACGGGCTCGACGAAGCGCACGCCGCGATCGCCGCGGTCGTCACGAAGTCGCTCTGTCATATCGCCGCCGCCGGCAACCGGGAGTACTTAGCCTTCTACGAAGCACACAAGGCGTTCATCCGCGAATGCGCCGAGAAGCCGATCGCGTGGGTGGCGGATCAGTTGCCGGCCATCGCGGTGATCTTCAAGCCCCAGGTGTTGGCGACGATTCGTGCCCGGGCCATCTTCGAGAAGCACGAGCCGGCGGAATCCGTGGATCAACTCCTGACCGATGCGATTAACAACGGCATGACGGCCCCCGAAGGATCGCCGCGACGCGCGCTAGCGAAGCAGCTCTTCGATGCGATGCAGTTGGCGTTCTCCAGCAAGAAGACCACCAAGCGGAAGGACATGCTCAACTGGGTGCTGACGGCACTGAAGCTCGAGCGCGAAGGCGTGATCAGGAACATCCTCACGGCAAAGGTCCCGAAGGAAAAAAAGTCCCGGGGCCGCAAGTCTGAGGCGGTCGCGGCGTAATGGAGGATGTCACGATGACGGCGGCCAGCAAGAGGCCGCCGTCATCGCTCTGTCCAAAGTGCGGCGATCGGCCACGTCGCCAAGTTGGCGGCTCATGTGTTCCGTGTGCGTCAGCAGCTCAACAAGCGCGGCGTCTTCTACAAAAATCCCAGCTCACGCGATGCGAGGGTTGCGGTCAACGCCTGCCACACCGACAGCGTAATTGCCCGGAATATCAACGGCGATGGCGCATTCGCCGAGGACGAGAGGTCGTCAACGCTCGATGGCCTGGCTATGGTGACTTACTTGCCGATGAGGCTCTTCTCGCTCGTGTTGGTCTCCGATCAGTGCAGGCAGCGGCCGATTGGACGCGGGTCGGTGGGTTCCCGCCACCGTCACGACTATTTATTGGCCTCGACTCATCACTTGATCACGGCCTGATTCGAGACAAGCGCGACAAGGACGTCGTTCTTTGTCAGGCCGTCGCGAAGATTCCGCCAGTAGATCAGCGGGAGTTCCTCGAGCTCTATCTCGTCGATCCGATCGATGCCAAACACTGGGCGTCGTTACCGCGCTGGAAGCGGCCGATTCGGAAGGGCGATCCGGACGATCTCCAAATCTGGAAGTTCTTCACTATGCAGAAGCTGAACATGGAACAAGCGGCCGGCGACTTTCCGCCCTGGTCCCTGGCCTCGCAAGGGGCGCAACTCCCGCAGATGTTCGGAGCGATTGACCGGCTGTCTCCTTACGGATTCAAGAAACTCTGCCTCGTGATGAGCGCCTTCGGGTGGGCGCTCCAGCACGGGACGCCGCTCGGGAATACCAGCAAGAAACCGTGGGAAGAAAAATGCTTTCCGTTAACTGTTAGTTAGTATTAATCTGGAGCCACATCGTCATCCGTGGCTAGCCGAACACTCGACCATCTGCGCAGGAACATCATCATGCGCCTGAAACAGAAGGGTGCGCGCCCACGTCATCTGGCCGTTGCGGTCGGCAAGAGTGATTCTTGGATTTCCCAGATCCTCGCCGGCAAGCGCGCACCACGGCTCGACGCCATGATCGATCGTATCGCCGACTATCTTGAGTGTGCCCCCAGTGCGTTGTTCGAGGACCCCGCAGATGCCCCTCCCCCTCTGCATCACCACGCCACCCACGGAGCGTCGAATGCGCCTAGTCGTCTCAAACTCGCGAAGCTGGACCCGATTACCCGGCAACAAGGGCTCGTCGAGTTCCAGCAAGACATCGTCGTCCTCGCCCTCGCTCACCTCAAGCCGCTCGTCGCCGCGCTCGAAGACATCGCCCGACGTGAAGCAGCTCGTGCAGCGGATGGCCGCCCAGCTCCTGGCCATCGGTCAAGTGCGGCCAAACCTCGTCGCCCTCGAAGCGCAGTCGGTCGATGAACTCTTCGGCCTGGTGCTGCGGCGTGCGCCCGTCGCCATGCAACTACCGTTTGTCGAGTCGCCGCCCGCGGCGCCACGCCGGCGTCGGTTCGCCGCCCCCACGCTGTTTACTCTGGCCCAGCTCGGCGCGACGGCAATATTTGGCTGAGGAGATGTCTACACATGACGCGGGCTGAGATCGAGGAGATGCTGAGGGACCTCGCTGAAACCAATCAGTACATGCAGGAGACCACCCGGCGAATGCGCGAGATGCTCGATCAGATACAGCGAAGTTTGATGCGCACTATGGCGGCCGGCGTACTCCATGACGCCAAACGCTTCCACGAGGCGACCCGACTCGACGTGATGGCCACGACGGGCGGGAAAGCCTCTGTCGCCACGACCATGCCCAAGCAGCGCCGCCGACCGCGGCCGAAGACGAAGAAGACTAGAAAGGAAAGACGATGAGCCTGCGACTCGGTGCATTAGAAGACGCCCTCGTGAATGCGGGGGCCGACAAGGTCCTCGCCCAGAAAGCCGCGGAAGAGCTGGCCGATTATGAGCGACAGGTCGCGGCGATTCGGACGGATCTGGCCGTGCTTAAGTGGATGGTCGGGACCAACGTCGCGGTCTCGATGGCCACGCTCTGGAAGGTGTTCAGTTAGTGGGCGTCTTTAAGCGGCCCGACTCGCCGTACTGGTGGCTCTACCTCGAGTCCACGAAGACGCGCGAGCCGACGCCGATCCTTCTCGGCGACACGATCAGCCAGCGGGCCGATGCCAAGCGGCTGGCGAAAGACGCCTATCAGCGCCGGATGCTCGAAGTCGCCGAGCAGAAGGTGAAGCGGCTCCCTAATGGGCCGGCGATGATCCGGTTCGCGGCCTATGCCGAGACGTACGCCCGGGATGTCATCGCGCTGCGCCGTGGCGCCCGGCGCGAACTGGAGATGCTGACGCCGCTCCGGGGCGCCTTCGGCCCCGAGCTCCTCTCCTCGATTGACGCCGACCGGGTCCGCGCCTACATGGCCGCCCGGATGGCCGGCGGCTGCGGGCCGCGGACCATCAACCGCGAAATCGACGTGCTGAAGGGGATGCTCCGCGACGCGGTCGGGAAGTACCTGACGGTCTCGCCGATCGTCGGCTTGAAGCGATTGAAGGCGCCGCCCATCAAACGCCGCCTCCTCCAGCCGGCCGAAGAGGCCAAGCTCCTCGACGCCTGCGAAGACGCGCAGGACCGGGCGATCATCATCCTCGGCATCGACACCATGATTCGGCTAGGTGACCTGCTCGACCTCGAGCGCAGCGAGCACGACGGCCACTGGCTGTACGTCAAGCACGCCAAAAGCGGGGACGCCTACGAGACGGCCCTCTCCGCCCGCGCCTTGGCCGTCCTAAAGGCGATCGAAGAGACGGACGAGCGCTACTACTTCGCGAAGTTCCGACGCGCCACAAACCCGCGGGACTGGGTGGGCTCCGTCCGGCAGCGGTTCGAGTACCTCTGTACCAAGGCCGGCCTGCGGTACGGCCGGACCCACGGCGGGCTCACGTTCCACTGGGCCACCAGGCGCACCGGGGCGACCAGGTACCTGCTCGAGAAGGGCGCCCCGATTAGCGCCGTCCAGAAGCAAGGGAACTGGAAGCACCCGGAGATGCTCCTCCGCATCTATGCTGAGGCGCGGCGTGAGGACCAGTTGGCGATGGTCGGCGCCCCACGGCTTCGCAAACGCGCCTGATTGGAGGCCACGCCATGACCGACACGCCGTTCACCGAGACGCTTCGGAGCTTCTCCAAACTTTGCGGCGGCGGGAATGAGGACGTTGCTGCCGCCATCGACGCCGCCCTCGCGGAGATCGAGCGGCTGACGAAAGAGCGTGCCGGCTTCCAGCACACGCTCCGCCAGGCAAACCTTGCGATCGACCGGCTGACCGCGCCCGCGCCGCCGTGCCGCTGGGCGCGCGACGAGTCGTTCCTCGACGAAACCGACAAGTGGGACACGGCCTGCGACCGCGCGTTCGCGTTCATCAACGGCGGGCCGCGCGAGAACCACTACACGCACTGTCCCGGCTGCGGGCGCCCGTTGGAAATCTACGTGAACAATACGTGAATGAAACGTGCAGAAAGGCGGCAAAAGGTGGCGTTTAGCGGCGTTGGGCGCGACGGTCAGCGCGCACACCCCGCCCTCGATTCAGGCCCGTATTCATTGATTCATTTAGGGGTTTTGATGGTGGACGGCGCGAGGCTCGAACTCGCGACCTCCGCGTTGCGAACGCGGCGTAAATCGCGTTTTCCCTAAGGTTTTTGCGGGTTTCTGACCGAGCGGGAACAATACGTGAATGGAAGTCGGGGTTTTTCGCCCAACTACGTCGCCTCGAGCGTCCCGAGGCCGTGGATGATCTCGTTGTTGCCGCTGGCTTGTTTTTCGAGCCGGTACTTATTGCCGAACTCGATCGTGACCGGAAACACCACCGGGACCGGCGTCGTGGACTGCACCGCGATCGATTCGCCCGCCGACTTACCTTGCGTCAGGTTCCAGAGCCGCGCCCTGACCGTGACCCCCGCCCTGGCCGCAGACAGATCCGCGCGCACGATGGCACTAAAGGAAATACCCGCGTAATAGTCGATGTAGTTGGAGACCGGCTCCCAGGCCGTGCCCGTCGTGCGGACGCCTTCGCGCGTGCCGCCAAGAAACGCCGGCCCGCCGAGCGCGGCGGCCGTGCCGGCCGAGATAATCGTGCTCGTCATCGTGCCCGTCCCCGATCGGACCGCCGGCGGGGTCTCCCACGGGCCGGGAATGGCGTACCCCTCACCAATGATCCGGCGCCAGCCGACCAGGTGCGAAGGGGCCGCGATGGCGCCCTCTGTCGCGTCGAGCGTGTACCGCCAGTAGTCGATGAGCTCGAGGGTGAGCGTGATCGTCCGGATGGTAAACGTCCCGGCGATCGCCCGCATCCCTGAGAGCGACACCGTGAGGAGTTGACCGACCTGGTAGCCGTCCTCGTCGAAGCGGCCGTGCAGCGTCGTCGGATCGCCGCTCATCTGGGCCAGGAGCTCGTCGGCGATCTGCTGCGCCGAGGGGATCGATAGGAGATCCGGTCGCGCCACGTGATACTCGATCACCGGCGTCTCGCCCGTGGTGGCCGAGACCGTAAAGGGGAACTGCGCCGAGTACCAGAGCATGATGAACTGGTTCGCGGCCAGGATCGGCTGATCCACACGCTGGCGCATCGCATTGAGCGCGCCGTCATACGTCCACGGCATGTCGTCCACGCCATACGTGCCGACCGGGAAGCCGCCGGGATCGAGCCCGCCGCTATCGGAGCCCGTCCTCAGCGCGCCGACGATGGCGACATACGGCGAGTTGAGCGGGAAGATCCGCGTACTGCCGTCGCCCCAGTGGTGCTCGTCGGCGATCGTCGCCAGCCCGTTTGGGCCGCACGTCAAGACGACTTTATTCGCCGGGACGGTTTCGACATCGCGCCAATCGGCATCTTGCACATGCGCCGGGAGCGTGTCGGTCCACTCCCAGGGCGCGGCCTCGTCGCCGGGCGGCGCCAGCGTCAGCACCTTCTCCGGACTCATCGTGATGAAGTAGCCGGTCTGATTCGACAACTCTCGGAGCGCATCAGACACCCGTTTTTGATTCCACGTGACCGGCGCGACCGTCGGCCCGTCCACCTGCGCCCCGTCGAGCGTGATGCCGTAGGCGCTGAGATAGCTCGTCACGAGCGCCGCGAGCCGCGTCTTCAATGTGGTCTCGGGATAGGCCGCGGAGACGGTGACCCAATCGGCATACGCGAAGTAGTCGCCGCACTCACAGGTGACTTTCAGATCGGGCCCCGCCTGCGTGTAGCCCTGGACGTGGCGCGACAGGATGAGGCCGCCAAAGAGCTTCGTGGCGCCATCGCGTGCGTAGATAAGGACGTGCGCCAGGCGATCGGGCAGGTAGTCGTTGAACACGACCGTCGCCCTGGTGCGTTCGTTGAGCGTCCACTGGATCGAGCACGCCGTCACCCGGGCGGTCTGATCGACGCCATCGACCGTCAACAGCCAGCCGTCGCCGACTGGCGTGGCCGGCGGCGCCCCGAGCGCGAACTGCCGCGCCGCCGACGCCGCCGGCCGCAGCCAGTGGTACGGGTTGTCACGGAAGAGCTTGAGCTCCGTTTCGATGAGCCGCCGGTTGTAAAAGAGCGCGTACTCAATGCAGACATTCGAGCCGGCGCCGCCGAGTTGAATGAGTGAGGTCGCGCTGAAGCTGGGGTTCGCCGCAAGGCCCGCGGTATCCCCTTCATCCGGCCCGAAAAAGATCGTCGTCGCGCTCGAGGTGTAGAGGCCGACCAGCGTGATCGGGACGCCGATCGCCGGCGGGTGCGGGTTCCCCGGATTGTCGCCGCCCCAGCTCCGGAACGTCGCGCCGTTGCTGTAGCTCAGTTGCAGGTTGCCCGATGGATCGGTCCCGAACGCATACGCCTCGAAAGGCGACGTGCCGGTATTGTTCGCCGTCACGCCGACCAGGTGGGCGTTCGCCCCAGGCAGTGCCAAAAAGCTCATCCGGGCAATCAGCGTGACGGCCCCCGAGGCGAAATTCTTCACGGCCGCCGGCGCGATGACCGTCGCCGTGGCGCTGCCATCCGAGACGAGCCCCGCCGTGCCGGCCCGCGTGCCCAGATACGTCGGCCCGGTCGTGCCGAGCTTCAGCCCCGAGACCAGATCGGTCAGATGGCCATTCGCGATCCCCGGCGCGAAGGCGGCGACGAGGCCGGACGAGACCGGCTCGCGCAGAACGGCGCCGCCGGTCGGCAGCGTATTCGGGATCCGCGGGTAAATCAGGACGGCCATCGCCGCCCTACGTTTGCGTGGCGGTCACGCCGCGGTACTTGACCGTGTTGCCTGAGGCCGCGAGCGCGGCGCCCGAGTAGTTGATGACGACCAGACCCCACTTGGGCGGCAGCACACCCCCGAACGCCGCCGCGACGCTCATCGGCTGCGACTCGACGAGCTCATCGGCCGTGTTGTAGGCGAGGACGCCAATCAGCCGCACGTTCGGCTGGGTGGTCACAATCGATGTCAGCGTGATCGTGCCTTGGGTGCCCGTGGCCGGATTCGTGTAGGTCGTCCCGAGCCCGCCGTAGGCGAAGACATACGCGGCCTTGTCGTTGGCCGGGGCGGTATTAGCAAAATCGAGCACGACCTGCACGAGCGCGTCGAGATAGAGCGCACTCGTGTTATCGACGACGTCACTCTGCCAGCCCGCCGTTGGACTCGAGGCCAGGCTCTGCAAGTTGGTTACCGTGAGCGTGGTCTCGCTGCCATACGCGGTCTGGATGCTCGCCATCGCCTACACTCCTGCCAGCCCGAGCTCGCGCGGGATGTGCTTTACCTGGTTGCGTGCGACTTCGCGCCCGTCAAGTTGACTGATCACCGTGATCTGGATCGGGCGGCTACTGAACCCGCCGCCCTGGCCGCCCGTCACCGTCGCATTCGCCTGGTCGCGCGGGACGACCGCCTCCCACCCGTGGAGAATCACCGGCGTCCCCTTGCCGAAGTTCATGAAGCCGTTGGTGCCCCGCGCAAACTCGGGCGGGCCGTCACTGGGCGCCGACGGCCCGGCGCCCTGTTGCTCGAACGAGTACGGGACCACGACCGGATGGCGGGCGAAAGAGGCCGCCACGTCTCGGGCGCCCGTCTCCGCCGCGCTCGGGAGCCCCCGCTCGAGGAGCTCCTTGATCTCTTTCAAGATCAGGACGATCGCGGCAAGCCCCTTATCCTCGACATCCGCAAACATATCGTCGGTCAGGGTTTCGACCTTCTCGCCGTTCTTGTCCACCAGGGCGCCCATCTCGACGAGCCGCTGCATGTACGGGCGCAAGGTCTCAGGGAGCTTCACCCCGGTCGCTTGCGCGTCCTGGTAGAGCTTGGAAAGTTCGTCTTTCATCCCATCGAGCACGAGCACGACGTTCGCGCCTTCGCCCGCGAGCATCTCCAAGTCACGCAGATACCCGAACGCGATGTCGTGGATCCGCGACTCCTGAAACTTCGGCCCGAGCGCGGCCAAGTCCACGCCGAGCGCCTGGGCGCGGCTCTGCATCGTCTGCCAGGACGGATCTTCGGCCAGCCCGCCGAGCATGTCCGCGATGTCTCGTGGAATCCCTTCCATCTCGAGCAGTGCATCGATCATGGGCTGGATCGACGCGGGCACCGCCCCGCCGAAGTCCTCGAGCGCGACGGTGAGGTCATCAAACCCGCGGGTAAATTGCCGGAAGAGTTCTTCACTGCCCTTCCGGA
>Ga0137433_1000853_pt1 | contig 14506 bp, 10 predicted proteins | sample EasRivERMZT840_2_FD_102335 | JGI IMG/M metagenome (GOLD analysis project Ga0137433, IMG submission 102335) | Soil microbial communities from meander-bound floodplain in the East River, Colorado, USA - East River MetaG ERMZT840_2 | ecosystem: Environmental > Terrestrial > Soil > Floodplain ...
CTACTCTTGAAGAACTACAACGCCTCCGCCTGCAACCTCACGACACGCTGCCGAAATGGAACTACACCATCAAACCCAATTGACCCTGACACCCTGCGCAGTTATTTTTGCGTCTGCCCTTAGGCGAGTTTTGTCCGAGCGATAGCCGGAAGAATCCCTGGTCTCCCCACGTGGCGTGTAGGTAAAATAAGTCGCTCGTCACTCCTCAGGCAACGTCGCGGTGTTAGGTATTATGTCAACCACCTGCCGCGGCGCAGATCGATGTTATCCAGTTCCTGCCAGTCCAGCGGCAAAGCCGGAGTATCGCGGCCTTCCTCTGGACCAGCTTGAAGACCTGCTCGCGAATTCCCCAGCATGGCGACAAGCGCGGCGGGTGACGCATGCTCCAAGACCGGAATTTGCAGGGCGTCCCCTGACGAGCCTGCACCAAGGTCACGTGGCGCTGCTCTGCACCTCCGGAATGATGAACGGCTGCTTTGGTGAAGGGAAAAACCGGCACGTCGCCTATTGGGAAAGCGTGAAGGTTGTGGACCGGCGAGAGGACGAGGAGGACGGCGTCACTGTCATCCATGAGAAAGAAAGATTCTCGCAGCGTCTCACCCTCCTCTATGCCGATGGCCGGATTGCTCTCCTGTCGGAGAAAGAGTCTGGTGTGATCTCTAGAAAGGACGATGGCAATGCAGAATGCGCACCTTCGGATGGGCAAGCTGACTTTTGCCCGCCAGACGCGGGACACCATAACGAACATAACGGTCGGGCTGAGTTGCCTTGTGGCTGAGCCGCCCGACTCCCACTCCGCAACGACGCTCCACCTGGTCTCGGTTTTCGGGGGAGATCAAGACATTGGCGCTGTTCTCGCGGCGGCTCATGAAGCCCTCCGTTTTCGGGTGACTACGGATACGCACGAACTTCTCGGAACACTGGGCGAAAAACCCGTGATTTACAGAACGTCCGTGCAGATTCCTGACCGCAAACGCCCCGTACGGCACGCTGTTCTTCTTTCGAAAGTGTTTTTCGAGACAACGCTTGGGGCCAACAGTGAAGCGCGACGAACAGTGCTGTATGACGATGCGTCCGAGTTTCTGCTGCACCGGCTTGCTGTGCGTTTCGGCCTGCCGGTATTGCCGGAATGGGCAGAGTGGTTCGGCGCCGAGGTGCGACGACGCGGAATGGTCGAGGACCTCGTCGGCTTGAACTGCAATCCAGTCGCAGTGAAAGGAACGAAGCTCCGCCTGCTTCGGATCCTCAGTCAAGGCTTGCGCCGGAAGGCCATCGCCATCTCAGCAGAAGTCCCCTCGGTTGCCGTGCTGTCCTAAAACTCAATTTCCTCTCCCTCTGCACTCAACGATTCCAAAAAAGGAGTGGCGTTATGGCTGCACCCGCATCGATTGCGGACTATTTCCGCATGTATGGTTCGGCTCTCGGCGATCACGTGCTGTCGCGCTTTCCTGCGTTGCATGGCCCCGCCGACGCGGTCTGGCCAGTTCTTGCCCAGTTGAAGCGGCGTCCCTTTCCAGCGCAGGCCATGGCCATCATGGGAATTGTGAAGTGTTGGTTGGATGCTCGATGCGCTGCGGCCGTAGCGGAATGCGGTACGGGAAAGACGCTCATCTCTCTGGGAAGCGTGTTTACACACGCCATCGGTCGGCCGTTCACCTGTCTTGCGATGGTACCGCCGCAACTCGTCGAAAAGTGGTGCCGGGAGGCGATATCGACTCTCCCCGGTATCCGAGTCTTTGTTATCGACGGATGCCGGAACGGAGTGGCATCGAATGGATTCACGGGCGTAAATGAGGTCCGGCTTCGCAACGGCAGAATCGTTCGGGAAGGTTTGAAAACGACGCTGAGCGACATGCGGTTGGCGAAGGGCCATCGGTCCGCCCGTGCGCGATGGGAGGCGCAGACTGCGGCGCCATCGTTGTTTGTCGTATCCCGGGAGCGGGCAAAGCTGGGCTACTTCTGGCGGCACGCATATGGCAGCCCCCGAAGCGGTCGTTTCAGCGGGAATGTGGTCAATCCGGATACGGGGCAGCCTGTGATCCTTGGCGAAGACCAACTCCGTCGCGCAGACTTCCGCAAAGCGAGGATCGCGGAGACCATCTGGCCGGAATCGTCGAAGTCCAGAACTGCGTTCTTCAGCCCCTTATGGCAGGCCGACAATCACAAGATTCATCGAATGGCGCCGATGGAGTTCATCGGCCGCTACATGGATGGGTTTTTCGACTATGGGATCGCTGATGAAGTCCACGAACTAAAGAGTGGTGAAACGGCCCAGGGGAATGCGTTGGGGACGCTGTCCGCCGTGTGTAAGCGAACCGTTGCCCTGACAGGAACGTTGCTTGGAGGCTACGCCGACGAACTCTTTCACATTCTCTACCGCCTGGACAGCGGCATGATGCGCGAAGACGGATTCGAGTACGGCGAAGCCGGCGTGCGCCAGTTCGCTGAAGCATACGGTGTGCTGGAGAAGATAACCACAATCGAGCCATCCGAAAACACATGCTCCGACGCGAAATCTACAACGACGGTCAAGCGGCGGCCGGGGGCATCCCCGCTGCTTTTTGGCAAATACCTCATGAACATGGCCGCGTTTGTCTCGTTGGAAGATATTTCCGACGCGTTACCGCCGTATACCGAAGAAGTCGTGGCGGTGAACATGGATCCGGTTCTGGCGAGCGCCTACGAGAAACTTGAGGACGACATCACGGCGGCGCTTCGGGAGCATCACGGCAATTCCTCGGTCATCAGCACGGCGATGAATGCGCTGCTGTTGTATCCCGATCGTCCTTACGGATTGGGAACACTCTACGGGTACCAAACGGATCAAGAGACGGGACAGCGGGAGAGGTTCGTCATCTCCGAGCCTGCCGATCTGGATACCAGCTATGTCTACGCAAAAGAACGGCGGCTGGTTGAAGAGATCAAAGCAGAGCTTGCGGTCGGCCGGAATGTCCAGGTGTTTGCCGTGTACACGCAGAAGCGTGACGTTACGCGCCGCTTGGACGAGTTGCTGCGCAACGAAGGGATTCGGGTAGAAGTGCTCACGGCGGAAACGCCGCCAGAACAACGCGAAGCTTGGTACGAACGCCAGCTGCGGAACGGGATGCAGGTCTGTGTTTGTCACCCGAAGCTGGTACAGACCGGCCTAGACCTGCTCGCGTTCCCAAGCATCTTCTTCGTACAGACGGGCTACTCGATCTACACCTTGAGGCAGGCGAGCCGGCGAAGCTGGCGCATTGGCCAGAAGGAACGAGTGCGGGTCGCATTTTTCACATATTCGGACACAGCACAGGAAACTTGTCTCCGTTTGATGGGGAAGAAGCTGCTGGTCTCTTTGGCGTTGGAGGGAAAGCTCCACACCGAAGGTTTGCAGACGATGGATGAAGATGACGACTTACTGACAGCGCTGGCTCGCGAGTTGATAACTCGACAAGGCGTCGGCGAGAAAGCAGCCGAGGTCTGGCGGGCATTGCCAAAAGTCAGGACGGTAGCCGGAACTTCGGCCCTCGAAGAGTCGCCGACTTCCCAACCGATCGACGTGCCAAAAGTCCTGGAGAAGTTAAATCCATGGACTCCATCGAATGACGCGGCCGTCCAACTTTCGCTGTTTTGAATTCATTCACAAGAACCCCCAAGCAAGAGGTGTGTCATGACAACAACAGAGCCGATCGTAGCGAAGTCGCCGGAGTCGGTCTTCGACATCGGCGATCGCCTCACGGGCTTGCTTAAGCAGGCTAGGCAGGAAGCCACCGACGGGACAATCCCCGGAAGCGTTTTGCCGCGCCTGGCGGACACAATTGAAGTCCTTCGGGCGTACGTAGCCCAAAAGGTGGAACGCGATCCGCGATCCCTGTTCGACCTCGACGAGCGTCTCATCGAGTTGCTTGAGTGTGCCGATGAAGCAGCCCAAGTTGGCGAAATCCCGCAAGAACTGCTTTTGGAGATCAACGATTACCTGGAAGCATTTCAAACAAAGGTGGATCGGATTGCGGGTTACTGGTGGCGCTGGCAGGAGTCGATCTCCGCAATCTGCACCGAAGAATCCGACCGGCTATCCGCACGGAAACGAGCGGCCGACCGGCAACTGAGCCGTTTGAAGGAGATGTTGCTGGCCTTCATGATGTCGCGCGGAGTGAAGAGGCTTCAAGGGGAGAAGGCTGCAATCGGCATGCAGGCCAACAGCATGGACTCGCTTGTGATGAACGATCCTATGCAGATTGGCGAGTGCTTCCTTGAAAAGAGTCTGCGATTTACGAAGACGGAACTTCAGGAGATCGTCTATCAACTCGAAGACGGACAATTACGGTGCAGGCTAGAAGCTGCATTGACTGCGGACAGATGGGAGATGAACGCTTCCGCGGTGCGGCACGCCATCACCAACGGTTCAAACGTCTCCGGAGCTAGGCTGGTAAAGGGTCATCATTTGCGCCTGCGGTAAATGAAATCACGCTATGGAGTTACAGCATCATCGGTTGCGGATTCCCACTCGAGACCGATCGGAGTTGCTGTGCCCTTAATCAGGGATTAGAGCGGCCTGCGCGACTGTACCTTTCTGGATTTTCTTGCTACTCAAATCGAAGGGCATCAACCGGATGGATTCTCAATGCTCGACGGGCCGGAAGATACGCGGCCGCGAACGCGACTGCGATAAGAACACACAACACTGTGGCATAGATCCAAGGATCTGTGGGTTCAACACCATACAATAAGCCGCTGATGAGGCGGGCAATCATGACTGAACCAGCCACACCTAGCACAAGGCCGCAAACCACTAATTTGGCGGCGCCCGAGAGAATCAACCTGACAACATCACCCGTGCACGCGCCTAGGGCGACGCGAATACCGATCTCACGCGTTCGCTTTGTTACGGCGTAGGAAAGAACGCCATGGGTACCAATGGCCGCGAGCAATATCGCAAGGGCCGCCAGAACTCCCAGCAGCTGAGCCTGAAAATGTCGGGGTGCCACTGCACCTGACATCTCATCTTCGAGTGTTTGTATGGCCACGAGATTAACTTGGGGCGTTCTGTTGACGATTTTCGAAATTGCATTAGCGATGGAAAGTGGCGCGCCCAACGTCCTCACATAGAGTCTTGTCGATGTGGTTATTGGATTCTGCCACAGGGAAAAGAATGTTTGGGGGCCGACATCCGCATCTGGACGAGTCCGAAAGTCACTTACCACTCCAATCACAATGGATCGATGCTGGTCCGTAACCGCCCGATCGCGTGCCCCCGCTGCTCGTAGTTCGCGCCCGATTATCGAGGTGTTGTCCGAAAGTCCGTTATAGCGAACAAAGGCTTCGTTGACCAACACTACTCTCGGCGCCCTTTCATCGTCCTGGTCATTGATCAATCGGCCCGCCATAAGGTGCATCCCAGTGGTTTCAAAATAGCGTGGCGTAACGTACACGAGCTCGGTTCTTACGTCTTCGGGCACACCTGCTGTCGGCATGCCTACGAGTTCCATACCGCCACCGGCCGCATAGATAGAAGTCGCCGCAGCGCTAACGCCTGAAACGGATTCGACTTGCGACAGGAACGACTGTAGGAATTGCCTTTTCTCGCCGTATCGACCAAGTGTTGGATTATGCAGTTCCAACCGCGAGGACAAGACATGATCGAGCGAGAATTGTGCAGCCGCAGAGTTCATCAGCCACAGGCTCTTCAGCATCAGCGCTGCGCTCATAACTAACATTAGCGCGAGCGCGATTTCGCACACGACCAGTGCAGCGTTCAAGCCCAAACCGCGTTGCCCCATGGATGCCGTCTTTGCTTCATTTCGTAAGGTATCGTTAGTACTAATTCGGGAACTTCTTAGGGCGGGTGTCATGCCAGACACAATTCCGGTAAACGTGCACACCATAAGGCTGAACAGCAAAACATCTGCATCCAGAACAGCGTCCTTAAGGCGAGGAATTTGCACCGCAGTCTGTTGTATCAGAAGGTGGATCCCAAACCAGCCCACCAACAATCCACCGGATGCGCCGGCAAAAGATAGCAAAACGCTCTCAGTTAATAGCTGACGGATTATACGAACACGGCCCGCACCAAGCGCAGTACGAATCGCCATTTCACGACTTCGAGCCGCGGACCGTGCGAGGAGCAAGTTCGTAACGTTCGCGCACGCGATGAGCAGGACGAAGCCTACCGCCGCCCAAAGGAAAAAGAGTTGTAGGCGTGACCCGGCGATGATGCTCTCGTGTAGGGAGACGACATGCAACTCGCGATCCGTATGTGCAATATTTCCCTTTTTGCTGGCCCGTGAAATCGCTTCAAGTTCGACGCGACTTGCGTTTAGATCGACGTTTGGTTTAAGTCTGCCCAAGACAAGTGACACAAAACGTTCCGATACATCGAGGGGGGAATTCAGTATCGCTTCCGGTTCACTCTGTATTCCTGTCCTTCCAGACAGTGGCAACCGGAAGCTGGGAGGGAGTACTCCAACTACCGTGTACGGCCGATTGGCAATAAAGACAGTCTTTCCCAGGATTGCCGAATCACCTCGGAATCGTGCCCGAAAGAAGTGGTCGCTAAGCAGGAGTACACCGCGCCCACCTGGGATCAGTTCTTCCGGCAAAAAGTCGCGCCCAACGGCTGGCGATACTCCGAAAATGCCGTTCAGGTTCGTTGATGTCCATGCGATTCTAATTCGCACAGACTCACCATCCGCAGTAAGAGTGGCGTCCTCCGGAGAAAATGCCGCAATCGTATCGAAAGAGCGTGCGTGCGCCTGCCAATCCACAATGTCGGTAATTAGGACCCTTTCGGAGTTTATAACTTTGCTGGATTCTGTGATCCACACCAATCGATCGGGATCACGATAGGGTAAAGGTGTGATCAGGACTGTATTGATAACGCTGAACATCGCTACGTTGACTCCAATGCCCGCCATCAAAGTGAGGACCACTGCGGCAGTCACACGGGGAGTTCGTATGAATGAGCGTATCGCGAAACAAATGTCCTGCCACAGGGTATCGGCAAGCCTGATTCCGACCTGTTCCCAACAGGTTTCTTTTGTCCTTACTATGCCCCCGAAATCGCGCCGTGCGGCGAGCCTCGCCTCATCAATCGAAAGTCCATGTTGTCGGTGTTCCTGCTCAAGTAGCGCGAGGTGGTGTTCTAGCTGCGCATCCAGTTCAGATTGGAGCTTTCGTCTGCGAAAGAAATTCAGCAACCTCCTGACTGTCACCGCTCTGCCCTCCGCAAAAAGCGCTCCATCATTGCCGTGATGCGATCCCAATTTGCCGTCTCTTGCGCGATTTGCCGGCGTCCGCGCGCCGTGAGTTCGTAGAATTTCGCCCTTCGATTGTTATCGGAGACTCCCCAGGACGACTTGATCCAGTCGCGTTCTTCGAGGCGCATCAAAGCGGGATAGAGCGTTCCCTGATTCAGGTCGAGCATTCCTCCAGAGACTTGTTGAATACGTTTCGCCAAACCAAACCCGTGCTGGGGGCCCATGCTTTCCAAGGTGCGCAAAACCATTAGATCGAGTGTTCCCTGTAAAACGGCTTTGGTCGACATGCGTGGGTTTACTCCTACATCTAGACATTCAACATGAGAATGAATGCAGTAGACAGGTGCGACGATTACTGGCGAACGAAAAACATCGTATATGGCCCACCGGACCGTCCTGAATCATCAAGATACCGTATCGACATCACCACCTTTAGCCGGCCATCCTTTTCGAAACTCAGTCGTAAGCCAGTCTTTTTGTACGGACGGCCGTTAACAACCCGTCCATCGATGTTGCCAACCAGTTCCGCCTCCTCTAACGTCACCTCTGCTATTCCCATGTCGCAATCTGCTGGCTGACAGACGCCCCATGCACGCACAGCAGGCTTGCCGCTGTTATCGGAAACCGTTAGTTTCGAAATCCACTGAGTGTTGACGTCCACATTTCTCCAGTTTCCGATGAACAGACCTGAGCGCTGCTTAATCGTCATACTGTTGGTCTCCTGGAAAGATGCGTGACCCAATCGACTCAGCGGCGCACACACGGAAACCAACACCATTATTAGAGTAGATGCACACTTGATTATTTTGGCGGGAGCAGGTTTCATGGCGTCTTTAGACCTCCTACGGGAATATTTGCGCAGACTCCTTTAGAATGTCAAAAGGAAAATGACGATCGGCTAGATGCCGATTGATAGCGCATTTCGTTCAGATCCGTCCGTCACGTTAATGGCGACTGCAGGGAGCCCGAGAGTTCGCTGGATCCGTATGTCTTTTGCGGGTTCTAGGGATGGCAGTCCGTTCAGGCTTTTCACCCTCTAAAACCGTAAATGTCCACGATCTTCAGCGCAAAAGTAGCCTATGGGTGCGCTGTTCTGTTCTATGGGAGGTCTCATGATTCGTTCCACGGAAGAGTTTCGCGTGATTGTGAAGGCGGTGCGGAGGGTCGGTACGCCCCTCGTGGCGGTACGCACGGCGGATCCTGCGAGCGTGATTACTCAAGTGTGTGCAAGTGCCAACGGCAAGCAAGATCTGGCGCCCTTCGTGGCTTGGGATTTCATCGGCGGTCTTCACGGCCGGAATGATACGGGTAAATCGGCTGTCTCTAAGGTCCTTGGCGAGAATTCTCCTTGGATAGGCCCGGGTGACGCACCGGCTGTTGCGCAGAGAATTGCGGCCGATACCATCCTCTTTTTCCTCAATCCGCAGCGTGTATGGGATCCGCCGGATGTGGTTCAGGGAATCTGGAACTTGCGAGATGTGTTCAAGGCCGGCGGCCAGATGCTGGTGCTCGTCACGCCTCCCGGTGCCGCGTTCCCGGTCGAACTGCAAAATGATTGTGATGGTGATCGATGAACCTCTTCCATCGACGGATGACCTGGCGCGGCTTGTTGCCGCGACCTTCGAGTCTGCGAGCGTGGAAGCGCCGGATAGTGCAACCGTCTCTAAGGCAGTTGACGCCCTGGTCGGATTGGCGGCATTTCCTGCAGAGCAGGTGCTGGCAATGTCGCTTTTGGAAGAACGGCCTCGATCTCGACCGGTTGTGGGAGCGAAGTGCCAAGCCGTCGAGCAAACGCCGGGACTCACCGTTTGGCGCGGTGGAGAGACATTCGACCAAATCGCTGGCTGTGAAAACATGAAGCGGTTCCTATTCGTGCCGCAAGGCAATTAGCGGGTCTACACGTGATGCCTTACGTGCCGGTATGTACGCCGCAGCTGCAGCAGCCGCGATCAATAACAGAGCGGCTGTGGCCAAGCTTAAAGGATCTGTCGGCGTTACTCCAAACAGGAAGGTCGCGAGTAACCGAGTCAGTACCAGAGCGCCTGCCAGACCGATCACGAACCCGGTGCAAACAATGCGGCTCGTATCTAGCATCATCGCCGTGATTAGGTCTGCTGCGCGCGCACCGAGGGCCATGCGGACACCAATCTCATTCGTTCGCTGGGCCACGGTATAGGAAAGAGTTCCGTAAAGCCCGATGCACGCCAGCAGGAGCGCAAGCAGGCTGAAGGCGCCGGCAAAGCTGACTAGAAGACGTTCGTTCACCAGCGTCGCCTCGGCCCTTTCATTCAGGGTTTCGATGTTACTGACCTGAAAACTCGGATCGAATTGCTGCACCGCACTTCGGAACGCATTTGTCAGATCGAGAGGATTGCTGGACGTACGTACCGCGAAACGGATACCTGCTCCGGCAGGGCCCGGATAGTGCGGGGGTACCGTACCGACATAAAGCGTGCGTGGAGGCTGCTCTCTCAGCGAACTGTGTTTTGCATCCTTTGCCAGCCCAATGACGTCGCGTCCCCATACGCGACGTCCGATGGGACTTTGATCGCCGAAGAAATGTTTCGCCATGGCTTGGTTGATCACAGCAACCCGTCGATTCTCCAGTTGGTCTTCAGGAGCGAAATCACGTCCCTCGAGCAACGGCGTACCCATCGTTTCAAAGAATCTTGCGCCGACGCTCAGATGCACGACTTGCAGGTCCGCGTCATCGCTAGGAACGTAACCCTCGACATTGATTCGTAGCCGAGCGGTATTACCGCCCAACAAACCGTAATTCACGAGCATCGTCGCGGAGAGGACCCCTGGAATCGCTTCAAAACGCGAAGGCATTTGCTTGAAAAGAATGGAGTCAGCTGACGATGGATTGAGGCCCGTTCCGCGATCGACCGAAAAGAGAACTACGTTCTGTTTATCAAACCCTGCATCTACATGCCTAAGGTTTTGCAAGGTGCGAACTAGGAGACCGGCCCCTACGAGCAAGACCATTGAGATGGCGATCTGCGAAACCACCAGCAGATGGTTGAGTGCGAATCGCGACCGACCGCCTATGAGGCCGCGCGACCCCTCTTTCAGTGCCGGGTTCACGTCAGGCTTCGTGGCCCTCAGTGCGGGCACCAAGCCGAAGATCAGGGCGCTCAGAAACGATGTCATGGCGGCGAAAGCCAGGACGCGAAAATCCAAACCGGCATGAACCGCCGCGTTGGAATGCAGTGCGGCATAGCTGAGCAATATTCGTATTCCCAATGCTGCGATCAGCAGTCCGCCAGTTCCACTGAACACAGCGAGCAAGGCGCTTTCCGCCAGGAGCTGACGGATAAGTCGACGCCGGCCGCTTCCCAGCGCAAGGCGGATGGCAAACTCCTTCTGCCGGGACGTCCCTCGCGTCAACAGTAGTCCGCCGATATTGGTACAGACAATAAGCAGTACAGACCCAACAGCAGCCGTCAGAATCAGCAATGGTTGCGTGAACCTGTTCCGCAGGTTTTCCGCTATCCCTGTCGCTGCGGACTGAACGTCCATTCGTTGTGCGAGGAAATAGCTCGCATCCTTGGTGTCCGCAGCGGCCGCGGCTGTCATGATTTGTCTATAAAGGACTGCCGATTCTGATTGAGCTTGTTCCAAAGTGAAATCCGGCCGTAGCCGAGCCATCATCGACACGCCTCCGCCCAGCATGTCCTCCTTTCGAGGGAATCTCATTTGAGGAATCCGCCTCATGTTGCCGACGGACCACCACAGGTCAGGATTCTGACCGACTTGGATTCCAAAGAAACTTGCGGGGGCGACCCCGACAACCGTGAATGGGATGCCATCCAGGGTGACCTGTCTTCCCAATACAGCTGGATCTTGCCCAAACCGCCGTTGCCACAATGCATGGCTGATGACGACGAACGGCTCGGGGTCAGCGATCCTGTCGTCAACGTCCATAAACGTTCGGCCGAGAGCGGCTTTGACACCGAGAATCGAGAAAAAGCCACTGGAGACGCGTTCCGACCGCACTAGTTCGCCCGGCCCTTCAATGCCTTCGTCTCCGAGTTTCATGCGAGCGTTGTAGGAGCCCATGGAAACGAGGACACCCGAGAATGCCTGACTCCTTTCCCGGAACTGCTCGAACAGTCCGTAGGGGAAACTGTTTCCGGCTGTCGCGTCCGACGAGTTGGTCCTGGTAAATGAGACAAGCTGTTGAGGGTTCGGCACGGGAAGATGTTTGAGGAGGAGCGCGTCAGTTACGCTAAACACCGCCGTACTTGCGCCGATACCAATCGCCAGTGAAAGACCTGCGAGCAGAGTAAAGCTCGGGGTTCGACGCAGCGTCCGCAGCCCATACTTGAGATCTTGCACAATTGTTTCAAAGAGAGATGTGCCAAGGGAATCCCGGTATTCCTCTTTAACATGATCAAGTGCCCCGAATTCCAGCCGAATACGGCGTGCAGCCTCTTCGGCGCTGAGCCCAGCCTTGGTGTACTTTTCGGCCTGACGCTCCATATGGAAGCGGAGTTCGTCATCAAGTTCACGCTCGATCACATTACGCCGGAATACAGCGCGCACGTGATGTACTAGGTCGCTCCACATGATGTCTCCTTAGACCGTACCTAAGACCTGATCGACGGCACCTGTCAGCTTTTGCCAAGCTTCAGTGTTGGCCGCCAGTTTCTTGCGGCCGGTGCGCGTGAGTGCATAGTATTTCGCTTGGCGATTGTTGTCGGTCGTAGACCATTGAGCCTTGATCAACCCTCGACGCTCCAACCGGTGCAGTGCCGGATAAAGCGAGCCTTGCTTGATCTGCAGCACATCGCGCGAGATTTGTTGTATTCGCTCGGTGATCGCCCACCCGTGCTGAGGCTCTAGAGCCAGCGTTTTGAGGATCAGTAGATCCAACGTGCCTTGCGGTAGTTCGATTCGATCACCCATGTTGCTCCCCTTCTACTTCGACATTAGTCGGCTGCCAGTATCGCTGTTATCCTGTCGAAGTGCAAGGGGAAAGCATGTTCTCGAGACGTCCCCTTCTGAATCCTAGACCAATCAGAAAGGAGTTCTACGGGATGCCGGTAATACGTCCATGGACAGAGATAAAGCCGCGTCCGGGGGGCGATACGTAAACACAGGGCGACTTTCGATGGGCTATCCGGTCTACGGCTCCGGAAAGGGACGTGTCCGATGGCCGACTATCGGGCCGAGTGGCTGCAAGTGTGCGGAGTGCTTCTGCGCGCAGATCACTCGGGCACAAGTTAGCCAGATTCTTGATTGAGCGGACATTCCTAAACCTTTGGAGGGCTATTCGTGCCTCAATGATTCGGTCGGATCGACACGAGTCGCACGGTGTGCAGGCACGACGTTAGCAACCGATGCAGCGGCGAGCACCACGAGGCACGCGCCAATGTATGTTGCAGGATCGACCGTACTCAAACCAACGAGGGAACCAGCAAGCAATCTCGATGCCGCCGCTGCTCCCAGTAATCCGAATGCCAAGCCGATGAACGTCAGACCCAATCCACTCGAAAGCGCTGCCTTCCATATATCCGATCTTTCCGCACCTAGAGCGATCCGGACACCAAACTCGCGAGTGCGTTGTGTGACCGAATATGCAACCACGCCGTAAACGCCGACCGCAGCGAGGACGAGTCCGATTAATCCGAGAGTGCCGAGCAATATTGCGCTGAAACGTGCGGGCATGAGCGCTATAGATGCAGCCTCGCTCATAGGCTCGATCGAAACAGGGACCTTCTCGAACGCTTGAATGTTTTCTCGGACGGATGCAATTTGCATCAGAGGATCTGTCTTTAGCCGCAACATCACCTTCGGTTGGCGGTCCGTGCTCTGGCTGTTTTGGGAAAAGGGAAGGTACAGGAATGGCTTCGGATCTTCACCTATGGTGGTGTACTTACTGTCGCGGACGACGCCAACCACCTGACTCGCGAGCGTGTCGGAGGGTTTAGCGCGAAACTGCTGACCGATCGGATCCCGCCCAGGCCAGAACCGCTCCGCCATCGTTTGGTTGATAATTACGACTTTGGGCGCGCCTTCGCGATCCTCTGGGGCGAAATCACGGCCTCGAAGTATCGGGATTCCCAGGGTTCGGAAATAGTTGTGTGCCACCGTGTTCCGTTCGATCATTGGGGACGGGTCGACGCCTTGAATCAGGGCTGGCATCCGAGTGCTGTCCAACGTTAGTGGCACGATGCTGGCACTACTGGCCGCCTCGATTTCCGGCAGATTCGAAAGACGCTCGACGAGTTGTTCAGGCAATACGTTTACTCGACCAGTGTTGTTGGGATCCTCGGTCGATTGCCTCACCCTCACAATCAAGACTTTTTCCGCATCAAATCCTAAATTCAGCGTCTGCGCATTCCGAAGACTTCTCACAGAGAGGCCGGCGCATACAATCAGCACCAGCGACAATGCGACCTGTGCGACAACCAGAGTATTTCGAAAACTCATCCCCCCGAGCCGAAGGAGCGAATCGGGGGCCTTCTTCAGGTTCGTGTTCAAATCAGGGCGCGACAAGCGCAGGGCAGGTATCACGCCAAACAGAATTCCAGCTCCCGTGCCAATCAACAACGTGAACGCAAAAACCCTACCATCCAATCCAAAGTCGAGAGCAGAGGCCATGGGCAGTGCGCTCCTGACTGCCCCGACTGCGTGGCCGATAACTGCCACAAACAGAAGTGCGACGGCGCTCCCAGCGAACGCGAGAAGCAGACTTTCGGTGAGATATTGCCTTACCAGACGACCTCTACTCGCACCGATCGCAAGCCGCAGAATCACCTCGCGCCGTCGTGTGACTGCTCGGGACAATAGAAGATTTGCGACATTTGCACAGGCAATCAACAAAACCAAAACGGCCAGAACCACAAGCACTCCAAGGAAAATCAGCACCGGACCGCTGAAGCGGCCCGCCCGGAAGCTCGAAATGCCACTCACCCGATAAACCTCGGTTCGGCTGAGCCCCTGATTCACATCCGGATAGTCCCGCTCCAATCGTTGTGCAATGTGACTCATCTCGGCCTGCGCCTGTGTCGGCGAAACGTCTGGGTTGAGGCGCCCTACCAGTTGGAACGACTGAGTTCCTCGGTCCCGATCTTCGCCGAGTGCGCCGAGAGGTACATAGGCATCGGTCACCGTAAAGGGCCGCGCTCCTCTGAAGTCCTGTGCAGTTACACCGATTACGAGAAATCGGCGTCCATTAAGGGTCACTGGTCTCTCAAGAACCGCATGATCACCACCGAAGCGTGTCATCCAAAGGTGATGGCTCAGCACCACGACCGGGTTCC
>Ga0137433_1000855_pt1 | contig 14484 bp, 27 predicted proteins | sample EasRivERMZT840_2_FD_102335 | JGI IMG/M metagenome (GOLD analysis project Ga0137433, IMG submission 102335) | Soil microbial communities from meander-bound floodplain in the East River, Colorado, USA - East River MetaG ERMZT840_2 | ecosystem: Environmental > Terrestrial > Soil > Floodplain ...
GCAAATAATGCCAACAAGAAATTGGGATTGCCCTTCACCGCCAACCGACACCACTTCCTGAGCGAAACATACTTAATATCTCGCTCCGGTGATTCTCTGATCAACTCTTCAAAAGGAGCCTCCAGGCCCATCGCCTCTTCGATAGGCTCGATAACGATGGACTCCTCATCTCGATCGGAAGTTTCCACCGCTAGGCCATGGATATGACTGCCAGCAAGAATCTTAATGATGGAGCGTTTATCGGCTTGTTCTTCAGTCAAATTATGCTCCCTACAGAAACCACGGCCTTGCATCCAAATAGAATACGGTAAATATCAGGGTATACGCATGAATCATCTGGTCTAATCCAATTACACAAAAGAAGCGATGTCTGGTCTCCCTCTCGTACGTCCAGTAGACCTGTACTCCGTATCCCTGTATCCACGGAGTCTCCTGCAATGGCTTCAACGGTAGGAACCACAACTTAGTCGTCCATCGACTTGTCACGTAGTCCGTAAGGAAATGTGTAACAAACGTAATGATTCCAAATACCGGCCCAAAGACAACCGTAAAGCACGCAGCATAGATGCCCACATGAATCGACAGCCACTTGATGCTTTTCGATTTACCCAAACTCATGCAATTTGTCTGTAATTCAAAATCAGCCACATAATGGCAAATTGGCAATAACAGTAAACTGGGTAGAAGATAGTGCATTAAACACCTCTTGACTAGTTTTAACCGCGAACAAGCCCAATCTTCTGTAGTCTAGCCTGAACGCGGAGATCCTCCAAACAAGCGTCCCAATGTGTCCGCATTTCACGAGCAGTCCTTAATCGGATGTCTCCGCAGATCTGGCAGGTTCGATCCTTTTTAACATTGGCCTCTTTACCCATTAGTCCTCCGCCCATCGGTCAAGCCTACGCTCATTCTCCAGCTGTGTCAACACTTCCTCAAACCGCTCTCCGAAATCCCGTAGATCCGAGACGTATTGCTCTACAAGTTCCTTCGTTTCATCCTGAATAGTGCGAATCTGCGCAAGCTCCGTCAAAATTGCTCGTAATGTTTCATCCATGTTTGATTACCGACCCCTTCTTAGGGATATATTGTTTAGCGTTGGGATTTGTCCGACTACAGACGCCCCTGTGCTTACCTGTCTTGTTGTAATGTCGCTTCGGCTTTTCCTCGGTATCGCCTTCCTCCAAATCCAGCGAGGGCATCCCAGCAAAGCGACTATCCCATTTCTCTTCTCGATCTGGAAGCAGAGAATCGCGGCCTGACCAGACTACTGTGAAAGACTCCTTCATCTACGCCCCCTGTCAGTTCCAAACGTATGGATCGTAAGTTTCCGCCACGCCGTACTTCTCTGGATACTTCTTCTTAAGCTTAACCTGCAAAGCTCTAAACGCCCCCAGATTTGGTGTCCACAGCCACGCCTTAATCGTTCCACGATGGCCAGGATTCACAGCAGGCCTCCGAGTACAAACAACCGGCCCCAACTTATTTCGTCGAATGTAGTCAGCCAGTACAACCCCTTTCTTATGGCGTGGAGTCTGCCGACTCGTCACTGAAAAGATGACATGGGCTTTAAGATCCATTGGATCAATGGACATCAAGAGATCTTCTGGGGTATCGTGATCTCTCACATAATACAACTCATGAATCCCGCAGCAGTAATTAAGCTGTTCTAGTTCCGCCATCCTCTATCCCCCTTCTCCGTCTAACCATATGATATGTGTTAAATTGCTGTGACCGTGAATAGCCTCCACATCCAAAATATCGGGCCACACGCTCACACAGTGATGTATTCCGAACCAACTTACGGCTGTTTGGCCATCATGAAACTGGACACCCTCGGCCACGAGACCGGTTCCAGAAACACCACTTACATCAACATCTCTTACCAACTGAAATCGTCTCACCTAATCACCTTTCCTAATCCAAAAAACCCATTTGTAAAATGTGATCTCCAGAAAGCCGGAGGGATTCTTTTCTATACCGAAAGACCAGGCATTGGTGTTCTTTTCTCCTATGCGATCATCCCAATATAAACAATAAACCCATTTACCAATCTGGTCGCTTGTTCTCATCACCACTCCTTCTCACATCATATCGTAACAAGCGGTATGACAGGGGCATTCACACCATTGTTCAGACAGACACTTATTATGCCCCACCACCGATCCACGTTGACATTGGTGGCTTATCATTACCCCGTGGTAATGATGCGAATGTCTGTAATGTTCCGGTAGCCGTGGGTCAATTGGAGGCACAAGCTTTTTAGCCCGTCGTTCCTCTTCCTCCATCAGATCAACTCTCATCGCCGTGCTCCAGCGCTCATAGCTTGTCGTCCTTCAGCTCAATGAAGTTATCCAAGAACTGCTTAAGGTCATCGCAGTGACCCTCAATATGCTTTTTACGTCCGATGGTCATATCGCCGTACTTTGCCGCACTGCGAAGAATACGTCTAGACAAGGTCAGCAAATCAACGGCCTCCCAGAAGTCCTCGTCATCGTAGGAGATCGCGTCTTCCTCCTCATCCACTTCGTCTTCAATGCCGCAAACATCGACCCCCTCGGCTGGTGCCTCTGCTTCTAACTCTTCTAGAAGATCTTCTACGTTCATGTAATGCTCCTAGAGGGGGTTTTCATCATCTAGATTGCCTAATTGCATGGTCCCGACGCCTGCTGTTCCTCCTTGCCCAACAGGTATAACATCCCAACCTGGTGGAGGGGCGGGTCTTCGTCTAGCTTCTCTTACTTGCAATACCTCACGTTGATTCCGAGTCATACCAGCGCCAGTAAATGTTGGAGGTTCCCCAAAACGCGCCCTTGGCATCACTGTTGGAACGGCAGTTTCCCCCAATGTTATATACTCTCTGGTATCTGTAGCAGGCGGCTGATCCATTGGCGCTTGTTCCGTCGCACATCCAGCACATCCTCGAAAGGTCTTCGCAAGCATCCTGGGCAAGGAAATGTTATGCAACTTGCCACAGTTACAACTGACAAATTCCGGCTGTGCACATTTGTAACACGCAACAATCTTTCCAAAAACCCCCACCATTTCACCTTGCTCTAGATCCTTTCCACACGCCCCGCAACACATATTATTCTGAAGGGCGTTAGCTCTTGCCAATTCACTTGGAGACAGGATTGCTTCCTTGAGCAGCATGAGACGTGTGCCACCAAGGACGCTTCCAACTCCAGGATAGTCCATCAGCAACGAGGCAATCGTATCCACAAGATCATTGCCGTGCGCCGGATTGTTGATCTGCTCGCGAATCTTTCGTATAGTTTCGGCGACAGGCACAGGCACTTGATCATCCGGCATTAGCTGCGATACCAAATCCAACAATTCGCGCGCCTGTCCTGGCATTAATCTAATCATTTAGAGTCTCCGCAGCAGCTCTACCTGTAGTTTTACCCACTACAAAATAGGCAGCTGGCTTATCGTTGGTTTCCCAGCATGTCCTGCAAATCCACTTATCGTTGGACTGTAGCTTTGATGCTCCATAGGAATGTGTGCAAATATAACACTTCCCTACAAGCGGCTCGATGGACTTGCGATGTTGCTGTGTTCTATCTGACCAGCAGTGAAAACAATACCACCGATCATTAAATACAGTTCCGCTTGCAGTTATTTTGGGACATCCATTGCACTGCTTCTTTATGACGGAAACGAGGGCAAAGCTGTTTCCTTCAGGAACTGGGTCGCCAGCGCCCTTATTTGTCGGTTGTACCGTTTCTTGCCTATCGCCCCCGTCGCGAATTGGGCTTGGAGTATGGCAACCTGCGAATGGAAAGGTACCGGCCTTCGCATCAGCACCTCCGGGCTGTTCGCTCGGCGCAATCCGCCGCCGATCTGAGATTTGGATTGGTGGCGTCACGGACTTGGGAATGTATGGGGTCTTATCCCAAATCTTGTTGGATACCAAGATCTTCTGAAGCTCGCCGTTATCGTCGGGATTCTCAATGGTTTCCCAATTACCATATGCCTCCAAATCGAGATCCCCTGGCCCAAGCGCCGCAATACGTTCCTTGGTCAGTGACAGGAACCCCCTGCCAAGATGATTCGCAGCTAGGGCCAATCCCCGCGAGTCACTCCACGGTCCAGGCGGGATCTTGACGAATCCGCTAATACTGATATTTTGAAGCTTGTCTTCCCAGTCCCTCCAGAATCCATTATGGAATAACACGAAATTCTTAGTAATTCCCTCGTAATGACATGTCGCGTCATCGTCAATGACAAACGGATGGCACGCCAATAGGCTCTTCGACGTGCCTCCAGACGGCACTCTAAAATGGAGGACATATGGAAATGGCAGGGTCTTGTTCAACTCGACCATCTCCTCCTTGCTGTTGCCTTTCGACCAGCGAACTGCAGGCTCGTTGTTGTCGCCTAGCTCTCGCCAAGCAGCCCCACCCCCGCTATCATTGGAATCGTACATCAGCGATACTTGGTCCTCTGTCAACCTTGCTTTTCTAAGAATGGCAATTACGCACATCGATTTGTCTCCTGGCTAGAATGAAATAATGTCACAACACCACCGTCCCAATCTCCTCATAAGAGGTATCCCTCTCGATGATCTGCGCTGGAACCTTCTGTTCCCGCTGCCGAATCTTGCTAAGAAATCTATTCGTTGCGGTCAGCACACACATCACAGCACTGAGCGCCTCATCGACTTTCTCAAACATCGGCAAGCCCCTACACTCAACGGTATGCAGCATGGCCTCCGGATAGTTGATGAATGTATATCGGCTGTGCGCAGTTCCCCTACTATTGTAATCCTTCTTTTTAGATAGGACCTGCTTGTCTCCGAGGAATACATGCGCACAATGTTGTTTGGTCCATGGATGTTCCGGATTCAACCGGTTCCACAGCATATGATCTAGTGGGATGTTGTTTTGCGTGCCCCAGGCTCGAATCTCCCCAATCATAAAATGCATGTATTCTTTAGACATCACCCGACTGTAGTTCAACTTGTGATGAAAGCTCATATGCACATGTAATCCACACGTATCATTAACTAGATGCGGATAGGCGTGGCGCATGAATGTTTCCACTTGCGTTACTGTTAGGGCATTGGATGCAATCTCGCCCTTATCGTAGCGCGGCATCGGTGGAGCATTTGGATCAATCCACAACATCTTTTGTAGGGTTTGTGGGTCGATGATATATTTTTGAGCTGGCGCCGGAAATTTTACCGACGCATCATTGTGGATGTCATAATACTTGACTGGTTCATGCCAGCCCCCCTCTAGCTCGATTCCACACAATGCTATTCGGTTAACGACACCGTTTAGCAATTCTCGTTTACGCATCAAAGTTTCTCCAATATTGTTGTACCATCCTAGACTGTAACCCTTGTCACATCCATTACGCTAACGCGCAACTGCAAGTTGACTCGCTGGATGTAATCCATATAGAACTTCTCTCCAGCCTTCACAATCTTTCCGCCTAAAATGCGAAGCTCCGGTGTTGAGATAACGGAATCCAACAAGAACTCCCTACCACCAGGCTCTGATGCGCCTACCAGCCGCAGGAAAGCAATATTAAGCTGGCCGGTGTCTCTGCCAACCAAGTCAACACCAGTTCGCACAATATCGTAGACGGCATCTTTGATATTCTGCTCAAGACTCCAGAATTGCAGTGGTGGTGAATCTGGGCTGACAGTCTTCCACAATCTGCCATGCTGTGCAGTGATCTTAGCACCACCGCCATGCAACTGGAAGAATTCCTCGATTTCCGGCTTCACTTCGACATGGACCTTAATGCCTCGCCGATGTCTCTCCATCCAACAATTCATGATATGGGATGTATTCTCGATCACAGCGTTTCTCCTTGTAGATTGATAGTAGTGGTATTGCCTGTTATTGTGACGGTATTTGTCGCATATGCGTCCAATGGTGGAGCGGGGGGCACCATCACAACACCAGACACGGTCATCGGCCGTACTCGTCTAACTGCTGTCCCTAAGAAGTTCTCGAATCCGTGATCGTGGCCCTCTGGCTTGGTCATCCAATGTGTCAAAGGATCTTCTGTGAACCATGTTCCCAACGGATCTCGCTCGGCTAGTTCATCCTTTCGGACGGTGTCCGTAAAATACTCGAAGTCCGTCATATTTGCCGCATTAACGCCCTTGTTAACTCCTATGACGTTCATCAAGAACGGCTTTACCCATTTCTCGAAGTTACTCCGCGCCAGATCATAGTCATTAGTGTTGATGGCCTGTTCGATTAAATGGAGATCTACGTCTCGCATCAGGACATCTGCAGCGTCCATCAAATATTGATCCCGATTGTGATCTCCAATATAATTCACTCGTCGCATCTTCAATGAATCAGCGATGCGGTGCGACGTATCCGCCAAACCGAACACCATCGACATCAGCACGTAATTCCGCAACCAAAAGTTGGAGAGTGTCCGATATTCGAAGCCGTGCGTTGGAAGTCGATATTCCCCCGCCCTGCCGTAGACCTTCCGGCGAATTGCAGCAGAAGGATCTCGGTCAACCATAACGCAAGTATTTCCCACGATTACATCGTATATCTTGGTGTAGGCGTTTGGATCGAGGCCATCAGCCATCGCAGTGGAACCGATATGCAGATGGCCTGCCGCCGTGCGGATAAGATATTTCTCACCATCCTTTTGGATATGCTGGTGGCCATATGCGTTAAATGACGGCAAACATCCCAACTTTCGACTATCCGGGCTCATTAAAGCCAAGTCACCGGGAGTCAGCTCGATTAATTGTCGGAAATCAATCTTTAGGGGCATTTCCAACTTCGTAGAAGCGGACGCGACTTCCTCTTGCAACCGTATGAATGACGCTTGGAGCGTATTCGACAACAACGCCCTGCAATGGGACGCAGTAGGATGAAATTCTATTTGCACGCCGTCTCTGGTAATTTGACCACCATCGGCGCTTCGTATAGCGATGCCATTCGGCGGTAAGATCACCTCGGAGCTAATTGCTGCTATACGCTTCCGTACCTTTCCTTTTTCAGTGGTGACGAAGATCTCCGGATCGCAGCCATACATAATTCCCCGAAATGTTGGAAGATGCTTCATCTATGCCCCCACCTCAACCCAAACCTCAGTATATTTACCTTTTACCTCTTGGAAATCTCTATAGAAAAGTTTTCCATTATCTACCTTCAACTCAATTTCGCCAGCAGAGGATTCACCCCAGACTTCATCTTGGGCCTCATCGGCTCCCTCAGCTTCCTTAAGTGAGGGCATCAAACGTAAATTAGCGGAACCGTCTCCACCGTTACTAACGTAATAAGGAAGTTTGAAGATCATTTATGCCCCCGCTGCAGCCATTACATTACGATTAGCCCAATCACCACTGGCTACGATTCGTGATTCCGTGTCCAGCCATTCGTTTCGAAGCAGGTAGGCTTGAACAGCCAGTTCCCCAGAATCTCCAATGACCGTAATAGGCGATCTCCGGTAGAAGTTGGGATGACCTTCCAAATGATCCAGCTCCGCGAGGACATCCTCGTCTACTTCATATAACTCACCAACAACCGCTGTTTCTCCAGATGCCACCAAGCCTGGAAAGCGTCCCATGTTCAACATGGTGAACTTTGGCTCAGTGCGAGCATCACCAAGATACTTGGAATCGCCAAGTAATGGGTGGTTGCCGTAGCCCCGTCGTAAAGTGCCATAAGTAAAAATTAACATTGACAAACACCTCCAAGTGTGGTATACTAGAAATAGTGACGAATATTTAATCACTATCTAAAAGGAGACTTTCAAATATGGCTTGGAATCCTGAGCAACGAAAGAAGTATTTTCAAATTTACACCCAAAAACACAAAAACGATCCCGCCTGGAAAGCCAGTCAGCGAAATCGGCAACGACGAAAAAGACATAAAATGAAGCGTTTGTTGATAGCCGTAATGGGTGGTGCTTGTGTTAGATGCGGATTCAGTGAGCACATATTTGCCCTGGAATTTGATCATCTCGATCCAGCCAATAAAAAAGCAGATCCGTCGTATCTAATTTCATCAGGCACTTATCGACAAGCACATGATTATATAACAAAGAATTGTCAGCTCCTTTGTGCAAATTGTCACGCACTAAAAACAGTAGCGTTTGCCGACAACTTGCGAGGAAACAATATCTCGGACACAACAGAGGAACAAACACTTTTTGCTAATCCAAATTCTCAAATCCCTATAGATATCTCGACATCTTTGGAAGAATTAGACAACATCTTAAATCCAAAACCACTTCCAAAACACGGCACATTCCGGAATTATACGGAAGGTTGTCGATGCGAGGTATGTGTCAGAGTGGGTCGAGCTTATCACAAGAAGTGGCGCGATTCTCGACAAGCAAAGTTGGACAAGCCGTAGACAAACGCAATCATTTCTTCTTACCTCCAACCCTGTAACCAGCAAGCATGGACTGATCCTGGCTTTTCGTAGCTTGTGCCGCTCGCCAAGTACCATCAGCCTGATTGATAAGGCCCTGCAGCACTTGAGATCGACAGAAAGTTTGGAATCGCTTCTTTTTGGTATGTGTTTTCATTGTTACTCCAGAACGTTATACAAGAATTAGACCTTCCGCAATTTCCTCAATCTTCAGAAGATGCGCCAACGAGTCAATCGGCATTTCCTTCAGATATTCCCTAGCATCTTTCACTCTTTCGTCAAGCAACGAAAACATCGCACCAGGTATCAGACATCGAGAAGCCTCCCCAGCGAATATCTTACGTGATGGCTTATCGGAGGCCACTGCGAGCAAGGTAGTGGTTTTCGGCTTTATGCTACCCCAGAACTGCTCTAGGTTCATCGTAAGCGCATCATAGCGAGCCTGCATCTTGTCGATAACGTCGGTCCACTCCGGGAAGTTTGCTAGGACCTCCGTCGTTTCGCCACGGCGGATGACTTCCAGCATGTTTTTGGGGCTGGCGGAAGACTTCAGGTGATGCAACAGAACGTAGCCTGGATGTTTAACCTTGACGCGGTGGAATCGTTGATCGATGACCACATAGCCTTCCTGGGCTGTCGGCTCCATCGTCTCAAATTGCTTGATCAGCGCCTCAAAGCTACCGCAGATCGGAAATTCGCGGGCTAGCTCCCATGATGCGAAGTTGCGTATTGGCAGCTCCATTCCAGACAAGTTGTTTCGAACACCAATCAACCGAATATTGCAGCCTGGGTGGCGCACTACAATCTTGTTGTAAGGTGTTGTCAACTCAAACATGAAGGTCATCCCCACATGTAGGGTAGACGGCACACTATATTTCTTGTCATTCCACACATCCCAAAACAGCTCATTGAAGGTAATCCCGTAGCTGCCTACCTCCCCCATAGCATCTGGAGAACCAGATGTGGCGATCTGCCATTTTCCATCGTAGTAATACATGATGATCAACGAACCATCAAGCTTTTCGTGGATGGTAACGGTGGTCCAATCGATGTCCGCTGCTAGCTGCTCACCATGATTGAAGAACTTATCGAATGGTCTCGCGACAACACTCCAGTGCTTATCCTCATCAAGGATCAGCCCACGGGATTGCCGTACCATCGGAGAGCTGAAGTCCGATTCAATTTGGTCATACTTCAATTGGACAAGATTGGTATGAACCTTGTGTCGCCTAGCAACAATTTTCCGTATCTCATACAGCGATGCTAGTGTACCCCCACTACGAAGGAAGTCCTGCGGCAAGCATTGGAACGGTTGGATTCTATCCATCAGCTTGGCACCGATGTAAAATCTGCGCTTGTAATTGAGATACCAACCCCAGCGGCTCTACGATTTCTATTGGTGGCGCATTCCTCGCAATCACACAACGTCGGGTTGTATGTCGGTTGTGGTGGCGTTGGGTACAGCTCTCGCATCTTGACGTAATTTGGTGTCCAGATCCAGATCTTGATCGGATTGCCGGTGTAGTTGGGGCGCGGCTCCAACGTGCGAACTACGGTTCCTAGATCGTTTTGCTCTAGATAATCGGCCATTGCCAGGCCGTAATCGTCATGGCGCTTTCCGTAGGTATCCACATGATCTCCAGCGACACGCCTTACTACGCTAGTGAACAACACAAAGGGTTTCTCTCGAATCCAGTCATCGCAATTAGTGCGTAACTGCGCAGCCAAACCGTCCAATACTTCTTTTGGTCCTGCCTGTGTAGAGATGTCTTCCATCTCCAACATCCCGCAGCAGCCTGTCGTTCGTAGTTGAAACATCGTTGCTCCTAGTTTAGGTTGAGGACTCGTTGCAAATTCAATCCGGCAATTTTGTCTATGGCGTCCTGGCTATAGCCAAGATTACGTAGTGGCTCCTGCCAGCAATCCCAATCCGCAGCAGAACCAACACCTTCGACCATCGCAGCTCCGTCAAGGTCGCTTCCAATGCCAACGTGATCAATGCCAGCAATCTGGACGATATGATCGATGTGTCGCACGACGCCGTCAATCGACCCTACAAATCGCTTGGCAAACGGCACGCAGATAATCCCGTTGGTCTTCGCGATTTCCTCGATGAGGTTCTCCGGTAGATTGCGGGGATGATTCAACATGGCCCTAGCTCCAGAATGACTGGCGATGATTGGCTTCGTATTGATGCTTAAGACATCCTTTATGGTCTGGTCTGAAGCGTGGGACACATCTACAGCGATGCCCAATCGCTCACATTCTACGATTACCTCGTAGCCTACCGCCCACAGCCCAGTTCCGATATTGCCATCGGTGGCGGACTCTACCCATTCCAAATTGTGATTGTGTACCAGTGTGAGATACTTAATGTCGCTGATTTCCTTCAATTCCGCAAGTCTGGGTATCGGGTCATCGCCCAGGACACCACCGCCCTCCAAAGCGGTGTAGTGTCCTTTAGGTAGCCAGCTGAACTCTCGTAGGATGTCCTCGTAAGCATCGACGGTACCAAGATCGTAACGCATTGCGTCGGAGATATAAAGGGCAAAGATGGCCTTGTCTAGGCCACCTTTCTTCAGCCGCTCCGTGGAGATGGCAGAGTATTCGGCACCCTTATCGATGTCGAAGAATGTCTCGCCGTCGTGGTTCTTCAGCATCTGCCAAGGTAGATCGATATGGGCGTCGAGTGTCAATTGTATCTCCACCAAGTTAGTTGTCCGTGCAATCTACCGACACCAGCCATGATATAGGAGTGGCTGCGGCTAAACCACCAATCACACCACAACCACTTTGTTCTGCCTCGAAATAGTGCATCAGTCGGTAGCCAATGGAAGTCTAGCTTAGCTTCGTCGATCATTTACGATCCTTGATTTTACGAGTAATCCAGCGACCAATCTCCCAACCAATAATACTGCCGATAACTATTGGTGCCACTAACAAAAGATCGTAGATTATGGTCATCTCGTAGCTACAGCGTCATCTGTATTCCGCAAGCTCGGATGGATAATCGCCTGCCAAGTTGTCGGAGTAGTGGTGATCTGTGGCAAATCGAGATGCTGTGGGATCTGCTCGAAGGCCCAAGCGATCTGCGAAATGGTGTACTCGTTCTTCAATCCAGGAGCGGTATTCACTTCAAATATCAGCACTCGTCCACGATTGTCCACGCAGGCATCCACTGCAGCCCAATCTAAACCAGTCCGTCTCGCAGCTTCGATGGACTTGTGTGCTACGTTGAGCGGCCACGCACCACGTTTCACATTGATGAGACGACCGCCAGCAGCAAGATTCCAGGCCACGTCGGTGGCGTTGGCTGGGAACCGTTCCGAGACACAAACTACCCGCCCCTGCAATACGAATACCCGATATTCGTTGGTCTTTTCAATCAACTCCGAGGCATACCAACCGGGACCGCAGCGATTGATTGCGGTATTGAGGGCATCCGGCGTGCGACACACAAAGAACCGATTACCGGCATGATGTCGGCGAGGGCGAACAACACACGGCAACTGAACCTGGCTACGCTGCCACCAGGTCTCTGGGCATATGCCTCGCAGAGCCTGCCGACTGCCACGCTTATCGCGGGCCAAAGCTACGGCCTCCGCAGTGTTGATCTCGATGTCAGCCCTGCCAGCCCACCGCGAGCCCCATCGGATGGCGACTTGCCTGTCTGGATTAACGGCGACTGGAACTGGAACAAGCTGCGTCTGTCTGACCTGCTGTAGCTTAGCAATCAAGTCCTCGATGCCTTGCTGGGCGACTGTTGAGCGCGTCATATCCAGATTAGCGAAGGCCTCGGCAGCGTCCTGCGTATCGTTCCAAAGCGGGGCCAATGGATCGACCGGCGGAGCGACGGGAGCTGTACGAAGATCCGCAATGGCATCTTCACGATGGGCTACTAGATCGGCAGCGTTAGCCAGCTTTCTGCAGATAGGTCCTACTGATTCAGCGCGATAGATAATATTGATTGCCACGGTTAATTTGCTCCTTCGTTAAGCCAAGTTACGATTCTATCTGCGAATTTGTGAAGTGTTGCCTGCGCTCCGCTACGAATCACTCCGGGGGCGGTGTTAGCCTCCAAAACGTATGTCAATCCATCCTTACCGACCAGCAGGTCGATGGCACCAAAGTCCAAGCCAAGTGCCTTCAGAGTAGCGATAGATGCCTTGGAAGCCTCAGCGTGCTCCCCGACAAGCTCAAACTCGAATCCATTCCCGAAGTTCCTACCAATCTTCGTGTAATCCTGTGGACGACGCATCACCTTCTCGAAGGTATCCAGCACTTCGTCTCGGTATACCCAGCATCGCAGCTCCCTGGCAACTGGCACATACTCGCTGAACCAGTCCCATCCAGCAGCGATACGCCAATCGATTTCCTCACGCTGGAAGATTGTTGCGATGTCCTTACCACCCATGCCATACATCTTTCGGGCAAGGATAGGAAACTGAACGTTGGCTGGAATACGCCTAGCGTCAAACCAAGGAACCGTCTTGATGCCGTTAGCGTTCATCGCACGCATACGGGTAATTTTGTCGCTTTGGCAGGAATGATTCAGCGCAGGACGATTACGGCTGGAAAGGCCATAGCAGACGGTAGCCTCGCCTCTGGAATCGTATGCGCCGCGATCCTTGAGGTATTCGACAAGCAACGCTCCGGTTTCACTGCCATCCGAGCTAATTTTGACTGATGTTTTCATCGCGGTCCTCTTTGAGAGTCTTTGCCCAAGTCTCTACGAAGTTGTTGATTCGGCGCATGTCGTAAGTAACGTCCCATTCATCATCACAGTGATCAATATGCCAAAGGATGAAGTCAACGAGAGCCTCTCGGAACTTAGTTTGAAGCGTGTTCATGCTTACCAGCAGCAAGCGTTGGTAAAGCTGTGTGCTAAATCACTAAGGATTCTACGAGATGTTGGGGAAATTCCTTTGACGCTCTCCAATTCAGCTAGCGACGTTTCCAACGCTGAGATTTCCTTCTCTGAACCAGTTATTGTGACGATGCGCTTTCTCTCGAAGTCCTCCAGTGTAACGTCTTCCACACGAATCATTGCTTGGCTCCTGAAATGTTTTCGGCACTGCCGCCGGAAGTCCGAGTATCGCCCACCGGGCCGGTGATTGTCAAAAGTGTCCGGAAAAGTGGACACCCGCTCCGGTCCCCGCGCGGGCGGGGGCGCGTGAATGTCACATAACGAATATAAGCTTTTCGCCTGGTTCCGCTAGGTCGCAGCGCCAGGGATTGTCTCCTTTGTAGTAGGGTGAGTCTTAGAGCAGCGCCACAATCGTAGAGATACCATTAAAAAGAGCCGTCAGCAACTTGGAGAGTCCGAAATCCTTTCTCTCGAAACGCCTTAACACATTGGTCTCGATCTTCGAAAATCAGGTCAATACGTTTCTTTGGAATGTAATCTAGCGTTTCCAGCTTGTATTCGAAATCTGGTCTGTGATCTCCAGCTTGCCGCAAGAACAGGTGATCGTAGATTCGGATGTCAGGCCGACCAATATCCTCACGACCGCCGAGATGTTGGTCGAGCCAGTCTTCCGTTTGAATTCCTACTGAAGTATCCCGCCCAGAAAGGATAACGATTTCGTGCGTCCCCGAAAGTAAGCGAAGCAATTTAATAATTGACTCTATTGGCTCGTCATCAACTGCCCCTGCATTGAAGGCGGGCCAATTCTTTTTTGAGCCGTCAGTTGGCTTGATGTGATGACGACGATGTTCGCAGTCAGATATTGTGCCATCGATGTCACAGACAACTATTGGTTTATTCGAGGCACTAAAATCCAAAAATCCGTATCGGAGCGCCATAGATGTTATCACGGCTCGGCCCACACGCCCGCCAGCTCGATCCTTACGATTACGATCACGCCTGATGCACTCATCGAGAGGCGTATCGATTTCCTGCTCGATGACCTCAGCTCCGAGCGACTTACCGAGGTTAGCCCACCGTTCACGGACATTGCTGGAGAGGTTGGTATTGTCGATGCAGACTGACAGACCAGCCTTCAACGCAGTGATGACATCGGCCTTGACCGCAGCCTGCATTTCGTTTTCTTCTTTACGATTCCAAACCCAATTAGGGCCGTAGCGTGCAATCCGAGTCTCATCGTAGTTGAAGCGGACC
>Ga0137433_1000858_pt1 | contig 14435 bp, 10 predicted proteins | sample EasRivERMZT840_2_FD_102335 | JGI IMG/M metagenome (GOLD analysis project Ga0137433, IMG submission 102335) | Soil microbial communities from meander-bound floodplain in the East River, Colorado, USA - East River MetaG ERMZT840_2 | ecosystem: Environmental > Terrestrial > Soil > Floodplain ...
CACCGGCGGGATGTCGAGCGGGGACGGCATGTAATCGATGGCCGCGTCGAGCATCGCCTGCACGCCCTTGTTCTTGAACGCGGAGCCGCACAACATCGGGAAAATCTCGCCGTGGATAGTGCGAGCGCGCAGTCCTTTCTTGATCTCGTCAACGGACAGATCCCCGCTCTCGAGATACTTGTTCATCAGTTCTTCGGATGCCTCGGCGGCGGACTCAATCATCTTTTCGCGCCACGCCTTCGCCTCGTCCAGCATGTCGGCGGGCACTTCCCTGGCCTCAAATTTCATGCCCTGGGTGCTGTCGTCCCAGTAAATGGCCTTCATCTTGACCAGGTCCACCACGCCCAGAAACTTCTCTTCCGAGCCGATCGGCAGCTGGATCAGAACGGGATTCGCCTTCAGACGCGCCTGCACCTGCTCGTAGACGCGCTTGAAGTCGGCGCCGGTACGGTCCATCTTGTTGACGAAAATGAGCCGCGGCACGCGGTACTTGTTGGCCTGGCGCCATACCGTTTCAGTCTGCGGTTGAACTCCACCCACGGCGCACAGCACCGTGCACGCGCCGTCGAGCACGCGGAGCGACCGCTCCACTTCGATGGTGAAGTCCACGTGCCCCGGCGTGTCAATGATGTTGATGCGATGCTCGGGGGAAGCGCCGTCCATCCCTTTCCAGAAGCAGGTGGTTGCGGCCGATGTGATGGTGATCCCGCGCTCCTGCTCCTGCTCCATCCAGTCCATGATCGCGGTGCCGTCGTGCACTTCCCCCAGCTTGTGGGAGACGCCGGTGTAGAACAGGATGCGTTCGGTGGTCGTGGTCTTGCCGGCATCAATGTGGGCAGTGATGCCGATGTTCCGGTAGCGCTCTATGGGAGTCTTGCGGGGCACTTTGGTAAACCAGTGTTAAGTGTTGAGTGATAGGTGTTTAATGGATGAACTCAAACTCAACATTCAAATTTCAATACTCAATATTCCCCCAGTGCCGCTAAAAGCGGTAATGGGAGAATGCCTTGTTGGCTTCCGCCATGCGGTGCACTTCTTCGCGCTTCTTCATCGCACCGCCCTTGCCCTCGGCGGCTTCGGAAATCTCGCTGGCCAGGCGCATGTCCATGGACTTCTCGCCGCGCCCGCGGGCGGCGTCGCGCAGCCAGCGCATGGCGAGCGCCACGCGCCGCACCGGCCGCACCTCGACCGGTACCTGGTAATTCGCGCCGCCGACGCGGCGGCTCTTCACTTCCACCATCGGCTTCACGTTGTTGACGGCCTGGTTGAACACTTCCAGCGGGTCCTTGCTGGTCTTCTTCTTGATCTGGTCGAGCGCGCCGTAGACGATCTGTTCCGCGACCGACTTCTTGCCGCCCGTCATGATGACGTTCATGAACTTGGCAACATCCTGGCTGCCGTACTTCGGGTCCGGCAGGATTTCGCGCTTCGGTATTTCTCTGCGTCGCGGCATTGTTCTCTCTGTGTCCGTTTCGTTAGTCCTCAAGCGGCCTTGGCGCCAAGCCGCTAGCGGCTTCCCAAATCCTGCTTGCGGCTTCCTATATCCTGTGCGCCCAGGAGCTATGCGGCCTTCTGCCGCTTAGCGCCATACTTGGATCGGCTCTGCTTGCGATCTTTCACGCCGGCGGTATCGAGCGAGCCGCGCACCACGTGATAGCGCACGCCCGGCAGGTCCTTCACGCGGCCGCCCCGGATCAGCACCACCGAGTGTTCCTGCAAGTTGTGCCCTTCACCGCCGATGTAGCCGATCACCTCGAAGCCGTTGGTAAGGCGCACCTTTGCCACCTTGCGCAGCGCCGAGTTCGGTTTCTTGGGGGTAGTCGTGTAGACGCGCGTGCAAACACCCCGGCGCTGTGGCGACCCCGCCAGAGCCGGAACCTTGCTTTTCCAGCGCGCGGGAGCGCGTCCCTTGCGCACTAACTGGTTGATGGTTGGCATGTCCTCACTAACCTGTAATTGCCGCGCAAGCCATTGATTATTATTCACTCAATGGCGGGCGGCACACTGTTCCCTGGCCCCAAAAAAGCGAGGACGGCGTTGTCACCGTCCTTGCCGGTTTTCCTGCTTTTTCGCCCGCAACCCTGGTATTGAGGGCCCCGGGTAAAAAGACCGTTGATTTTAGGGAGTTACATCACATGAGTCAAGCAACTTGCTCCTGGCTTTCGGCACCGGCGGCCGTTTCCTCCATTGGTGCTGGGGTCGCGGCTGCCTCCGGCGCTGTAGCCTGCCGCCGGCGGACCCGGTGGTAGGCAAGACCGGTGCCGGCCGGTATCAGGCGGCCGACGATTACGTTCTCCTTGAGCCCGCGCAACTCGTCGCGTTTGCCCATGATCGCGGCTTCGGTCAGCACGCGGGTGGTTTCCTGGAAGGAAGCCGCGGAGATGAACGAATCCGTGGACAGCGAAGCCTTGGTGATTCCGAGCAGAATGTACTCGAATATCGCCGGCTTCTTGCCCCCGGTCTCGGCCTTCTCGTTTTCCTCCAGCACCTCGGCGCGCTCGACCTGCTCGCCGGTGATGAAGCGGGTGTCGCCGGGTTCGACTATCTGCACGCGGCGCAGCATCTGCCGCACGATCACTTCGATGTGCTTGTCGTTGATCTTGACGCCCTGCAGGCGGTAGACGTCCTGCACCTCGTTGCAGATGTAGCGCGCCAGCGCCTCCACGCCGAGCAGCCGCAGAATGTCGTGCGGATCTGCCGGGCCGTCGACGATGGTCTCGCCCTTGTTCACCACCTGGCCGTCGTGCGCCATCACGTGCTTGTCCTTGGCGATCAGGAATTCGTGCGAAGTGCCGTCGAGATCGGTGATCACCAGGCGTTGCTTGCCCTTGGTGTCCTTGCCGAACGACACCGTCCCGGTGATCTCCGCCAGCATGCCCGCGTCCTTCGGCGAGCGCGCCTCGAACAGCTCCGCCACGCGCGGCAGGCCACCCGTGATGTCGCGTGTCTTCGACGTTTCCTGCGGAATGCGCGCGAGCACTTCGCCCACACCCACTTCCTGGCCATCGCGCACGGTGATGATGCAACCGATCTGAAAGGTTATGTTGACCGGCTGGTCCGAGCCCGCCATCTTGATCTCGTTGCCGGCGTGGTCGAGCAGTTTCACCTGCGGGCGCACGCCCCGCGCCTGCATGCCGGCGCGGCGCTTCGGATCGACCACCACCAGCGTGGACAGCCCGGTCACCTCGTCGATCTGCCTGGCAACGGTCGCGCCTTCCTCGACGTTCTCGAACTTGATGCGGCCGGCATACTCGGTGATGATCGGTCGCGTGTGCGGATCCCAGGTCGCGAGCACGTGCCCGGCCCTGACCGCCTCGCCATCGCGCGCGAGCAGGGTTGCGCCGTAGGGCACCTTGTGGCGTTCGCGCTCGCGGCCACTGTCGTCGTGTATCACCACTTCGCCGTTGCGCGAAATCACCACCAGTTCGCCGCGTGAATGGGTGACGTACCGCATGCCGGCGCTGTAGTGCGCGACGCCGTTCGACTTGCTCTCAACCTGACTCACCACCGCGGTACGGGAGGCCGCGCCCCCGATGTGGAAGGTGCGCATCGTGAGCTGGGTGCCCGGCTCGCCGATCGACTGCGCCGCAATGACGCCGACCGCTTCGCCGACGTTGATCGGCGTGCCGCGGCCGAGATCGCGCCCGTAGCACTTGGCGCATAACCCGTAGCGGGTGTCGCAGGTCAGCGGCGTGCGTACCTTGACCTCGTCTATGCCGGTGGCCTCGATCGCCTCCACCACGTCCTCGTCGAGCAGCGTGTTGGCGGGGCACATCACCTGCCCGCTCTCGGGATTGACGACGTCGGCCGCGCAGACGCGGCCGAGTATGCGCTCGCGCAGGCTTTCGACGACTTCACCGCCTTCGACCAGCGCCTTCATCGAGACGCCTTGCGTGGTGCCGCAATCATCCTCGGTGACTACCAGGTCCTGGGTGACGTCCACCAGCCGCCGCGTCAGGTAGCCCGAGTTGGCGGTCTTCAGCGCCGTGTCGGCGAGACCCTTGCGCGCGCCGTGCGTGGAAATGAAGTACTGCAGCACGTTCAGGCCTTCGCGGAAGTTGGCGGTGATCGGCGTCTCGATGATCGAGCCGTCCGGTTTTGCCATCAATCCGCGCATGCCGGCAAGCTGCCGGATCTGCGCCGCGGAACCGCGCGCGCCGGAATCCGCCATCATGTAGATGGAGTTCAAGGATTCCTGCATTACCGGCGCGCCCTTCTTGTCCTTGCGCTGGACCATCTCGTTCTTCTTGGCGTCCCAATCCATCACCGGCTCTTCGCCGAGCTGATCCATCATGGCCTTCGCCACCAGGTCGCCGGCGCGGCCCCAGATGTCCACCACCTTGTTGTAGCGCTCGCCCTGGGTGACCAGGCCCGAGGTGTACTGCTTCTCGATTTCCTGCACTTCCCTCTCGGCGTCCGCGATGATCTCCTTCTTCTGCGGCGGAATCAGCATGTCGTCCACCGCGATGGACAGGCCCGCCTTGGTGGCCATGGAGAAGCCGGTATACATCAGCTTGTCGGCGAAAATGACCGTCTCGCGCAGTCCGCAGCGGCGGAAGCTGGCGTTGATGAGCCGCGAGATTTCCTTCTTCTTCAGCGGCTTGTTGATCAGCTCGAACGGCAGCCCCGCCGGCAGGATTTCGGAGATCAGGGCCCGCCCGACGGTAGTTGCGTGGCGCACGAGCTTCTCGCGTTTCTCCCCGTCTGCGTCGATCTCGACTTCCTTTATGCGCACCGTTACGCGGGCGTTGATCTCCACCTGCCCGGTTTCATAGGCGCGCGACGCCTCGGCGAGGTTGATAAAGATCGATCCCTCCCCGCGCGCACCCATTTTCTCGCGCGTGGCGTAGTAGAGGCCGAGCACGATGTCCTGCGAGGGCACGATGATCGGTTCGCCGTTGGCGGGCGAGAGGATGTTGTTGGAGGAAAGCATCAGAGTGCGCGCCTCCATCTGGGCTTCCAGGGAAAGCGGCACGTGCACCGCCATCTGGTCGCCGTCGAAGTCGGCGTTGAACGCCGCGCACACCAACGGATGCAACTGGATCGCCTTGCCCTCGATCAGTACCGGCTCGAACGCCTGGATGCCGAGCCGGTGCAGCGTCGGCGCGCGGTTGAGCATCACCGGGTGCTCGCGGATTACTTCCTCCAGGATGTCCCACACGATGGCTTCCTGGTCCTCCACCATGCGCTTCGCAGCCTTGATGGTAGTGGCAAGCCCCATCACTTCCAGCTTGTGAAAAATGTAGGGCTTGAACAGTTCCAGCGCCATCAGCTTGGGCAAGCCGCACTGGTGCAGTTTCAACTGCGGGCCGACGACGATCACTGAGCGCCCGGAATAGTCGACGCGCTTGCCGAGCAGGTTCTGGCGGAAGCGCCCGCTCTTGCCTTTGATCATGTCGGCGAGCGACTTCAGCGGCCGCTTGTTGGCGCCGGTCATGGCCTTGCCGCGCCGGCCGTTGTCGAGCAGCGAATCCACCGCCTCCTGAAGCATGCGCTTCTCGTTGCGCACGATGATCTCGGGCGCTTTCAGTTCGAGCAGGCGCTTCAACCGGTTGTTGCGGTTGATCACGCGGCGGTAGAGGTCGTTCAGGTCCGAAGTGGCGAAGCGGCCGCCGTCGAGCGGCACCAGCGGCCGCAGTTCCGGCGGCAGCACCGGCAGCACCTCCAGGATCATCCATTCCGGCTTGATGCCCGACTTGTGGAAAGCGTCCAGCACCTTCAGCCGCTTGGCGATCTTCTTGATCTTGGTGTCCGAGCTGGTCGCCGCGAGTTCCTCGCGCAGCGTGTCGATCTCGCGCCTCACATCGAGGCTGCGCAGCAGCTCGCGCACGCCTTCCGCCCCCATCATGGCGGTGAAGTCGTCGCCGAATTCCTCGACCTTGGCGAGGTAGTCGTCCTCGGTCATCAACTGGGCGCGCTTCAGCGGCGTCATGCCCGGGTCGATCACGACATAGGCTTCGAAATAGAGCGCACGCTCTATGTCGCGCAGCGTCATGTCGAGCACCATGCCCATGCGCGAGGGCAGGCTCTTCAGGAACCAGATGTGGGCGACCGGGCTCGCGAGCTCGATGTGGCCCATGCGCTCGCGGCGGACCTTGGACAGCGTCACTTCCACGCCGCACTTCTCGCAGATCACGCCGCGGTGCTTTAGCCGCTTGTATTTTCCGCACAAGCACTCGTAGTCCTTGACCGGCCCGAAGATCTTGGCGCAGAACAGGCCGTCCCGCTCCGGCTTGAAGGTGCGGTAATTGATGGTCTCCGGCTTCTTTACCTCGCCGTACGACCACGAGCGGATCTTCTCCGGCGACGCCAGGCCGATCTTGATCGCGTCGAACTCTTCTTCCTGCGTGACCTGCTTGAACAAATCGAGCAGAGCTTTCATTTCGCGTTCCTTGTTAAGCGAGACAACGGGTTTGTCTGGTTGCTGCCCTGAGCCTCACAGAATCAATAACGGTTGTGATCGAGGTCGATGTCGATCGCCAGCGAGCGTATTTCCTTGACCAGCACGTTGAACGATTCCGGCATGCCGGCCTCGATGCGGTGGTCGCCCTTGACGATCGATTCGTAGACCTTGCGCCGTCCTTCCGTGTCGTCGGACTTGACCGTCAGCATCTCCTGCAGCGTGTACGCCGCGCCGTAGGCCTCCAGTGCCCACACCTCCATCTCGCCGAAGCGCTGGCCGCCGAACTGCGCCTTGCCGCCGAGCGGCTGCTGCGTGACGAGCGAGTACGGGCCGGTCGAACGGGCGTGCATCTTGTCGTCCACCAGGTGATGCAGCTTGAGCATGTGCATGTAACCCACCGTCACCGGCCGCTCGAACCGGTCACCGGTGCGGCCATCGTGCAGGGTGACCTGGCCGGTGCGCGGCATTCCTGCCAGATCGAGCATCTCCTTGATCTCCTTCTCGGTGGCGCCGTCGAACACCGGGGTTGCGAACGGCACACCGCTCTTCAGGTTTTCGGCGAGACTCATGATGTCCTCGTCGCCCAGCGAGTCGATGTTCTCCGCCTGCGTGCCGCTGGAGTAGACCTTGTTGAGAAGCTTGCGTACTTCGGCAGCCTTCGCCTGTGCCTTGAGCAAGGCGCCGATCTTCAGCCCGATGCCTTTTGCCGCCCAGCCGAGGTGCGTCTCGAGAATCTGCCCGACGTTCATGCGCGAGGGCACTCCAAGCGGGTTCAGCACGATGTCGACCGACGTGCCGTCCGCCATGTACGGCATGTCTTCCACCGGGGTGATCTTGGAGATGACGCCCTTGTTGCCGTGGCGTCCCGCCATCTTGTCCCCCGGCTGCAGCCGACGCTTCACCGCGAGGTAGACCTTGACCATCTTCTGCACGCCCGGCGGCAACTCGTCGCCCTGGGTGAGCTTCTTCTTCTTTTCCTCATAGGCCTTGTCGAACAGCGACTTGGTCTGCGCCAGGCTCTCCCTGATGCTTTCCAGTTGCTCCGCGATCTTGTCGTTCGCCACGCGGATGTCGAACCAGCTGTGGCGCTCGACTTCCATGAGGTACGCCTTGGCGATCTTGGCGCCCTTGGCAAGCTTTTTCGGTCCGCCGTTCGCGGTCTTGCCGATCAGCAGCCGTTCGAGGCGCTCGAACGCGTCGTTTTCGACGATGCGCAATTGGTCAGCGAGGTCCTTCTTGTAGCGCTTCAACTCGTCGTCGATGATCTGCTGCGCGCGCCGGTCTCGATCGATGCCTTCCCGGGTGAATACCTGCACGTCGATCACGGTGCCCGACATGCCGGAAGGCACGCGCAGGCTGGTGTCCTTAACATCCGACGCCTTCTCGCCGAAAATCGCCCGCAGCAGCTTCTCCTCGGGGGTCAGCTGCGTCTCGCCCTTCGGCGTGACCTTCCCGACCAGCACGTCGCCGGCCTCCACTTCCGCGCCGATCGCGATGATTCCCGACTCGTCGAGGTTGGCCAGCTGGTTCTCGGAGAGGTTGGAAATGTCGCGTGTGATTTCTTCCGGCCCCAGCTTGGTGTCGCGCGCCACCACCGACAATTCCTCGATATGGATGGACGTAAAGCGCTCGTCGGCCACGACGCGCTCGGAGATGAGAATCGAATCCTCGAAGTTGTAGCCGTTCCACGGCATGAACGCGACCAGCATGTTCTGGCCGAGCGCGAGTTCGCCCATGTCGGTCGAGGCGCCGTCAGCCACCACGTCGCCCTTGGCGATTCGGTCGCTCACCTTGACCAGAGGCCGCTGGTTGATGTTGGTGTTCTGGTTGGAACGCTGGTACTTGACCAGGTTGTAGATGTCCACGCCTACTTCACCCGGCGCGGTTTCATCGTCGTTCACCCGCACCACGATGCGCGATGCGTCCACGTAATCCACGATGCCGCCGCGGCGCGCCTGCACCGCGGTGCCCGAATCCACCGCCACGGTACGCTCGAGCCCGGTGCCCACGAGCGGCTTTTCCGGCCGCAGGCACGGCACCGCCTGGCGCTGCATGTTGGAGCCCATCAACGCGCGGTTGGCGTCATCGTGCTCGAGGAACGGAATGAGCGAGGCCGCGACCGATACCGCCTGTGACGGCGCCACGTCCATGTACTCGATGCGGTCCGGCCCCGACAGCGTGAACTCGTTGCGGTTGCGGCATGACACGAGCTCGTCCGTGAACTTGCCGTGCTTGTCGAGCGCCGCGTTCGCCTGCGCGATCATGTACTGTCCTTCTTCGATCGCCGACAGGTAATGAATGTCATCGCTCACTTTGCCGTCCTTCACCTTCCGGTACGGCGTTTCGAGGAAGCCGTACTCGTTGGTGCGGGCATAGATCGCGAGCGAGTTGATGAGGCCGATGTTCGGGCCTTCCGGCGTCTCGATCGGGCACACGCGACCGTAGTGCGTGGGATGCACGTCGCGCACCTCGAACCCGGCGCGTTCGCGCGTCAGGCCGCCCGGCCCCAGGGCGGAAACGCGCCGCTTGTGGGTGATCTCCGACAGCGGGTTGGTCTGGTCCATGAACTGCGAGAGTTGCGAGGAGCCGAAGAACTCGCGAATCGCGGCCGACACCGGCTTGGCATTGATCAGGTCGTGCGGCATCAGGTTCTCGGACTCGGCCTGCGACAGCCGCTCCTTCACCGCGCGCTCGACCCGCACCAGGCCGGCGCGGAACTGGTTCTCGGCGAGCTCGCCCACCGACCGGACGCGGCGGTTGCCGAGGTGGTCGATGTCGTCGATCTCGCCCTTGCCATTGCGCAGGTCCACCAGGATTTTCATCACGGCGACGATGTCGGCAGCGGACAGCGTGCCCGAACCAACCAGTTCGCTGCGCCCGACGCGCCGGTTGAATTTCATGCGGCCAACCTTGGACAGGTCGTAGGTTTCCTCGGCGAAGAACAGGCGATGGAACAGCGCCTTCACCGCTTCTTCCGTTGGCGGCTCGCCGGGCCTCATCATGCGATAGATCGCGACCTGCGCCGCCAGCTGGTCAACGGTCTCGTCGATGCGCAGGGTCTGCGAGATGTACGGGCCCTGATCAAGGTCGTTGGTATAGACGGTCTGGAATTTGCCTACTCCGCCTTCCCTGAGCTTGGCGAGGAGATCCTCCGTAATCTCGTCGTTGGCGCTGGCCAGAACCTCGCCGGTGCCCTTGTCCACGACGTTATGCGCCAGCACGCGCCCGATCAGGAACTCCTCCGGAACGGCGACACGATGCAACCCGGCCTGCTCCATCTCGCGCACGTGCTTGACGGTGATGCGCTTGTCCTTGGCGACGATGGCCTTGCCGCCCTTGGCGGTGATGTCGAAGCGCGCGATCTCGCCGCGCATGCGCTCAGGCACCAGTTCGAACTCGGCGCCGTCCTTGCCGAGATGGAAGGTGTCGAACACGAAGAATTCGGCGAGGATCTTCTCCGGCGTATGGCCGAGGGCCTTCAACAGGATCGTTACCGGCATCTTGCGGCGGCGATCGACGCGGAAATACAGGTAATCCTTGGGGTCGTACTCGAAATCGAGCCAGGAGCCGCGATACGGGATCACGCGGGCCGAGAACAGCAGCTTGCCGGAAGAATGTGTCTTGCCGCGGTCATGTTCGAAGAACACCCCGGGCGAGCGGTGCAGCTGCGACACGATAACGCGCTCGGTGCCATTGATCACGAACGAGCCGGTCATGGTCATGAGCGGAATCTCGCCCATGTACACTTCCTGCTCCTTCACCTCTTTCGGCGTGGGCTTGGGGGCCTCCTTGTCCATAATTACCAGGCGCACCTTGGCACGCAGTGGAGAGGCGTAGGTCAGACCGCGCTGCTGGCACTCCTTAACGTCGAATGGCGGTTCACCGAGCATGAAGCTCACGAACTCCAGGCGCGCATTCTTGGAATGGCTCTCGATCGGGAAGATGCTCTTGAAGGCAGCCTGCAGACCTTCGCTCTTGCGCTGCTCCGGCGCCGCGGAGGCCTGAAGGAACGCCGTAAACGAGTCGATCTGCGTAGCCAGCAAAAACGGCACCGGCAACACGACCTCGCGCTTGGCAAAACTTTTGCGGATGCGTTTCTTCTCGGTAAAGGAGTACGCCATGTCAGCTCCAGGAAAGAGTCACGCTGCAAACAACTGGGAGGCTGCAACGCTGCCCCCCGGGGCGCATTGCCCCGGTGTGCAGATAAGTTGCGGCCTGTTCAAAAAAGGATCCGGGCTGGCGGTCTCCCGCCGGCCCGAGGCTCCACGCATGCGACTACTTGATTTCGCCGGTGCCGCCGGCATCCACGATCTGCTTGAGCAGGCTTTCCGCGTCGGCCTTGGATATCCCTTCCTTGACCGGCTTGGGAGCGCCGTCCACCAGGTCCTTGGCCTCCTTGAGGCCGAGCCCGGTTACCGCGCGCACCACCTTGATGACGTTGACCTTGTTGGCCCCCGAACTGGTGAGATTCACCGTGAACTCGGTCTTTTCTTCCGCCGCGCCGGTGGCAGCGCCGCCGCCACCCGGGGCTGCCACCGCCACTGTCGCCGCGGCGGCGGAAACGCCGAACTTGTCTTCCATCTCCTTGATGAGCTGGGAGAGTTCCAGCACCGTCATGTTTGCGATAGCGTCGAGAATTTCTGTTTTGGCAATACTCATGTTGCTTGCTCCTGTCAGATCTATGGTTGTGTTATCCGTGTCCCAGCGCAGCCGGTCCCGGTCAGGCCGCCTGCTTCTGCTTTTGGTCCCTGACCGCCGCCAGCGTCCGCGCGAACTTGCCCGGCACCTCGTTCAAGGTGCGGACGAACTTCGCGATGGGCGCCTGCATCGTCGATACCAGCTTCGTGAGCAGTTCCAGGCGGCTCGGCATCTTCGCCAGATCCGCCACTTCCCGCGCCGACATCACCAGATTGGGCATGGCGCCGGCTTTGATCACGAACTTCTCGTTGTCCTTGGCAAACTCGAACAGCACCTTCGCCGCGGCCACCGGATCGCTGGAAATGCCGTATGCCAGAGGCCCGATCATCTTTTCCCCGAGCCCCTTGAACGGTGTATTCGCAACCGCGCGGCGCGCCAACGTGTTCTTCAGCACTCGCAGGTAGACGCCCGATCCGCGCGCCTTCCTGCGAAGCTCGGTCATAGCCCGTACCGGGACGCTGCGGTATTCGGCCAGTATCACGGCCTGCGCCTTGGAGAGCTGGGCGCTCACCTCGGCTACCACCGCCTGCTTCTGTTCCAGATTTAGACTCAAGGTCGGCCTCCGTAAATCGTTAAACCATGAACAACGATTGACGAACAACGAACGTGAACGAAAACCAGCTCCGCAAATTTCCGTTCATCGTTCCGCGTTCCGCCTTCGTCGTTCCCCTGCCGGCGACCATAGCTCAGGAGTCAGCCTCAAATCCTGTTTCGGGTGCGCCGTCTGCGCAGGATTTTCGGTACTGGGACCGCCGGTCGGATCGACAACTGCCTCTGGAGGCAGCGTCTGACCCGGTAGCCTGCTTTCCGTTCCCCAAAAATTAAACCTTGCGGTTCCTACGGTCTTTGACAACCCGCCGGCAATGCACCGCCGGCGGCCCAAAGTTCCGCCCCGGACCTCGATCCGGGGTCCACGTCCTCAATTCTGCAAACTTGCCTGGTCCACGCGCACACCCACGCCCATCGTGCTCGACACCGAGACCTTCTTCAGGAAGATCCCCTTCACACCCGTGGGCCGGGACTTGTTTACCGCGTCCCCCAGCGCCTTCAGATTCTCCACCAGCGCTTCCACCGAGAAAGTAGCGCGGCCTATGGTGCACTGGACGATGCCGGCCTTGTCGGCACGGTACTGAATCTGGCCCGCCCGCGCGTTCTTGATCGCAGCGACCACGTCCTGAGTGACAGTACCCACCTTGGGGTTCGGCATCAGGCCGCGCGGGCCGAGGACCTGGCCCAACTGCCCCACCACGCGCATGGCGTCGGGGGTGGCGATCACCACATCAAAGTCGATCTTGCCGCCCTTGATCTCGTTGGCAAGGTCCTCGAAGCCCACGATGTCGGCGCCTGCGGCCTTGGCCTGCTGCGCCCTGTCGCCCTGCGCGAACACCGCGACGCGCACACTCTTGCCGGTGCCCTGGGGCAGCACGATCGAGCCGCGCACGGTCTGGTCCGACTTCGAGGCGTCAATCCCGAGATTGATCGAAACGTCCACCGACTCGTTGAACTTGGCGGTGGCACCTTCCTTCACAAACTTCAGCGCTTCCTGGACCGGGTAGGTCTTGTCGCGGTTGATCCTGGCGCGCAGCGCGTTATAGCGTTTGGAAGCCATCTAAAGGCCCTCCACGTCCACGCCCATGCTGCGAGCGCTGCCGGCAATGGTGCGCACCGCGGCGTTGAGATCGGCCGCCGTGAGATCCGGCATTTTCGCCTTGGCGATTTCCTCGGCCTGGGCACGCGTGATCTTGCCGACTTTATCGGTATTGGGACGGGAACTGCCCTTCTCGATCTTCGCCGCCTTGCTGATGAGGACGCTCGCCGGCGGCGTCTTCATAATGAAAGTAAAGCTCTTGTCCTGGTACGCGGTGATCACCACCGGCACCGGCAGGCCCGGCTCCATCTTCTGCGTCTGGGCGTTGAACGCCTTGCAGAACTCCATGATGTTCAAGCCGCGCTGGCCGAGAGCGGGTCCGATGGGTGGGCTGGGATTCGCCTTGCCCGCCGGTACCTGCAGCTTGATGAGGCCGACTACTTTCTTTGCCATATTGCTCTCCTGTGGGTCCGAACGGACAGTGAGGCGCGGGGGGTGAGGAGCGAGGCGCTGAAGCCCGACTCGATCACTCGATCATCGCGTTCCCGTCCTCCCCATTCGTCGTAAACAAAACCGAATAGCCTCTTCTCCCAATGCCTAACGCCTTACCCCTTACGCTTTCTCGACCTGGCTGAACTCGAGTTCCACCGGGGTGGAACGGCCGAAAATCGTCACCGATACACGCAGCTTGCTCTTGTCGTAATTCACGTCCTCCACGTTGCCGTGGAAATCCGCGAATGGGCCATCCTTGACCCGCACCGCTTCGCCCACCTCGAACAGCACCTTCGGCCGCGGCTTCTCCACACCCTCCTGGATCTGGTGCAGGATGTTCTGCACCTCCTTCTCCGAGATCGGAGTGGGTTTGGTTGCCGTGCCGCCCACGAATCCGGTCACCTTGGCGGTGTTCTTCACCAGGTGCCAGGTATCGTCGGTCATCTCCATCTCCACCAGCACGTAGCCGGGGAAGAACTTGCGTTCGCTGATCGCCTTCTGGCCGCTCTTCATCTCCACAACTTCCTCGACCGGCACCAGGATCTGGCCGAACTTGTCCTCCATGCCGCCACGGCGGATGCGGTCCTGCAGCGCGCGCTGCACGCTTTTCTCGAAGCCCGAGTAAGCGTGCACGACATACCATTTCTTGCTCATCAGCTCTGCCCTAACAGCTTTTTGACTATCCATAGCAAGCTCGCGTCAACCAGCCAGAGAAACAGCGCCATTACCACCATGAAGGCAAACACGATGCCGGTGGTCTGCAGCGTTTCCTTGCGCGTCGGCCAAACCACCTTCCGCGTTTCAACTGCCGACTCCTGGGCATACACGTGGAACTGCTTGCCCGGCGCGGACATCCAGAACACCGCCGCCGCGGTCACCAGGCCCGCCAGCACCGCGGCGACGCGGAGGATCATCGGGCGCTGGTCCAGGAGATAGAAGCCCGTCACCCCTGCCGCCACCAGCATCAACGCTGCGGCAATTTTTATCTTGTCCACCATCAATCTAGTATCCCGTCACTCAACATTTGGCAGGCCAGGAGGGTCTCGAACCCCCAACCTTCGGTTTTGGAGACCGACGCTCTACCAATTGAGCTACTGGCCTGTAATCCCCGTGATCTGTGATTGGCGAAGGTTACTCGATGACCTTGGCGACGACGCCGGCGCCGACGGTCTTGCCGCCCTCGCGGATGGCGAAACGCACGCCCTCTTCCATCGCGATCGGCTGGATCAGCGCCACCGTGATCGACACATTGTC
>Ga0137433_1000864_pt1 | contig 14395 bp, 16 predicted proteins | sample EasRivERMZT840_2_FD_102335 | JGI IMG/M metagenome (GOLD analysis project Ga0137433, IMG submission 102335) | Soil microbial communities from meander-bound floodplain in the East River, Colorado, USA - East River MetaG ERMZT840_2 | ecosystem: Environmental > Terrestrial > Soil > Floodplain ...
AACCGACGCGCCGCCCTGATCCATCCAGTGGTGATCATCGACGAAATGCCTTGTGTCCACCACGAGCGTGTTGCCTTCCCATCGTCCGATCGATTCGCCATTGAAGCTGCGGACGACGATGTCCGGATCGGAATGCGCGCGTCCATCCAGGTAAATCACCCTCAGGCTGTTCATGAAGTTGCTCACCATGTAGATCGCAGTCGGCAACTGAATCATCGCGATAGGCCAGACGCGCGTCATGATCAGCGGCAGTCCCGCGGGCCAGCACTGGCCGATGTCGTCGCGGTAGACCTTGCCTTCCTTTGCTGCCTTCTGCGAAGCGTCGTAGTGCGCTTGAGCCTGCGGCGTGAGCTTGAAGGACGGCGGCACGAACCGCCACCCATTGGGATCGCCCTTGCCGTCGTGCAGCCATGTTCCCGTCAGATCGAAAGGAGCCCTGGGACGCGGTTTCGAAAGATTCGCGGGCGCGAGTGCGCCAGGCTGTGACTGCGCATACACCGATGCCGGCAAGGCGGTCGCGGTGAGGCCCAGGCCGAACACCGTAGCGATCATGAGAGTTCTGATGCGCATGCTCGCCGTTATATCACAGGTAAGGCAGTGCCTGACCCAACCCCGAAATCCCGAAACGTCCTTCCCGGCAATTCCGAACAGGCGGGCACGGTGGTACTATGAGCCGCCTAAAGCAACGTGGAGACTTCAAAACGGATAAAAGGAGCAGGCCATGAACAAAGCGCCTTCACTCGAAAGTCATTCTCCGTCTTCGTCTCGAAAGAAGAATGGATTAAGTCGTCTCAAACGCTTGCTTGTGGGAGGAGGCCGGCTGGCCGAGCGCATTCCTTTCCTGCGCAAAGTATCCCGGGGCACGTGGTTGAGCCTTTCGTTTGCGTCGATGCTCCTTGCCTCTTTCGGCGCCTACACGCAGGTACAGGTTGCCTACGGACCGTTGTGGTCTCCGCCGTTTTCCGTGTGGAGCAGCGTATGGTGGACGACGCCGATGGTATTCGGCGGCAATCGCCAGCTTCCCGTTTTTCAGGGCGCGCTGAACGGCATTGCGATCGAAGATGAAAAGGTCTGGGTTGTCGGCGACGGAGGATTCGTCGCTTACACGCCTGACGGCGGACGCTGCTGGACTCGACTGGACTATGTATCCAGTACCAGTGATCCGGACTTTGGTGGATTGAAAGAACCAGCCGCCGGCCAGTGCCCGTCTCCTGCGAACCGAACAGCGCGGTTGCCGTTTTTGGATACGCCGGTGTACGCCGCCGAGGAACCGAAGCCACGGTCCAAGGAGCCAGGAAAAGAACCGGAAAAGGGTCTCGGGCCGGATCAGGCGAAGTACGTCCAACAGCCGGTATATCAGTCGTATCCGACGCCCCTTTGGACTCCTCCGCAAACAGCGCCGAATCTTCTCGGCATTCAATTCACCGGAGACGGAACGGGCCGCGTCGTCGCGTCCAACGGCTCCATATTCGAACGGCGGCCCGGCGAAACGAAGTGGCGTGTCCTCGTCTCCACGCCGAGTGCGTTGCGCGCGCTGGACGGACAATGGCGGCCCAATCCGTACGAGCCCTTGTGCTCAACGTGCCAGCTTCGTGCCTTCAGCGTCAATGGGTCCTCGGCGTGGGCGATAGGCTGGGCGCCCGTCGATGGAAAGCAACGTCAGGATCTGCTGTTCACCCGTGATTCGGCAGGCCGGTGGTGGCCGGCATCACGCAGCGCTTTGCAGGCTGAGGAACAGCGAAAGCTCGACGAGGAGGATCAATTCGGTCGCGTCATTCAACTCGGACCGCTGCGCCTGGTTCCACCCTGGTATCTCGCGACGCTGCTCTTCAGTCTGGTTCTCTCGTTTCCGGCGTTAATGCGGCCCGTCGAGACGCGTCCTCCGGACGAAGCCGAGGAGACCGTCGAGAAGGTGCTGGTCAGCGATCGTCCGCTTGAGCCCACTGATCTGGATGTTCTGGGTCTGAAAACTATCGCGCAGGGCCTCTCGAGATTTCTGCGCAACGAAAGGACCCAACCTCCGCTCACCATCGCAATCAATGGCGAGTGGGGCACGGGAAAAAGCTCGCTGATGAATCTGCTGCGTCGCGATCTGGAGAGCTATGGTTTCCGGCCGGTCTGGTTCAACGCCTGGCATCATCAGAAGGAGGAGCATCTGCTCGCGGCATTGCTTCAGACGATTCGAATCGATGCGCTGCCGCCGATGTGGCAGTGGCAGGGGATTCTCTTTCGTCTCAAGCTGCTGGGATATCGCGTGCGTCGAAACGCTCCGGTTCTCATATCGCTGATTGCCGTGCTGGTTCTGATTGCTTCGCTGGAGCTCAACCTGATTTCACGTCACGGTCACGGCTTTGTGACGTGGGCTTTCGAGTTGGTCGGAAACATTCTGTTTCCCGCAACGCAGACGGCGACCGATACGCACAGCCCTCTCGGAAGCCTCCCACTGTTCAGTTCGGCAGTTGCGCTGGCGGCCGCGTTGCGAGTGTTGTCCAAAGGTCTGACCGCGTTTGGCGCGAAGCCTGGCATTCTGCTGTCCTCGCTGACCGGCGGACAGAAGGTCCGCGACCTCAACGAGCAAAGCAGTTTTCGCCAGCGCTTTGCCGGTGAATTCCGTGAGGTGACCGACGCGTTGAATCCGAACCGGCCCCTCGTGATTTTCATCGATGACCTCGACCGTTGCAGCCCGGCGAACGTACTGCAGGTTCTCGAATCCGTGAACTTTCTGGTGTCGTCGGGTGATTGTTTCGTCATCATCGGGATGGCGCGCCGTCCCGTTGAAGGAGCCGTCGCGTTCAGCTTAAAGGACGTCGCGCCGAACATGGGCCGGGAGCCGATGGATTTCGCTCGCGACTACCTGGACAAACTGATCAACATCGAAGTGCCCGTTCCGCGTCCGGATAAGGACCAGGCGGGGCAACTCTTCCGTTCGAGAGCTGGAACCGAACGCGCAGAGGCTCCCACGATGGAGTTGTTCAGGTACGGACTTCGTTCGCTCCAGTGGTCGGTCCCGATCTTTCTGACAGCTCTGCTGGTATGGGGCGGAATGCATCTTGGCCTGATGTTGTCGAGTCCGGTCGGCGACCTGATGGAACAGATCGACGAGGCGAGAAAACCGGGAAAGGCGCCAGCCGGCAGCTCGCCGGTGGCGGCCGTTGCGGCGAGTCCTCCAGGTTCGGTGACGCCCGGCCAATCACCGCCTCCGCCGGCTGGAACAGTCCTGCCTCCAGCCGTCACGACTTCTGTCCGGCCCGGCCAGGCTCCAATCGCGTCAGCATTGCTTGCGCTGTCCCCGTCGTACTTCATCGTGATAGCGCTGTTGTTGACGCTGCAGATCGTGTTGACGACCCGGCCTGGTGTGGTCACGCGCGACTCCGATAGTTTCTCCGCCGCTCTTGCCATATGGCACCCTCTCGTCCTGAGCAAGCAGGGCACTCCGCGGGCGGCCAAGCGCTTTGTGAATCGAGTGCGTTTTCTGGCGATGCGTCAGGGGCCGTCCCGGATACGCGTCCAGGAATGGGAACGTGTCCTGTTCCCCAACCGGCTGGACATTCACATAGAAGGTTCGCAGGCGCGAATTCCGGAGTCGCTGCTGGTCGCGCTCGCGGCAATCGAACATGTCGAACCGGCGTGGGTTTACGACGAAGTGAAGTTTGACAAGGTCATGTCCGAGCCCGCGCTTTCTCTCGAGGAGTCGGTCTCCGGGACAAAAGATCTGTTATCCAAAGCGCGGGAAAACCACCAGCAACATTGGGGCCCGGATAACTGGCGGGCGTTGGCGAGGTACCGGCTGCGTTTTCTCGAGATGTGGCCTCAAATCAAATTGCGATAGGGAGGGGCATGGTTCGCAGGAAGCGAATTATTGTGGTGATCGATCTGGCCGGCTTCGCCAAGGCGTTTGAGTCCGTGGCCGACGAGAAAATGGTCGCGTTCCTTCATGACTACTACGCCGCATGTGAAAAGCCGCTGGCGGCGAAAGGCGGGGACGTCATCAAGTTCATAGGCGACGCCTGCCTGGCTGTGTTCGACTCCCGACGTCCTGAAATCGCGGTCGAAGCCGTACGAGAAGTGGTGTCTTCCATGTCGGCACTGAACAAGAAACACAAGCTGAAGCTGACAGTGGGCGCCAACCTACACCTGGCCTTTGCGATGGACGTTGCGTTCAACATCGGTTCGGACAAGCGCAAGGACATCATCGGACGCGCAGTAAACGAGACATTCCGCCTCGGCCGCGGCCCGGGCGTGCGAATCAGCGAATCCTTCTACCGGGCGCTTGCAGCCTCATCCCGATCTATTTGGAGCAAACAGGGTCCAGCAGTTACGTATTACCTGGATGCTTAGCGCCTCGGTTCTGCGAGAGTCGCTCCAGAGGTGTGAGATCACCACGAAGGATGTCCCCGCAATATTTCTTTGTCAGCGTGGCCAGATAAATCAGAAAGCGTTCTTCCTTGTCGAGTTCGGGAGCGGCGGAAAAAGATTCGAAAGCGGGAAAGGGTCCTGTCTTGTAGTAACCAACGATCTCAGAGATGCTGAACATGTGTGAGACATAGGGTCGTAGCGTCTCGGTGTCGATCTTCACTCCGAAGATAAGATCGATCTCTCCCTTGTCTGACCAGATCTCCACATACAGCGTGGCCGAATCATAGCGAACCGGGTCGTTGTCGGATGTCCGCGCAAGGCCGAAATCACGAATCAAAAAATCAAAATGCCTTTGGGCCGCGAGCGGGTTCAACTCGTGACCTGAGACGGCGGACGCCGCGTGAGGGCTTTCAGAAGCGACAGCAGGAATCCAAGAGTCAGCGCCATTCGAAACCAGTCCCAGAAGATCCATGCGCTGGCTTTTGCCGTGATCTCTTCCGGAGTCATGCCGGCTCCTGCTCGTTCCATGAGCGGAACGACTCCTTTCGGTATGAACCATGCCTCGGTCCAAATCATGCCGGCGACAAACAGACCGAGTGCCAGTGAGAGCCAGGTCCGGCGCTGTCGATCCGGCCACCCGAAGATCAGAGCCAGGAGAATGACGAGGCCGGTCGGCGGAAGGGCGCTTGCCCAGAAGCGTCCGCTGGCTGCAGCTGCAGTCGTGCCGCTGAAATGAGTGATAACGGATGAAGGCAGGTTGCCGCCCCATTCCGGAATCAGAGAGATCCTCTGGTAAACCGAAGCGCCGAACACGGCGCCTGACATCACGATGGCGGTCCACAGAAGAATCTCTGCGAGTTGTTTTCGAAGAGGCATCATTGTGGTCGACGGCGTGGACGTTGCTTCGCAGAGACCGAACGGATAATCAGCTTGCTGCGGCCGCTTGTAGGAAACGGAATTTTCGCAGCGGAAACTGCCTGCTTCATCAAAGCTTCAACGTCCGGATGGACCAATTGGCTGGCAGACTCGACGCGGATGAATCGCGTCTGTTTGCCGGAGCCAACCAGCAGTCCCTTGGGATCGGCAAGTTTTGCCCCCTGGATGAAGCAGATCCCGAGACCATTCGCGCGCGCAGCGATCGAAAACACGGAATCCGTCGGCCGCTCGGTCGGCGAATATCCGATCACGAAGAAGTTGTAGTTATCCCAGACGAGCTCATTAGCCGTCGGCAACCGCTTACGCATGGCCGTCCGCACGGCGCGAATGAGCCGCTGATCGTCCGCTCCAAACTTTGCGATGAAGGCCCGTAGCTGAGTTTCTGCAGTCATGCGAGTCATAGTAACGTAAGGAGTCGCATTTGAGCAGCGCCCGGGCCGCGGGACAAGGCGTTACTCCGCAATTTGACGATATCGGCTCACGCGATGCTACCCAGCGTGGCTTGTCGGGTGCTTGTTAGCCGGCGGAGTAGGCTACTTCTTCGGTCGACGGGCGGGAACACCGTTAAACATGCCCTCGACACTCAGGTCTTCGTCGACGTCGGGCCAGTGCACCCCCTGGCCATCACCGATGATTTCGTAATTGTCACGTTGAGCAGTCGTGGCGTCACTGAGTCGCCACGACCATACCAACGGAACGCTGATGACTCGCCCGTCGACAAGATGAAACGTAATCAAATCATCCGTCACATTTACGTTCTTCACCCGAGCATCAGCGTTAACGGCAATGCTCATTCCAAGCCTCCTGAATCTTGCTCAATTCTCGTTCAATGATCGCACGGATCTGATTTAGCTCGCGTGCGCTGAAGCCGTGATTCTTTGCAAGCTCGATGGGCTCCAGCCAGAACTTACAGGTCATTTGTTCCCGACGAACATGAACATGCCGTGATTCATTGCAATCGAAGCTGTAGAAATAGATGCGGTACGGTCCCGGGATGTCCTGGATAGTAGGCATTCAGTCCACTCGACCGCCGTACTTTACAACACGAACTCGTTCTCAGCGACCCGCTTTCAGGAGTCCGGCCAACGGACTGGCGATGAGCCGCAAGTCGCCGTTTCGTACGACGGAACCAAGACGCGCCGATTGTCGGCTCCATTGCCGTTTAGGCGGACATCCCCGCAAGCCTCCACAGGCGAGCCTGCACTTCGGAGTCGGTCACCGTCACAACACCGAGCCTTCGGTGGTATCGAAAGGGCGACTCCGTCTTGGCCGCAGCAGCCAAAGCATCAAGAGCGTGAGCGCGCGCCTCAGAGTTCAGCACGAGCTCTTCGCAAAGAAAGGCGGCCGCGGCAGCTTTTCGGTACTGAGCGATGGGAAACGGCTCAATCGACTCGCGCTCAGTGACGACCGAGAGGGCTTCGCGAAAGAGGTCTTTCCTGCCGAGTGCCAAGACCAGCTCAGCGAACTCGAGATACGCGTATCCCCGGATACCGGGATGGGCTCGCTCGGCCTCTAGCGCTCGTCGAAATTCGTCGAGGGCATCCGAGCCCCGGCCGAGAGCGGCCAAGCACTGCGCGCGCTGCTGATGCGCCGCGGCCAGCTGTGATGAATCTGGATACTCACGCAGTAAGAGATCCAGCAATTCAATGGCCTGAGTATGAAGAGGCGGGTTGGCGTCTTGCGCGAGGTGCAGCGCCTGAATTCGAAGATACTGTGCTTTGTGGAATGAGGTGCGCGAACGCGTCAGCCGAGCCATGAACTCGGCATGATCTGCAGTGGTCCATGAGGTCCGCCGAAACCATTCGTTCTTTGTTGCCACGATCTATCGGTTCCGCCTAGCGGCTACACGATCAGCCGCAATCGGCGCGAGCGTTACCCGTCGCCGAGCTAAATCGAGACGCGCCGATTGGCGGCTGCATTCGTGGTATTTGTTAGGCCGCGCGCTGCAAGCCAGTAATGTTGTCATTAGAACACCGCCGCGCTTTTGCATCGTTACCATGTTATCTCGGAGATTCGGGGCACCTCGGCGGCGAGCAGACCTTCGAAGAAGATTGCGGGAACCCCGTGGTGAACAACCGACCCGGCAATTATCCAAGTTGTCGCGCTGCCCTCGGGACGAAGAATGGTAGCGCGTTTGCCCGCTGTGTCCGACACGTCTATGTTTTCCTTGAAATCAAGAATGACTTGCAGTCCGTTTTCTTTGAAGGGAACGTCTAGCCCGGGGACCCATTGCCTCAGATCGTCGGTGATTGAAATTGTATCGATTACTCTACCCATCGTGTTTCGAGGCGGCCTAACGACTCAACGCTCAACCGCGAGCGGCGCGTGAGTCAGCATGCGTAAAGCCGTTACCATAACGCGCTGCTCGGCGGTTGCAGCGTTGGGCAGCTTGCGATGTTGCTAAGGAGCACGAACCTTCAACACCAGAGGCGTGCCGGACCGGTCGACTATGTGCAATTCCACCTCGTTGGATAACCAAGTATCGGTCCATGTGCCTTCTAATTTAGCCCCATTGGAGAAACTCACACCGATGAGCTGATCCCGCGGCCAGACGAGAAAGGGCCCGAGGCGCACCGACCAGTCGCTGGTGTTCATCACGTACGCGTCGTGATGGCGCCCGTCGACGAGGATCGGCAGGCCATCGACAAGAATAACGAGTCGTTGCTCGGTGAAAGAATACTGACCGTTGGAACCAACTCCGATCGCAAGCCATTGCCCCATGAGGAGGCCGGTCACGCACGCGGCCATCACCGGAACAACGCCAAGCAGTACAAGGACACGCGCACGCTTCATTCGTTTACTCGCCTGCCCAACAGATGATTATCCCAAGCATCGGTTCGCCCTAGGCGACCACACGCCGCCACATATCACAAATCCAGTAAAGAGGACTCATGCGTTGCAACGTCTTGGTGCGGGCGATTATATAGGGCAAATCATGCGCTCAGACAACGTTTGAAACGCGGCGCAAAAGTCAGGATTGAGCGGGATATCGTTGAATCCCGGCCAATGGACGCTATTCGGGCAGTTCTTCTTCTTGAGGTTCCGGAAGCCAGAATGAAGCGATCAGGTTTATCAAATAAACCGATGTGCCGACTGCAGCGGCGACCAGAGCCAGCTTTGTCGGCGCGTAGGCGCGGTCGGCGGTAATGGCGAGAGTGGCGGTGACCCAGGCGAAGCACGTACCGACGAGGCGGCCGCCGACGTTCATCGCGAAGCTTTCGCCTGTGCCGCGCAAGTGGACTGGATACATTCGCGGCAGGTAATTTCCCCAGAAGCTGAACTGGCCCACCGTCAGCAGGCCCGCGAGAAACATTCCCGGATAGAGCAGGTCCAGACTTGTGTGCGCGGCGATGCCGAAGACCAGCGGGAATACGAGAAGGCCGGGAATCTGGAACAAGCGAATCAGTTTCTGACGGCTGACGATCCGTATGACCAGTAACGCGAGTATGACTCGACCGATGAGTCCGCCGATCTCGTTCGCCGATGTGACTTTTGCCGCGGTCGCCTGGATGATCTGGCCTGCCTGAGGCGGCGGCAGATTCCGAGTCTGATCCTGAACAAGTCCCGGGACCATCTGCGCAACCTGGTTGATGGCTCCGAACGCCGCACCGTACGACAACGCGACCATGAGCGCCGATACAAGAGTCGTTTTACGCAACGCCGGCGCGAAAAGCTCGCCGATGCCCGGACGCTTCAGTGTTCCCGCATCCCGTTTCTGTTTCCAGACGGGCGATTCCGGAAGGAATGGCCGGATGAGGATCACCGGGATGGCGGGAATCACTCCCGACATTAGCGTGTAACGCCATGCAGCATGCGGATCGCTGAGTTCGACGCCGAATCCACTGATGGCCGGAAAACTCGCGGCATATTGCACGCAGAGTCCATTTGCCATCGCGACCATGATTCCGCCGAAGGAAGAAAACGCCTGTGTGTAGCCAAGGACGCGTTCGCGCTTCACCGGATCCGGAAAAAGTTCGGCGAGCCATGCCGTCGCCGCGACGAACTCGACGCACACACCGACGAATACAAAACACCGCAACACGAGCAACATCTCTATCGATGTGGAATAACCGGAAAGGAAGGCGCCCACACCATAAATAAGGATGCTGTAGGTCAGCACCCGCCGCCGTCCGAGCAGGTCCGTGAGGTAGCCGCCGAGCAGGCCGAAGATGCCTCCGGCGAAAGCAGGGATATAGAAGAGCCGCCCGACCCACATCTGATACTCCGGCGATCCCTGAACGGCTCCCGTCAACTCCAGCAAAGCCGGTCGAATTACCAACTGGAGCATGAGGATTTCGTAGGTGTCGAAGGCGAATCCGATTACGGCGATTGCGCAAATGAGCCATTGCAGCGGCGTGAGTCCCGCTATGGTCGACTGCGTTCGTTCTTCGACCCTGGTCATGGCGCCCTATTGGATCATGCCTGCCGCGACTGTGTCGTTATTTTCATCGACGAGGATGAAACCGCCGGTCTGGCGGTTCACGTTGTACGGGTCGCAGACGACGGGCTGGAGGGTTTTGATTCTCACCTGGCCGATATCGTTTGTTTGAAGCTCGGTCACCGGCGACTCGCGCTCCAGCGTGTTCACATTCAACCGGTAATCGATCTCATTGATGATGGCGCGCACGGTTTTGGTCGTGTGACGCAGGACGTATCGGTGGTTCAGGCGGAGTTTGCGTTCGTTCATCCAGCAGATCGTTGCTTTGAAATCCGTGCGTGAAACTGGAGGCCGGTCTTCGAGCGAAATGATGTCGCCTCGGGAAATGTCGACATCGTCTGCCAGTGTCAGCGTTACGGACTGCCGCGAGAAAGCTTCGTTGAGCGATCCGTCGCGAGTAACGATACCGGTCACCGTCGATCGCGCTCCGGACGGAAGCACAATCACTCGATCGCCGACCTTTACCGAACCAGACGCAACGCGTCCCATGTAGCCCCGGAAATCCGGAAACTCCGGCGACGCGGGCGGCCGGCTGACGAGTTGCACGGCAAAGCGGAAGGGGAGCTGATGAGCCGCATCGTCCACCTGGATCGTTTCGAGCAGTTCCAGCATCTTCGGGCCGTCGTACCACGACATGCGCGCGCTCGGCTCCGTCACGTGATCGCCTTCCAGCGCCGATATCGGAATGCAATACATCTCGGCGCCGCCGATGCGGCTGACGAAATCCTCGAAGTCCCGCTTGATCTCTTCGTATCGTTCGCGTTTGAAGTCCACCAGATCCATCTTGTTGACGGCGACGATGAAGTGACGAATCCCAAGCAGGTATGCGATGAATGTGTGCCGCCGCGACTGGGTCATCATGCCGTTTCGGGCATCTATGAGGATGACGGCAAGATCGCTGTTGCTCGCGCTGGTGACGAGGTTGCGCGTGTACTGCTCGTGGCCGGGGGCGTCGGCGATGATGAACTTGCGTTTGGGTGTCGCGAAGTATCGATAGGCAACGTCAATAGTGATGCCTTGTTCGCGCTCGGCCTTCAGGCCGTCGGTCAGCAGCGAAAAGTCGATACCTTTCCCGCCGCGCCTTTCGTTTTCGCGCTTGGCGCCTTCGATCTGGTCTTCAAACGCGCCTTGTGTCTCGACAAGCAGCCGGCCGATGAGAGTCGATTTTCCATCGTCGACATGGCCGGCCGTGGTGAACCGAAGAACGTTACTGCTCAAAAGTATCCTTCCCGCTTCTTGTCCTCCATGGTGTTGGTTCCATGGTCGATGATTCTCGTGGACCGCTCGCTGATCTTGGCCGAGGTCGTTTCTTCGGCGATTTCCTCCAATGACGACGCGCACGATGCCACAGCGCCGGTGCACGGCGCACAGCCAAGAGTGCGGAAGCGGACCGACATCATTTTGGGGATTTCGCCCGCCTTCAGATGCAGAGCGTTGTCGGCCGGTATCAATACTCCATTGCGCTCGACAATGGGCCGCTCCTTCGCAAAGTAGAGCGGCACGACATTGATCTTCTCCATGACGATGTATTGCCAGATGTCGCGCTCGGTCCAGTTGGAGAGCGGAAAGATGCGCATCGTTTCGCCGTCGTCGATCGCGCCGCTGTACAGCGACCACAGTTCCGGCCTTTGCCGTCTTGGATCCCATTGGCCGAATGAATCGCGGAGCGAGAACACGCGCTCTTTCGCTCGCGACCGTTCTTCCTCGCGGCGCGCTCCGCCGATCGCCGCATCGAACTGATACTTGTCCAGGGCATGAAGCAACGCGGCTGTCTTCAACTGGCCGCAGCATCGCGCAACACCCAGTTTCAAAGGATGCGCTCCTGCCGCAATCGCGTCCTCGTTCCGATGAACGATCAGCCTCGCGCCGATCTCTTTGCAGAACCGGTCGCGAAACTCGATCATCTCGGGAAACTTGTATCCGGTATCGACGTGAAGGAAGGGGAATGGCAGGGGCCCGGGGTAAAAAGCCTTCCGTGCCAGGTGCACAAGACAACTGGAATCCTTGCCGATGGAGTACAGCAGTACCGGATTCCGGAACTGCGCAACCGTCTCGCGCAGAATATAGATCGATTCGCTTTCAAGTTCGCGAAGATGTGACCAGTCTGGATTCATAGTATTTATCTTGATGGCTGCGCCCTATCGGGCTTGCATTCGCAGCCGCTCATGTCGCTTTCGCGTGTTGGTGTAGCCCGCATTCCTTTGTACTCGCTTCCCACCACCACCGTCCCGCGCGAATGTCTTCGCCCGGTTCAACGGCTCGGGTGCAGGGCGCGCAGCCGATGCTCGGATATCCCCGATCGTGCAGCGCATTGTAGGGCACATTGTGCGCCCGGATATATTCCCAGACTTCGTCGTTCGTCCAGTCCAGGAGCGGATTGATCTTGATCAGCCCGTTGGCATCGTCCCAGGCTTCGCGTTCGAGCGTTAGCCTGGCCGCCGACTGTTCCCTGCGAAGGCCGGTGATCCAGCTCTTCTTTCCCGACAGTGCCCGCCGAAGCGGTTCGACCTTGCGGATGCCGCAGCATTGCTGCCGCTGAGCGACGCTCTTGTAGAACGCGTTCGGGCCGTTCTGCGCGACCCATGATTCGATCGCGCCAGCGTCGGGAAAATACGTTCGGATCGAAATCGGATACTTGTCGCGCACAGTTTCGAGCAGGTTTTGCGTTTCTTCGGGAAGGCGTCCCGTGTCCAGCGTAAAGACTTCGATCCGGCGGGCATGCTGCGCAATGAGATCCAGCAGCACCATGTCCTCGGCTCCGAAGCTGCAGGCGAACGCGGTCGGCGACTGGTCGGCTTCAACTTGCCCTAGATACTTGATCAACTCACTTGTTTTCTCTGCGAGGTCCATAAAAATCTGCTTGGGAACCAAAAAAAAGACCCGCTCGATTCAGCGGGCCTCTACCTACCGGATGATTCGATGATGATCACTCCGACGGCGAGATCCCCCCTTGGCTACAACAACAGCAAACGCAGCCAGACGCAAAAGGTGACTGATTTGATGGGGTGAACAACATGATTGATTCAAAAGGCCTAACCACTGCGAATCATGTTTATAGACTATCCCGGCGATCTAAATCAACTGCAAATCCCCTTACAATACGTCCATGGCACTTATCGGAGCGAACGAACTCAAGAAGAAGATGTTGATCGAAGTCGAAGGCCAACCCTATAACGTGATGGACGTTTTCTTCGCCACACCGACGGCGCGCGGCGCCAGTACCATGGTACGGACCCGCCTGAAGAATCTCCTGAGCGGGGCGGTCCTGGAGAAGAGTTTCAAGACCAGCGAGAAATTCGCGGAACCGGACGTGGAAATGGCCGGCGTGTCCTTTCTCTACAACGACGCAGACGGGTTTCACTTCATGGACCAGTCCACGTACGAGCAATTCACGATCGTAGACGAGGGCATCGGGGACGACCGTTACTACTTGAAGGAAGGGCTTCTTCTCGAAATCTTCAAGTACAACGGCCAGGCCGTTTCGCTTCAGTTGCCTCAGTACGTCGAACTGACCATTGAATCCACGGAGCCGGGCATGCGGGGGGACACTGCGGCAGGGGGTGCGACGAAGGTTGCAAAACTTGAAACCGGCCTCGAAGTGCGTGTTCCGCTGTTCATGAAGGACGGCGAAGTCGTCCGGGTGAACACGCAAACAGGCGAAGTCGCGGGCAGGGCTTAGCTGACAGTTGACTACCGTTATAGAATCTGGACCATGTCGCTCGTAACTCGCCAGCGCAAAACTTCTGACGTTATCATTCTGGATATCTCCGGCCGCCTCTGGATTCTGGATCTGCCGCTCCGCGACCTGATGAACAATCTTCTCAGCGAAGGCCAGCGTCATTTTGTCCTGAACCTCGCCGGCGTGGACTACATCGACAGCTCCGGCCTCGGCCAGTTGATCACCATCTGGACGTCCATTCGAAACAAGGGCGGGCATATGGCCATTCTCAGCCCAACGAAACGAGTCCAGCGCCTGTTCGACATCACACGTCTGAATTCGGTTTTCCAGATCATGGAACAGGAAAACGACGCCATCCAGTCCGCGAGCAAAGCCTCCGCTTAAATCACTCTGGGTTCAGGACAATTTTCGTCACATGGCGCGCAATCGCCATGCTGGCGGAAAGTCCGGGGGAATCGATTCCGATCAGGTTGATCAGCGGCGGCGACAACCTATCGAGCCGGATCGTGAAATCGCTCTTATTCGTGTTCGTGGCGCTCTTCGGCCGGACGCCGGCGTAGGCCCAGCGAAGATCGGTGTCTCGGATTTCCGGAAGAAATTTTCGAGCGGCATCAAGAAACAATTGCTTTGGGGCCTGCTCAGCCACCGGCGTTGCGCTTGGACCCAGAAATAACCGGCCGTCGGTGCGCGGACCGAAGTGGATCCCTTTCGATTTGGAATGCGGCGGCATGGCCGGGTACACCAGTGTCCGGATTCCCCAGCGGGCGACACCTCCCAGAAGCTCATAGTAATCGCCACGGATGAACTCGATCGGATATGCGGGCCCGCCGGCCATGCTTGAGATCTCGTGCGCGCCGAGACCGGCCGCATTGATGAGCGTTCGGGCTTTGATCTCCCCGATGGAGGTTTCGATCCGATGCGAAGTTCCATCCGGCGATATCGATACGATTTCGCGCCCCAGCTCGAACCGTGCGCCCGCCGCTTTC
>Ga0137433_1000866_pt1 | contig 14385 bp, 16 predicted proteins | sample EasRivERMZT840_2_FD_102335 | JGI IMG/M metagenome (GOLD analysis project Ga0137433, IMG submission 102335) | Soil microbial communities from meander-bound floodplain in the East River, Colorado, USA - East River MetaG ERMZT840_2 | ecosystem: Environmental > Terrestrial > Soil > Floodplain ...
GACTATAGAATAAAAACTGGATGGCACAATCGCGACTCCAGGCAAGCTTGCGCGCATTCCGGCACCGAGACTACCGGCTGTTTTTTGCGGGACAACTCATTTCGCTCGTCGGGACCTGGATGCAAACGGTCGCGCAGGCGTGGTTCGTCTATCGTCTGACCGGTTCGGAGACGCTGCTGGGCGTGGTTGGCTTCGCATCCCAGTTTCCGATCTTTCCGGAAATCCTGCCGGTGCGCATGACACTCAGCTCGGGTCCACGTCGCACCGCGGTGAAACGAAATTCGGACTACGAATGGCTTACTGTATTCGCCATTCGTCCACTGTTGCATTGCAGATTCGTGAACGCTTCGTCCATCCGGGAAAGCTGCGACATGTATTTGTTAACAATCCCCTTCCCTCGCACCCAGGCGACACCCACATTTCGACCGTCCCATCGACAAAACTGAGCCTGTCAGCCTGGGGATAACTGAGGATGCCGCCTGCGCCGACCGCAACGCCGGAATTCCACCTGCCGGGAACAAGCGAAGTAGACACGGACTGCGAAGGCAACACAGGCGGCAAGCCGGAGAGAGACGTGTCAAAGTGAAAGAGACCCAGTTGCGACAAATCACCTGCCGCGACTTCTGCGCCGTTCACCGAGAACTTGTAGGTTTTGCCGCCACTGGAACTCGGAGTTGCAGAGGATTTTTTTATTTGGGGAAACCGGATCGAACGGGTTGAATGGTCACGACAAGGAGATGACCTTATGAGTATCCGATGGTGTTTCCTCTTGCTTGCCGCGATTCCCGTCGTCGCCAGAGCCCAGAACACGCTGCCCCCAGACATTCATCCGCAGACGCTCTCGCGACTGCCTCCTGTTACCGCGGAAGACCTGGACGACGAGGGAAAGCGTCTTTTGGCCGCAAGGACCAACTTCACCGCAGGGCCAGGGCCTACTCACATCACGATCTACAGCCCCAGGGAGCGCGACCTCGGTATCCCGTCAGGCCAGACGAGTCCCGTCGGACCACGGTATTTTCAACTCGCGGTCCTCATTACTGCGAGAGAGATCGATCAACAGTACGAATGGTCCGCGCACGAACCGGCGGGTCTGCGCCAAGGGCTGGAGCAATCGGTTATCGATGTCGTTAAGTACGACAGAGAAGTGGCGGGGCTATCCGACAAGGACGCGACGCTGATCACTTTCGGCCGTGCGTTGTTTCGCGAACATCGAGTCAGCAGCGAACTCTGGCAAAAGATGGTGAACCATTTCGGTCGTCAGCATACGGTCCAGATCATGGCGATTATGGGTGACTACTTCAGAGTGGGTTTCATGCTGAACGCCGTCGATCAGCACCTTCCGCCAGAGCGCAAACCGTTGCTGCCGCCATTGAAGAAATAACTTCGATGGTCGCGTCGATGAACATGAGAGAGAATTTCCCAATTCAGTATCCCGGGGTGATTTCAATGAAGATGAATCCGATAAGAAACGCGGTTTTCTTTGTTCTTCTTTTTGCACTCCTGCCGGCAGCAGTGTTCGCACGCCAACGTGGACGCGGCCCTCAGGGCAACCCCGGCCCGCCGCCCGGTATGCAACCCCTGGCCGTCGACATGTTTACGTCAAAGAACTTCTATCAAGACAAAGCCAACTGGATGGATAAACGGTATTACCGGTGCAACATCGCTCGGGATCTGGAACAGTTTTGGGTGTTGAACCGTGCCGGCGCCAATCCTCCGACTTCTGCGACCTGGGGAGATTGCAACGCCGATCTCAAGCGCGAAGATATTTTGAGCCCGTACCCATATAAAACGGCGAAGGATCATTACAACGCGCTGCTCGCCGCAGCCAAAGCGAAAGGTGGTCCAACCGTCCATACCCGGGCGACGTTGCCGGACTGGGATGGTTATTACCAGCGAGACCAGAACGCTGATCACGGTGCAGAATGGATTTGGGGAGTCAGCCAACCGCCGACAGTGCTTTCGCTGCTCACGCCCGAGTATCAGAAACGAATGGTGCAGTTGATGTATCACGAAGCCGTCACCAATTCCCCGCAGTGGAGTGCGTCCTTTTGCTATCCGGAAGGCTTCATGCGGTGGTGGGCGCAGCCCTCCGGCGCCGGGAACTTCCAATTGATCCTGACACCATATCTGGTCCAGACCGTTTCAGGTGCGGCGGACAATTTTCTCCGACAGATGTACATCGGCAAGAACGAACACGTTCAAAAAGTGCCGCAGTGGTGGGGAGAGACCATCGGATTCTGGGATGGAACCACACTGATCACCTGGACGGCGAATGTTCAAGGCTGGACCTTGACGCATTCGATGTTCGAGTTCAGCGACAAAATGGAAACCGTCGAAACCTGGAAGCCCGCATTCGATGTGGGCGGCAAATTCATCGGGCTCAACCACGAGACTGTTTTCTACGATCCGGATGCATTCGTCGCGCCTGTGCGCGCCACGTTCCGATTCGCCAGGCGTGCCACCATGGATGATCAAAGCCGCCGGTACACGTATATCGAGTGCGTGAGCAATATCAAGAATGTGAACGGTCTGCCGAAACAGTTGAGTCCCAACGACCCGGACTTCATCGATTACTACGGTCGTCCTTGGGCGAAGAATTGGGAGAAGTGGTTCGAAAAAGACTGGGAAAAGCCAGAAAGCGATAGCGTTCTAAAGGAAATCCTCGACATTTTCAAATAGGTGTACTTGCGCATTCCTATGGCGCTTTCCTGGCGAATGCAGGCGACAACGAGAGGAGACAGCTGTCAGGAGAACAACCGCTTCTTGAAATAGCATTGATTGGCAGCGGGCCCGCGTGCCAGCCGGGTTCCAATCAGAGGTCTCGAAATCCCGAGGCGCATCTTACGAGAGCGCTCGGTTAGAATAACGAGCAATGAATTCCCGCCAGAACATGGAAGCAAGGGTTTTCCGAAGCTTCGGCGAGGCTGAGAAGGCTGAACGCTTGTACTGGGAATCCCTCACCCCGGCAGAACGTCTGGACATGATGTGGCAATTAACGATCGACGCATGGTCATTTACGGGGGAGCCCATTGCTGAATCCCGACTTCCGCGACATATTGTCAGCGTTCATCGAAGCAAGGGTTGAATTCCTGGTGGTCGGCGGATATGCGATGGCGGCGCATCGCTTGCGCGAGCGACAAAAGACCTCGATCTCTGGGTTCGGCCATCCCCAGAGAATGCGATGCGTGTGTTGAATGGCCTCGATGCGTTTGGCGCTCCGCGGCACGGTTTGACTGCATCTGATCTGGAAGCGGAGGGCACGATTTATCAGGTGGGCGTCCCCCCTAACCGAGTGGATGTGATCACGCTTGTTGACGGTGTTCAGTTTGAAAATGCATGGCGTGAACGAGTCGAAATCGAGATCGACGGACTGCGAATTCCCGTAATCGGAAAGACTCACCTTATAAATCCGCCCTGCGCCACCCGCCATCCGGTTCTTGGATCTCCCCATTTTGCCGGGTCCCGGCAAGTTCACATAAGAGCTAACAACTGCGACATCGCGCTTCTCTCCGGGAGAGTCTTATTTTTCCTACTCTCAGAGGATGTACCGGATTCACTGAGTAGCTTCGAAACACGAAAAAGCCGCTCTCCAAGAAGAGGGCGGCTTTTTTGTTTTCAGTTTACGGTTTACCGACTGTACGTCCAAAGTCGGGATAAGAACCCCGCGGGCTACTGCCGAAAACCAAACCCGAACAGCGTTTGCCGGCCAGTTGTTCGAACCGGACATCAGTTGCCGAGTAACGCCAACTGAGCCACGTCGCGACGCGCGAAATGTCCTTGCAAAAGTGCCGCTCGAAACGCGGAGGGCTTGCAACGCGCTTCTACCGGATTGCCATAAGAAGTAAACTGGGAAGCGTATGCGAAACCTGGCTATTGGTTTAATCTGGGCCTCGGTTTTGTCATTTCTGATCGCCACGATCCTGGTTGTCTTTGAACCACCGCTGACAGGTGTTCATACGGGCGCGGAAGGATTTTCGCGCGCATCTTCGAATCTTGCACTGATCGCGATTGCATTGGGTGTGTGGTTCAGATCCGATATGGACGACGATTAAGGATTGCTGTTAGAAACGGGACGTTAGAAATGAGAAATCCGATGCTCCCCTCAGTCGCGCTTTTCTATTCGACAGTGGCCCTGGTGCTGGCCGTGATTATGGTACTGCTCCGTCAGTCGTCGGTACTGGGTGCTGGCGCGCAGGCTTTTTCGAATGCCTGTGAGAATCTCGCCTTGATCGCGATTGCCTTTGGTACATGGGTGCAACGACGATAGCCCACATCGTTACGATCAAGCCGATGAAACCGTCACCATAAAATGCCCAACGGTGCAATGTCCCCAACACTCCGCCACCGGCCATCCGGTTCTTGGATCTCCCCATTTTGCCGGGTCCCGGCAAGTTCACATACGAGCTAACACTGCGACATCGCCCTTCTCTCCGGGAGAGTCTATTATTTTCCTACTCTCCGCAGAAGCTGCGGACTTGCTAGCGCGCAGCCTTTTCCCACAGTTTTCTTCCGACGTCCCGGATAACCTGGGCATTTTCTAGTCTGGTCCTCCAGTCCATGGGTATCGAGTTTATTCCGTTGAAGGCTCCCGAAATTGCGCCCGCAATGCACGCGATGCTGTCCGAGTCACCGTCAGTGTTTGCGGCAGTGAGCACCGTCTGCCGGAAGTCCGCAGGTGATCGTAAGAAGCAATACAATGCCGAAGCTACCGCTTCTTCGGCAACCCACCCCTCGCCCAACCCGTCAGCGCTTAAGGCCTGAGCCGGTTCCACATCAAGAAATGACGGTAAGCGTTCCAGGCATCGACGGAAGTCGGCGGAACGCCGCACGCACTCGTCCAGGATGATGCTGTACATGTCTGATGGCTTTTCCTTGCAAACCGCCAGCGAAACCAAGAGGGCGGCGGCCGCGGCACCTTCGATGGCTGCCGGGTGTCCGTGCGTGAGCAGGCTACTCGAGCGGGCGACCTCTAGTAACTGGCGATGGTCTCGCCAGAAATAGAGGCCAATCGGCGCAACGCGCATCGCACTACCGCAGCCCTTGGATTCTGGAACACCAGCCGTGCGCCACGGCTGACCAGATTCCAGATTGCGACAGCCTTCCATACATGTACTTCCCGGAGCTCGATCATTCTCATGGGAGTGACTCCACATCACGAAGCGGCGGGCGATGTCGTTCATCAGTTCGTTGAGGTCTGCACTCCTGCCGGAATCGATCAACGACTCGGCAACAGCCAGACTCATCTGAGTGTCGTCACTATATGTACCGGGCGGGTGATATTCCCCAATTTTCCCCAATAATGATCGGACCGCCGACCCAGCGAGGATCAAGCTGAGCGACGAACTCAGTTATTCCATCAGGACCAAAGGAACTGAGAATGTGCCGCCGCTTTCGGAACTCGGCGGGAAAACCGAGCGCATCACCTACGGCCAATCCGACCATTGCGCCTTCAAACGCCCCTATTCGAGAAGGCGATGGATCCTCGTTCCACAATGCCACTCTCTCCGACTGCGCGGTTCCACGATCTGAGGCCCAAACTGGTGCCAACTCGTGTTCCCCGCACCCGTCGTTAATCCGAACCATCTGCACGTGGTCCTCCACGCGTGTCAGGCCGCAATAGCCGATCCACCCACCAGAGTAGTCAAAGCTCATTCCGGAAAAACGGAATCGGCGACAGTTCACGCAGCCCTGAACCTCGAGACCATCCTTCTCCATTTGCTTAAACAAATCGACAATTGCTCCATAGCCGCCTTCCATGTAAGCGACCCCCGTCGTCGAGCCGTATCGACACCTGCTTCCAGTCTGCTGACCCTCTGGCGCGCGCTAGCATAGGCGGTAAATCAGACCATACGCACAAGCGCAGAACAAGAGGTGCGGGCCGTTGGCTTCCGCAGAAAAGGCTTATCGGAAGGCGATTCGCGAATTTTGGTGAGTTCAATCTTGGCTAATCTTTTTTTGTCGGACTTGCAAATTTCGCCTTATCCTCGGTTCGTGGAAGGATCGCATTTTGAAGAGACGCTGTTTTTTTCGGCGATTGCTGCGAGCGCCGTTCGTGCGTTACTGATCGGGCGCCGCGCCCTAATTGCGCTCGGTTTACCTCTTCTGACTCGGGATTACGATTTCTGGATTCATGGAGACGATATCGCCGCGTTCAACGCGGCGATATCGGGACTCGACCTGTTCCCCAATCATTCTCCAGACGAGGCCCGCGCAAGGGGACGCTATGTCCTGGAGAACGACGAGAAAGTGGATGTTATCGTGGCCCAAACCGTCTACACAGTCGATAGCGTCAGGGTGACGTTTGACGACGTGTGGGCGCGCCGCCGAATCATCGAGGTAACGCCTGGCGTGCCGGCGGCGATTCCGTCGCTGGACGACCTGATCCTCACGAAACGTTTCGGCGCCCGGCCGAAAGATGCCGAGGACATCCGGATGCTCGAGGTGCTGCGCTCCCAGGAGCATCAATGAGCCAGCCCAAGTCCATGAATCTACCTTCTCAGGAAGCGATTGATCGCGTGCGGAAAATTGCCGATCGTAAGCTCAGTGCGGAGGAATTTGATGCTTACGTGCACGCCCCGATGAGCGAGGCCGAGCGTCAGGAAATCCTGGCTTCCGTGGCCTGGTTCACAAAACGCTACCCTACGCCGGGCGAACGGCTTGCAGCAGCGCGGCGCGCCTGCCAGCAGTGGGTACAAGGCATGCCCGGAAGATAGCGATTAATCACATTGCCTTACATTACGGGAGGTTTCGAGGCGGAGAGTAGGAAAACAAGACTTCTCCGCACCCGATCGTACGTCCCCGAACCATTCTGAAGATCCTTCTCTCCGGGAGAGTCTTATTTTTTCTACTCTCCGACTTCTCTCCCTGCACGACATGAATCGATGCGCGCTTCTTCTAACCGGCTTCCGTGAGCAGGAGCGAGCCGGAAAGTCGAACGCAGCCAGGCCGAGTTTGCCGGAAATCTTTGCGCCGCAGTTCGGGCATAGACAGTGACTATAGAATAAAAACTGGATGGCACAATCGCGACTCCAGGCAAGCCTGCGCGCATTCCGGCATCGAGACTACCGGCTGTTTTTTGCAGGACAACTCATTTCGCTCGTCGGGACCTGGATGCAAACGGTCGCGCAGGCGTGGCTCGTCTATCGTATGACCGGTTCGGAGACGCTGCTGGGCGTGGTTGGCTTCGCGTCCCAGTTTCCGATCTTTCTCCTCGCACCCATCGCCGGCGCTGTTGCCGACTCGTACCCGCGCCGGCGCACGATGATCATCATTCAAACAATGATGATGCTGCTCGCATTTCCTCTCGCGTGGCTGACGCTGACGAACCAGGTCCAGGTCTGGCACGTTATGGTGCTCGCCGTTCTGCTCGGTGTCGTGAATGCCTTCGACATACCGGTGCGGCAATCCTTCATTGCAGAGATGGTCGGCCGTGAGGATCTCGTCAACGCGATTGCGCTGAATTCCTCGATGATGAATGCGGCACGGGTCGTCGGGCCGGCTGTGGCGGGAATTCTGGTGTCGGTGGTCGGCGAGGGCTGGTGTTTCCTGGTGAACGGACTGAGTTATCTTGCGGTGATTGTCGGTCTGTTGTTTATCAAAGCCGGAAACAATCTGCCGCATGAAAACCAGGGACCGCGTATCCAAGCCATGCTGGAAGGATTTCGCTTCGCGTACGCGACGCGTCCCGTCCGCGCATTGCTGCTCTTGCTCGGCGTCGTGAGTCTGATGGGGATGCCGTATTCGGTACTGATGCCGGTTTTTGCCGACGACATTCTGCATGGCGGTCCGAAAGCGCTGGGTCTTCTGATGGGTTCCGCAGGTATCGGCGCATTGCTCGGCGCTGTCACTCTCGCGGGCCGTCAGGGTGTTCGAGGACTCGGCAACTGGGTCATGATGGCGTGCGCGGGATTCGGCGCGACCCTGATCCTGTTCTCGCTATCCAGGAATTTCTGGCTTTCGACGGTGTTGCTCGTGCCGGTCGGGTTTTCGATGATGGTTCAGATGGCGTCCTCGAATACGCTGATCCAGAGCATGGTTCCGGACCGGTTGCGCGGACGTGTGATGGCGATCTACTCGATGATGTTTGTCGGAATGGCGCCTTTCGGGGCGCTGCTGTCCGGAATCCTGGCGAATCTGCTGGGCGCGCCGATGACGGTCGCTCTTGGCGGCGCCGTCTGCATCGTAGCCGCTGTTGTGTTTCGTACACACCTTCCAAAGATACGAGCCGAGGGACGCCAATTGATCCTCGCGCAAATGATGTCTGCCGGTGAACCTGCGGATAACGAAGCCCCGAATATTAGTTCCTAAGCCCTGTGGAACGTTGTAAGCTCGCACTCATACGGATGAAATCTATGAAGCGGCTCGTGGTCGGTCTCGGAAGTCTTCTCGTGGCGGTATTGTCTATGGGGCCGGCGGCCGCTTCGCTGGATTCCGAAGCACCGGACGACGTTGAGTTTATCTTCGCGCGCATTCGGTATCACATGACCGAAGACGCCTTCTGGGAACAGCGCCGCGAGCTTCCGTGGCACCACGATCATCCGCTGAGCGAAGAAGCATATCTGACCATTCTCAAGGAAGTCAGCCAGGTCCACACAGCGCCCAACGCGTATCAGATCGTGGACATCGACAGCCCGGATATTTTCAAATTTCCGTACCTCTATATCTGCGAACCCGGATTCATGGATCTCAATGAGAAGGACACGAAGAATCTTCGTGAATACCTTGAGCGCGGCGGATTCATCTTCTTCGACGATTTTCGCGGGCAGCGGCATCTCCAGAATCTGCTTTATCAGATGAAGAAGGTCTTTCCGAACCGCAACCTGGTCCCGCTGACTCTCCGGCATACCATCTTCGATACCTTTTATAAGATGGAATCGCTCGACATGCGTCCCCCGTACGGGAACGCGCCGGTCGAGTTCTGGGGAATGGAAAACGATAACGGAAGTCTGATGATGGTGGTCAATTACAACAACGATTTCGGCGAACTCTGGCAGTGGCTCGACGAAGGAACGGCGTCTTTGCAGGACGCGGCGGAATCGTTGAAGTTCGGCACCAACTATTTAATGTACGCCTTCACTCACTAACACCCAGTAAAGCCTCATGCCGATTGTTGTAGTCGCAATCCGCTTTGTTACCGCAGCGGTTCTGCTGACCGCGACGCTGTTTTTCATCGCCGGAGATCCGGTCGAAGTTCGGGACACTATTCCTGCCCGTCTCGATGACGCCCAATTCTGGCAAATGATTACGGAGTTCTCCGAAGCCGGCGGCTATTTCCGCTCCGACAATTTCCTCTCCAACGAGTCCGGCTATCAACAAGTGATTCCCAGTCTGCGAAAGTCCATTCAGCGGGGCGGCGTCTATCTTGGCGTGGGGCCTGAGCAGAATTTCACGTACGTGGTGGGCTTTGAGCCGAAGATTGCGTTCGTCGTCGATATTCGCCGCCAGAACATGCTCCAACATCTGCTTTACAAGGCGCTGATGGAAATGTCGGTCGACCGGGCGGAGTTTCTGTCGCGATTGTTTTCGCGTCCTCGTCCCGCATTTCTGCATGCGAGCCCGGATCCGGAGGAACTGGTTCGCGCGTACCGCGACGCTGCGCCGAGCGAGAACCTGCTGGAATCCAACGCGAGTATGGTTCTCGATTATCTCGAAAACACGAAAGGTTTCGGATTGTCGAGCGCGGATGAGGCGGCGGTCCGGTACGTGTATCGAGCTTTCTTCGATGCCGGTCCGGACATGAGCTACACGTTCGTCGGCGGCTACGGCGGTTTCACCATGCCGACCTACGGCGAACTGATGACCGAAACCGACGGCCGCACGCACAACTGGCATTTCCTTGCGACCGAGGACCAGTACCAGATGGTTCGGCGGCTGCAGAAGAACAATCTGATCGTTCCGCTTGTCGGCGATTTTGCCGGGCCGAAGGCGATCCGGTCCGTGGCGGAGTACTTGAAGGAGCACGGAGCAACGGTATCGGTTTTCTACACGTCGAATGTCGAACAGTATCTGTTTCAGGATGACGAGAACTGGCAGCGGTTTTACGGGAACGTCGAGACGCTGCCGCTGGATTCCTCGAGCACATTCATCCGCTATGTGTTGAACAGCTGGCGATTCAGCCGGCGATCGCGGACAGTGTTCGCGTCGATGGACGATTCAGTCCGCGCGTTCGAGCGCGGCAGGATTCGCAGTTATTTCGACGTTATTGGGATGTCGAGGTAATTCTCGCGTTCGGATTTCCTCAGTTTCTCCAACCCGGGACGCAAAACGCGGTTCCACCACATCACCGCTCCTGTGACGAAGAGGATCAGCGGAACCAGCCCGAGGACGGTCCACAGGGTTTTCATCTTCCAGCCGGCGAACCTTCCGAAATGAAGCCGCGTAATCCACTGCAGGACTTCGTCGCCAACCCTCGCCTCGTTCGGCTGCATTTCTTCGACGGGTTCGAAGTGATCGACCACGTCTTGAAAAGGTCCTGGAAACGCGAGATATATTCCGGACAGAGCCCACATAAAGACGAGCAGGAAGCTCCAGAAGCCAAGAGCGTTGTGCAGATTCCAGTTGAACAGCTTCCAGTTGGATTTTAGATCGACCGTAAGACTGCGCCTGTAGCTCGTGATGCCCGGCCACCAGATGACGATACCGGTGAGGCAAAGAAGCGTCAGCGCGATCGCGCCTCCTCCATTCCACTTTCGACCTTTCTCGCCGAACAGCAGATCATCGTGGAGAGACACAAGCCACATGAGGAATCGCTGGCCGGCAGGGTCCGGCGATCCAAGGTCCTTTCCGGTGTAAGGATCGAAAACGTGGTGGACCGCGTTTCCTCCCGCGTCAGGAGCGAGCCAGACTTCGACTCCCAGTTCCAGCTGCTTCGTCGGCCAGACGTTGGTGACAGTGTGTTTCGGAAACACTTTCAACGCCGCTTCTTTGATCTGATCTTCCGTCAGCCGCTCGCCCGCGACGGCCACCGTAATGGGCGGCCTCGCGAACATCCTGTGCAGTTCGGTGCGGAACACGAGCAGGCTGCCCGAAATGCTGATGATAAGCAGGTATAGACCGGTCGCAATGCCGCTCCAGAGATGAATCTGGAACAGCGCCCTTCGCGCAAGCAGGCCCTGCGGCCGCCGCCACAACCGTTCAATCAGAGGGATGCGTTCGATCACTTCACTGTATTCCTGGGGCAAACCTGGGCTTAAGGAGCTTCTCGCGGCCGACAAGATACAGGACTATAACGATCGTGGCCAGAGGAATCAGGCCGAGAAGATCCGAATACGGACCATTGAAGAACGGGTTGTGTTCGGTCGCCCACTCTTCGTAACCGCGCAGCCTGGACGTAACGCCGCCGCTCAGGTTCAGGAAACTGTATACGACGCCTGCCAACGTCGCGCCGGCAATGTAGCCGGATGACAACAGGACGCCCGGACTCTGATCGGTTTTCGCCGACATTTCTTCTTCCGTCAGGCTTTGGTGCTCGGGTTTGGCGCGGAGATATCGATCGACTCCCGCTCGAACCATTCCGCCGAGGAAGATCGGTGACGACGATGAGAGCGGCAGATACATGCCGACGGCAAATGCCAGAGATGGAATGCCGCTGAGTTCCAGCACAACCGCCGTCATCACGCCGAGGAGAACGAGTCCCCATGGCAATTCGCCGCCAAGAATACCTTTGATGATGTACGACATCAGCGTGGCTTTCGGCGCCGAGAATTTCGCGACGCTCTGAGTGCTGCCGGGAAGCTTGTCGTACACGCCGTTGATGCCCGGGTCCGCAAGGTATACCGGCGCACCCTGTTCGTTCACGAGATACCGGCCTGCGGGCGCGTTGTCCGTTGTGGTTTTGTGAACGACGTAATACGAATTCGAATCCGAGACCGCCTGAGATCCCTTCAACTGGTCACGCTTCGGCTGATCGCCGTTCATCAGATATTGATCCGGTGTAAACGCGAAGCCTGCAGGGAAATTGAAGTCCTTGTTTCCGGCGACCTGCACATAGACCGATCCGGATTGATTCATGGTCAGGAGAATCGGGCCGAGTACGAGAGCCGATGCAAGAGCTCCGATCAGAATCGCGATCTGCTGGTATTTCGGCGTCGCGCCGACGAGGAATCCGGTTTTCAGGTCCTGCGACGTCGTTCCGCCGTTGGACGCTGCGATGCAAACGATGCCGCCGATGGAGAGAGCCGTCACGAAGTACGGAGGCGCCGTCCAGCCGATGATCAGGAACACCAGGCATGTGAGAAGCAACGTCGCGACGGTCATGCCGGAGATCGGGTTCGACGACGATCCAATCTCCCCGGTCAGCCGGGACGACACCGTCACGAACAGAAATCCGAAAGCCACGATCAGGAGCGCACCCAGGATGTTCCCCTGAAGGTTGAGTTGCGGCACGATCATGATCGCGATCAGCAGAGCGATGATCCCGCCCAGCACGAACTTCATCGACAAATCCCGATCCGTACGCGGCGCGGCGGCCGCGCTCTCGCGTGAGGACCTCAGATCCGCCAGACCGTGTTTCAGTCCACCCCAGATTACCGGCAGAGACCGGACCAGGCTGATGATGCCGCCGGCCGCGACCGCGCCTGCGCCGATGTAGAGCACGTACGCCTTCTGGATGTCGCCGACACTCATGTCCTTGATCAGCTTTGCCGTTTCGGGCGCGAGTGGTGTCAGCCAACCGCTTCCGAAGTATTTGATGGCGGGAATCAGGACAAGATACGAGAGGACGCCGCCCCCGACCATGATCGAAGCGATACGTGGGCCAATGATGTAGCCGACTCCGAGAAGCGCCGGATTGTTTTCGATCGACACGGAGCCGGCTTCGAACGGCCGTCCGAAAATTTTCGTCGGATATTCCTTCCAGGTCTTGAAGACGGACTGAATGCCGAAATACAGGAAGCCGATCCCGAATCCCGCGAGAATCGTTTTGCCGCCGCTTGCGGATTGATCGACCGCGCCGGTGTGCCGCATGTCCTGCATCGCTTCGATGCGCGATTCGCGGGATGCGCCCGCTTTCAAAACTTCCGCGCAAGCCGTGCCTTCCGGGTACTTCAACTTGCCGTGCTGCGCGACGATCAACGCCCGCCTCAGCGGGATCATCATCAGGATTCCCAGCAGTCCGCCAAGGACGGAAACCAGAATGACGCGCGACAGTTCGAGATCAAATCCAAGGATCAGAATCGCCGGCATCGTGACGCCGATGCCGAAGGCGATCGACTCGCCCGCGGATCCGGCAGTCTGGACAATGTTGTGTTCCAGAATAGTGGCGTCGCGCAGGCCCATTTTCGACAGGATTCGGAAGAGGGTAATCGAAATGACGGCCACGGGAATCGAAGCGCTGACCGTCAGGCCCACCTTCAGGACCAGGTACAGCGACGATGCGCCAAAAATAATTCCCAGAAGTGTGCCGACGATCAGCGGCAGCGGAGTTAACTCGCGCAGCCTTGTATTCGTGGGAATAAATGACCGGAATGTCGATTTCGGCGCTCGCTCACTAATGAGGTCATTGATTCCGCCGGCTTCAGTAGACATCAGTCCGTCCTCGTTTTCATGAATTTATAGCGATCTGGCCTTGTATTCTATGGCAGGTCGGAGGCCGGATTGCGAGGTATTCTGCTTTAGACGCGACGTCCAGGAGGTTCGATGCAATACAACAGGCTCGGGGATACAGGACTCATCGTTTCACGGCTGGCATTGGGCGCCATGACCTTCGGTTCGGCGAAGGGAACCGTTTTCGAGGCGATCTCCCGGGTGGACCAGAAACTCGCCAATGAACTCGTCGCGCGCGCTCTCGACGCCGGAATCAACCATTTCAACACCGCCGATGTTTACACCGGCGGGCAATCCGAGGAGTTTCTGGCGAAAGCGCTCGGATCGCGCAGGAAAGACGTCGTTATATCAACGAAGGTCGGCTTTAGAGACAGCCCCGCGCTGATCGATCAGGGCCTGTCCCGTCATCACATTCTCGCGTCGGTGGAAGGCAGCCTGCGCCGGCTCGCCAGCGACTACATCGACGTTTACCTCGTCCACCGTCTGGATCCTCACACGCCGGTCGAAGAAACTGCCGAAGCTCTCGACAGCCTCGTGAAATCCGGCAAGGTCCGATACATCGGCTTTTCGAACTGGCCCGCCTGGCTTGCGGCGAAGACGGTCGGAGTTCAGCGGGAGAATCGATGGGCACGCTTCAAATCCGCAGAACTCTACTACTCGCTGGTCGGCCGTGACCTCGAACACGAGCTCGTCCCGTTCGTGCAGGATGCGGGCATCGGTGTGCTGGTCTGGAGTCCGCTGGCCGGAGGTTTCCTCAGCGGAAAATACACACGCGAAAACCCCAAAGGTGACGGCGGCCGGCTGACCGCATTCGACATGCTGCCGTATGACAAGGAGAAGGGA
>Ga0137433_1000867_pt1 | contig 14369 bp, 12 predicted proteins | sample EasRivERMZT840_2_FD_102335 | JGI IMG/M metagenome (GOLD analysis project Ga0137433, IMG submission 102335) | Soil microbial communities from meander-bound floodplain in the East River, Colorado, USA - East River MetaG ERMZT840_2 | ecosystem: Environmental > Terrestrial > Soil > Floodplain ...
TGGCCGCTACGAATCTGGCCGGAGATGTCACGTTTCTGCGGAACCAGGGCGTCTCTGTGTTCACTTACCCACTGGAAGTCCGGCTGCTCCAGCCGCGACAGTTGGTTGGAGCATTTCAGTTTGGAGTTAGCGGGCCACCCGGAGTTTATACCGTCCTTGGCTCTATTGATCTCGCGGACTGGAACGCGTTGGGCGCTGTGACCAACAGCCTTGGGGCCATCTCTTTCACCGATGTGACAGCCCACCTCTCACCACAAAAGTTTTACCGCGCGCTGCGGCAAAACCCGCCTGCGAACATGGTTTTCATCGCGCCCAATACTTTCACCATGGGCAGCCGATGAATGGGACTAAAGTTCCACACTCCTCCGGGAACCACTTGGGGACTTATCAATCATAAGTCGGTCACTTGCACCGTTTGAATGCGCAGGGACTCCTGAAAAAACAAAAACACGAAATGAAAGCAAAAACACCATATCAACATAAATGGATTCGGGTTGGCGCATGGCTGCCTACCCTGGCCGCTCTGGTCGCTCAACCGCTGCTCGCGGCATCGCATGATGATAGGAAGCCACAGCCGGTAACCGTTCCACCAATCGTATTCCAAGCCGCCGGGCCGAACGCCGCTTCCATCCAGTCAACTGTGGATCAGTTCCGTGCGTCCCTCGGGGGAGTCAATAACGGCAACACCAACGGACCGCTTGCCACCGGACGGCGAGAAATCAACTGGGACGGCGGGGGATCGACGAACACCTCCCCCGGGCCAACTCCGTTTACAGTGTTCCTCAACTCTCGGGGTGGTCTCATGGAGACACCGGGATCCGGATTCGTGCAGGCGCCTGCGTCGGGCCTTGCGGATACCTTCTTCAACCCGTCGCTCGCGACCACTTTCGAGGCCTTCAGCCCCGTGCGGCTGTTTGCTCCCCTCGACAGCACCGTCACCGACGTTACCTTCTTCGTACCTGGCGGTGGCAACATTCCGGCGATGACCTCCGGTTTCGGCGCAGTCTTCGCCGACGTCGATAGCCCGGACGGCGGTGGAAGCCGGGTACGACAAAGCAAGCGTGTACGGTCGAGTCTGATCGCCTACTACGACGCCGACGGGAAACTGTTGTACCAGAGCGCCATTCCATCCTCTCTCGGGACCGCGACGTTGTCCTTCTTTGGCATCGTCTTCCCGGAGCCACGCATCGCGTTCGTGCGAATCATCACCGGTCGCAAGAACCCAAGCCAAGGGTTGGACCCGGAAGTGGATCTCGTCGTGATGGACGACTTCATCTATGGCGAACCTCAGAGGATCCAGTAATCAGCCGGTTTTGGCTCCGGCATCTTTGCCAGGAGACGAACAACTGATCCGAAGTAAGCACCCCGGTCGAGGCCCAGCGGCTTCGATCGGGGAGCAAAGCTGTTTTTACTCTCAACGGTCCCACATATGAAATCTCCTGAAGATCTCTGGCAGGAAGTTAGAGCTGCTTTGGCTGCCTGAGTCCGATCGCCTTAATCCCGTATGAGATTTCGTAAACCTGGAGCTCTCTCTTTTCTTAGCGTGCAAATATCCAATCTCAATCGAACACACTCACTCTGTAACATGAAAACCATCATTGAGTTCATCCGACCGCTTGTTTCAATCCTTCTGGCCCTGACCGGCTTCGTGGCCTCGACCCTGGCGCAGGAAGTGACCATTCCCGACCCCGGCCTCAACGCCGCCGTCCGCGAAGCCCTGCAAAAACCCAACGGGCCATTGACCGAGCAGGACCTGCTTAGTCTGACCAACCTGGATGCCGGTTTCCGGGAGGTCAGCAGCACAGAAGGGCTGGAAGCGGCTCGTAATCTGGAGCGTCTGTTTCTTGACTCCAATCGCCTGACCAATTTTTCCCTTCCCGGCACCTTGACGAATCTCATCGAGTTGGAACTCAGCTTCAATCCACTCACCAACTGCACCCTACCGGGCGGACTGGCGAAACTGGAGACGGTCCACATCCAACTCGCTCCGCTGCCCCAGCTCACTTTGCCGCCAGGCTTGACCGGCTTGACCGAGCTTGACCTCGGCATCAATGCGCTCACCAGCTTCGCTTTGCCTGCGGATGCAACGAACGTGACCGCCCTTCGCCTCTTCTTCAATCAACTCACGAACCTGACTTTGCCTCCGGGGCTCACACGTTTGGCCTTGCTCGACCTCGACGGCAATAGGCTCACTCATCTCACCCTGCCTTCGGACCTGACCAGCCTGGAGACTCTCTTGCTCCGCCAAAACCAACTCCGCGACTTCATCCTGCCCGCGGGTCTGGGCAGGTTGAGCTCCCTCGGCCTCGACGAGAATCAATTAACCCAGTTCATCTTCCCGGCGGGCCTGACCAATTTGTCCTTTGTCGGGCTTACGGAGAATCAGCTCACGACGATCACGCTGCCTCCGGATATTACGCGGTTGGTCGGGTTTTTCGTGGATGGAAATCCGTTCACCACGTTGGTGTTGTCCGAGCCGCTGGCCGCCACGAACCTGGCCGGTGCGGTTGCGTTTCTGCGGAATCAAGGTGTCTCCGTGTTCACCTATCCGCTGGCCGCCCAGTTGGTCCGGCCACTAACGTTGATCGGCGCGTTCAAATTCGGAATCACGGGGCCGCCCGGAGTCTACCATATTCTTGGCTCAACGAATCTCACGGTCTGGAGCGCGGTGGGCGTCGCAAGCAATCCGCTCGGCAGCGTCAACTTCCACGATGTGACTGCCAGTGCTTCTCCGCAAAAGTTTTACCGCGCGCTGTTGCAAAGTCCGCCCGCGAACATGGTGTTCATTCCGCCCAATACTTTCACGATGGGCAGCCCGACGAACGAATTGCACCGTCAGCCCAACGAAGGTCCGCAAACCACCGTGACCCTCACGCGCGGTTTCTGGATCGGGAAATATGAAGTGACCCAGGAAGAGTACCTGTCAGTCACCGTCTCGAACCCAAGCCAATTTCCCGGCGATCTGACCCGTCCAGTTTCCAGCGTGAGCTGGCCTGACGCCACCAATTATTGCTGGATGTTGACGCAGCGAGAACTCGCCGCGGGACGCATTCCTGCGGGCAGCGAATATCGCCTCCCGACCGAAGCCGAGTGGGAATGTGCCGCTCGCGCCGGCACGACGACGCGGTTCAGCTACGGAGATGATCCCGATTACACGAGCCTGACCAATTACGCTTGGCAGAACTTCGAGGACGGCCTGACCGTTCACCCGGTCGGCCAGAAGCTTCCCAATCCCTGGGGTTTGTACGATATGGCAGGAAATGTCTTTGAGTGGTGTCAGGATTGGCTTGGGCCGCTGCCGGGCGGGTTGGTAACGAATCCACAGGGACCTCCTTCCAATCCAATCGGATGGAAAATCATGCGCGGAGGCGCTTTCGACTTTGGTGGGTCAGTTTGCCGTTCGGCCAGTCGCATGTTCTTTCCCAACCACCCGGCGCTCACTGATTGGAACCTCGGCTTTCGCGTAGTGCTGGCCACGAAGCCACAATGATCCCGTCGCCTCCAGACCTGACACGTTTGCCGAACCGTATGAACAGAATTCTTCCGATGATGGCAGCTTTCACCTGCATGATGCTGCTCGCAAGCCAAACGTTCGCTCAATTCACACAGACTCCGGTGCCGGGTCTCCCGGGCGTTTTTTCCGGTTCCGTGGCGTGGGGTGACTATGATAATGACGGCCGGCTCGATTTTTTGCTCTCCGGCCTCGATGGCACCACGGGTCTGCCGGCACTTTCGCTTTGGCAAAACACCGGCAGCGGATTCAGCAATGTGACGGCAAGTGTCGCCCCCGGTTTGCCGGGGATTTTCGACAGCTCCGTGGCGTGGGGCGATTTCGATAATGATGGCCGCCTTGATTTTCTCATCGCGGGATTGACCAACGTGCTTTCCAGCGGTGCCATCTGCCAAATCTGGCGGAACACCGGCAGCGGATTCACCAATCTGCCTATCCCCGGGTTGCCTGGGGTTGCCCAAAGCTCGGCGGCGTGGAGCGATTTTGATAGCGACGGCTGGTTGGACTTCCTGATCACGGGAACGACCAATGGAAATTCAAGCGGGTCGATTTCCCAACTGTGGCGCAACACTGGAAGCGGATTCACCAACGTAGCCATTCCCGGTCTGCCGGGCGTTTACTTCGGTTCGTTGGCGTGGGGCGACTACGACAACAATGGCCGGCCGGATTTCCTCATCACTGGAATCACAAACGGATCCGCGAATGGCGCGATCGCGCAGCTTTGGCTCAATACCGGCAGCGGGTTTACGAATGTGCCCATCCCCGGACTGCGGGGGGTATTCGTCAGCTCATTAGCGTGGGGCGATTATGACAACGATGGTTTGCTGGATTTTCTGTTGGAGGGCCTCTCTGCGAATGGATTTATCGCCCAGGTGTGGCGAAACACAGGCAATGGGTTCACCAACGTGCCTGTGCCCGGTCTGCCTGGCATTGCGGACGGTTCACTGGCGTGGGGCGACTATGATAACGATGGCTGGCTGGATTTTCTGATTACGGGATTAGCCAACGGTGCGACGAGGATTTCCCAAGTGTGGAGGAACACGGGTAACGGATTCACCAACGTGCCCATTCCCGGCCTGCCGGGGAATTTCGACAACTCAGTAGCCTGGGGCGATTTCGACAATGACAGTCAGTTGGACTTCTTGCTCGCGGGAACCATCGAAGGCGGGACGGTTTCCCAGCTCTGGCGGAACAACGTGGTCTCGTCGAATTCGCCTCCCTCCGCACCGGCAGGTCTGTCTGTTACAGTCTCTGGCACGACTGCGATTCTGAAATGGAACGCGCCCGTGGATGATCGCACACCCGCCAGCGGCCTCAGCTATAACGAGCGCATGGGCACGACACCCGGTGGCTCTGACATCGTCTCTGCGCCCGCGTCAGCCAGCGGCACTCTCCTTGCGCCGCGAATGGGATCGGCGCGCGGTGATTCGGCCGAGATCCAGAACCTGGCCTCCGGCCAGACCTATTACTGGAGCGTACAGGCAGTAGACACTGGCTTCGCTGGATCACCCTTCGCGACCGAGCAGCAATTCTCCATCAGCCCGCTGGTGATCAATTCCGTTCGTCACGCGAACGGCGCTTTTGAATTCAGCTTCACAAGCACACCCGGCGCAAGTTTCGCTGCGCTGGCCACAACCAATCTCTCATTGAGCTTGAGCAACTGGACCGTTCTGGGCACGGCTGCCGAGATTTCTCCCGGCCAGTTCCGATTCATCGATCCTCAAACAACGAATACTCCGCAGCGCTTCTACCGACTGCGTTCACCCTGATCCGACGACCGGCGCACGGGCCATTACCGCCGTGACTCTTTGAAACTTCCAACCTTGGACACCACATGAACGCCTCTCCCGAATCCACGACCATCCCAAACCTCGAAGCGGTGAAAGCCGCGCAAAAGGCAACTTGGGAGTCCGGTGACTTCGGACAGATCGCCCACTCAATCGAAAACGTCGCCGAAGAATTCATGGCTCGACAACCCCTCCAGCCAGGCTCGCGCGTGCTCGACGTGGCTTGCGGCACTGGGAATCTCGCGATTATCGCCGCGCGCCGCGGCTGCGTGGTCAGCGGCATTGACATCGCGAGCAATCTCATTGATCAGGCCCGCGCCCGCGCCGCTGCGGAAGGCTTGCGCGTTGACTTCGATGTTGGCGATGCCGAAGCACTGCCGTTCCCCGGCTGCAAGTTCGAACTTGTCGTCAGCATGTTCGGCGTGATGTTCGCGCCGCGCCCCGATGTCGCCGCCAACGAACTGCTGCGCGTGACCAGGTTCGGCGGGCGGGTCGCGCTGGCCAACTGGACGCCCGAAGGTTTCATCGGGAAAATGTTCAATGTTTTCAAAGCGCACTTGCCACCTGCGCCCAACGGCGTCCCTTCGCCGATGAGTTGGGGCGACGAGGCCACGGTGCGCTCACGATTGCAGGATGGCTTCACCGTCGTGCGCATCAGGCGCCGCATCGCACGGATGCGCTACCCGTTTTCGCCCGCCGAAACAGTCGGGTTCTTCCGCCAATACTACGGCCCGACCCAACGGGCCTTCGCCTCGCTCGCTACCGCTGCTCAAGCCGCGCTGCGGCAAGACCTGGTTGAGCTCCAAACCGCCAACAACATCTCCAATACTCCCGGCACCACCGAAGTTGCCGCCGAATACCTGGAGGTGATCGCCGTGCGGGGTTGAACGGACCCAGGTCGGAAGTCGAGAGCGCGAGATTGATGACCGCCTCAAATCCAGCTTCGCGAACCGCGCGAAACTGATCCTCGCTGGGTTGGCCCGCCGTGCCCAACCGCTCGCCGATGGCGCGGAAGTTGTAAATCTCAGCCAACGATGCCGGTGAGGTTTTCATGCGTTTAGAGTGAGGTAACGTCGCCGCTCTTGCCACGGCACTTTCGTCCCACCGTTTGATCGCCGACCTGCTCCTTAGTCCCATTGTGCCGCCTCGCTTCACGTGGAATGAATGGCGGTCACAATTTTGTGAGCCACGCAAATCCAAACGAAAACATGAATTCAACCGATCCATTTGAAGCCCTGGTGAGCGAGCATTACGAACCGCTTTACCGGTTCGCATTGAGTCTCACGCGATCGGAATCCGACGCACAGGATTTGACCCAGCAAACGTTTTACGTGTGGGCGACGAAAGGTCATCAACTGCGCGACCTCTCCAAGGTCAAGACCTGGCTCTACACGACACTGCACCGCGCGTTCCTCGTGGCGCGACGAAGGCAGAGCAAGTTTCCCCACTGCGACCTGGAGGAGGCCTCGAATCAACTGCCGACTTTCACTCCAGCGCTCGCCGATCACGTGGACTCATCGAAAGTGCTGTCGGCGCTGGCCAAAGTGGACGAGGTCTTTCAGCCCGCCGTGGCACTCTTTTATCTGGAGGACTACTCCTACAGGGACATCGCCGCCATTCTCGATGTGCCCGTTGGCACGGTCAAATCGCGCATCGCCCGAGGCATCGCGCAGCTCAGGGAAATTCTGTTGCCGGACGGCAAACCCTCTGAACGCGGCTCCGCAGAACGGGACTTAAGTAGCAGTGTCCTCCGGGAACCGCTGGGCGATTTCTAAATCCTAACTCCGTCCATGTGCGCGTGGTGCGCACGGACTAGGTCAAAACATCAAATGAAAGCTATAAAAACGAACAAGTTACACCAAACCCAATCGACCAGGCCCCGCGCCTGGATGCACAACCGCATCGAAACATGGCTGGCCTGCGCCACCGCGCTGGCCCTTCTGGCCTCAACCTCCCCGGTTCGCGCGGACGGCGACTCCGATCAGAACGGAAGCCGCAGCTTGCAAGGGCAACAAAACGAGAAGACACGGAGCCGGGACGCGCGCGAGATCGTCGGGCGCGGCGATGTCGCGTCCCTGCCCGGGCCGCTCAAGGACCGCATCGTCGAGATGGCGGGGCGCCCGCACACCTATGTGCCCCAGACCGTCTTCAGCGAAGTGAAAGGCATCGGCAAGGACGCCGATGTGCCCAGCCAGCTCTTTCAATATTACCTGCTCGATACGACCGGCTTTCAGCCGAACGTGTTCACGGCCGTAATTCCCGGCATCAATGACACCGCCATCCCGACTGCCGCCAACGCGGCCAACGGCGGACGGCTGACCGTCGGTTCCGTGCGCGTTGTGCTCGAACCCAAGCCGGGCCTGCCCACCGATCCGAACGATCCGGGCGCGTTCATCGACATCTTCACCGACATCTCGGGCCTGTTCGTCATCAACAACGAGTCCGGCTGGTACGAAGGTTGGATGGATCGCGACATACCGGTGCCACCTGTGGCCGAGCCGCACCCCGATGGCCGGGCGCGTTATGGCACGATGACGCCCGCCGACGCCGCCGCACTGGCCGTTAGGGGCACTGGCAACAACATCCCAGGTAACATCTTCACCTTGGACGGCAAGGCGGTCAGCAGGTTTCCCGATCAAGGCAACACCGTCTCGTTTCCCATCAGCATTGGCAGCTACAACGCCCTCCAGCAAAGCGACGTGCATGCCTACTGGGAGTTTAATCCCGGCACGTCGTGGGTTTTTCCACACTACGAACTGCCGTTCACAGGCGGTTTGCCGGGCACGTTTGCGGCCGGTCTCCAATACAACGTCCTCTCGCTGATCCCAGGCTCGGGCCCGTCCGGCGTGAGCAACAACAAGCTCGTGTATGGCGATGACCCGGACAACCCGCGCGACCCCGATCGCACCGAAGCAGAGAACCCGGAGCGCACCGAAAAGCGGAATCGATTCATCCCGAGCGGACTCACCGAAGAAATCTTTTTGAACGTCTTTTGCCGCGTGCGATCGTTCCAGCCGGACGTGACCGACGTGGGGCAGCGCTTGCTGAACTCCTACGCGATTGAAGTGGCCCGCGTGGACACGAATGGCGACGGCGTCATCTCCTTCTCCGAGGTGCCCATCAACGGCACCTCCGACGGCGGCCAGCCCAACAAGCGGCTTTTCCTGCCCGCCACCGCATTCAATCGCTTCTTTGTCACACGTGAAATCGACGACGGCCTGCTCGCGCCGCGCTTTGCGCCGAGCCGACGCGCTTGGGTTCTCGAGGGGAACGTTACGTTCGTGAACCCATTCGTGCCTGCCTCCGTCCCAATTGATGCAGACCTCCGGTAACCATTTCGCGCCGCCCGCAGGGCTCCCGCCGCGGGCGCGCCTTTGGCGGCACAGGTGCGAACCATTTTCCGACCAGCACCCGGACCATGAATCTCCCGGCACGCCTTCACTATCGCACAGGAAGTGTCCATCCCTCGGAAAGCACGGCGGCGATTTGTTGGTGGGCAACTTCAGGAGCGGCACCATCATGACGTTTGGGCTGGACGGCAAATTCCACGGCCTGCTCAAGGACGTTCACGGCCCCATCGAGATCGAACGGCTTTGGGGGGCTGACCTTTGGCAACGGTGGGCGCGCGGGGAAGTCCTGACACGCTCTTCTTCGCCGCTGGGCCGTTTGACGAGAACCACGGGAGATAGAACCTGAGAATTGGGGCTTCGGCGGAATGCTTACCACTGAGTACCGCAAGCGCCAGGGAGGAACTTGAGTTGCTGGCCAGTACTGACCGAAAGCAACGCACTTACCGATACGAACTGTGGCGCGCCGTGACCGCCGGGATGATCGAAACGGCCGGCAGCCCTAAAGCCGCCAAGGAGAAAGCCGATTGTGGAAATTTTCTGGAGGACTACTCCCACAAAGGCATTGCCCCGATCCTCGAGGTCCCCGTCGGCATCGTAGATCGCGCATCGCCCGAGGCATCGCGCAACTCGGGAAGTTTCTTTCGCCGGACGGCAGCGCCCCTGAACGCAGTTCCGATCAGAGTGGGACTTAAGTCCCACTCTCCTCAGGGAACCACTTGGCGACTTGAGAATCCTAAATCGGTCACTGCGCGTTTGACTGCGCAGGGACGCTTTGAAGAACGAAGCTCACACTGACAGTAAGCATACTAACGCAAACCGACAAACTTGGCGCATCCGCGCCACAACACGAAGAAAAACAATGAAAGCAAACACATATCAAACTCAACACACTGGCGCCTGGCTGCCCACCTTGGTTGGCCTCGCCCTCGCAGCTGCATCCGCGACATCCGCACTGGCCACCGACAACCGTGCTCCCGAGGTCCCGCCTCAGATCGCCATTGACCCTGCCATTGATGGCGCCCAAAGGGTTCACTTCCACGGCTACGCGCAGGGCTTCCAGATCTACACCTGGAATGGTGCCGACTGGGGAAACGCCGTGCCCAAGGCGACGCTGTTCGACGAAGACGGCAACATTGTGATAGACCATTTCGGGACCACCAATGGCCCGGCGTGGAAAAGTAACAGTGGCAGCGAGGTGGTGGGAAAATTACCGCCGAAGGCAGTCAGGGTGGATGAGACGGCCATCCCGTGGCTGTTGCTCCCGGCCAATCCGCTCCTCACACATGGCCCGGGCATCCTCGGCGAAACAACCTTCGTCCATCGCGTGAACACCGCCGGCGGCCTGGCGCCCAAGGTGGATGGCACCTTCATTGGGCAGGTGGCCGAAGTGCCTTACATCGCCGACTACTTCTTCTACCGGGCGACGAACCAGGTTAACGAGTAATCAAATACAATCGAATACCCCGGTCGAGGCTCAACGGCTTCGACCGGGGAACAACCACACTTTTTCACTCTCCACGATCGCGCATCTCACAACGAACACCCTCATGTATAAAAAAGAGAACCTGGGTCGGTTGAAGAAAATGGCGGGCCTCGCACCGGAAGTGCTCAAGGCCTTTTGGGCCTTTGACAAGGCGGCTGTCGCCGAGGGAGCCATTCCGGTCAAATACAAGGAACTGATTGCCGTCGCCGTTGCCCTCACCACTCAATGCCCGTACTGCATCGACATCCATAGCGGTAACGCGCGCAACGCGGGGGCAACCGACATCGAGCTGGCAGAGGCCGCGATGGTTGCGGCCGCCCTGAGAGCTGGAGCCGCAGTCACCCATGCGACGCACGTCCTGCCTGATTAGTCCATCCGGGTCCTTCACGTTTTTTACTAGCAACCTTCACAAATATGAAATCACTTATCATTACCTTTCGAACTCTCCGTTTACACTTCTTCCTCGTCCTGGGGCTTTGCCTGGGAAATGTGGTTTGGAGCGAGCCTTCCATTCAGTCCATCGAGGTGTCGCCAAACCCGCTGACCACTGGAGAACCCTTCGCCATCGCGGTCACCGCCTCGGCTGATGTGACCCGGGCAATAGCCACGGTCGACTTTCGTACCGGGAACCCGCGGCGACTTCAGATTCCCCTGGTTCAACAAGGCCTGACGTGGACTGGCGCAGGCCTCGTTCCGACGGACCTTCGCCTGCAGCTTCCACTTCAAGCAGGAGCGATGGTGAAGGTGAGCCTGTTCGATGCCTTTAGTCGCCGGATTGAAAGTACCGTCCACCTGGGCGTGAACATCGTATCCGTTTCCGCGTTCTTCGCCGAAGGCGTTTTGACTGTTACCGGCGATGAGCACAACAACACGCTCGTGGTCAGTCGCGACGCTGCCGGGACCCTATTGGTCAATGGCGGCGCGGTGCCCGTGACCGGCGGCGTGCCGACCATCGCCAACACCACGCTCATTCGCATTCTCGGCCTGGAGGCCAACGACGTGCTTCGCGTGGACGATGGTAACGGGCTCCTGCCGCCCGCGAACCTCCTCGGCGGCGAGGGAGACGACACCCTCACCGGCAGCGCCAACATCGATGAACTCGACGGCGGCCCGGGCGACGACGTCCTTGCCGGACGCGATGGGAACGACACTCTTCTCGGCGGATCCGGCAACGATACCCTCAGTGGTGATCGCGGCGTAGACGGACATTTTGGCGGAGAGGGCGATGATGAGTTGGTTTGGCTTCCGGGAGACGGAAGCGATCTCATCGAGGGAGAGGACGGGACGGACGTCCTGCTCTTTATTGGTTCAAACGGAAATGAGAGCGTGGACGTTTCACCCGACGGCCAACGACTGCGATTTTTTCGGAACCCCGGTACTATCACGATGGATTGCGATGGTGTCGAACGAGTGGTCTTCCGTGCTTTGGGCGGGGTGGATTCGGTGGTCGTCAACGATCTAACCGGCACTCAGGTCACCGAAGTCCTTGCCGACCTTTCCAGCACTCTTGGCACCAGCGATGGCGAGGCTGACACTATTGTGGTCAATGGAACCGCGACGAATGACGTCATCACTGTCACTGGCTCGACCAACGGAGTGGCTGTGCTCGGCTTGACTGCGGCCCTGACCGTCCTCGGCGGCGAGCCAGGGCGCGATGAACTCGTCATTAACACGCTGGGTGGCGATGATGCCGTGGATGCCTCTGCGGTCGAGGCGGGATCAATCGACCTCACTCTCAATGGCGGCCTCGGCATCGACCGGTTGGTGGGCGGTCAGGGCAACGATTTGCTCATTGGCGCCCAGGGCGCGGATGTCGCATTCGGCGGTGCGGGCGACGATACGTTCGTTTGGAATCAGGGGGACGGTAGCGATGTCTTCGAAGGCCAGAGCGGTCGGGATTCGCTCCTGTTCAATGGCGCGAATGGCGGCGAAAAGGTGGACATTTCGGCCAATTCGACCAATCCCCAACGCCTGCGTTTCTTCCGTGATTTGGGCAACATCACGATGGACTGCAACGAAATTGAACTGGTCCAGTTCAACGCCCTGGATGGCGCGGACACCGTTACGGTCAATGATCTGAGCGGAACGGGTGTGACCAATGTGAACGTAAGCCTGACCGTCGCTCTGGACTCCGACCTGGGCGACGACGATGCGGACTCCGTCATCGTCATGGGCACGGCGGGTAAAGATGCCGTCACCATTTCTGGGACATCGGCAGGGGTGAATGTAATCGGCCTCTCGGCAACCGTGAGCATCGTAGGGAGCGAGCCAGCTCTGGATCAATTCCTTCTCCGGCTGCTGGCTGGTGATGACTTGATGGATGCCTCAGGTCTTCCAGCGGGCGTGATCAACGTCACTGCCGACGGCGGCGCGGGCAACGACGTCCTGATTGGCAGTGCCGGAGCCGACACGCTGCTCGGTGGTGACGACGATGATGTGCTGAATGGCGGTCCGGGGCTCGACGTGCTCGACGGCGGCCCGGGAAATAACATCCTCATTCAGGACTAGCCCCCATCCGCTTAATGCACTGCCAACTCAGTGCATGCCCGGGGTAGTGGGACCTGGTCCCCGCCCCGGGCAAAGGCAGAAAACCAGGTCCCATTAAAGAAGCAATGCCCATGCTCGAACTAAGACCCACTTGCGAGAACTGCAATGCGGCGCTTCCGCCGGACTCCACGGAAGCGATGATTTGCTCGTTCGAATGTACCTTCTGCCGTTTCTGCGTGGAAACAGTCCTGCACAATGTTTGCCCGAACTGTGGCGGAGGCTTTTGTCCGCGCCCGATCCGACCGACGAAGGATTGGAAAGTCGCTGTCTATCTCGGCGCATACCCCGCCAGCCCAACCGTCAGGCATCGTCCGGTGGATCCGGTCCGTCACCAGCAGTTTGCTAAAGCAATCAAGGTCATTCTCCCGGAAATGCGATGACCCCAAATAAATTACCCTGACGCAATTTCAACAAAACCAACCAAACGCATGTACAACAAAGAAAACCTGACCAAGCTGAAGAAACTGGACGCCCTCGCCCCGGAAGTGATGAAAGCCTTTTGGGCCTTTGACAAGGCGAGCGTCGCCGACGGAGCAATTCCTGTAAAGTACAAGGAACTGATCGCCGTCGCCGTTGCGCTTACCACTCAATGCCCGTACTGCATCGACATCCACAGCGGTAACGCACGCAAGGCAGGCGCAACGGACGCAGAGATGACCGAGGCCGCGATGGTCGCCGCGTCTCTGCGAGCGGGAGCCGCCGTGACCCACGCGACACACGCATTGACCAGTTAGCCTCACCCTGCGAGAAGCCGACGATTACGCCGGCGAGGAATGAACCGAGTGTCGCGAACCCGCTTTTCCCATCACACCGACACGCACCAGAAACGCCTATGCTTGAACTCAGACCCACCTGTGAACACTGCAATTCCGCACTCCCGCCGGACGCACGTGAGGCGCGCATCTGCAGCTACGAATGCACGTTTTGCGCGCGATGCGTCGAACTCGTGCTGCACAATGTCTGCCCGAATTGCGGTGGAGGGTTTGTTCCTCGCCCAATAAGACCTGCGACGAACTGGAGGAATAACAACTATCTCGGGATGGATCCGGCCAGCACCAAGGTGAGACACCGGCCGCTGAGTCCCGCCGCTCACGCAGGATTCTCCGCCGCCATTCGATCCACACCGCTGGAGAAACGATAGAACGGCACCCACTCCAACATGACCGGACCATCCACCAGACGACAACCTGCTACTCGAATGAACGCGCCGACTGAGATTTCTATCCGGGAAGCATTTTCGCTGGTCGACATGCCGGAGAAATCGCCTTCGTTTTCATTTACTGGGACGCGGGGAGAACTGGCGGCGTATTTGATCGAGAAGGATTCAGCGCACTGGGGCTGCCTGGATTACTTCATTATCGACAACGGGCCCGTGAGCGGACGCGATCAGAACACACGGCATTGGTACGTTTGGAGACGCTGAGCAGCCAATCAGGGCATAGGCTGTCCGTCAAACCGCGAGGGCTCGAAGAGGGGCTTCACCCCGAGCGGCGCGGAATTCACCGAGCCCAGGGCCACACGGCCTTCGCGAATCTTCAGGCAAACGAAGCCGTCACGATGCCGTGCGTAAAGATCTCCGTGCGCCGCGAGCGTTGTGTCCTGCCAATCCGCCGGCCACAAGGTCAAGCCGCGATAGTAGTGATGTCCGTTGCGTTCGACATGCACGATACCAAGCAACGCCATCACGGCCA
>Ga0137433_1000868_pt1 | contig 14358 bp, 9 predicted proteins | sample EasRivERMZT840_2_FD_102335 | JGI IMG/M metagenome (GOLD analysis project Ga0137433, IMG submission 102335) | Soil microbial communities from meander-bound floodplain in the East River, Colorado, USA - East River MetaG ERMZT840_2 | ecosystem: Environmental > Terrestrial > Soil > Floodplain ...
CGGGCAAACTCGCGAATCTTGTCGAGGTCATCGTAGCCGCACGAGTATTCCTTGTCGCCGATCTGGCCGGCGGGCGAATCGTTATCCGGCGAATAGATGATAATCCGGTAGCCCAGTTCGCGCGCGGCGAGCGCGAACATGCGGCCAAGCTGCCCGCTGCCGAGCACGCCAATCGTCGCGCCAGGAAGGATGGGTGCGGGAATCCCAGTCATGAACTCTTCGGCTTGCGGTTCGACAAAACTTTCGCGGTCTGCTTTTTGCGGTACGTCTCGTAAGCCTTCCGAAACTTTGAGTGCTTGATGCCCAGAATGGCCGTTGCCAGCAACCCGGCGTTGATAGCCCCGGACTTGCCGATGGCCAGCGTTCCCACCGGCACGCCGCTCGGCATCTGCGCGATGGAGAGCAGCGAGTCAATACCCTTGAGCGCCTTCGATTCCACCGGCACGCCGAGCACCGGTAATGGCGTCATCGCCGCGCACATGCCCGGCAAATGCGCTGCCCCGCCCGCGCCGGCGATGATCACTTCCAGGCCGCGCTCCGCCGCGCTTGACGCATACTCGAACAGCAAGTCGGGCGTGCGATGCGCCGACACCACCTCCGCATGATAAGGAACCTGCAGCGATTCGAGTTGCGCGGCGGCGTACTGCATCGTTTCCCAGTCGGATTGGCTGCCCATAATGATTCCGACGAGGGGCTTTGTTTTTTGGGCCATATAATGTCCGGGAGGTTCTACCCGCCCAAACAAGAAGGCGTCGAGTCCCGACTTATCAACGTGCCAGCTTCGGACACAACTTGGCCCCTTTCTCTCTCCGGTGAGCCGCTGTTGCATTGAATGGGAGGGTGAGGCTCCTGCCGAACCCAAATATGAATCTCAATCCAGAAATCCCAAACGAGATCAGGGTTCGGCGGGAGCCTCACCCTCCCAATGCGACGCGCTGACGGATCTGCCGGCAAGATGCCGGCAGGACGCTCGTTCCGGCGTTGACGCCCGCGGGCGGCGGGGCTTTGATAATGCAGTCAGGCCATTTACGCAAGCCGGAGCAATCGTTATGAGCGCCACCTCTTCATCGAACGGAAACGGAAGTTCATCGCAAGCCACCATTCCCTACGCCGCAGTCGCCGGGCAGCGCGAGGCAGCGGCGGAGCGGAGGAAATCTTTTCCCTATCACTTCCCGCGCGATGGGCGCCTGCTCGGCGGGAAGTTTTCCGTCGCCGAAAACGCCCGCCGATTGCAGCGCTACTTCTATTTCGAGCGGCGGCTCATGCAGGCGCTCGGAGCGTGGACGCTTTCCATTCCCGAGTTCGAGGTGAAGCTGGAAACTGGCCGGCACATTTTCTATCACGCCGACGCCGCCCGTCTGTTGCGCGAGCGGTTGAGCGAGCAGGAGCTTCGCCTCAAGGACATCGACGCCTTTCGCGATGCGGAGATTGACCGCTTCATTGAAGAGATGTTGAGCGCGAAGGATGCACCGGAACTGCTCGCGGGCGTGCATCAGGTGCTCGGACGCGCGCTGGCCACCGCCTACCGGCATCACATCGACGACACCGATCCCGTCACCGACGTGCCGACGATTCGTTGCCTGCGCCGCATCCTCACGGATTACGAGCCGATGCTCGTGTGGGCGGATTCGGCGCTTGCGGCCTACGTCGAGGGCGGTGTGGAGGAGAGTCAACTCGCGGCGTGGCGGTGGCATTTGCAACGGCTGCTGGCGTCCATCGGCGGCGTCACAGGCAGTGATGCACGGGGAGAAGCGCCGAAGCCTTTACGCTGCGAAGCGAAACCATTCGAGCGCGGCACGGTGCCGTTGCGTGACGTGCGGTTCGACACGTTCAAGAACACCGGCGATTACGACACGGCCGATGGCCAGGAACGGTTTCCCAAGGATTCCTACGAAGCGCTGCGGCTCCGTTTCATTCGCACGCAGCGCGATGAAGTGGATGCGATCGAAGCGTTCGGCACCTTCATCTGGGACATTCGATTCAAAGACTTCCAGGCCGAATATGACCTCGCGCGCATCACCTGGGACGAAGCGCGCCACACCGAGATTGGGCATCGCGCGTTGCTGGCTGCCGGCTACGATCCGTTTGAGCTGCGCAACCGGCTCACCGGCTCGACCTGTCGCGGGCCGATGGACCCAGCGTTCGCCATGGCGGAGATCAATCTCTTCGGCGAAGTCGGCGTGCTCAAGACCATCAACCAGCTCATCGACGCCGCGCGCGATCGGCATGACGAGTTATTGCGCCACATCAGCGACTTCATCCGCTCTGACGAACGCACCCACGTCCGCAAAGGCGGCCACATCATCAAAGTGATGACGGACCTTGAGGCGAAAGACCTGGAACTGCGCACGCGCGAACTGTTCACCGAATGTCTCGTCAGCCTCGGTGCCGTGAAACAGGATATGGATGTATTCACCGTCTCACGGGAAGACATTGAGCGGCTGGTGGGGGAATAAAGCCGGTGTCGAACAGCGTAAGCCCCAAGAAATCGCAGGAGCCCGACGTGAGGAGGCTGTGACTTCAAATCGGCAATCGATCAGAACCTTCTCACGTCGGCTCCTACGCTTTATCGAGACATGCCCTACGACAATTCCAGTCCGCGCATTGTGCCGGTGGCTGAAGCAAACTTGTCCGCCTCGAGGCCCATGCGTTGCAGCATCGAGAGGAAGAGATTGGGCAATGGATAATTGTGCTGCGTGTCGAACGCGAGATGCTGGCCGTGTTTGAACCCGCCGCCAGCAATAATCGTCGGCATGTTCGTGGTGACGTGCGTGTTCGCGTTGCCAAGGTTCGAGCCGTAAAGAATCATCGTCCGGTCGAGCAACGTGTCGCCGTCCTCCTTTACCTTCCGCAATTCCGTGAACATCTCCGCCAGCAGCTTCATGTGCCATTCGTCGATGGTCTTGAGCTGCGCCAGCTTCTCCTTCGATTTTCCGTGGTGCGAAAGATTGTGATAGCCGTCGCTGGTTTTCACTTCACCGAATTCGATAGCCGGGGAGTTCACACTGTCGAGCAACAGTGAGATGGACCGCGTCGAGTCGGTCTCGAAGGCCAGGCGAGCCATGTCGTACATCAGCTTCACCTTGTCCATGTAGGCCTTCGGGCTGGCGGGATCGAGCGGAACGGGCGCGCTGACTTTCGGCTTGGGCTTGCGCTCCCACTCGCGCGACATCTGCATGCGCTGCTCCAGATCGCGGACGCTGGTGAAGTATTGATCCAGCCGGTCGCGGTCGCGCGCGCCCATGGTGCGTTGCAAATCCTTCGCCTGCCCGGCCACTGCATCGAGAATGCTTTGTCCGGTTTCCAGCTTGCGCACTTGCGCCTCGGTCTCCGCCTTCGTGCCCTGCAAAAACATCCGGGCAAAAACGTCCGCCGACTTTTCCTCGCACGGAATGAGCACGCCGGAGCCGGTCCAGGACAGGCTGCGAATCCCCTGCTGCACATTGACGCCGAGAGTGAGTGACGGGAAGCGCGTGAGATGTCCGATGCGCTCCGCCATGTATTGGTCGAGCGAGATGGTGTTCCTGAAACCTGCGCTGCCCGGGTGAGGCGCAGCCGTGAGGAAACAATTGTCCGCCGGATGCCCGCCGTCCACGTCCGGGTGCCAGACACCGCTGAACACCGTGAAATCGTCGCGATGTTCCTTGAGCAATTCGAGGTAGGGCGAGAGCGCATAGCCGCGTCCGCTTTCCTTCGGGAAGAAATGTTCCGGCAGAAGACCAAGGTTATTGCAAATGCCAAAGAACCGGCGTGGCTTGCCGCCCGGCGTCAGGTCAGCGGCGGCGCGCTTCGCGACTCCTGCAAACACCGGCGTCATGGAATCCAGCAATGGAAGGGAGAGGGCAATGCCCGCGCCGCGAAGGAATCTGCGTCGGGAGAGAGCCGTGCGGGTCGAAACGTAGGGTGCGTTCATAGGCTGTTCCGTATGTTGCTCTTCTATGGACGGCGGGCAAGCTCCATTTGTTTAGAAAAAGTTCGGACGTAGATGTTCCGAAAAACCACACTCCCAGCCCACCAAGCGATCTACTTTCTCACGCCTTCAGCGTGCTTTTTCTGCCCTTGGAGGCGCTCGTATTCGATGGCTTCCCGGGCTAGCTCGATGTTCTCCTCACACCACTTCTTATCCTGCCCTTGTTTCAAGCTGCGCTCATACCACTGAATGGCGGCGGTGTAGTTTCCGTCCTTATGCGCTTTCAACGCGCGCCAGGAAGTCCAACCCTTCGACCAGGGCGCCCAGAATAGCGACGCCACGCTGGCGCCGATCAGCAGAACAATCGCCATCGTGATTAGGAGGCGGCGTGGCTTGTCGAGAATCCAGGCAGCGACCGCAGTCCCGAAGAGAAGCCCGGAAAAGTGTGCGGCGTTTCCGACAGCCAGGATACCGGCGGCAGTCATGGCCACGCAGGCAACAAGCCAGATAAGGAATATGATGACTGTGCGACGATCGAGGATTTCCCCGAAGGCGGGAACGCGTTTGCGCAATATCCACATCAGGCCGAACAGAGCGTAACCAACGCCCGAAGCGCCAATGCCAGTATTGTCGCCCACGGCGAGTTCCGCGCTGGAACTGACCAACGCTGCTCCCAGGAAGAAGACCAGCCAGCGCCACGAGCCAATCGCCTGCTCGAGACGGCGACCCAAATGGTATAGCCAATAGAGGTTGAAGCCCAAATGCCAGAAATCGAAGTGGACAAACACCGAACTGAACAAGGCCCAATAGGCGCCCTCGTAAATACTGTCTGGCGGTTGCCAACCCCAATTCATCAACGCTTCCGCCTCATCGCTGCGGGATCCGGTATGGATGCCGATAAAGACAACCACGCAGGCCGCGCAAGAAAGCCACGTCAGCCACGGCCGCTTCTGAACCGGAGGCAGCAAAGTTGCGGCATCAGGACTCGTCTCTTCCATCGCGCGAATTGGAGCACGATTTGTGGCAGCCGGTCACTGCTTGATTGATCAGGTCGAAATGGTCTGCCCGGGACCATACTCGAGTTACACTCGTTCTAGCACGGGGATTGGATTTTCGTGATGCAACAGGAGTGCTCCGTAAAACCCGCAACTATGGTGCGGCGCGTGTTTTGCTTACTCGGTGGAGTGCTGCTGCATCCTGAAACATTCTGCCTCTTTGAGGTTCGAAACCCTTCAAATGAGGCAAAAACTGGTCCGCGCTCAGGACGGGCGCCGAGCCCGTTTCCTACCGTGAAAGCCGCGGCAAACGTTACACACGTGCACATTGACACCCTCCATGTCCGTAATTTATGCTAGGCGAATTGATTAGAGACTCCTCCGAGGTTGTGCCAACCTCAACCATGCGCCTACGAACAGGAAGAGAACTGTTGCTGGCGATGAAGCCGTTCGCCCGCGATTCAACAGCCAGGAGCTGGTGGTATTTGTTGTCCACCGCGTTGCTCCTCGCGGCGGCGTTTGGGGGGACCGTCATCAATTTCCATTGGGGGGCAAAAGTAGCCTGTAGCATCGCCGCTGGGTTGCTGATGTTGCGGTTGTTTGTGATTTACCACGACCAGCAACATCACGCGATTCTTCCGCGATCCCGTGTCGCGGAAGTGCTCATGCGGATTTACGGCATCCTCACTTTGAGCCCCAGCAGTATCTGGCGCAGCTCGCACAACCATCATCACAACCATAACTCCAAGCTGCGCGGCGCGCACATCGGCTCGTTCCCGATCATGACTCGGGAGCAGTTTGAAAAGACCCCGGCAGGCAAGCGCTTCAAGTATCTTTTCATGCGGCATCCGCTCACCATCCTGTTCGGCTACGTGTTCATCTTCCTGTTCGGGATGTGCGTCTATCCCTTCTTCAACAGCCCGTCGAAGCATTATGATTCCCTGATCGCGTTCGTGCTGCACGTGGTGATCGCCACGCTGGTGACCGTGTTTCTGGGCGCGCAGGCGTTGTTGCTGTTGCTGTTGGTGCCGTTCTCCATCGCGATGGCGATCGGCTCCTACCTGTTTTACGCGCAACACAATTTCCCGGATGTGTCCTTTAGCGACAATTCGGGATGGACTTACGAGAAGGCGGCCCTGACGTCTTCGAGCTACATGAAGATGAACGGCCTCATGGCCTGGTTGACGGCCAACATCGGCTACCACCATGTGCATCATTTGAATTCGCGCATCCCCTTCTACCGACTGCCCGAAGCGATGAAAGCGCTGCCTGAACTGCAGGACGTCAAGACGACCTCGCTGCGCCCCGCCGACGTCTGGCGCTGCTTGCGATTGAAGGTGTGGGACGTGGCCGCGCAGCGCATGGTCGGATTGAATTCACCGACGGAACCGTTGCACCAATCTCCCTGCCCCGAAGCTCTTCGCTCGCCTTAGCGCGTCGAGGCGCTCTCCTGCTGCGGGATCAATTCCAGAATGCCGAGATCCAAGGGTTCGCTGTGCCCGTCGGAGATTTCAGGGACGACGATTTCTTTGATGAGCGAAGCGAGTTGCACAGGTGAACTTACCCGCTCATGGCTCACCGAATTGGCTTTGGTGTCTCGTAGATGGATCTCCAGTTGATAGCTACCGGCGGGCATGTCCGGCACGCGAAACGAACCCTGACTGTCGCAGAGCGCACCGAAACGTCGCTGCGCACGGTACGCTTCAGAAAAGGACTCCACCGCTTCGACAAATTCGTCCCGGGATGGAAAGTCGGACCGCTTGGGACGGGCGCCGGGTTCGCGGAGTGTTTTCAATCGAAAGCGCACGGACACGTTTCGCCACTCAATTGCGCCCGGCGCGCGGGCGAAGGCGGCCTTTCCGATGATCGCCCTGCCGCCGCCGCCAAGCGTGACCTGGGTCACCGCTCCGGCCTGGACCACGACCGAGGTTTCGTGGGATTCAAAGCCAGTGCCAGATTGCAGCGTCTGTCGAAGAACGTTGTATTGGCCCGGAGGCACCTTGTCGAACGTGAACTTGCCTGCGGAATCGGTTTTGGCCTCAAAGTAAAAGCCCTTGAATCCGAAATGGCGTCCGTCCTCATCGTAACGGCCCACACTGCTGTTGGCGATGACCCGCTCGTTGGCGACGGGCTGGGAATCAAGGACCAGGGTGCCTTCGACGCGGCCCCAAGGCTGGAGCGTGAGTTGGCCGACCTCCGCCGGCGGGGCCGAGGAGATTTCCGCGTAACCCTGGTCGTGTATCACGACAAGTCCCTGTGGTGAAAGCGCCGCAGGGAGCGAGAATTTCCCTGCCCCGTCGGTCACGGCGCGGTAGGTCGTCGTGTTGAGACCCTTCTCGACGTGAGCAGGGCCATTAAGGGTCACGCCTCCCTGCGATGTGCAAAGAAGAACGGTTGCATTCACAGCCGGCCCGCCATCGGGAAGAAGCACGACACCAGAAGGGCCGGAGCCTTTTTGGAGTCTGAACTCTAGCGTCTGGTTGCCGGCTTTTCTCGAATAGGTCGCGGAGACTGCCGGGACGTATCCTTCCGATTCAATCATGATTCGGTACGAGGGATGGCTCGACTTGGCGGAGAACGAAAGGCCGAACTTACCGTCCTTGCCAGTCGCGGCGAAATGAAATGAGAAAGCCACTTGGGGTTCCATCTCACTTGTTAAGACTTTGAACGCGCCCAGAGGCTTGCCGGTGTCCGCATCGAGTGCGATCCCGGTGATTTGGATGTGGTCCGTGGCGTTCTCCCGAGTGAGTCGGATCTCGTGGTCAGAGCCATCGGCCGGGAGTTTTAGCGCGTAGGCACGATTGAACCCGTCGGCCTGGAAGGAGTAGATCACCGGTTCCTGCGGTGCGGACGTCCACGCGAACCGTCCGCCGAAATCGGTCCGAGTGGACCACTCGACCTTGTCGATGTCCCTGCGTGTGGTCTCCACCCACGCGTTCGGAATGGGATCGCCATCCTCATCGATGATATGACCGCGGAAGAGGTGTCCCGGCCCCAGGTGGAACCGGATCCCGGCCATTGCGCCGGTGACCTGCAACGTCTGCACGGCGGGAGCGAACCCTTCCGCCTGAACGGACAACATGAGTTCGCCCGCCTTCATGCTGTTTAATTCGAAGATTCCCGCCGCATCGCTTCTTCTGGATCGTTCCCTCTCTCCGTTGAGCCGCACCTCGCGGACCTTGGCTCCCTCGATGGGACTGCCGGCTGAGTCCTCGATAACGCCTGCAACGGTGAACCCGGCCTGCATGCGAGTGATTGAGTTACCTGCATCCGCCGTGCCCAGCCGAACGATGGCGATCGCCTCTGCGTAGTCGGGATGAGTCATGATCACCGAGACGCGATCGAAGCTCTTTGGGATCATGTTGCAGGACCAGCGCCCGTCTAAATCGGTGTGCGATACGGTGTCAGGACCGAACTGAATGTTTTCCGCGAGAGAAAGGTCGTTTCCGGGACCGTCGATTTCGATCTTCGCCCCGGCGACGGGAAGGCCGGCTTCGTCAACAACGATCCCACCAATCGTGACGCCTCGCTCCATCTTCATCGTGTAGCTGTCTGGCATGATCCGGCCGAAACCCCAACTTGTCACTTTGGGCACGTGGGCATCCGCGGTGACGAACATATTGAGGCCATGAAACGGTCTCTGAACCATGTCCACGTGCGCCATGCCATTCGCATCCGTTGTTCGCTTCACGCGCTCGCCCCGACCGTCCTGATAGAAATAGGACAGCCAGAGTTTCGTGCCCGCCAGTGGTTCGCCGGTTTCTGCGTCCACGACCCGCAAAGGCATCTGGAGCGGAGTCGTGGTGTTCGTTGGCGTAGAGACCGCAGCATCGGAGACATCCCGGGCACCAGCGTCAGCAGCGACAGATGGAGAAGCATCAGCAACTGCAGGCTGGGTTTGATTCGCGCTCTCAATGCCTGCACGCTTCGAGCGAAACTGGTTCCCGACGATGAATACACCAACCAGAACCACCAGGGCGCCCGTGGCGACGACCTGCGTTTTCGTGATGCTCAGCATCTTCGCCAGCGCGAACGTGGCCGAACCGCCGGCGCTGACTGTCGCGAGGGCGCTCGTCGCAACGGTGGACGCCAGTGCAGAAGGCGCGGTCAAAACAGCGCCCGACGTCAGCACCGCGGAAAGCGTGGAAGCGGTGGATTTCACGCCGCGTCGTGCCAGCAGGCTGCGCAGCTTTTCGAGCGAACGTTCCACGCGCATCCGTACGGCGTTCTCGGAAAGCCCCAGGGCCGCGCCAATCTCCTTTAGATTTCGGCCCTCGAAGAACCGCAGCACCACCACCGTGCGGTCTTCCTCCTTCAACTCGTGCATCACATCGTCAAGCACCGGTCGCACCTCCTGCCAAAGCTGCTCGGTCGGATCGGATCCAAGAACTTCGTTCATGATAATAGCCTCTTGTTCACGGCGCTTCCGCCGGTCTTCGGTGCGCCAGATATTGGCGATCTTGCGGCGAACACAGGTGTAAAGCCAGCCGGCGAGGGCAGGATGCCGGACTAGATTGACGGCGTGCCGGGCAAGTTCGGTAAAAACAGCCTGGGTAATGTCTTCCGCCAGGGAAGCATCCCCCTTCGACTCACGAAGGGCTGCGGAATGCACCAGATTGATCCGCCGTTCGACGAGTTCGCGGAAGGCAGGTTCCGAGCCTTCGCGAACGTAGCGTTCCAGCAATTGATTGTCGGTATCCATCTTCGTTCATAGAGGTAATGTGCGCCGGCGGCAAAAACCGCACGAACAATTTGATACGGGTTGCCACGCGTTGAAGAGTTCTCCGCCTACCGCCACGCGTTTTTACCGCCCCTTTTTCAAGCACTCGCTACCGACGCGCTCCCCAGGGACTATGGCTGAAAGAGCTGGATGAGATTGCCGCAGGTGTCGTCGAACACCGCGATCGTGGTTGGTCCTGTTTTGGTTGGCTTTATTGAAAAGGCAACGCCCAGTTTCGTCAGCCGCTCGTATTCCTTCGCAAGGTCCGTGACCAGAAAGGATGTCCATGGTATTCCCGCGTCGTGGAGTTCTCTCTGGTAGGTGCCAGCTGGCGCGAAGCCCAACGGTTCCAGCAACAATTCGGTGCCGTCCGGTTCGTCGGACGCGACGACAGTGAGCCATCGGCCTCCGCCGGGCACGGGTATATCTTCGCGTTTCACGAAACCCAGAATCTCTGTGTAAAACTTCAGGGCCTGCTCCTGGTCGGCGACCACGACGCTGGTGACCTTGAGCTTGATGGAACGCGCGGCCGTGTTGCTGGCGCCGGGCGATTGGAAGAGTTGGATCCGGTTGCCGCAAGTGTCCTCGAATGTTGCCGTGCTGGATCGTGTGACCAATGCATTCCTGGGTAATTTCACCATCATCGCCAACGAAGGCTTGGATTCGGTGGAGGAATCGGACGGCGCGGATGTCATCAACGTGTCGCTCGGCCCCGCGTTTCCGCAGGGTTTGCTCGTCGTCCAGGACGGCGACAACGAGCCGCACGTGCTGGTGGAAGACGACGGTGAGTTGGAGAACATCGCCAGCAATTTCAAGTTCGTGCCCTGGCAATCGGTGGCGGGCGCCTTTCCCAGTCCGCTGCTGGTCGATACTCGTGCGTTCAACCCGCGCGGAACAGCGCTGGAACAGCTCGATCGGTTGATCGGCGACGTGGCTGGTCTCGTTGAGGCCAACGAACTCAGCGAAACCGATGGGAGGAATCTACTGCTTCAACTAAAGCTGGCGCGGGTGACGCTCCAGAAGGGCCGCGTTCGCCTCACGGTAGCGGCGCTGAACGCTTTCGAATTGCAACTCGCCTCGCTGGCGCTGCGCCATCGACTGGATTCGGATATCGCAGTTTCGCTGGGTCTCGCCGCCGAAACGCTCGAAAACGGGTTGGAACAGAAGAAGTAATTGGCAGCCGGTTTCGACGCGAGACACTCACAGCCCACCGAAGTGGTGGGCCGTGCTTGGTGAACCTCCACCGTCTGGCGTCTCGCGGACGCATTGGCAGGGTGGATTCTCCGGAACAGTGATTACGCCGACGCACCCGTGCCGCAAGCCTGGCGCAGCGAGGTGAAGAAACATTTCACTCACGAGGCAAGAGTTAAATCCTGCTGGTTTTACAGATTCGTGGTTTCCAATGCTTCCGTCGGCCATTAAAGTCTGCGCAAGTGATCGTCACGCTTCGCAACCTGAGCGAAACCAATGCTAATCGGCTGGCGCCCCAATCGCCGGCCGTTCGTCTTCCTGGTCTCTGCATTGACTTGCTCCGGTTCGACAGCAAGCGCGTATCAGACGACTCCCGCCCCGTCGAATGAGCTTTCTCAATCCGATCATGCTCGCGGGTCTGGCTGCCATCTCGGTGCCGATCATCATTCACCTGCTCAACCGGCGGAAGTTTCACAAGGTCGTGTGGGCGGCAATGCGGTTCCTCCAGAACGCCGTCGAACAGAACCAGCGGCGGATGCGCATCGAGGACATGATTCTCCTGGCGCTGCGTTGTCTGCTGCTCGCGCTGCTGGCGCTGGCACTGGCGCGGCCGGCCATTTTGTCAAACGCGACAGACGTGTTTGGCCAAAGCAAAGTCACCGGCGTCATCATCCTCGACAATTCGCAGAGCATGGGCATGAGCGACGGCACCGGCACGCGCTTCGAAAAGGCGAAGCAGGCGGCCGAAGGCGCGCTGGATTCCATGCCTGCCGGCAGCGCTACCGCAGTTCTGTTCGCCAGCGATATTGTGCAAGGGGCTATTCCCGAACCGACGTTCGACCTCAATCTCGCCCGCAAGGCGCTGCGCGATGCACCGCTGACCGACCGCGCCTCCGATGTCTTCCCTGCCCTGCAGAAAGCCATCGATACGCTCAAAGACCGCCTCGCTCTGCGCCGGGAGATTTACCTCGTCACCGACGGGCAGGCGGCGGGCTGGCGTCAACTCACGGAGATTCAACGCGCGCTTGAACGCTCAAAGAGCGAAATCAAAACGAGTGTCATTCTCGTCAACGAGCATGAGGAGAAGAATCTCGGTCTGAGCGAGCTTCGCCTGGCCAGCGGACTTAGCCCCGTGAACCAGCCCCTCCGCTTCGAGGCGAAGGTCACCAACTTCGGTAAGGAAGAGGCGCGCAATGCCCGCGTCAGCCTCAGTGTGGACGGAGAACAACCGACGGACGAATTCACCATCGACTCGCTGCCAGCCGGCGCGACCAAGAGCGTGACGATGTTTACCAAGCTCCGCGCCGAGGGCTTTCATTCCATCGCCGCACGCATTGCCGAAGACCGCCTGCCGGCCGACGACCAGCGCGCCGTCGCCATTCGCGCCATCAAGGAAGTGAAGGTATTGCTCGTGGACGGCGAGCCGGGCAATGAACCGCGCGAAAGCGAAGTGTTCTTCCTTCAAAACGCTCTCGTTCCAGTGCCGCCTGAGGCCAGGGCAGACTACTTCATCAAGACGAGCGTCATCACCGGGCCCGAGCTGTCGCAAGCACGCCTCGACGACTTCGATTGCGTCGTCCTCGCCAACGTGCCGGACTTCTCCGAAGCGACACTCAAAGCGATGGAAAACTACCTTCGGCGCGGCGGCGGTTTGATGATTTTTCCAGGCGCTCGCGTGAACGAGAGGTTCTACAACGAACAACTCTTCAAGCGCGCGAAGCTGTTGCCAGCCGAATTGGGGCCCAGTCGAGGCCAGGCCGACCAGGACGAGAAGTTCTTCACCTTCCAGGAAAAGAATTACGAGCACCCTATCGTTTCGATATGGAACGACCCAGGTAGTGGCAAGCTCGCGAGCGCGCGGTTCTTCAGAACTTTCGAACTCAAGCCTGGTGTCCTGGAAAAGGAGAAAGAGGCGGGCCAGCGGTCGGACAAAGCTGAAGATGCAGGGTTTCCGCAAGTCGTACTGAAGTACGCGGACGGCACGCCCGCCGTAATGGAACGCGCGTGGGGCCTTGGCCGCGTGGTGCTCTTCAGCAGCACGGCGGACACGGCGTGGAATGACCTGCCCGTACGCCTGGCCTTCGTGCCGCTCCTTCATCGCACGCTCGGCGGTATTGTGTCGCGTCAGGATGAGGGATTGAACGTTCGTGTTGGAGAAAAGTTCGCTCGTCGCGTTGCGCCCGAATTCCTCGACAAGGATGTCACGTTCTTTCCACCGCGCCAGACTACCGTGCGCGACCTCCGTCGCGTCGAGATGGTCAACGGCTGGCCCGCAGTTCAGTTCGAGCAGACCGATCTCGCCGGCCTCTATGACGCGAAGATCACCGAGCCGGCGCTCGCCCTGAAATTCGCCGCACAAGCGGACCCGGCCGAATCGAGCCTGGACGAGCTGTCGCCCGCACAACTCAACACACTCAAAGATGTGGCCAGTGTGATGTCCTGGACGCCAGGCATGTCGTTAAAGGGATTGGTCGAGAAAGGCCGGACAGGCTTGGAGTTTTGGCTTCCAATCATTATCGCGTGCCTGGCATTGGCGGGAGTCGAGACCTTCCTGGGTCAGTGGTTCAGCCGAAGCAAATGACTGAACTCCTCCTCAAACTATTGAACGTCCCCGTGGACGATGCCGTCCGAATCGCGGGCGCGTCGCTGGCATTTCGCGGAGGCTTGAGCGCGGGGTGGTTCGTGTTCCTGATTCTGGTAACGGCGGCCATCGTGTACTGGCTGTATCGGTCAAGCCCGGTCACGGTCGCGCCGTGGCGGAGGCACACGCTCACTGCCCTGCGGGTATTGTTCGTGGTGATGATGCTCGCGTTGCTGCTACGGCCAGTGCTGGCGTTTACAGTTGAAGGCAGTATCCGGCGCGTGCTGGTGTTGCTGCTCGATGGCAGTTCATCGATGCAGATCAAGGACCCCCGCCTCGACGCAAATGATCAGAAACGAGCGGCCATCGCACGCGACATCCTCGACCCAACGAAGGGCTTGAGCCAATCGCTCGACCGCAGCCGGGCGCGCGATTACGAGCAAGTGTCACGGCTGGACCTGACGAAGTCCGTCCTGAAAAACGAGCGATTGAACCTTCTTCCACGTCTCGACCGGGAATTTGATCTCGCTGCGTTCAGCTTCGGACAGGGCGCAGCGGAATTGGCGTTGCGCAAAGGCGAATCAGACACGAATGCTCCAGCCGGGAAGAGCAAGGACAAGAAAACCACCGTCGATGACTTCGACTGGGTGGATCGCCTCGAAGCCAACGCCCCGAGCACCGCCATCGGCGATGCCGTCCGCGACGTGATGAATCGCAAACGCGGCCAGCCGCTCGCGGGCGTCGTGCTGGTCACGGACGGTGTGAACAATGCCGGGAGCCAGCCGCGTGATGCAGCCGCAGTAGCCCGACAAGAGGGTGTGCCGCTTTACATCTATGGCGTCGGTATCACCAGCCCGCGTGACATCATCCTCCAAACCATCTTTGCACCGGATGTCACCTTCGTGCGGGATGAAGTGCCAGTGACCGTGAGGGTGCGCGGCCAGGGGTTGAATGGCGAAAG
>Ga0137433_1000873_pt1 | contig 14344 bp, 10 predicted proteins | sample EasRivERMZT840_2_FD_102335 | JGI IMG/M metagenome (GOLD analysis project Ga0137433, IMG submission 102335) | Soil microbial communities from meander-bound floodplain in the East River, Colorado, USA - East River MetaG ERMZT840_2 | ecosystem: Environmental > Terrestrial > Soil > Floodplain ...
GCCGAAACTGGATTCCCGCCTGGTCGCCGGCGCGCCCCATAATGCCGCCCAGCGCATCGATTTCCCGTACGAGGTGCCCCTTGGCAATACCGCCAATCGCCGGGTTACACGACATCTGCGCAATAAGATCCGCGTTCATTGTGTACAGCGCGGTACTCAAACCCATGCGTGCTGCCGCGTGAGCGGCTTCACAACCTGCATGCCCCGCGCCTATTACGACAACGTCATAGGTCTCATCGAACATTGTCATTTCCCTATGCAGAACGTAGAAAAAATCCGGTCCAGAATGTCCTCCGTAACAACCTCGCCTGTTAACTCATCCAAGGCTCCCAATGCACGATAAACGTCGAGCAGCACCATTTCGTGCGGAATCCCTGTCGCGAGCGCCTGTTCCGCCGCCAGTAGACCACTCGACGCATTCGTCACTGCTTCGTACTGACGCGCATTGGTAAGGACCAAATCATCATTCAAACCTGTTTTTTGCGACAAGAGGAATGCTCGGAACCCACTCAGTAACTCTTCTATACCCTGGCCGGTTTTCGCACTAATGGAAACGCGCTTGGTTCCATTCAGTTCACCTGAGATGTCGGCCTGCGGCAGATCGTTCTTATTTATCACCACGAGGTGTGGAACCCTGCTGGCTCTTCGCAGCGTCTCTCGATCGCTTTCGTCCAGTTCAGAAGAACCATCCAACACAACCACGGCCAGATCAGACTCCGCAAGTGTTTCGAACGTCCGCGTGATGCCGATGCTCTCTACTTCGTCTGTAGTATTCCGAATACCGGCCGTGTCCGCAAAACACAACGGGACACCGTCAAGGCTGACAAACTCTTTTAAAACATCCCGCGTAGTGCCGGGAACGCTTGTGACAATAGCTCGATTCGCGGACACCAATCTATTGAAAAGACTGGATTTACCTACGTTTGGCTTGCCTAGTATCGACACGCGGATACCATGCCTCAGGATCTTTCCGTAACCAAACGTCTCACGCACTTCATCAAGCTGGGCACGCAGCGGCTGCAGGCGTCCGGCGACCGATGCATTACTGGGAACATCGACGTCATCCTCCGCGAAATCAATTCCCGCCTCTAAGAGGGCGATGACGTCGATCAGTTTGTCTTTGATCGGTCGGATGTGACGGGAAACGGATCCTTCCATTTGTCTCAATGCGGTGCGCGCTTGTCGATCCGTCTGCGCTTCAACAAACTCCCGGACCGCTTCCGCCTGAATCAAATCCATTTTGCCGCGGGCGACGGCACGCAAGGTGAATTCGCCCGGGGCTGCCAGTCGGGCTCCTGCCGTTCGGATGATTTCCACGATCCGTAACAAAACGAACGGATTGCCGTGAGCGCTGATCTCGATTACATCTTCCCCGGTATACGAACGCGGGGCCTGAAAGAACGTGACGACACTTTCATCAAGCTCCTGGCCATCCATGTCATTCCATTTGCCGACGCGGACCACTTGATGTGTCCATTCGGATTTTGGGGTATGGGGCTTGAAGAAACGCCGGACGATTTTCAGCGACTCCGGGCCGGACATACGGATGACGCCGATCCCGCTATGTCCAAGCGGGGTGGAGATCGCGACAATCGTCTCATCGTCCGAAACGATCTTCTGCAGTCCTTCCCGCATGCCTCACGCTCCGCGAGGTTCATTCCGCTTGGGTGACGCACTCAGCTTGGCTTCCGCCTTGGGTGACCAGTACTTGTTCATGAAGATCTGTTGACCAACACCCACCACGCTTCCGGTCAACCAGTACAGGGACAGCCCGCTCGGGTAATAGAGAAAAAGAAACGTCATCATAACGGGCATGATGAGCATCATTCGAGCCTGGACGGGATCTACGTTGGGTGTAGGAGTCAGCTTTTGTTGAACGATCATCGCCACAGCCATAAGAATCGGAATCACCCAGTACGGATCGTGCTGGGATAAGTCCTTGATCCAAAAAATCCAAGGTGCTCTACGTAGCTCTATGGAATAGAAAAGAGCGCTATAAAACCCGAGGAAGAACGGCATCTGTAGTAGCAATGGCAAACAGCCGCCCATCGGATTTACGCCATGCTCCTTGTAGAGACCCATCATTTCGCTCTGGACTTGCGCTCTCTTGGGATCATTTGCTTTGAGTTTCTTGTATTGGTCCTGCAACCGCTTCATGTGCGGCTGGATCTTCTGCATCTTCAGCATCGAAACCTGCTGTTTGAGCTTGAGCGGGAAAAGGACGAGATTCACGATGACCGTCAGAATGATGATCGCCCAGCCGAAATTCCCGATAAAGCTGTAAATCGTGAGGAGAAAGAAAACCAACGGCTTTGCGATGAATTCGAAATAGCCCCAATCGATGACCGTAGCCAGCTGGGGATCCGCTTTGCTGAGCCAGTCCTGCTGCTTTGGTCCAACATAAAGCCGGACCGGGGTGCCTTGCGGCATCGCCGCGGAAACAACGAGACTCGAAACGGGTTTACCATCCGAGCCCGTATAATCCTGCTTCCCCACTTTAGCGGCGAACGGATTATCCGCCGACAAAAACATTGCCAGGAAATACTGATCCTCCACGCCAGCCCGTCGCGTTGTGACATTTTCCGGTTGTTCCTTCAGGCTCCCCAAATTAACGTGTGTGAACGCCGCATCGACCTGATACACCGCATTCTTTTTCGTGAGATCTTCCGGAACGGGTTGACCTTTCTGATCACGCGTGAGCGACTGATCACCGAAGCTTCCCTGCCAAACCACACTATGTGGGATCTCTTTGCCGTCTTTTGACAACCGCGTTTCCAGTGTGAATTCGTGGCTTTCCTGATTGAACTGCAGTGTTTTCACCGCATGCACGCCGTTCGCTGCGAATTCGAGCGTCAGCTTGTCGCCTTCCTGTTTGTGCACGAAGAGGGCGTTCTTTAATTGGTCGTCGATCCCTTTGTCTCCGGTCACGAGCGCCAACGGCCAGCCCACTTTCTGGCCGACTTCAGAATTGATCAATTCCAGCGGATAACCTTCTCCATCGGAGTAGCGGGTCAGCCTGAAACTTTTAAGAACTCCGCCGGCATTCGTAAACCGCGCGGTATACAACGGCATCTCGATGCTGAAGTCTGAAGCGCTTTCAGCGCGGACGGCCTCCGACGGGGATGGCGCGATATTTTCAGGGGGTTTTTCTGCGGGCTGGGCGACTGGCTCAACTGGATTCGCCGGCGGGGCCGGTGACGACGCTTCTGGCGCGGCTGTCTGCGGCGGGGCCGGTGGCGCATAGAATGAGCGGAACGCGTACAGTACGGCAAAAGATAAGACAAAAGCTAAAATGACTCGTTTTTCCATCAGGACCGGAACTCTCTTATGTCAAGGGATCGAAACCCCCGCGGCACAGGGGGTGGCAACGGAGCAATCGCGCAGCGGTTCGAAACGTACCGCGAACAAAACCGTAACGGCCGATCGCTTCGGATGCGTATTCCGAACACGTCGGCACAAACCGACAGGCGGCAGGCAACCAGGGCGAGACGATGACTTTATACGCGCGCAATGCCTTCAACGCGACGGCCTTCGTAACAGCCTCACCCATTGTTTTCTCCGAGAAGCTCGACAAGTTCAGTTCGCAATTCTTCGAAATCGCGTGTTAAAACGGACCGTCTCGGATTTACGACGAAGTCGAATCCTGTCGGGAGCGACTCGCGTGACGTCCGGATAATCTCTCTTACTCTTCTCTTGATGCGATTTCTGTCGTGTGCCTTGCCGAGCTTTCGCGGTGTCGTGACGCCGAAACGGCTGCAGGTTAATCCATTCCGAAGTGCAAACGACACAAAGGAGCGCGACATTCGTTTTGCGCCTCCTTCATAGATCTTCCTGAATTCTGCCGCAGATCTCAGTCGAAAGTCTTTCGGAAATGCCTGTGTCTCAGCGGAAGGCACGGCGAGGGGGCACTAATAATGCTCAACCGAAACGCGCTTCCGGCCTTTGTCTCTGCGAGCTTTCAGCACCAACCGTCCCCCGCGGGTCTTCATTCGTGATCGAAATCCGTGCGTCTTCGCACGCCGCCGATTGTTCGGTTGAAACGTCCTCTGTGGCATTCCTTACGCTCCTTGGAAAACTTTAAATCTAGCACATCGCACTTTAAATAAGGAGTCGGTTTCACGTCCAAGGCCGTGCCACTGCAGCTTCCACAGCCGTTTGAAAGAGCGCATTTCTGCCCGTTGAAAACGCACACCGGAAGTGCTACCCTTTCGCGGCCTCCGCCAAAAATAACGTTCGTTTTCCACACGGTGTGGAAATTTTTGTGGAAATCTCACCCCCTACGCACATGACCAATACAGACGCCTGGCAGACAGTTCTCGATATCGTTGAAAAGAAGATCAATCAGCAAACCTACAACACGTGGTTCAAACCCACACAGCTCATCAAGCACGATGCAAATGCTCTGTACGTTCGCGTGCCGAATGCATTTTTCGAAGAATGGCTGAACGATCACATGGATGTGGTCATTGAAGCCGCTCGGCTGGCGGGCATCGGAGATATCAGTGTGGTTTACTTCTCCGAAAAGATCGTGCGCGATCCGACCCCGGCTACATCCCAGGGAAAGCTCGACTTCGAATCTGTTGAGAACACGCTGAATCCGAAATATACGTTCGATACATTCGTCGTCGGCTCATCCAACCAGTTTGCACATGCAGCTGCGCTTGCAGTCGGTGAAAAGCCATCAAAAGCATATAACCCGCTATTTCTCTACGGCGGGGTGGGGCTCGGCAAAACGCATTTGATGCACGCGATTGGACACATGATCAAGCTGAACAACAAACAGTTGCGTCTGACGTACATCTCCACCGAGAAATTTACGAACGAGGTCATTAACGCGATCCGATACGACAAGATGTTCAGCTTTAAGGAGCGGTATCGCAATAACGATGTCCTCCTGATCGACGACATCCAGTTCATTGCCGGGAAAGAACGAACCCAGGAAGAGTTCTTTCATACGTTTAATTCACTCTACGACACACACAAGCAAATCATCATCTCAGCCGATTGTCCCCCTCGCGAGATTCCGACCCTTGAGGAACGGCTGCATTCTCGTTTCGAATGGGGATTGATTGCCGACATCCAGCCTCCTGACCTGGAAACGAAGGTTGCGATCATCAAGAAGAAGGCAGAGCGGCAAAACATTTCGATACCCGACAACGTGGCTCTCTACATCGCGAGCAAGATCCGATCGAACATTCGTGAGCTTGAAGGCGCTTTGATCCGTCTCATCGCTTTCTGCTCGCTAAAGGGTTCTGAAATCACCTTGCAAATGGCCCAGGAAACGCTTCATGACATCTTCGGATCGGATGAAAGATCCGTAACCATCGAGATGATCCAGAAACTAATAGCTGATCATTTCAAGATGCGTGTACAGGACCTCAAGTCCAAGAACAATTCGAAATCTGTAGCGATGCCGCGACAGATTTGCATGTACCTCTGTAAAAAACTGACTGGTGCATCACTCCCACAGATCGGACGTGAGTTTGGAGACAAACATCACACGACGGTTCTGCACTCGATTCACAAAATTGAAGATCTTCGTCAGGTTGATCGTGAACTCAACAAATCGATCCAGGGCTTTTTAGAGTCATTCAAATAGATCCTCACATCCCATGTGGACCAGTTGTGGAAAAGCATCCGGGATACTGATTCCACACACGGTCCACAGGAAAATTGTGGTTTTATCCACAACCTGTTTCCTGTCTAATTCAATGCAAAGGAATGTAGATCGGAGCTTGACCGCAGATATTCACCTGACTACAAACAGGAGTTATTAATAACACTATGGAATTTACGGTCAGAAAGTTTGATCTCTTACAGGAGTTGACTCTCATTCAGGGAGTTGTAGAACGAAAGACGACCATTCCTATTTTGGCGAACGTTTTAGTCAAGGCTGAAGCTGGAGAGCTTCGAATCGCCGCGACCGACCTTGAAATCGGACTGAAGTCCGTTTGTGTTTCCAAGACAACCGTACCAGGGACCGTCACACTCCCTGCAAAAAGGCTCTATGAAATCGTTCGCGCTCTGCCCGATAAGGAAATCAAGTTCAAGCGCGGCGAGGCGAATTGGGTCACCGTAACGTGTGGTACGAGCCGTTTCAAAATAGCCGGCCTCCCTCAGGAGGACTTTCCTGCTCTGGCAGAGCCAAAATCAGTCCTCGCTAAGGTTCCAGCAGACGTATTTGCGAAGCTGATTGCACGAACGATCTTTGCGATCAGCACGGAAGACTCGCGATTCACGTTGAGTGGCGCACTACTTCTGTTGAAGCCCGGTTCCATCACAATGGTTGCAACCGACGGGCATCGCCTCGCGCACATTGAAAAATCCGAAACGCTCGAGGAAATCACTGAAGAGATCAAAGTACTGGTTCCAAAGAAAGCGATGAATGAACTCATTCGCATGATTTCCGAGAGTTCTGACGCTGACCGTATTGGTTTCTCACGTGACGATAACCATCTCTTCTTTGATATGGGTAAGCGGCTTCTCATGTCCCGCATGCTCACGGGCCAATTTCCGAATTATGAGGCTGTCCTGCCACGCAATAACGACCGGATCGTTATCGTGAATCGAGATGAAATCACCGCAGCCATCAAACGTGTAGCAATCCTGTCCGATGAACGCTCACGAACTGTGAAAATGAGCCTGAGCGGTGGATCACTCGAAATGACTGCAAGTCACTCCGACCTTGGGGAAGCACATGAAACCCTGGAAGTTGACTATGATCGTGAGGACTTGCAAGTCGGCTTTAACTACCAATATCTCTTGGATTTTCTATCAACTGCAGACGAGCCGGACGTCAGTTTTGAGTTCAAGGACGGCGAAAGCGCCGCTCAGTTACGAACGCATCCACCCAGTGACTACAACTATCGTTATGTAGTGATGCCGATGCGCATTTGATCCATTTTGGTCTGCGTGGCCGACCACACAAGATCTAGATACACGTCACTTTGTAAGCCCCTAGATAATCGATACAAACTCTTCCTCTGAACTGAAAGTTTCCTGCCTGAAAATGGCCCCTTTTTTGCTAAGATAAACGTTACTTTTCTGTCTGGAGCGAGCGGTCTTTTCTCTCCGAGTTATCCAAAAAAAACGTAGGCAGGCGAACCCGAAAATGGGTTGAGCAGGTGGTAAATACATGGCTGAACGAGTCGATTATCCAGGGGGCGAGGACCGACGCCAACCCCCTCGAACAGAAGCAGATTACGGCGCGGAACACATAAAAGTCTTAGAGGGCCTGGAGGCCGTCCGGAAACGTCCGGCGATGTATATCGGATCGACCGGCATAGACGGTCTGCATCACCTCGTCTACGAAGTTGTGGACAACTCAATCGACGAAGCCCTGGCCGGATTCTGTACGGAAGTCCATGTCCTTATTCACCTGGACAATTCAGTTACTGTCATCGATAACGGTCGCGGAATACCAACAGAGATCATGCCCAAGGAAGGCAAACCAGCCGCTGAAGTCGTCCTGACGAAGCTCCACGCCGGCGGAAAGTTTGACAATTCAGCCTACAAGGTATCCGGTGGTCTCCACGGGGTCGGTATCTCCGTTGTAAACGCACTGTCAGAGTGGGTCGATTTGGAAATCTGGCGTGGCGGGAAAGTTTACGTTCAGAACTACAGAAGAGGCGTACCGACTACGCCGCTCGAGGTGACCGGTCATACGGACCGGCGCGGAACGAAAGTAACCTTCAGGCCCGACGACCAGATTTTTGAATCGACGGAGTTTAGCTTCGATGTTTTGTCGCAGCGACTGCGCGAGTTGGCGTTTCTCAACCGTGGGCTCCTCATCACGATCGATGACGAACGCACTGAAACCGGCGCGAAGAAACACGAGTTCCATTACACGGGCGGAATTATTTCTTTCGTGGAGCACTTGAACAAGAACAAGACCGCGATTCACGAGAAAGTAATCTACTTCGAGGGTGTGCGCGAAGGCGTCGACCTGCAGATTGCGATGCAGTACAACGACGGGTATCAGGAGCAGATCTTTACCTTCGCCAACAACATCAATACTCATGAAGGCGGAACGCACATGATCGGCTTCAAATCCGCTCTGACGCGTACGCTCAATAGCTATGCCATCGGAAATAACCTGTTCAAGGAAGTAAAAGAAAACCTATCCGGCGACGATGTGCGCGAGGGACTGGTCGCAGTCATCAGCGTGAAGTTGCCCAATCCCCAGTTCGAAGGCCAAACCAAGACCAAGTTAGGCAATAGCGAGGTCAAGGGCATCGTGGAAACGATGGTCAACGACGGTCTAAGCGGTTACCTCGAGCAAAATCCGTCGCTTGGCAAGAAAATCATCGGTAAAGCGATCGAGGCCTCGCGCGCCCGCGATGCCGCCCGTCGCGCAAGAGAGTTGGTCCGTCGCAAGGGCGCGTTGGACAGCATGTCGCTGCCGGGTAAGCTCGCCGATTGCCAGGAACGGTCGCCTGAGAATGCCGAGATTTTCATCGTCGAGGGAGATTCCGCCGGCGGTTCCGCAAAACAGGGTCGTGACCGCCGCAACCAGGCGATCTTGCCAATCAAGGGCAAGATTCTGAATGTCGAGAAGGCGCGATACGACAAAATGCTGACCCACACGGAAATCGCAGCGATGATCACGGCCCTCGGGACAGGTATCGGTCAGGACGACTTTGACGTCACGAAGCTCCGCTACCACAAAGTCATCATCATGACGGACGCAGACGTCGACGGCTCGCACATCCGCACGCTGTTGCTCACGTTCTTCTATCGCCAGATGGGGCAACTCATCGAAAACGGCCACATTTACATCGCCCAGCCACCGCTGTTCAAGGTTAAGAAGGGTAAGAGCGACCAGTACATCAAAGATGAACGTCAGATGTCGCGGTTCCTCCTGAAGAAAGCGACAGAGAATCTCACCATTGAAGCTCGTGGACAGGAACTGAAAGGGCGTGAGCTAACCACCTTCCTCGAAAAGCTCATCGAGTTGAACGTGGTTTTCAATCGAGTCGACCGCCACTTCCGCGATATCCGAATCACCGACTTGCTCTTGAGAATGGGTGCGGAGAGCCGCGCATTCCTCGGTGATCCGCAGAAGATGAAGGCACTTGCCGAAACGGTCGAGTCGTTTGGTTACACGACGGAGACCTCGACGGATGAAGAACACACGGTGCAAAAACTTTTGTATCGAGAGGGAAGTCAATCACCGCGCCTGATTGGTTACCAGCAATTGTCCAGCCCGGAATATCTTCGGCTCCTCGCGCTGCACAAGGCGATTGGTGAACTGGATGAACCACCGTTTGTTGTGAAGAGCGATTCGACGACGACGACGATCAATGATCGCCAGGCCGTGATCAATCACATCATGGAGGCGGGCAAGAAGGACCTTCAGATCCAGCGGTATAAGGGGCTTGGCGAAATGAATCCCGAACAGCTCTGGGAAACCACGATGGATCCCGAAAAACGGACGTTGTTGCAGGTGCAAATCAAGGACGCTGTCGACACCGACGACATCTTTACCGTCCTCATGGGCGATGCAGTGGAACCGCGCCGCAAGTTCATCGAAGATAACGCGCTCGAAGTGAAGAATCTGGATATCTAAAACTAAATGGCAGACGAAATCACACCGCCGGCCCCGCCGACACCACCACCACCGCCCACGAATCTCGTCCCGGTAAATATCGAAGACGAGATGCGGCGATCCTATGTCGACTATGCGATGAGCGTAATCATCGGGCGAGCCTTGCCCGACGTGCGCGACGGGCTGAAGCCTGTTCATCGCCGGATCTTGGTCGGCATGCGGGATATGGGCCTCGCTTCAAATCGTGGTTATCGCAAATGCGCGAAGATCGTCGGCGAGGTTATGGGGAATTACCATCCGCACGGTGATAGCCCTATCTACGATGCGCTCGTCCGGATGGCGCAGGATTTTTCATATCGCTATCCGCTGGTTGCCGGGCAGGGCAACTTCGGTTCGATCGACGGCGATCCGCCGGCTGCAATGCGATACACCGAAGCGCGCATGGCGCCCATTGCGGAAGCTCTTCTTGAAGACATCGATAAAGAGACCGTTGATTTCGTTCCGAATTACGACGACGACCGCGAAGAACCGTCCTATCTTCCCAGCAAAATTCCAAACCTGCTGGTGAATGGATCGAACGGCATTGCCGTCGGCATGGCCACGAACATGCCGCCCCACAACTTAACGGAGATGTGCGACGCCGCAGTTCACCTCATCAACAACCCGCAGGCTACGTTGCTCGACCTAATGGCTTACGTCCCGGGCCCGGATTTTCCGACTGCCGGAATCATTCATGGCAGAAGCGGAATAGGTCAGGCGTATAAAACCGGTCGCGGCCAGCTCACGATGCGGGCGCGCGCGACCATAGAGCGTCAGGGAAAGGATCGCGACATCATTGTCGTGACGGAGATTCCTTATCAGGTCAACAAAGCGCGCCTTATCGAAAAAATCGCGGAGCTCGTGAATGAAAAACGGCTCGAAGGAATCGGCGACATCCGGGATGAGAGCGACCGCACGGGGATGCGCATCGTTATCGAATTGAAGCGCGGCGAACAGGGCCTTGTCGTCCTTAACAATCTGTACAAGCTTACGCCGATGCAGACCACTTTCGGCGTTATCAATCTCTCGATTGTCAACGGCCAGCCGAAGGTTCTCTCGTTGCTCGAACTGCTGCGTTTGTTCATAGAGCACCGTGTCGACGTCGTCCGTCGCCGTACGCAATATGAGTTACGCCAGGCCGAAGCGCGTGCGCACATTCTTGAAGGTCTGCACAAAGCGCTTGATCACATCGATGCGATCATCAAATTGATCCGCGCATCAAAAACAACTGCGGAAGCGCGCGCGGGATTGACAGCTCAATTTGAGTTCAGCGAAATCCAGGCGAAAGCAATCCTCGAGATGCAGTTGCAGCGACTGACCAGCCTGGAGCGCCAGAAGATCGAGGACGAGCTTAAAGAGTTGCGCGAAAAAATCGCGGAGCTCAAAGAGATTCTCGCAAGCGATGTCAAGCTGCGCGACGTCATCGTGAACGAACTGCGCGATGTTCAGAAGAAGTACGGTGACGCACGCAGGACCGAGATTGTCGATTACGAGGCCGAAATCCGGCTTGAAGATTTGATCACCGAAGAAGAAGTCGTGATCACTGTGAGCCATGCCGGCTACGTCAAGCGCACGCCGGTGTCCGTCTACCGAAACCAGGGCCGAGGCGGCAAGGGCCGGATCGGCATGAAGACAAAGGACGAGGATCCGGTCACCAATGTTTTCGTCGCGAACACGCACAGCTACGTGCTGGTGTTCACGGACCGAGGCCGCCTCTATTGGTTGAAGGTCTATGAAATCCCCGATGTCGGAAGCGCGGGACGAGGGAAAGCGATCGTCAATCTGGCGAATCTTACGCCGGATGAAAAAGTCCGGGCTTTACTGTCAGTCGTGGAGTTCGATGCGAACGTTTCGGTACTGATGGCGACTCGAAACGGAACGGTGAAGAAGACTTCGCTTGAGGGATTCAGCAATCCGACGCAACGTGGAATCATTGCCATGGGCGTGCCCGATGACGACGAATTGATCGCGGCGGAACTGGTTTCCGCGGAGGAGACTGTGTTCATCGGCACCCATGACGGCATGTGCATTCGTTTTCCGCATTCCGATGTGCGCGAGATGGGCCGCCAAGCCTATGGTGTCATCGGTATTCGTCTCGATGAGGGAGATTACGTTGTCAGCATGATCGCATCGAGTATCGAGAACGACATGATCCTCTCGGTCACGGAGCGCGGCTACGGCAAACGCACGGCGGTGGAGGAATATCGAACCCAGGGCCGAGGCGGCAAGGGCATCATTAACGTCAAGACGACCGATAAGAATGGGAAGGTCGTTGCGATCATGCGCGTCCAGGAGGATTCGGATTGTCTCGTCATGACGGCGAACGGTAAATTGATCCGAGTTCGCTCTCAAGATATCCGGGCTGTGGGCCGCGCAACGCAAGGCGTGCGGCTTATTAACGTAGATGAGGACGATAAAGTGAACGCGGCCACTCTCATTGAGCCGGAAGCCAAGACCGATGAGGAAACGCCCCTTTCACCGCCCCCAACGGTCCATTAGTCAAACCAGGCGCGGGCAAGGGAAGCCGGCTGCCTACGGTCTGCGCAGGATCAAATCCAGACCCACGGAAGGAATGGAGAACAGCAGTTTCTTCTTCAGAGTCAGGTAGCTTTGCTTTCCTGAAATCAGGTTTCCGAGAATTGCTTTGAGTGTTTTGCTCCGGCGCGAAAGCTGCACAGTTCGTTTCTTGAAATCTGCTCCAAAAAAACGACCGCGATAAAAACGTTTATACATTCTTGAAGCGCGCGCGAGTTCGCGGACGATCTCAAACCCAACCTTAGAAGCGTATTGGTCCGGCCTGTCGATCGTGTCGGCCAAAATCTGCGCGGACTTGAATGCGTAGTAAATCCCCTCACCCGTAATCGGATCCACCAGGCCTGCCGCATCGCCGATCAGCGCCCATCCGTCTCCGGAAATCTGATTTTTTTTCCAGGCCCGCGGACCCAGGCAGGGTACGGGCGCACTGTAGAATTCGGCGTGTTCCAGTACCTCCGTGCCGAGATCGGCAGCGATGAAATTGGATAACAGCATCTTCGCGCGAGCCGTCCAACCAGGCTCGCTTCGGGTAATCAATCCGTAGGAAGTGTGCGTGGGCCGTGGAAATGACCAGATATAGCCCTCGAAAGACGGAACAAAGTAGATCTTCATGTGAGAGGGAAAATTACCGGGAATGAGGTATCCCAACGTAACACATAGATCTTCAGGCCTTAATCCTGCGCCTACCGATCGCCGTACCAGGCTTGTTGCGCCATCCGCGCCGATTAGGAAATCTGATTGCACTGATGAGTTGCGGGTGGTCACGCGCCATCCGCGTTGCGCGCGCGCGATCTGCGTGACGCGTTCTTTTAGAAGCGTCACGCCGGATTTTTCGGTTTCGGTGATCAGATATCGGCTAAGTTCACGCCTGGATAGGACGGCAACGGATTCTTTGGGAGTAACGCTCACGGAGCGCGTATCACCAAAGTAGATGGTAATTCGCTCAATGTTGGTTCGTGGCAGGGCCGATTCGAAAACACCGAAGCTGCTCAAGGCTTTCGCCGTAACGCCACCGCCACAGGGTTTCTCCCAGGGGACCTGAGAATCGATAAGCGTCACGGAGTGCCCGCGCCGCGCCAGAAGCGTGGAAGCCCAGGCGCCAGCAGGGCCGGCACCAACGATCGCTATTTGCATGAAAGTGTAAACATCGAAGATAGAAGGGCGTCTATGTTACCAGAGGAAACGCTGCATGATTGAGAAAACGAGGCAAGGAATCCCACCGGACCATCCGATTCGCCTGCTGTTCCAACAGTTGACCGAACGGGGTTTGGGACAGCTCAACCTGCACGACCCGGACACGATCCAGTACATCACGAATCTGCTTACGGAATTTGTTCAGATTGAAAACATGTACCGGATCAAGGATGAACCCGGCCAACGCGTGAAATACCTTTTCGACATGCTGACCCAGGCCAGCAGCGAAATGGTGCCGGAACGCCGACGCGACTGCTACAAACACGTCGGGGATCTGACACTTTTCAACCTGGGTCTGTTCCCCGAGTGTCTGACGTACGGTCGTCGAACGGTGAGCCCGGACTATTACGCCGAGGCGGGCCGGCGATCCTACACGATCGTTGCTGAGATGGACTCGTACGCTTCCCGCGCCACGGTGTACAGAAAACTTTCTGCGCAGTTCGAGCAGTGTGTGGTCGGTTTGAACTGGGTCAAGCTCTACATTAACGACCCGTTTTATCAGTACATGTTCCGGGAGTTCGACATCACGTAATAGAATGTTTCCCGGATGGCGGGAAACAAAATCTCAATCGTCAAATATCTGAACGCGGTCCCTTTGGCCTGGGGAATCCTGGAAGGGCCTCAGAAGGGCAGCTTTAATCCAGTCCTGAGCACTCCCGCCGAATGTGCGGATCAACTGGCTAACGGCAGCGTAGACATCGGCCTCATTCCATCAATCGAGTTCCAACGCATCAAAGGCTCTCGCATCGTGCCTGGCCCGGCCGTGGCGTCGTTGTATTACGTTCGCAGCGTGATCCTCGTCAGCATGGTTCCGCTGTGGAAGGTGAAGACGGTAGCCTGCGACAACGGGTCGCGCACATCGGTTGCTCTTACGAAGATCATTTTCGATGACTTCTACCACATTCGCCCGGACTTCAGACCAGCGGCGCCCAACCTTGCGGAGATGTTGGCGAACAACGATGCGGCGCTTCTCATCGGTGACAACGCGCTGAAGTTCATGGAAACCAATGAAAGGCCAGACATCGAAAA
>Ga0137433_1000874_pt1 | contig 14327 bp, 6 predicted proteins | sample EasRivERMZT840_2_FD_102335 | JGI IMG/M metagenome (GOLD analysis project Ga0137433, IMG submission 102335) | Soil microbial communities from meander-bound floodplain in the East River, Colorado, USA - East River MetaG ERMZT840_2 | ecosystem: Environmental > Terrestrial > Soil > Floodplain ...
ATGCTGGCCGTCATTCGCCATGCGCTGGACGCGCTGGACGCGACCGGCTGGCACGCCGACATGCTGGTGCTGCTGCAGCCGACGTCGCCGCTGCGCACGGGCGCCGACGTCGTGGCGTGCTGGCGGGCCTTCGATCCGCGTCGCGCGCCGTCGGTCGTCGCCGTGACGCCCGCGCCGCACCCGATCACGAGCGTCTTCGTCGGCTTCTTCGGGATGAGATGCGTGATGTGGCCGAGCATCCGCTGCAGGCGCATGTCCTGCGGCTCGCTCGACGCCTGCACCTTGCCGGCGTTGTGGTAATTGCGCACGCCGCTGGTGAGCTCCGACACCGCCACGAAGGCGTTCAGGCCCTCACCCGTGTAGATGATGTTGCTCTGGTTGAGCCACGTCGCGGAGTAGCGGCCGTACGCGATGAGCAGGCCCGGCACCTCCGGGATGCCCCTAGCGAGCAGACCCGCGGCGCCCGTGGCGAGAATCAGGAGGATCGTCACGGCCCACTGCATCCTGCCCTTGCCCGACTCCCCCGCCGCCACCGGCGCGAGGAGCATGAGGCCGGAGATCGCCGAGAGGACGATCAGCACCATCTGGGTCTTTGGCGTGCCGACGTTCTGCACGAGGATGAGACCCGTGACCACCGACCCCAGAATCGCGCCGACGGTGTTCGCGGCGTACACGCCGCCCACGAGCCGGCCGGGATCCTGACCCGGAGCAGCGACGGAGGCGAGCGCCAGCGGGAAGCTCGCGCCCCACAGGATCGCGCCCGGCAGCACCACCCAGAGGCAGCGCGCCATGTCGAGCTGGTAGTTGAACCACATGCCGGACGACTCCGGCAGCGCGGCCGTGATGGCGGGGTTGATCGGCCAGAACGGCAGCGAGGCCGTCAGCATGTAGGCCGCCCACGCGAGCGCGCCGCAGATCGCCATCTGGCTCCAGCCGAGCGCCACGCGCGGGTTGCGCACGCCGCGCGCGATCGCCGCGCCGAGGCTGCTGCCGATGCCGAGGCCGAACAGGAACACGGCCAGGATCAACGAGAACGTGTAGACCGTCGCGCCGAACATCAGCGACAGCAGCCGGGTCCAGATCACCTGCGCGGAGAGCGCCGTCATCCCGGAGATCGCAATCGTGATGTACACCGCGCGAGCACCGGGCGCCTGGACCAGCACCGCGGTGTCCTTGCTCTCTTCGGCCGCCTCGTACGGCGTGACCCTGGCGAGCAGCAGGGCGACGACGGCGACCGTCAGGTTCAGGACGACCGCGGCATAGGTCGCAATCGCCATGTCGTACAGCCGCAGCAGGTAGAAGCCGGCCAGCAGGCTCCCCATCACCGCGCCGAAGATGTTGCCGCCGTAGAAGAAGCCGAGCCACGACACGCCCTGGGGCGACGTCTTCACCCAGCGCGCGATCGCGGGCAGCGTGGCGCCCATCAACAGCGTGGGCGGCAGCAGGCAGATGGCCGCGAAGATCGCACGGACCCAGACCGACCCGCCCGTGACGGCAGTGTAGATGTTGCTGACGACGGGCATCCCGAAGAGCAGGAGGAGCCCCATCACGCCGATGCCCAGCTCGAGGAACGCGTAGATCCGGAGGGGGTGCTGCTTCGCGTCGATGTACCGCGGCAGCAGGAAGCTCCCGAGGCACATACCGCCCATGAACGTCCCCAGGAGGACCCCCAGGGAGACGGCCGACGAGCCCACGACGAGCTGAAGCAATTGGAGCCAGACCACCTCATAAATGAGCGCGGCACAGCCGCTCCCCACGAACAGGGCCAGGAGGACCGGCAGGTACGGCGGAGCGGTATCGACAGTCTGGGTCGTTCGATCGGACATGGGTTGGTGATCCTATAACAGGGCTTAAGATCCGGCCTATTCGGAGGGTGCCATGAGATTGAGGGTCGGAATCGTCACCGCGGTCCTGCTTATTACGCCTCTTGCCGCCCAGTCCGTTGCACCGGCCATCGAGTCCATCCGGCAGGACGACCTGAAGGCCGACCTGTACTTTCTGGGGTCCGACGCCATGCGCGGGCGGCTCACAAATACGCCGGAAAACCTCATTGCTTCCGAATGGGTCAAGGCCCGGTTCCAGCGGATGGGCCTGGCGCCTGCCCTGCCCGGCTATTTCCAGACCTACGACCTGATGACGGTCACGCTCGGGTCCACCAACAGTTTTGCCGTCCTCGAGCGATCGGGCTCGGACGTGTCGTCGCGGGGCACGGTCAACCATGGCGAGGGCTTCACGACGCAGCGGTTCAGTGCCACCGCCGAAGCGACCGGCCCGGTCGTGTTCGCCGGCTACGGCATCCGGTCCAAGGATCCCGCGCACGACGACTACCGCGATGCGTCGCTAATCAAAGGCGCCGTGGTCCTCGTCCTCGACCACGAGCCAGGCGAGCGCGACGAGACCAGCCCATTCGACGGCGTCGTCACGTCAGACGCCGGCGGCGCGCTGCGCAAGGCCCAGGCCGCGCAGGCGGCGGGCGCCGCTGCGATTCTGTACGTCTCGGACGTCCACAATCATCCGGGGACGGCCGGCGGCACGAACGCGGGCGGCAACTTCTGGCCGCAGCAGCCGTCGCGCCTGGGCACCTACTCCCTGGCCGGATGGATGGAGAGCATCCGCATCCCCGCCGCGCAGATCTCGCCGGTCGTCGCGGATCGTCTGGTGAAGGGCACAGGACGGAGTCTTGAAGAACTGGCCAAGACCGCGGATGCACCCGGCGGGGCTACCAACGTACGCCTGCCCGGCCTCGAGATCGAGATCAAGACCAGCGTCGTCCGGCGGCGCGTGCCCGATCGCAACGTGCTGGCGATGATCGAAGGCAGCGACCCGAAGCTGCGCAATGAGTGGGTGGTCGTCTCGGCACACTTCGATCACGACGGCGCGACCGAAACCACAATCATGAACGGGGCCGACGATGACGGGTCGGGGACGGTCGGCTTGCTGGAGATCGCCGAAGCGTACGCGCTGGCGGCGCAGGCGGGACGGCGTCCGCGGCGATCCGTCCTGTTCGCCGCGTTCAATTCCGAGGAACGCGGCCTGCTCGGCGCGTGGGCATACACCCTTCAACCCACCGTCCCGCTCGATCGCATCGTCGCCGTCCTGAACATGGACATGATCGGACGCAACGAGGAAGTGCCGGCGCCTCCCCCGCCCGCGCAACCCGGCGCTCCCGGCGCGCCGCCCGCGGGCCGAGGCGGTGGCGGCGGCCGGTTCAACGGACTCGACCCGCAGACGGCCGAATCCAATAACAACGCGCTCAACATCATCGGGGCCGTGCGCAGCCCGGACATGCGCGCGGCCGTCGAGCGCGCCAACGGCGCGCAGAAGCTCGACATCCGGTACCGGTATGACAACAACGTGTCGCAGCTCATGCGCCGCAGCGACCATTGGCCGTTCATCCAGCACGGCGTCCCCGGCATCTGGATCTTCACCGGCCTGCACCCGGACTACCACACCGTCAACGACGACCCCGAGCGCATCAACTACGTGAAGATGGAGAAGATCCTGAAGCTCACCTATCAGATGAGCTGGGATCTGGCGCAGGCGGACGGCCGGCCGAAGCTGTTGCCGCGCAAATAGGTCTCACCACGAAGGTCACGAAGGTCTCGAAGGACTGACTGCTGGCGGTCAGAAGCCCGGCGTGCACCTGAGATCCGAGCGAGCCGGGTGGCGAGAGCCATGTGGGCACTGCTGATGCGGCTCTCGCCACCCGGCTCACTCGGATCTCGGGCGGCCAACGGCGTGCGGGCGGGCCCTTGGCCCGCCCGCACGCCGGGCCCTTCGTGTTCTTCGTGATCTTCGTGGTGAGGTCTTGCAACCAACCGGGAACCAGAGGCTGGCGTCAAACGTATCGGGTTTAATAACTGGAGTTGTATGTCGTTCTTCTCGAAGCTGATTGGCAAGAGTGAGCCGCCCAAGCCGCGCGTCCGCGTGTGTGTCGAGTGCGGGATGCCCGTGGCCGAGCATAAAGACTGGTGTTCGATTCTGCGCGGTCAGATCGAGATGGAGCAGGCCCGCCAGGGCCGCTCGCCCGTCAAGACGTAGATCGGTTCGCGGCGGCCTGAAGGCCGCCGCCTACGTACGTCCGCGCGTCCGGAACGGGTGCAGCAACTGCCGGAACCACCCGCGCGGGAGGGGCCGGTCCCCCACCAGTCCGTAAGCCGACGGCCACCGATCGGGCAGGTGGTACGTGCCGAACATCAAATCCCAGACAGGCGTGTGCACCGCGAAGTTCGTGTCCACGGCGTCGCGCTCGGCCGCGTGGTGCCAGTGGTGGAACGCTGGTGTCGCCACTACCCGGCGGATCCCCCGCAACGGCCATCGGACGTTGGCGTGGATGAACGTCGCCTGCGCGGCGACGATGAACACGTACACGTACAACGCGTCTCGCGAGAATCCCAGCACGAAGATCGGCACGTACGAGAGTCCGCGCGTGACGATGACGTCCACGAGGTGGAGGCGCGAGCCGGCCAGCCAGTCCATTCGCTCCGTCGAGTGGTGCACCGCGTGGAACCGCCACAGGACCGGCACCGCGTGAAACAGCCGGTGCACCCAGTACTGGGTGAAGTCCGCCACGAGGATCATGAGCGGGACCTGCGCGAGAAGCGGCAAGCCTTCAATGAACTCGCGGAGCGCAGGCACCCTCGCCCACCCGAACAGCACGAGCGCGGGCGTGAGCGTGAAGATCGTCAGCAGCTCGATGAGCAGCGTGTTGACGAAGAAGTAGCTCAGGTCGACGGCCCACTGCGCGCGAAACACCGGTTGCTCCGGCCGGAGCGCGAAGAGGCGCTCGAGCGGCACGAAGATCGCCGAGTAGAGCATCAGGTTGAGGACGAAGAAGTCGAGGCCGAACGGCGCGCGGCCCGCGGCGTCGGCGCCGACGGCCGCCTGCGATCCTCCCAGCAGGGCCGCGACGAACGTCGTCGCCAGCCCGACGGCGGCGAGCGTCTTGTTCCGGCGCAGTACTGCGCTCACCGATCCGAGCAGGAACGCCGTCACGAGGGCGAGGTGCAGAAGCGCACGGATGACGGGCATCTCGTAGTGCGCCCGTAAGTCCGCATAGGTGAAGAGGTTGGGATAGCGGATGCAGAGCACCGCACCGAGCGCGGCGATGCCGAGGATCGCCGAGATCAGGCCGCTCAGGAAGCCCGTGCCGAACCGCGTGGCCTCCGTCGTCTCGAGTGCGAGATGCGGGCCCTCGGGCACGCCGCGGATTCTACCGCGCGCTGTGCGACGACTCGATGAGCACGAGGCCGGAGCTGAGGCCCCCCGGCAGCTTGATCTTGTTGCCGAACAGGCCGAAGTTGTAGCCGTCGCGGATGGTGCCCTTCACCTTGACGTTGGCGCCGACTCGAGGCACGCCCCTCGTCGACACGACCCACAGCTCCCCGCTCGAATCGACGATGCGGTAGGCGCCGCGGTCGACAATCGACACGCTGTCGGCCACCTTGCCCGAGACCGTGACCTCCTTGTCGCGGAACTTGGACGGATCCGCGAGGACTTTATTGATCTTCGTCGCGCACGCCGCCGCCGTCAGGCACAGCAGCAGCGCGACCGCAATCGTTCGTCTTGTCAGCATGGCACCCTCATCTCACGCGGAATACGAGGTCGCGCCGGACGTTGCCGCCGGCCAGTGACGCGTTGACGCTCAGCAGGTATGGGCCGTGCGTCAGCGTAGAGAGCGGCAGGTCGATCTCGAACGGCGCGCTGCGATAGCTGTCGAAGGCGGTCTCCGGCAGCATGGTCGACGTGTCGAGCACGACCTTGTCCGCCACGTCGAGAATCTTCGCGCTCATCTTGATCGGCAGGAGCGGACCCGTCCCGCCCTGCACGACGCGAAGAAACGCCGTGATCGTCTCGTTCGGCTCGAACTGGCGGGCGCTGGTCGGCAGGATGGGAACGACCTTCGCCAGCGGATCGGTGCGGTCCACGGCGCGCGATCCGAGCACGTAGCCGGACATCGTTAGCGACGGCCGCGTGAAGTCCGGCACGTCGAGATCGACGTACACGCTGCCGCTCCGCTCGAGGTACGCGCTCGTGGCGTTGAGCCGGATCTGGTAGCGCCCGGGCAGCAGACTCATGTGCTGGTAGACGTCGTACCGATACTCGTCGCCGTTCGCAGGCAGCAGCTCGAGCTTGAACTTCTCCGGCACGGGCTGGCTCGCCCGCCCCTCGCTGTCGTAGATGGTGCGGACGACGCTGAGCGTCTCGGCCACCGGTCCGCGCGGCGGCGGCAGGCGGACGGTCAGCACGACCGCGATGTCGGCGTTGCGCAGTTTCTCGCCGGCCCGCGAGACGGCGACGGCCGTCGCGCGCAACGCGAGGCTCGTGGGCAACGCGACGCCGGCCTGACTCAAGGTCAACGCACTCGGCCCGCTCGGCGCGTCCGTCGTCGCGCGCGTGGCTTCCTTCGGCGCGTAGAAGCCGGACCGCGAGCGGACCGTCACGTCCGGACGCCCGACCTTGACGTCGATCTTGCGGAACTTGCCGTCGGGCTTGCCGTTGGACGTCTGGTAGCCGACGAGGTAGTACGCCGCGGCCTCCTCGAACATCCGATCGAGCTCGACGTCGAGCGAGGGCCCGTTGACGAGGGCGTGCGCGCCGGTGTCGTTCGCCGTGATTTCGAGGAAGTCGCGGCGCACGCGGGCGGCCTGTCGCGCGGCGGCCGGCGGCAGCGTGTCGTCGGCCGGACGGCCGGCCCGGCGGATCGGCGTCTGCAGGTAATTCTCGAAGCCGTCGAAGCCGGCCGGGTTCACGCTGTAGATGTTGATGTTCGCGCGCTGCGCCTTGCGGAACAGATCCCGCATGATCTCGGCGAGGTCGCCCTCGCAGCCGCGCGAGGCGTGGAGCTGCAGCGGCGCGCCGACGCTGACGAGCACGATCGTCTTGCGGCGGTTGGGCACGGCGGCCAGCCGCTGCGCGATGGCGTCGAGCGTCGGCACCGTCGGCTGCGAGCGCTCGCACTGGCTGCGCATCAACACCGTCGCGGATCGGTACGGCATGTCCCCGCCGCCGCCAGAGTTGCCGATCGGCCGCGCCGCGACATACCGGACCTCGGGCGGATCGAACTTATCGATGGCGGTGATGAGCTTCTCGCGGTCCGCCGTAAACTCCTGCGTCTTCCCCATCTCCTGCGGGAAGATCACCGCGGCGATGTCCGACGGCCCCAGCCGATCGACGACGCCACGGCCGACCATGCGGGCCTGCATGATCATGTCGAGGTCGTCGAACGGGACGTTCCAGTCGTCCATCACGATGGCAATGACACGCCCGTCGCCGGCCTGATCGCTGAGGTCGTTCATCGCGACGTCGTGCGGGACGTGCCGCATCCAGGCGCTCGGCATCGGGTCGTTGGCGACCGCGTCGATCTCGGACACGGCGACGATGTTCTGCTTCTTGCCGTCCTCGAAGACCTGGAAGTCCGCCGCCTTCAGGCCGCGGACGGGACGGCGCTTGTCATCGAGGACCGACACGTCCAGGCGGATGACGTCGATGCCGGTGGTGAACACCGGCGGCTGTTGCTGTTGTACAGGCGGCTGCCCCGCCGGCGGCGGCTGTTGCTGGCCGGGCGGCTGCTGGGCGCCGAGGGCCAGACCGGCCCCTACAAGCGCGCACACGACGGACACAAGGCGGCGTCGCATTCGACCCTCAGGATGCGCTGGCAGTACCAGTCTACAGGACCGATCGGGTGAGTGAGTGGCCCGATTGGCCGCGTCCCCTACACGATTCACCCGATGCCTGACTCCGGTTCGAAACTGGTACCCTCCGCCGACAATTTCCTCTTAAGGGAGCCGATTCCATGCACCGGCCGAACGATGCCGTCCGCCCGACTGAGACGCTGCCCGAAGCGGCGGTCTTCGATCTCTTGCAGGCGCTTCAAGCCGTGCGCGACGGCGACTTTTCCGTGCGGCTGCCCGGCACCTGGACCGGGGTGGACGGCAAGATCGCCGACACGTTCAACGAGATCGTCGCGCGCAACGCGACGATGGCGAGCGAGCTCGAGCGCGTAGGCACGGTGGTCGGCAAGCAAGGCAAGACGCGGCAGCGCGTGAAGCTTGCCGGATCGAGCGGCGCCTGGGGCGAAATGGAATCGTCGGTCAACACGCTGATCGACGACCTGCTCTGGCCCACGCATGAAGTCACGCGCGTCCTCGCGGCGGTCGCCAAGGGCGATTTGCTGCAGACCGTCCGTCGCGACGTGGACGGCCGTCCGCTCGAAGGCGAGTTCCTCCGCTCGGCCACGATCGTCAACACGATGATCGAGCAGCTCGGCGTCTTCACGTCGGAAGTCACCCGCGTGGCGCGCGAGGTCGGCACCGACGGCAAGCTCGGCGGCCAGGCGAAGGTGCGCGACGTGAGCGGCGTCTGGAAGGACCTCACCGACAGCGTCAACTCGATGGCCAACAACCTGACGGCGCAGGTGCGCAACATCTCGGAGGTCACGATTGCGGTCGCGAGCGGCGACCTCTCGCGCAAGATCACGGTGGACGTCCGCGGCGAGATCCTCCAGCTCAAGGAAGCCATCAACACGATGGTGGATCAGCTGCGCTCGTTCGCCTCGGAAGTGACGCGCGTGGCGCAGGAAGTCGGCACCGAGGGCCGGCTGGGCGGCCAGGCGGTCGTGCCCGGGGTGGCCGGCACGTGGAAGGATCTCACCGACTCGGTGAACGCGATGGCGCGCAACCTGACGGACCAGGTCCGCAACATCGCGGAGGTGACGACCGCCGTCGCGCGCGGCGACCTGTCGCGCAAGATCACGGTCGACGTTCGCGGCGAGATCCTCGAGCTCAAGAACACCATCAACACGATGGTGGACCAGCTGAACGCGTTCGCCTCCGAGGTGACCCGCGTGGCCCGCGAGGTCGGGACGGACGGCAAACTCGGCGGCCAGGCGCAGGTCTCCGGCGTGGCCGGCACGTGGAAGGACCTCACCGACAACGTCAACTTCATGGCCAGCAACCTGACGGCGCAGGTGCGCAACATCGCCGAAGTCGCCACCGCGATCGCCGGCGGCGACCTGTCCAAGAAGATCACGGTCACCGTCAGCGGCGAGATCCTCCTGCTCAAGGAAACCGTCAACACGATGGTCGATCAGTTGAATGCGTTCGCCGGCGAGGTCACGCGCGTCGCCCGCGAGGTCGGGACCGAGGGGCGTCTGGGCGGCCAGGCCAACGTGCTCGGCGTCGCCGGCACATGGAAGGACCTGACCGACAGCGTCAACTCCATGGCCAACAACCTGACGGCCCAGGTGCGCAACATCGCCGAAGTCGCGACCGCGATCGCCGGCGGCAACCTGTCCAAGAAGATCACGGTGGACGTGAGCGGCGAAATCCTGCAGCTCAAGCAGACGCTCAACACGATGGTCGATCAGTTGAACGCCTTTGCGAGCGAGGTCACGCGCGTCGCGCGGGAGGTCGGCACCGAGGGCAAGCTCGGCGGCCAGGCCGAAGTGCGCGGCGTGGCCGGCACGTGGAAAGACCTCACCGACAGCGTCAACTCGATGGCCAACAACCTGACGGCGCAGGTGCGCAACATCGCCGAGGTCACGACCGCCGTCGCCCGCGGCGACCTCTCCCGCAAGATCGCCGTGGACGTCAAGGGCGAGATTCTCGAGCTCAAAAACACCGTGAACACGATGGTGGACCAGCTGAACGCGTTCGCCGCCGAGGTCACGCGGGTCGCCCGCGAAGTCGGCACCGAAGGCAAGCTCGGCGGCCAGGCCCAGGTGCCCGGCGTGGCCGGCACGTGGAAGGACCTCACCGACAACGTCAACTTCATGGCCAGCAACCTGACCGCCCAGGTGCGGAACATCAACGAGGTTGCGATCGCCATCGCCGGCGGCGACCTGTCCAAGAAGATCACGGTCGACGTCCGAGGCGAGATCCTCCTGCTCAAGGAAACGCTGAACACGATGGTCGAGCAGCTGCGGTCCTTCGCGGCCGAGGTCACGCGCGTCGCGCGTGAAGTCGGCACGGACGGGCGCCTCGGCGGCCAGGCCGTCGTGCCGGGCGTGGCCGGCACGTGGAAAGACCTCACCGACAACGTCAACCTCCTCGCGGCCAACCTCACGACCCAGGTGCGCAACATCGCCGAGGTCACGACCGCGGTGGCCCGAGGCGACCTGTCGCGCAAGATCACCGTCGACGTCAAAGGCGAAATCCTGGAGCTGAAGAACACGATCAACACGATGGTCGACCAGCTCAACGCATTCGCGGCCGAGGTCACGCGCGTGGCGCGCGAGGTCGGCACCGAGGGCCTCCTGGGCGGCCAGGCGCAGGTGCCGGGCGTCGCCGGCACGTGGAAGGACCTCACCGACAACGTCAACGTCATGGCCGCCAACCTCACCGAGCAGGTGCGGGGCATCGTGAAGGTCGTCACCGCCGTCGCCACGGGAGATCTGGAGCAGAAGCTCACCGTGAAGGCCAAAGGCGAGGTCGCGGCGCTGGCCGAGACCATCAACAACATGACCGGCACGCTCGCCACGTTCGCGGATCAGGTCACGTCGGTCGCGCGCGAAGTCGGCGTCGAAGGGCGCCTCGGCGGCCAGGCGAACGTCCCCGGCGCCGCCGGCACGTGGAAGGACCTCACGGGCAACGTCAACCTGCTGGCCGAGAACCTGACCAACCAGGTCCGCGCGATCGCCGAGGTCGCTACGGCCGTCACCAAGGGCGACCTCACGCGATCGATTCAGGTGGACGCGCGCGGCGAGGTATCCGAGCTCAAGGACAACATCAACACGATGATCGACAACCTGCGGTTGACCACCGACCGCAACACCGAGCAGGACTGGCTCAAGACGAATCTCGCGCGGTTCACCGGCATGCTGCAGGGCCAGCGCGACCTCGCCACGGTCGGCCAGCTGCTGCTCAGCGAGCTGGTCCCGCTCGTCAACGCGCACCAGGGCGTCATCTATCAGATGGACGCGGAGTCCGCCGCGCAGCTTCGCATCCTCGCCAGCTACGCCGAGGCGCATGACCAGGCGTACCCGGAGGAACTTCGCCTCGGCGAAGGGTTCGTGGGCCAGTGCGCGCGCGACAAGCGGCGCATCCTCGTGTCCGACGTGCCGCCGGATACCGTGCCGATCGGCTCGGTCTTCTTCCAGGCCCTGCCGCGCAATCTCGTGGTCTTTCCCGTCGTCTTCGAGGGCCAGATGAAGGCGGTGCTGGGGCTGGCGTCGCTCAACGAATTCTCTGCGACCCACCTGGCGTTCCTCGAACAGCTCACCGCGAGCATCGGCATCGTCCTCAACAGCATCGAGGCGACGATGCAGACCGAGGGTCTGCTGAAGCAGTCGCAGCAGCTCGCCGCCGAGCTGCAGACGCAGCAGAAGGAGCTCCAGCAGACCAACGACCAGCTCGGTCAGAAGGCGCAGGAGCTGGCCACGCAGAACGTCGAAGTCGAACGGAAGAACCAGGAAATCGAACAGGCGCGCCGCGCGCTCGAAGACAAGGCCGCCGAGCTCGCCCTGACCTCCAAGTACAAGTCCGAGTTCCTGGCCAACATGTCGCACGAGCTGCGGACGCCGCTGAACAGCATCCTGATCCTCGGCCAGCAGCTTGCCGACAACCCGGACGGCAACCTCACGGCCAAACAGGTCGAGTTCTCGCGCACGATCCACGGCGCGGGCACCGACCTCCTGAACCTGATCACCGACATTCTCGACCTGTCGAAAATCGAGTCCGGCACCGTCACCGTGGAGGCGACCGAGGTCTTCTTCACGAACATCCTGGACATGGTCACGCGGACGTTCAAGCACGAGGCCGAAAGCCGAGGCTTGTCGTTCGACGTCCAGCTCGACTCGCGCCTCAGCCGGAACCTGGTCACCGACGCGAAGCGCCTGCAGCAGGTGTTGAAGAACCTGCTGTCCAACGCGTTCAAGTTCACGTCGCACGGCGGGGTCCGCCTCAGCGTGTCGGCGTCACCCGGCGGCTGGAGCGCGACGCATCCCGTGCTGAGCCAGGCCGGCACCGTGATCTCGTTCGAAGTGTCGGACACCGGCATCGGCATTCCGATCGAGAAGCAGCGCATCATCTTCGAGGCGTTCCAGCAGGCCGACGCCAGCACGAACCGGAAGTACGGCGGGACCGGGCTTGGGCTGGCGATCAGCCGCGAGTTGGCGAACCTGCTGGGCGGAGAGATCCAGCTCCGGAGCACGCCCAGCGTCGGCAGCACGTTCACGTTGTACCTGCCGCTGCGGTACACCGGCCCGGCCGTGGTCACCCGGGTGGCCGACCGTCCCATGAGCGATTCCGTCGCGAGCCTGCTGCGGCTGTCCTCGGTCCGCTCCGCGGACCGCCCTGTTGAAAGCATCGCGGACGATCGCGAGGCCATCACTCCCGGCGATCCGAGCCTGCTTATCGTCGAGGACGACCCCGCCTACGCGCGCAGCCTGGTCGAGGTCGCCCGCGGGAAGGGTCTCAAGACACTGGTGGCGTCACGCGGCGCCGACGCCATCGCGCTCGCCCGTGAGTTCCGGCCGTCCGCCGTCTCGCTCGACGTCTTCCTGCCGGACATGCTCGGCTGGACGGTCCTCAATCACCTCAAGCAGGATCCGGACACGCGCCACATCCCCGTCCAGCTCCTGACATTGGACGACGACCGGCAGCACGGACTGGCGCGGGGCGCCTTCTCGTACATCGGCAAGCCCACAAGCACCGACGGCCTCAGGGACGCCATCACGAAGCTGCAAAGCTATGTCGCGCCGCGCCAGAAGCGGCTGCTCGTGATCGAGGACAACCCCGCCGAGCAGATGGGCATCGGCGAGCTGCTCACCGCTCGGGACCTCGACATCGCCATGGCCGACACCGGCGCAGGAGGCCTGGCGTCGATGCTCGAACACGCCCCCGATTGCGTGGTGCTCGATCTGCGGCTGCCGGACATGTCCGGCTTCGAGGTGCTCGACGCCATGAGCCAGGATCCGGACCTGCGCGACATTCCGGTCGTCGTCTACACGGGCCGTGAGCTCACGCCGGACGAGGATCTGCGGCTGCGCGCGCTGGCGCGCAGCGTCGTCGTCAAGGGCGTCGAGTCGCCCGAACGGCTGCTCGACGAGACGTCGCTGTTCCTGCACCGGTTATCGTCGGATTTGCCGCCCGAGAAACGGCGCATGCTCGAACGCCTGCACCGGTCGGACGAGGACCTGGTGGGCAAGGCCGTCCTGGTCGTCGACGACGACGTCCGCAATATTTTCGCGCTGAGCAGCGTGCTCGAGCGCCATGGCATGCGCGTGCTGACGGCGGTCACCGGCAGTGAGGCCACGCGCGTCCTCGAGACCACGCCGAACGTCTCGATTGTCCTCATGGACATCATGATGCCGGAGATGGACGGGTATCAGACGATGCAGCGGATTCGTGAGAACCCGGCGTTCAGACGGCTGCCGATCATCGCCCTGACGGCCAAGGCCATGAAAGGCGACCGCGAGAAGTGCTTCGATGCCGGCGCGTCGGACTACCTGGCCAAGCCCGTCAACACCGATCAGCTCCTCTCGGCCCTGCGGATGTGGCTGCACCGATGAGCCTCGCCCCGGTCGCTCCCGCGCGCATCGACCGTGTCGACATCCTGCTGGTGGACGACCAGCCGTCGAAGCTGCTGACCTATGAAGCGATCCTGGCCGGCCTCGGCGAAAACCTGATCAAGGCCACGTCCGCGACCGAGGCGCTGCAATGTCTCCTCACGCGTGACATCGCCGTGGTCCTGGTGGACGTCTGCATGCCCGATCTCGACGGCTACGAGCTGGCCGGGATGATCCGGCAACACCCGCGGTTCCAGAAGACCTCCATCATCTTTGTGTCGGCGATTCTGCTCACGGATCTCGATCGGTTGCGCGGCTACGAATGCGGCGCCGTGGACTACGTGCCCGTGCCGGTCGTGCCCGAGATTCTGCGGGCGAAGGTCGGGGTCTTCGCGGAGCTGTACCGGAAGACGCGCGCACTGGAGTCGCTCAATACGGCGCTCGAGTCGCGCGTGGCCGAGCGCACCGCCGAGCTCGAAGCGACCACGGCCGCGCTCAAGCAGGCCGACCAGCGCAAGGACGAGTTCCTGGCGATGCTGGCGCACGAGCTGCGCAACCCGCTGGCGCCCATCCGCACGGCCGTCCAGCTGCTTCGCCTCAAGGAGCTGGCCGAGCCCGACCGGACGTACGCCAGGGACGTCATCGAACGGCAGATCGAGCAGCTCGTCAACCTGATCGACGATCTGCTGGACGTCTCCCGCATCACGCGCGACATGATCACGCTGGAGCGTGAGCCGGTGCTCGTGGGCGCGATCGTCGCGCGGGCCGTCGAAACCGCGCGGCCGGCGATCGACAACCGCCGGCACGAGCTGGCGATTGA
>Ga0137433_1000875_pt1 | contig 14326 bp, 7 predicted proteins | sample EasRivERMZT840_2_FD_102335 | JGI IMG/M metagenome (GOLD analysis project Ga0137433, IMG submission 102335) | Soil microbial communities from meander-bound floodplain in the East River, Colorado, USA - East River MetaG ERMZT840_2 | ecosystem: Environmental > Terrestrial > Soil > Floodplain ...
ACAGGGCGAGTGGACTTCGCGTTTCCATGGCGGAGCCGCAGCTTCGAGTCGGTCAATGCGTCATGCCCGGTAGTTTTCGACAACAAGGTGTTCATCTCCGCTAGCTATCGCACCGGAGGGGCACTCGTGGAAGTGCGGCCGGACTTCACGCATAGAGTGGTCTGGACGACACAGGAATTTGGTCTGCATTTCAATACTCCGGTCTACCGCGATGGGTACTTGTACGGATTCGATGGACGAAACGAACCGGACGCCTCTCTCGCCTGTGTGGACGTTACGACCGGAAAAGTCGTATGGCGTGAGACGCCGGAATGGATGGAGACCGTCGGAACACGAGAACAAGTGATGGGAACCTATCGAGGATCCTTACTCGCTGTCGACGGATCGTTCCTCTGCCTCGGAGAATTCGGGCACCTGCTGTGGATGGACCTCACACCCAAAGGCTATAAGCAAATCTCCAGGGCATGGCTTTTCGCGGCCCGTGAATCCTGGGCCCTTCCCGTACTCAGCCGTGGCTTGCTGTATGTGTCGCAGAACACGCGGGACCTCGTGCGGGGAACCGGTCCGCGGCTCCTTTGTTATGATCTGAGAGCGTAATTCCGTTCCGGAATTACCTGGCGATCATTGATGAGCTTAACCGCCCCACCTTCCAAACCGAGTAGACAGGTACGCGTTGTTTTATCAGCGACGGCGTTATTGTCTTTCATGTCGGTGTCCAAGGCGGCAGCCCTGGCGCTGGCGGAGTTGGGTATTGCCGCCTTTTTCGCGGCCGGCGTTGCGCGATCATTAATTGGGGAGTCGGCGCCCTGGTTCATCCTGATTGCATGCGCGTTGAGCGCACTGGTTCGGATGATCGACATCGAAAGCTGGGCCTTCTTCATACCTGGCGGTCTGATTGGGCGCGCCGAACGCGCTTACGGACCGCGCGCTGCAAGTATCACGGCATCGGCTGTGCTGACGGAGAGGCTCCTTCTCGTCGCGACAGCGTGCGTACTCTGCGGGCAATACGCCATCAGCCTCGGTGGTGCATGGATGGCGGAGTGGAGTGTGACGGCTCGGCTGACGGTTCAGGAACTCGTCGTCGTCGGAGCGACCATCCTGATCGGGCTGCTATGGAGCCGCTACAGGCTTGGCTTTCTGCTGCCTTCCCCGACGATTGCAAAAGGTGTTTGGTTTGGCGTCGGCGTGATTGTCAGCTTGATCGGACTGGCGGCAATCACGTGGAGTCGACTGGACGGCTTACGTATTGCGTCCCCCCTGGTCGATCTTCAAAGAGCCGCGACGCTTTCTGTAACCGATCAGATCCTCTGGTTACTTACCGGTTTCGCTCTTGTCTTGCCTGTATTGGGCGGCGGAGACGCATTGGCGCGGGCCGCGCACGAGTTTGCACCGCCGCGGTTGCAGGCTTTGCGACGAACCAGTCTCCTCGTCGTGGCAGTCGTCTTCGTTATCACTGCAGTCTCCGCGTTTTCGTTCGTGGCAGTGGTGCCTCCAAGCCAGGAGGGGGTTTGGGCAAGTACGCCGCTCTCGGGTCTGGCACAACATCTGGAACTGCCGGCCTGGGTGATTGGAGTGATGGTCGTCCTTGTACCCATCGCAACTCTCCTTATTCTTTTGCCCGCAGCACACGCAGCACTTGAAGATGCGGAACAGTTACTAAAGTCGCTCTCGCACCGCCCCACAAGAGCCATCAATGTTGCTGCGGCCGCAGCAATTCTTGTGACATTTGCAAGCGGAGCACAGGTGGCGTGGCTGAGCCGCGCTTACGGAATCTCGATCGCAATTACCATCTTGTTGAAGATTGCGGTCGTTCTTCGTCTGCGTCAGGTTCAGCCCGAACCATCGGCTTTTGCCACGCCAATGAATTTCCCGCTACGGGGACGCAAATTTCCTGTCGGATTGATCGCGGTCGGCTTTGTCGTGGCTGTATCTGCGCTCTCGATGTTATTGCGGCTGGATATTCCTTCAATTGCGGCGGCGGGCCTGATCGGTGGGTTGGGAATCGTCATGGCAACCGGCCGGCAGGGGACCGGTTCGACGATATCGGAAGAGGAAGAGCCATTCGAACTCTCGACTTCACCCGATATTTCCCTGGGACAGGTGCAAGTCCGTTCCGACAACGTCCTGATATGCGTCCGCCATCCGCATTCACTCGCTCACGTTGTCGCTGCGCTTAGGGATGCAGGCGAGCGGGATGTGGTCGTCGTTACTGTTCGCCTGCTGGGTATCGATGTCGATGAGGAAACGGGAGGCGGACTCACGTCAACGCGCGAGGAACGACGCCTGTTCGCAAAGGTTGCTCTGGTAACGGAACGGCATGGCAGGCCTGTTCGATTCCTTATAGTGCCTGCGCCTGACGTCGTGGAAGGAATCATTGCCGTTGCAGTGCGCCTGCATTCGTCGGAAGTACACGTCGGCGAGTCATCAAGCCTGTCGGCTGATGATCAGGGCCGTCTTTTGGGCGAAGCATGGGAGCGGGCCGACAAACCCAAAGACCAGCATCTTCGCCTTCTGATCCACCGTGACAGCGGAAGAACCGACGCGTATCACCTCGGCGCTCATCCGCCTTCCCTTACACCCAACGATCTCGATTTGATTCACCGTGTCTGGCTTGACGTCGTCAAAGCCGTCGGTCCGCATGTGCATCATCACGACGTCGTTCGCGCAGCTCTTACACAAATGGAAGAAAAACTCTCAGGTTCGCAGCGAGACGAAGCGATCTCGGTGATTCGAAGCGTCGCGCGTCCAGCAGATGAATTGGCAGCCGCAGTAAATGCCCGTGATTATTCGCGGCTGCGAGACCTGGTCCGTAATCGTCATGCCAGTGATTTGGCTGCTGCGCTAACGGAACTCGGTATCGAGGATCAGGTTATCGTCTTCCGCATTCTGCAGCGCAAAGACGCGGCGTCCGTCTTCGCCTACTTATCCCGCGAGCAGCAGGACGCGCTTCTGAAAGCCATGGCACGGGAAGACGTGGCGGCGCTGCTGAACAGCATGGCTCCCGACGATCGAACGATGTTCCTGGAGGAATTGCCCGCATCCGTGACGCGGCAACTCCTCTCGCTATTGACGCCGGCGGAACGATCGGTCGCGTTGACACTTCTTGGCTATCCGGAAGACTCGATTGGCCGGCTGATGACTCCGCATTACATCAGCATCAATGAAGATTGGACGATCAAGCAGGTGCTCGATTACATCCGGACTCACGGGCAAGACAGCGAGACGCTCAATGTCGTTTACGTCGTGGATGAGCAAGGCTTGCTGATCGATGACATCCGCATTCGCGAATTACTCCTGACATCGCCGGAGAATCGTGTCGCCGACCTCATGGATCGGCGATTCGTGGGGCTGAAAGCCACGGACAATCAGGATGCCGCGGTTGCCGTGTTCAGGCAGTACGATCGCTCGGCCCTGCCGGTCACCGACACGTCTGGCGTGCTTATCGGAATCGTCACGATTGACGACGTCCTCGACGTCGCTGAAGCGGCCGCCACAAAAGAAATCCAACGCATCGGTGGATCGGAAGCATTCGATGAGCCTTACATGCGCGTCCCATTCACGTCGTTGATTCGCAAACGCGCTGGATGGTTAACGGCCCTCTTCCTTGGAGAAATGTTGACGGCCACGGCTATGGGAACATTTGAAGAAGAAATCTCGCGCGCAGCCGTTCTCGTCTTCTTTATTCCGTTGATCATCGCCAGCGGTGGCAACTCGGGATCACAGGCCGCAACACTTGTCATTCGCGCGCTCGCACTCGGCGAAGTTGGCCTTGCCGACTGGTGGCGCGTCATTCGTCGGGAAGTCTTTGCAGGCCTGACTCTGGGCGCCATCCTCGGCACCATCGGCTTCCTTCGCATCTCGATCTGGTCAGCCTTCTCAGACATCTATGGGCCGCATTCGACTTTAGTTGCGCTAACCGTAGGTTTGGCTCTGATCGGGATTGTACTTTGGGGGACAGTCGTCGGCTCTTTACTGCCTTTTGTTCTGCGACGCCTGGGATTTGACCCGGCCGCCTCATCTGCGCCTTTTGTCGCCACGCTCGTTGATGTGACCGGCCTTGTCATTTACTTTACAGTTGCGCTGATTGTCCTTCGTGGGACTTTGCTGTGCGACCCGCTGGTCACCACTTGTAAGTGAGCTTTTGCTGCTGTAGGGGCGGTCTGTGACCGCAACCGCTAACTTGGGACGCAAACATCGCGCGTCTGGCCGGTCTTTTTCAGAAGATTTTCAGATTCATCCGCCAGCATAGCCGCATGAGATGTGTCAGGCCTTTGCTGATAGGATGGATCGCTGTTCCGCGTTACGCCGCCGACTGCCGGTCCGCCGTCGTGAGGCTGGCGCGTTGGCCCGCGCGTCAGAACCTGGTCGTCAAGCCGACACGGACTGCGCGGGGAGAACCGGGCGAGATATTGGTATTGCTGTCCGCGTTCGCGAAATATCTTTTGTTGGTAATGTTCTCGAGATTCCCCTGCAGGCGGATGTTCTCAGTGAGCGTGATGTACAGCGCGGCATCCGCACGAAGGTAACCCGGCAGCGTGACGCTATTGTCGATCGTCGCAAACATATCGGACCGGCTGATCAAACCCAGGGCCGCCGCGACGCGCGATTGAAGCCTGTAGTTATTCCACAGAGAAAATGTGTGATGCGGCACTTGTCCGACTTGTGCGCCGGCACGGGCCGCGGTGGTTGCGCTCGTGACGAACCCGTCCTGCCAGGCGTAACCTCCGGCGATTTGCCACTTCGGTGTGGCTGTTCCCGTGACCCCAACCTCGAATCCGTTGGTGCGCTGGCTGCCGGTCTGCACGATGCGCGTCGGATCGTTGGGATCGGTCGAACGCGTATTGGTTCGATTCAATCGATAAACCGCTGAAGTAATCGAGAGATCCGTACGTGCGTCCCACTTCAATCCGACTTCGTAGTTGTCGAACTTTTCCGGTTTTACCTGCTGTGTGATTGTCGTGAGCGATGAGAACTGGTCGCCGGAACTGGGCAAGTAAGAAACGCTGTAACTGGTGTATAGAGAAACGTCCGTGACCGGCTTGATGACAAGGCCTGTGCGCGGCGACACCAGATTATCGACGCGACGGAGATCATCGCCGTTGCGATTGTTGTGATAGTTCAAGTCGAACCGGTCGAATCGTACTCCGCCGATAACCTGGACGTAACGTGACACCTCGATCTGATCTTGCGCAAAAGCCGCGCCGACGTTGGTCTTGAGGTGATTATCCGCATCTGTCGCGCTCTGGCGATACGTCACCGGTGTGCTGATGGCCGGGTTCTCGTAGGGCACACTCAGCGTCGTCGCGGTGTTATTGAAGAACCCGGTGGTTCGAAAATTATCGGTAAGCTGACGTCCAAATTCGGCGCCGACAAGCACGGTGTGTCTGAAGCGGCCCGTTGAAACCGATGTAATCAGGTCCGTTTGATTGAATACATTCCTGCGTTGCGTCGCATTGTTGTAAACCGTGAGCGCCACGAACCTTTGATCCGCCGTCGTCGCTCCAGGCACGTAGTTCTGATAGAACCTGTCATAGTCACCAAACATAGTTCGATTGCGAACGGTTACGCGGTTGAAGCGATGCTCGATCATTATCGATGCGAGATGCACGTCGGCGCGGACATGGCTGTCCTCGGGATTACCGTAGAAGGTTGTCGGATCGACGGGAGCGGCGCGGCCTTGAAATGACGTAATACCCCGATCCGCCACGCGCCGGTCCCGCAGGTATTCGTAACCTGCAGTGATTCTCGTGCGGTCGCTCGCCGCAAAGGTCAAAGTTGGATTGAAGCCGCCCCGCTCCACACCTGCACCGTTTCGAAAACTGTCGGAGTTCTCAAACAACCCGTTCAAACGAAACGCCACCTTCGTACTCAGCGGCTGATTGAAATCGCCCGTTACCCGCTTGTTGCCGAACCGGCCGCCTTGCAGCGTGATTGCGTGAATCGGCATGAAGCCGGCTTCTTTGGTCACGCGATTCAAGACACCACCGCCACCGCCCCTTCCAAAGATCATGGCGTTGGGGCCCTTGAGCGCTTCAACGCGATCCAGGTTGTACAGATCGCGGTAATACTGCACATCGTCGCGCACGCCGTTGAGAAAGAAGTCCGCAGAGGAACGATTCCCACGAATCACGAGATCGTCACGATTGTTTTCCCCCTGATGCACTGTGATACCGGGCACATAACGAACGACATCGGCCACACCCATCATGCCCTGATCGCGCATCAATTCCGCTGTTACGACCGTAATCGATTGCGGGACATCTCGGAGTGGCGTCAGCGTTTTGGTCGCAGTGTTGATGGCCGCGACCTGATAGCCGAGCGCCTGCGTTACCTCCACGGTCTGGCGAAGTTCCGGGAGATGCAGTAGAAACTCTCGTTTTTGTGTGCCGTTGCCGATCTCGATGGCTTCAGATGCGCGGAGGAAATCCTTCGCAGTGATCGTGATGGTGTACTTACCGGCTTCGAGCACCAGGCTGAAACTGCCGGCCTCATCGGAAGTCGTCGAAGGTCCGACGCTACGGCCTTCGGCGATCGCAGTAATAGATGCACCCACGATTGCTGCATTCGATGGATCGAGCACTCTCCCCTCCAGCGAGCCGGAAGAAACCTGTGCATACCCGCGAGAAAGAAACGCGCTTGCGATGAGGACGGTCCACAAAAGCCGTGAGAATTTCATGCATGCCTCCACGAAGTGCTGCCTTGCGCTGTTCAAGACTGATCGATTGGTGATGCGGACCGCGCGGGTTAGATAGACTCAGGGAAGCGAGTGGACGTAGAATGACACCCGCGTTGGCTGGGACCCTCAAAGCTTCCACCGCGCGACCCGGAGGGATGCGCCGTTGGCTCGGTGCATCCCTCAATTCATTTAGCGAACGTTTGAGATTATTGGGTTCTGAAGCTCAGCTGTCAATATGAAAATGAAAACCGTTCTCATTTAGCCGCGGGGTTTCAACACATCAACGACCGATCTTCATGCCAACGTTTACATGTGTTGCAAGCCACGATAACGCTTTGGATTTCTGGGACGGCGCGTGGTGGTGACGGTAGACAAAATCGCCGATGAAAAAGCCCATTGCCGCGCCTGCCAGCGCATCCGACGCAGAGTGTCTTCGGCCGCCGACTCTGGCGACACTGACAGTAGAGGCTAATCCGTACGCCAAAATTGAATAGATTTTGCGTTCAGGAAATTCGCGGGCAGCGACGCGGGCGAGCGCCCATGCCTGGATAGAATGGCCGGATGGAAACGCATTCCCTCCTTTGAAGAACGAAACAGAGGCGCCTTTGATTTCGGGGCGTGGCCGCTGGGTAGCAAATTTGAGTGCCTGGACAGCAATCTGTGTGTCAACCAGTGCCTGGATGCCGATTCGCGCGGTATCCCGCGCACGGGGGGTGTCGCCCAGCTTACCAACGACGTAGAACGTCGCCCAAAGTGGATAGATCGTATACGAGGCGCCTAACCTTGATGCCCAGATACTGGGCTTCGTCAACGCAGTTCGTTGCGGCAGAGTGTTCGTAAGTTTTTGATCCGCGGCAATGAGCGCGGCAGTTGCTCCCCCAAAAAGAATCCACCACTTTGCGTTGTCACGGTTGATATGAAACGGACTCGTGAAGATCGCTTTCTCATCGTGCAAGACGTTCTTTGGAATGTCCCGCCAGCGCAGACGTGTTCCGTGTGCCTCTGGTTCGGCCGGGTTTTCTTGTTTTGACTGGGCCGTGGGCAGTGTCGCATCCGGCATCGCGCTCGTGTCCTGTGAGAGTGCGGGAATGCTCGTTGTAGATAGCAGAGCAACGAGAATGAATTCACGAAATGGCATGTATAACTCTCCTCTAAAATCCTTTCCGGGCTTTAATGGACGTCGAATTGAACGAGATCGCCGGTGATGCGGGAGTTCGAAGACGGCTTGTAATGGATCACCGCTCGCAGGCCGTCGATATGATGGCAGCGGTTGAAGTGGTCGGGCGCGTACCAGACGCTGTCGGCGAGTCCGAGCCGGATTTGATTTTCATTCACGCGAAATGTATGCGGCTTGCCATCGATGACGACATCCATGATCCGGTCCTTGTCGCGGCAAGTCAGCGACGTCACGTTCCCGCGGACCACTCGCGTTCCTGACCGCGGCGGCCTCCTCGGAAAGCCGGTGCCCTTGCGCGCGTCCGGACTCAGCATTTCCCACAAGTCGATGGCCTCATCGTGATGAAGGTCCTGCCACCGTTCCGCAACATAGCGGGCGACAGCCGCTGCTTCATCGTCGCGCCCGACCGCGTGGAGGAGTCGGCTGACCAGCATGTGATACCCACCCGCCGCAGGTCGAATCTCCGCCGCCTTGACCGCTGGAGGCAGCGCGCTCTGAAAATTTCCTTCTCGAGCGTAGGAGGCGGCGAGCTGGACATGTGCTGGTGCGAATTCCGGATTCAACGCAACGACCCGATTAATGGCAGACCTGTCTTTCGATGCCAGCATCGCGGCGTAATACGCAGACAGGTAGAGCTTCGCGTTCAATTGCAGCGCGCGTTCAAAGTGAAGGAGCGCCTGCAAATCCGTTCCTTCGTGAAAATGCACGAAACCCATGGATTCGTTCGCGAGAGCCGATCGCGGGTCGTCCTTCAACGCCCGCTCCAGTCGTTGCCGCGCCGCCGCGTTTTCACCGAGCCAGACCTGGACGGTTCCGATTTCCCCATTGATCTCGGTAGAGCTGAGGCCGCGGACGGCGAATGTTTCGTCGACGATCTCGGCGGGACTGTTCGAAACCAGGACGTCGAGTGATTTCCTGTCGAGGTAGGTTCTGAGCTGCTTCTCTACGTCGGCCGGCTCCCCAATCGCCAAACGAAAAGCGTCGACTGCATCGGCTCCCTTATCGATGAGTGTCAGGTATTGCTGAAGCCGCTTGCCGCGCTCGGCAGAGGAGGGAACCAGGAGCAGATGAACCAGCGCCCACGATTCGGAATAGAACATCTGGACCTTGTCACGATCCCGGTATTCGGCCGAGCCTGCATCGGCCTTCAGCAGCTTTTCGAGCGGCAACAGGGGAGCTCCCCGGGTGTACTCCACGCGGATGTTCGCGGCTCCGACATGGATCCTGTTGCTCTCGAACCGGGTGTTCCCGAAAAACTCAGCCAGGCCTTCATTGAGCCAGAGAGGTAGCCATCGAAAGTTCGAGTTCAGGATCGAGTGCGTGTACTCGTGAAACGCAACCGTGTGGCCGTCACGGACGACGTCGAGCCGAACGATCGCGAATGCCTTTTCCCGGCCGGCGCTGAAAAAACCTCCGGGCGCGCCCCGTCTCCACATTTGCGGCAGCAGCGCTTTCGCGCTGGTTGCGTCTTTGGGCGCCAGAACCAGCAGCGGCACCGGCGGGTCGGGATTCAGCGACGGCAACGCTGTCGCAAATGCGACGCGTATCTGCTCAAACTGGCGGGCGACGGCGCGGGCCTCTTTTGCATCGCCGTCGGACAACACGCGGAAATGCGGGCTCCGGACTTCCGTCCACGCCTTGTCTGCTCCGTACGCAGCATGCGTCCAGAGAAGAACAGCGGAGCAAAGCGCGATGAGCTTCATCGTGCCGAGCCGAGCTTCGAAAGGCCTTCCTTGAACGTGCCGATGAATGCTCTCGCCTGCGGAGAAAGAGCGCGCGTATTGAGCTGAACGATTCCGTAAACACGCTTCGGAAAGTATTTGTTCACAGGAATGACTTCGAGGCGCTCACGGCCCGTAAGGCACACGTTCATGACAATCGAGACTCCCATTCCCAGTTCGACATAGCGCTTGATGACCTCCCATCCACCCATTTCAAGCCGGACCTGGTACGACAGCCGCCGCTGCAGGAACACCATCTCGACCTGTCTCCAGGTGCTCAGATGGCGCGGCGGAAGAATCAAAGGATACCGGCTGATATCCCGCAAGGAAACCTTCGAGAGTTTCGACAGCGGATGACCGAGCGGCGCGATCAACACCGGATCGAACGCGACGACCGGCTCGAAGGCGATGTCGGGTGGCGTGTCGAGAATCGGTCCGACGCAGAAATCGACGGCGCGTTCGCGCAGTTGCTGCAGGCCCTGCTGCCCCGTGACATTGTTCAAGGTGAGAGCGATCCCGGGATGCTCGGACGAGAACTGCTGCACGGCCCCCGGCAAAACGTACTGGATGGTGGATTCTCCGGCCGCGATCGCAAGCCGCCCCTGTTCGACGTTGTTGCGGCGGGCTTCGAAGTTCTTATCGAGCTCCGTCAGACCTTCAACCAGCGGCCGCGCCAGCTCGTAAAGGAGCTCGCCTTCGAAGGTCAATTGGGTCTTCGGCCCCCGTCTCTCGAACAGCGAGGCACGCAGATCGCGCTCGAGCGACTGCACCTGGAGTGACACCGTCGGCTGAGTGAGACTCAATCGTCCCGCCGCTTTCGAGATGCTTCGGGCCTCGACGACGGCGCAGAAGCCCTTCAGCTGTTGCAATCGGTTCTGCTTGTATCGAAAAGTGCGCATGACGCGATTATTTAGTTCGGCAATGCTGATGATTGCAACAATTAAGTGTGTCAATGATGAAACGGAGGATATAAAGCTCGGCGGAGGATGACTCGTCGTGCCCAGGAGATCGCAAGCCTTCCCATCCGATTTGCCCGCCGCTCCCGATTACAACCCCGTTCGCAGGGCAGCCGCGAAGACCGAAGATACCGAGATCAAGTCGGCCCTCGCGCTGTTTGCCAGCATGCCGCCGTCGACGGGTGTGTTTGCGAATCCCGTTCGGTATCGCCACACGGTTGCGTGCAATCAGGCATCGGTGGAACTCAACATCCGCTCATTCGGTATTCGCGGCTGCCTGCTCGAAGAAGACATCGTGCGCGGATCCGCGGATGCGGAACGGGTCATCTTCGTTGGATTGTTCGGCCGATTTGCGACGGCCGCGGAGCGAAAGCAGTTCTCGGGAGTCTTGTCGCAGAACTTCAGGCGCGCCGTTGCCAAAGTGTCTCCCGTCGTTTCGAAGTTCATGAAGTCGTTTCCAGACGCGCGCGCAGAAGTGGCGATGCAATACATGTCGTCGCTGCGCAAGGCGGCGGAAGGCGCGCAACCGCTCAATGCGCTAAGACCGCCGGCCGACGTGTTAGCTGACATGATCGCGGTTCACATGGAAAACGCCGCAGCCGGAGCCTGCGCCTCGTATATGCGCGCCGGCAGGCGACAGGCCCAACGCTTTCTCGAGTCTCTGCAAGACAGCGATTGGCGTCAGTCAGTGTTCAGTCTCTTGCTGCGACGGTCCGCGAATGCTACGGAGAGCCGGATTCTCGAGAATCTTGGAGCTATCCAGATTCACCACGGCTCTGCGGGATCGAACATGGTCGCGCGATACCTGGCCAGCCTTCACACCCGGTCTATCTCGGACCTCTTCACCGCGGCCCAGATGACTCTCGACTGCGCGCGGCATTTCGGCGCGATCACGGACATGACGGACTTTGTCGCTGAACTTCAGAGCGCGGCCCCAGCGCGCCGCGACCATCTGATCCGGGAGCGCGCCATGCTGGGCAACCTTCCGGCTTTCGGGCATCCGGAAATTGCGGCCGCGGGCCGTGGCAACACCATCGAACTGGATCCCCGGCCGGCGATTTATCTGGCGCCGCTATTCGAAGCGATCGACGCGGGGGAACTGCGTGTATCGAAGGATCGAATCGAGCGTATTGAACTTGTCCAGCGGATGTATCAAATCGCGTTCGTCGAAGGTCTGGAAAAACCCGGCCGGGACGGCGTGTTGCGCATTGCGCCGAATACCGATTTCGGCGCTTGGATAGTACAGGAGGCGCTTGGAATCGATGAAGCCGACAGGACGCTGCTGTCGTACGTCTTTCGCGGTTTCGGCTGGATGATGGACGCCCGCGAGCAGTTGCAGCAGCCGATCATCCGGCCGGTGATTCCGCCGGAGCCGGGGATTGTTCCTTCTCCCTGCGGTGACGATTTGATCCCGCGTGTCGTTGATGCCGTGCACAAACGGCTTTGTTTCATATCTCAGCTCGGGTAACCAAATAATCTGTTCGCTTTGATCGCCTTCACGACCGTTCCCGGCACCATCTTCTCCCACGACTTGTCCCCCGACTGCAGCAGCCGCAGCACCTCACGTGAACGAATCGGAAGAAACTCGGGATTGTAATTCTCGATGTCCTGAATAAAGCGGTTCTCACGCAGGTGCGCGTACAGGTGAGACAGATGGGGCACGATGGGAAAGTTTTCAGCCGTCATCACGTGGCCGGTGGCGAGATTGAGGCTCGGATAGACGTAAAGCCTCGCGTTGTTCTTGAAGAGCTGTCCCAGGCCGCCGAGCAGTCCTCCCTCGTTCGCGTTGTAAAAGTTCTCGTCGAAAATCTCAGCCAGCTTCGACGCTCCCATCGCCAGTCCGAGCGGCCGGCTGGTGTAACGCGAAAGATATGCGGCGAGCCGATGGAAACGGCGGAAATTCGAAATCAGCACCGTTCTTCCCAATGCGCGCAGGATGTCGGCGCGATGCAGGAAGTCTTCGTGAGTAATCGAGTCTCCGGCTGTCAGATGACGCAGCGTCATTTCTGTAAGCACCACGGGAGCTTCGCCCTGCAGTTCGGGCTCACGGAGAAATTGTTGTTGAGCCCGTTCGAGCACGTCGAGTGTCGCTTTCGTTACGGGCCGAAAGCTGCCGCGCTGGATCAGCACCGGCTTTCTATGGAGGAGTTCGGCCCACTGCACGGCGTCGCCGGTTGCAGTGAACATCGCAGCCTCGGTCAGGTCCTGACGGACGAGTTCGAGCGCCATGAGCCGATTGTCGATGCCGGGGAAAGCCGGCCCGCCGAAGTGGATCGTGTCCACCTCGATGCGTTCCCACGTGAGATTGTCCAGCAACGACCGGATGAGCTTGTCGGGTTCCCGGTGGTGATAGAACGCGCCGTGAATCAGGTTGACGCCGATCGTGCCGAGCGCTTCCTGCTGCCAGATGTTCTGCTTGTCCAGCAGCCGAACGTGAATGATGATGTCGGAAGGGTCTTCGTGTAGCTGCGACTGAAAGCGGATACCCAGCCAGCCGTGTCCTTCATCCTGCCGGCTGAAACTCCGCGTCGCCACGGTGTTGGCGAATACGAAAAAGATGCACTTGTCGCCGCGAGTCTTATCGAGCCGCTGTAGCAGGAGATCGAACTCGTACTGCAACATCGACTGCAGACGCTGCCGGCTGACATAGCGCTCACTGGGCCCGTAAATGGCGTCGCTGACCGCCATGTCGTAAGCCGAGATCGTCTTGGCAACAGTACCCGACGCGCCGCCCGCCCGGAAAAACCAGCGTGCGACTTCCTGACCTGCCCCGATTTCGGCGAGCGTGCCGTACCGCGTCCCGTCGATGTTGATGCGCAGCGCCTTCTGCTGTGTGCTTGGGATTTCTTCCTTCATCCGGTCCACCAGTTTCAAAGCGTATGATGTTTTTGGGTCTACGCATTGGAAATACGACGTCACAACGGTATCAAGCCGAAAAGCAGCCCGGTTTACCTCCGACTCGTTCCGCTCATCGGCATCGGCCTCCTGCTTTTCTACACATTCCGGCTTTACACTTTTGCGTATTTCTCAACTGACGATTTCATCAACTTTTATTGGGTGCAACCCAGGCGGTTCACCGAAATGATCTCGTACGTCATCAATCCCGCCTCCGACTTCTTCCGGCCTGCCGGTACACTGCTTTACTGGATCACGCTGCAGCTGTTCGATCGCGAGCCAGCCGGATATCACGCTGTCCTTTGGTCCTTTCATGCCGTCAATGTCGCATTGGTCTACACCGTGCTGCGGCGGTTCACTGTCTCGCAGGCGGGTGCAATAGTCGGTGCCGTGCTCTTTGCCAGCCAGCATGTATTCGGCGACATCTACTGGAGCTTCGGTACGATTTTTGAAGTGGTGGGACTGATGCTTTACCTGACGGGCATGCTTGTCTGGTCTGTGGAGCACCGGTCGCTCCGGCACGTTGTACTCGCTTCTGTTGTGTTTCTGCTTGCACTCAAGGCAAAAGAAATGGCGATCACCCTGCCGTTGATCTGGCTCGCGCATGACTTGCTGATCCGGCGCAACATGAACCGGAGAATGTTGCAGCACTTTCTGATTCCAGCAGCGGTGGGAGCCTGGTACGGCTTCCGAAAGCTTGCGGAGATGACGGGCACCGATCCTGGACATCCTTATTACATGGACCTGTCCTCGTTGACTCTGGGCCGCGGATTCGGCGGGTACTTCAATATGCTTTTTGCGGTGGAGTGGCGGTGGCAGATCTGGGCTATCGCTTTTAGCGTGATTCTCCTGTTACTCGCGCTCCTCAAAAAAAGAGAGGCTGTGTTCTTTCAGCTTTATG
>Ga0137433_1000878_pt1 | contig 14293 bp, 10 predicted proteins | sample EasRivERMZT840_2_FD_102335 | JGI IMG/M metagenome (GOLD analysis project Ga0137433, IMG submission 102335) | Soil microbial communities from meander-bound floodplain in the East River, Colorado, USA - East River MetaG ERMZT840_2 | ecosystem: Environmental > Terrestrial > Soil > Floodplain ...
ATCTCGCGCCAGGCGTTTCATCTCACCGAGTTCTACAACGCGCTCTACCGCCCGCTGCAGGTGGACTGCGAACTGATCGCCGTCCTGCCAGACCAGAAGACGGCGGGTGCGTTTCTATTCCTGAGCCTGCACCGGCAGCGCGATGACTTCAGCGAGCGGGACCGCGCGCTGCTAAACCTTCTGCTGCCCCACATCGCCAGCGCGCGTCGCCGGCTTCAAGGACGCAATGGCAGTGGATCGCCCAACGGCCGGACGCTGCCAGGCGACGAAAGCGCCTTTGCCACGTGGCTGCGCGAGCGAACGCCCTGGGAACTGACGCAGCGCGAGTGCGAAGTGCTGTTCTGGTTGTGCCAGGGCAAAACCAACGGAGAGATTGGCCGCATCCTCGGCATTGCCGAGCGCACGGCTGAGACGCACGCGCTCCACATCTATCCCAAAATGGGTGTGGAAAACCGTTACACAGCCATCGTCACGCTCAACCGTTTCGCCTCGGAGAGACACTGAGCAGCGTGCTGCCGGCTTGCCGACGTGCTTTTTGCCGGCAGGATGGTGTCCCGAGATTCTTTGGCATTCCTTTGTCGGAAACTGCTGATGAGGAGCCAATTCAATTCCGGACCGACAATGTTTCCGACAATGTTTCCGACAAAGTTTCCGACAAAGGGGCGGAATCGGAGTGCGGGTCTGGCTTTAATATGTCCAATCAGCAGGCTGGTCAGCCACGGTTTCCGCAAGCACCTGTTCAGGCTTTCCAGATAAAGTTTGAACGGATTCCCGCCGTTAGTATCCTACGAGTGTGAAGTGGCTCCGAACCATGACGGTGCTGGCGCTGGTTGCCCTGTGGCTGCCGGTGTCGGTGCATTGCCAGTTGGAGCAACTGCCCGGACTCGAATTTCTCTCCTGCTGCGATCACGAGGACACCACCGCCCCACACCAGGACGACGATTGCGAGGGTGACGCCTGCGCTGTTGTTGAGTCAGGGCTGTATAAAATTGAGGAACGGCAAGCCACGCTGCCTGCGCCTGACCTTGAAGCCTTTGACGTCGCCGCTCTCCTCTCGGCCCCGGATCTGACTTCAGCGGGTGCTGGCTATCCTGTTTGCGGCACAGCCCCACCAGAATTGCTTAAGTCCTGGCAGTTTTCTCTTCGCACGGCTTTGGCGCCGCGCGCTCCTTCCCTCGTTTCCTAAGCAGTCCCGCTTGGGACCCCTCTACGGTAGTGATGTGCCCGCACATCGCGAAGGTTTTGTCCCGTGTTGATTTGATCCGTTGTGGTTTGCTTATGAAACGATGCTTTTGGTGGAAATGGATGCTTTGGGCCGGTCTGGGAAGCGCGGCGTTGAATACACTCGCCGCCGACGCGCCGGCAGGACGCACAAATGGCGTCACTCTCGACGCGCTCGTGGCCGAGGCGCTGGAACGCAATCCTGAACTCAGGTTCTACGAGGCGGAAATCTCCGCCGCGAAGGCGGGGCGCAAAACGGCGGGTCTGTTGGCCAATCCCGAAGTGAGCGGGAGCGTGGGTCAGAAGCGCGTGACCGGTGGCGGCCTGAGCGAAGAAGGGGTGGCATGGTCGGTGTCCGTCGTCCAGCCGTTCGAGTGGCCGGGGCGCATCGGGTTGCGCAAGGCCATCGCGAATCACGACATTGAACTCGCGCAACTCGGCTACGAACGATTCAAGATTGCGCTGGCAGGCCGCGTGCGGACGCTGGCCTACGGCCTGTTTGCCGCGCAGGAAAAATCCGCCGCCGCGACCGAAGTGGCCGAGCGGTTCAAGGCGTTGCGCGAAGTGCTCGTGCAACGCGACCCGGCGGGTCTGACCCCGTTGCTGGAAACGCGCGTCATCGAGGCGACCGAGTTAAACGCGCAGCGCAAGGCCAGTGAAGCATCGCTGGCCACGCAGGCAGCGTTGCTGGAGTTGAACCAGCTTCGCGGCGTTGCGCCGGATGGCCAACTCTCCGTCGGCCAGACGCAACTTGCGTTTCGTCCGCCGGACAATAAGGACGCGCTCATCACACTGGCGCGGACGAACAACTTCGAGTTGCGCGTGCGTGCGATCGAACTGGCCCAACAGGGCTTTCGCGTGGACCTGGCGAAGAGCGAGCGTTATCCGTCCATCGGTGTCGGCCCGACCTTCTCCGAAGAAAACGCTGGCAGTGACCGCGAGCGCATCATCGGCGTGGGCGTGTCGCTGCCGCTGCCGTTATGGAATCGGAACCGGGGCAACATCGAAGCCGCCGCCGCGCGCCAGATGCAGGCGGAAGTGTCCCTCAACGTCACCGAGCGCGAGATTCAGCGGAAGGTCATTGAGGCCGCACTGACCTACGAGACGAAGCTGCGCGAAATGGCCCGATGGCGACCCGACTCCGTGCAGCACTTCAAAGAAGCTGCCGAAATCGCTGACCGCCATTACCGGCTGGGCGCGGTGCCGATTTCCACCTACGTCGAGTTGCAGAAGCAATACCTCGAAGCGGTCGAAGGCTTACTCGACACGAAGAAAGAGGCGCTGGAAGCCGCGGCGCAATTGGAACTGCTCACCGGCCTGCCGCTGCCGCTGTCCCGCACGACGCCCACCGAGGAGAAGAAATGAACCTACTTCGCTCCATCGCCTTCCTTCCCGCGCTGTTCGTGGCGGCCGCGCTGTTCGTTGGCTGTGGCCACAAGGAAGGCGACGGTCACGATCACGGCAAGGAAGCGGCCCACGGCAAAGGTGACGGTCACGGCCACGGCGAGGAATCGCCTTCAGGCGCTTCGTTCAAAGCGGGTAAGGGCGTCTTGGTGACGGAGGAAACCAAGAAAATCCTTGGCCTCGAAATCGCCGACGTCACGGAGCGCAAGCTGCCAAACCAAATCCGTTTCACCGTGCAGGTGTTCGGCGAGAAGCACCATCACCTGCTCAATCAGGAAGACCACTCCGGCTGCGACGTGCATGGCTCTGGTTTCGTCTCCACGAACACCGCATCAGTCGTGAAGGCGGGTCAACCGGTGGAACTCATCAAGGGCACCAACAGCCCGTTGCCCGGTGTGGTTCTGGCAGTGCAAAAGGCCCTGGCCCTCGGTGAATCCGAAATTGTCATTGGCATCTCCAACGCGACGACAGCGCTTAAGTCCGGCGAGTTCGTCCCAGCCCGCATCAATCTGCCACGCGACCAAGCCGTGACAGCGATTCCTCAAGCAGCCGTGTTGCGCACGTCCGAAGGCACGTTCGTTTACGCCGTCAACGGTGACGCTTACTTCCGCACGGCGGTCAAAGTCGGCGCCGAAGCCGACGGCTCGGTGGAAATCACGGATGGCCTGCTGCCGGGCGACCAGGTGGTGACCAAGCCCGTGCAAAGCCTCTGGCTCATCGAACTCCGCGCCACCAAGGGCGGAGGACATTCCCACTGAGGCGCTCAACTTGGCAACCCAGCCTCAACAGACCATCGCGCTGAATGCGCAGGCTACTGCTGAGCAACTGACCACATTGCGCGTCGAGGGTATGGATTGCGCCGATGAAGTGGAAGCGTTGCGCCGCGGGCTTTCCGGCGTGGCGGGCATTCGCGAGTTCAAGGTAAACCTCATGGCGGGCAAAGTGACCGTTGCTCACGAGAAGAAGATTTCGAGGGACGATTTGATTGGCGCCGTCGGCAGAGCGGGTTTGAAGGCGCGGGCGATTGCCGATGGAGCCGGGGAGGAAGCGCCAGGCAGCGCGCAGCGGGCGCGGCTCGTTGCCGTCATCATCTCAGGAGTTTTCACCGGCATTGGACTGTTGGTGCAGTGGCAAAAGCTCGCCGAGCCTTACGGGCGCGTTGCCGCATTTGCCGTCGCCATCATCGCGGGCGGTTGGTTCATCGCGCCAAAGGCGATGCGCGCGGTTCGCCAGTTGTCGCTCGACATGAACGCGCTGATGACCGTGGCCGTCATCGGCGCGGCGATTATCGGCGAATGGTCGGAAGGCGCGGCGGTCGTTTTTCTTTTTGCGCTCTCGGAGTTGCTGGAAGCCTTTAGCCTGAATCGGGCGCGCCGCGCAATCCAAGCGCTGCTCAAGCTCGCGCCGGAAACCGCGCTCGTAAAGCGGGGCAACGAAATTAAGGAAGTCCCCGTCGAACAAGTGAACGTGGGCGAAGTCGTCGTCATCCGTTCTGGCGCGAAGGTGCCGCTCGACGGTGAAGTTGTCTCCGGGGAGTCAGCCATCAACCAGGCGCCCATCACCGGTGAGTCCATGCCGGTTGAGAAGAAGGCGGGCGATCCAGTCTTCGCAGGCACCATTAACACCGAAGGCTCACTGGAAGTGCGAGTGACCAAACCGCACTCAGAAACGACGCTTTCGAAGATCATTCATCTCGTCGAGGAAGCGCAGTCGGAGAAAGCGCCTTCGCAACGCTTCGTGGACAAATTCGCCCGCATCTACACGCCGGCGGTGTTCGTCGTCGCGCTGCTGGTGCTGCTCATTCCGCCGCTCGTATTCGGTGGAGAGTGGCGCACATGGGCTTATCGCTCACTCGTCTTGCTGGTGATTGCGTGTCCGTGCGCGCTTGTGATTTCCACGCCGGTGTCAATTGTCTCCGGCCTCACCGCGATGGCCCGGCGGGGAGTGCTTATCAAAGGCGGCACGCATCTGGAATCCATCGGCAAACTCCGCGCGCTGGCCGTGGACAAAACCGGAACCATCACTGAAGGCAAACCGAAGGTCATCAGAGTCACGCCCTGGAATGGGAAGAGAGAGGAAGAAGCTGTGCGCATCGGCGCGGCGATTGACGCTCACTCAGATCATCCGCTGGCGCAGGCCGTCGTGAATTACGCGAAGGAGAAGAATATTTCGTTCGGGGGCAGCGAGCAGCACCAGTCGAAAACCGGACTCGGCGCGGAGGCTCGCATCTATGGCCACGTTTATTTTGTGGGCAACCACCGCTTCGCGCACGAACTCGGCGTCTGTTCGCCGGAGTTGGAAAAACTACTCAGTGACATCGAAGCCCAGGCGCAATCCGTCGTCGTCGTCGGCCACAAACCGCACGACGGCGAGAAGGGGGACGTGCTCGGCGTGATTTCCGTGGCCGACACGATTCGCCCGAACGCGACGGACGCCATTGCTTCATTGCACAAATCTGGCGTGGAGAAAGTCGTGATGCTGAGTGGCGACAATCAAAAGACCGTGGACGCGATTTCCAGACAGGTCGGTATCGACGAAGCGATTGGCGGCCTGCTGCCCGACGACAAGATAGCGCGCGTGAAGGAATTGCACGTGAAATATAAATTCGTGGGAATGATCGGCGACGGCGTCAACGATGCGCCCGCGATGGCCGCCGCGACGGTGGGAATTGCGATGGGAACCACCGGCACGGACACCGCCATCGAGACGGCCGACATCGCGCTGATGAAGGATGACTTGAGCAAAGTGGCCGAGGCCGTGGAACTGGGCCGGCGCACGATGCGGGTCATTCAGGCGAACATCGCCTTCGCGCTGGCGGTGAAGGCGGTTTTCCTCGTTCTCGCGCTGTTGGGTTACACGAGCCTCTGGCTCGCGATTCTCGCCGATACCGGAGCCACGCTGGTAGTCATCGCCAACGCCCTGCGGTTACTCCGTTCACCTTCCGGCTGATTTCCTATGCTCAACCGCCTCCTCGAATTCTCCGTCCGCCAGCGAACGTTCGTTTTGCTGGCCACGCTCGTGCTCGTCGGCATCGGTATCTTCTCCGCGCTGCGGCTGCCGATTGACGCCGTGCCTGACATCACGAATGTCCAGGTGCAGATCAACACGCAGGTCCCCGCGCTGGCACCGGAGGAGATCGAGAATCTCGTTACCTTCCCCATCGAGAGCGAGATGGCGGGCATCCCCGGCCTCACCGAACTGCGCTCGCTGTCCAAGTTCGGCCTCTCGCAGATCACGCTGGTCTTCGAGGATGGCACGGACATCTACCGCTCGCGCCAGTTGGTCAGCGAACGGTTGCAGACGGTCGTTGATGAACTGCCATCCGGCCTTTCGCCCCGGCTCGCCCCGATCAGCACGGGCCTTGGCGAAATCTACTACTATGTGGTCGAATACGAGACGGGCGCGACGAACAAGCCTGCGACGCGCGAGGCGCAGTTGATGGAACTCAAGCTCATCCACGAGTTCCTGATCAAACCGCGCCTGCGTTCGACGCCGGGCGTTGCCGAGGTAAACGCCACCGGCGGCTACGAAAAGCAAATCGTCATTCAGCCGAACCCCGACAAACTTAAGAGCGTCGGCATGTCGTTCAGCGAAATCGCCGGGGCCATCGGCGAAAACGTCGAGAACGCCGGCGGCAGCGTGATTCAACTCGGCGGCGAGCAGCTTACGGTGCGCGCGGCGGGGCGCGTGCAGACCGTGGAAGAAATCGAGCGTCTGCCGCTCAAGTTTGGTTCGCGCGCCACGCCGCTGCGCGTGCGCGACGTGGCGGAGGTCGGCATCGGTAAGGCAGTGCGCACCGGAGCGGCCACCTACAACGGCGATGAGGCTGTGCTCGGCGTGGCACTCATGCTTGCGGGAGAAAACAGCCGCCTCGTGGCGAAGCGTGTGGACAAGAAGCTGAAGGAGATTGAGCCCAAGCTCCCCACGGGGGTGAAGATCATTCCAGTCTATGACCGCACGGTGCTCGTGGACCGCACCATCCGCACGGTCGAGACGAGCCTTTTCGAGGGGGCGATTCTCGTCGTGGTCGTGTTGCTCGTCATGCTCGGCAACTGGCGCGCGGCCCTGATCGTCGCGCTCGCGATACCATTGTCACTGCTGTTCGCTATGACTGGCATGGTGGAAGGGCGCGTCTCCGGCAACTTGATGAGCCTGGGCGCGATTGATTTCGGTCTCATCATTGATGGCGCGGTCGTCATGGTGGAAAACATCATCCGGCATCTCGCCGAGAAGCAGCACCAGCTCAAGCGCCGGCTCACGGCGACAGAACGCGCGCACGAAGTGCTCATTTCAGCCAAGGAAGTCGCCAGCCCGATGTTCTTTGGGGTGGTCATCATTACCGTGGTCTATTTCCCGATTTTGGCGCTCACCGGTATCGAGGGGAAGATGTTCAAGCCGATGGCGATCACCGTTATCTTCGCGCTGGTTGGTGCGCTGGCCCTGGCGCTCACACTCATGCCGGCGCTCTGCTCGTACCTGCTGGGCGGCAACATCAAAGAGGAGGACAGCTTCCTGGTAAAGGCGGCGAAGAAGGTTTACGCGCCATTGCTGAACTTCTCGCTGCGCGCCCGCTGGCTCGTCACTGGCATTGCCGTCGCCTTATTCGCTCTTGCCGTCCTCGTGTTTAGCCGCTTGGGCGCGGAGTTCGTGCCCCAACTCGACGAAGGGTCCTTCGCCACGCACATGATCCGCACCACCAGCATCGGTCTGGATGCCTCGATGGACATGCAGGGTCGCGGCGAGAAGATGCTGCGCGAAAAATTCCCGGAAGTGGCCTACACCTTTTCCCGTGTCGGCACAGACGATCTAGCCTCCGACCCGATGGGTGTGAACGTGGGTGATACTTACATCATGTTCAAGCCCCACAGCCAGTGGCGGCAGATCAACGGGAGGCCGATCACAAAGGACGAACTGGCCAACCTGATGACGGAGGAACTCGGCAAACATGTTCCGGGCGAAGCACACTTGTTCGCCCAGCCAATTGAGATGCGCTTCAACGAAATCCTCGAAGGCACGCGCGCCGACATTGCGGTGAAAGTCTTTGGCGAAGATTTCGCAGTGATTGAGAAAATTGCCGGCGAGGCACGAGAGATTTTGGAGAGGATTCCCGGCGCGGCGGACGTGGAGTTCGATGCACTTGGCAAGGCTCCCCTGCTCGAAATCGTTCCAAAACGTGAAGCCATGAGCCGCTACAATATCCACGCAGCGGAATTGAATGAAGTGGTTCACACCGCGCTGGCCGGACAGGAAGTCGGCAAGCTCATCGAAGGCAACCGCCGTTTCGACATCGTGGTGCGCCTCAAGGAGGAGTTGCGGGAGAAGATTGACGACCTCAAGCGCTTACCCGTGCGGGTGGACGACGGGGGGTTGCTAACGCTCGGCCAGGTTGCCGACTTCCGCGTGGTCGAACAGGTCGCCGCCATCGCGCGCGAGTACAGCCAGCGCCGCGCAGCCATCATGGTGAACCTGCGAGGGCGCGACGTGGAAAGCTTCGTTCTTGAAGCGCAAAAGAAGGTCGCCGAGCAAATCAAACTGCCGGAGGGCTACACCATCGAGTTCGGCGGGCAGTTCAAGAATTTGCAGCAAGCGCGGGCGCGGTTGCGCATCGTTGTCCCGCTGGCGCTCGGGCTCATCTTCATGCTTGTGTTCATGGCGCTCGGCAGTCTGCGGCAAACGCTGTTGGTCTATACGGGCATTCCTCTCGCCGTCACCGGCGGCGTCTTTGCGCTCTGGTTGCGTGACCTGCCGTTCAGCATCTCCGCTGGCGTCGGCTTCATTGCGCTCTCCGGCGTGGCGGTGCTGAACGGATTGATGCTGATCAGCTACTTCAATCTGCTCCGCGAAAAGGGTCGAGACGTTCCCACGTGCGTTCGCGAAGGGGCAATGACGCGTTTGCGCCCGGTGCTCATGACGGCTCTTGTGGCCTCGCTCGGCTTCGTGCCAATGGCCATTGCCAGCGGCGCGGGCGCGGAAGTGCAACGCCCGCTCGCTACCGTCGTCATCGGCGGCATTCTCTCTTCAACTTTCCTGACCCTCGTGTTGCTCCCCACCCTCTACGAATGGGCGGAGCGGAAGGGCAAACTGAGGCGGGACGACCAAAGCGATTCCGAAGCCGAGGAACTGGCTATTGCGGCGGAAGCAAAGCGAATGGAAGACAAACCTGCCGCAATCTCGCGTGAAGCTGGTCCACCCGGAACCGGGCAGTCACCGAAAACCGAATCGATGCCATGAAATTGTATTTGACCGCCTTTGGATTGTTCGCCGTCACGGCACTGGCCGAAATCTTCGGCTGCTACACGTTCTATCTCTGGCTGACGCTGAAGAAGTCACCTCTCTGGCTCGTGCCGGGCGTGGCGAGCCTGGCGCTGTTCGCCTGGCTGCTCACTTTGCATCCCACGGCGGCGGGCCGGACTTACGCTGCTTATGGCGGCGTCTATATCGCGGCCTCGCTCGCCTGGCTGAAGTGGGTGGACGGGCAATCGCCCGACCGTTGGGACTTTCTCGGCGCGGTGGTCTGCGTGACCGGCGCGGCCATCATTATATTCCCTCACGCTAAAACCATAACCTCAAACTAAAAGGACAAATACAAACATGAAAACAAACCTCCGCATCCTCTCCGTGGCCGTTGCGCTCTGCGTCGGCCTGTTCACCGCCACTGCCGCTGAAAAGAAAGTCGAAGGCGGCCCCAAAGGCGGCCGCATCCTCGACAAGACCAGCCCGAAGGCTGAGTTCTACGTCGAGAAAGACCGCGCCGTTACCATCGCGTTCTATGACGCGAACTTGAAACCGGTTCCTGTCGCCGACCAAAACGTCACGGTCATCGCTGACGCCAAGTCCGGCAAAACGACACTGGAATTCGAGAAGAAAGGCGACGTGCTTGCCAGCAAATCAAAACTACCCGAAGGCGAGGGCTACAACGTCGTCGTGCAATTCAAGCAAACTGCCGACGCCAGGCCGCAGAATTTCCGCTTCAAAGCGGATCTGCACACCTGCGGCGAGTGTAAGCGCGCGGAATACGCCTGCACCTGCGATCATTGAGCGATGAGGACGCCCGCCGCGTGGTTCGGCCTTTCGCCGCGCGGCGGGTCGCGGGGCGGTCATGTCACTCTTGACGTGCAATTGAAAGGCTTTGCTGTACATTCGGCCTGTTCCCATCATCAAAAAAAGCTGTGATGTTGCGATTCTCGACGCCGTTGTTCCTTGGTTTGTGGCTCACGACCGTGGTCCACTTGTTCGCCAGCGGCCTGGATGAATGGGCAGATCGATCTCCTGGCCAGCCGATTGACCTGCACGGCGTGGCGTTCGGCGACGGAAAGTTCGTAGCCGTCGGAGTGCAGGGCGTTATCTTCGTTTCCACCAATGGCGCGGCGTGGCGGCCAACGGACTCTCCAGCCGCGGCGGCGCTACGAGGCATAACCTACGGCGCCGGAATGTTCGCCGCCGTAGGCGATAACGGAAGCATCATCACCTCGACGAACGGCGTCGCCTGGGTGCGGCGCAGTTCGGGTTCGGTTGCCGAGCTATTTGGCGTGGTTCATAGTGGTGGGCAATTCGTGGCTGTAGGCCGGGTGGATACCGGCGCCGGCTATGCGGGCGAAATTATCACATCAAGTGACGGAGTCGATTGGACGATCCGGGATTCCGGTGTCCGCGATCCACTTTTCGCGATTGGCTACGGCGCGGGAATTTACGTCGCCGTTGGGCACTTGAGCGCTCTGGCATCCGACGACGGCATTACATGGCGGCGCGTGCAGCTTCCCAATTACGGGCCGGTCTATGGCATCGCTTACGGTAACAACCGGTTTGTCACCGCCGAAAGCGATATTTACACGCCCACATTTCCCTTCAGCGTGTCTGAAGATGGCCAAAGCTGGCGCAACACCTCAGCAGCTACGGACGGGGCCGCCTGGGGCGTGACCTTTGCCAGTGGCCGCTTCGCGGCGGTTGGTGGCCTGAATTTGTTTTTCGGGAATCCGACGAACCAAGTCGCCGTCTCAGGGGATGGCGAGCACTGGACCACGCATTCTGTAGGATTGATTCCAGAGTTGCGCTGCATCACTTACGGGGCGGGAAGTTTCGTGGCTGTTGGGCTGTCCGGCACGATCGTTCAATCCGGACGAGTGACTTCCCCGAGGCTCGCAATTCAGCCGCCATCGAACCCCAACAGCGTTCAACTCACGATCACAGGCGATGCAGGTGACGTGTATCGACTGCAAACGTCCACCGACTTCCCCAGCGGAGACTGGATGGATTGGATGATCTTAACAAATGTGATCGGCACGATAACGGTCACGGATGACACTGTGAGCAATTCTGAACGGCGATTCTTCCGACTCCTGGAGCCTTGAACGGTTGAACCATTACAAGCGCGCCGAGTATGGCTGCATCTGCGATCCTTGAGCGTCCGGGACACGGCTGCGAGGCGTGGCCAATCTCTCGGATTGCTACTGCCCTGCCTCCGTGGTATTGCTTTCCCCGTGCAGCGGATCAAGGCAGTCGCGGCGGTGGTGCTGGCGCTCGTTTGGTGGCCGGCGGTCTCGTGCTGCCTGATTGATGCGTCGGGGCTGCTCGGCAAACAGGATTGCTGCTCGAAGGAGCATTCGCATCCCGCTTCCGTCCCCGGCAATTGCGACCAGCCGTGCGGCGTGCTGGCCTCTGCCTCCTACCTTTCGCAGCAGAATCAACTGATTGTTCCCGCGCCGCTCGGCACGCTGCCGATCGATGTCCCGTTCTCCCTTGTCGAGCTTCAACGGCCCGCCGGCATCGGTCGCGATGTTCCTGCGACCGCTCCGCCCGAAGTGGCCGGGCACTGGCAGTTTTCCTTCCGCACGGCACTTCCGCCGCGTGCTCCCTCTTTCGTTTCGTAAGTAGTCCCGTTCGGGACTGTTCCGGCGCGGCGCGCGTGCGTCGCGATTTGTTCCCTGTTTGGTTTGAAACGGTGCAGTGTGCTTATGAAACAAAACTCATTTTATGTCTGGCCGACGCTCCTGGCGGTGTTGGCGGTGGCCGGTTGCCAGCCGAAGTCCGGCGAAACGGCGGCGGGCGAGGAATCGGTCGAGATTGGGCCGAAATATAGTGCGAAGAACGGCCTGCATGTGCCGCCTGACACGCGGCTGTCGCTCGGCTTGAAGACCGTCGAAGTCACGGAGCAGAAAGTTTCGGCTACGCTCGACGTGCAACTGCGCGTTTATCAGAACGGCGGGGAATCCATCCTCGCCAGCGCCTCCGTCACGCCGGACGAAGCGAAGCAGTTGAAGCGCGGACAGGCGGTTCACGCCCGCGCCAACGACACGAGCTACACCGGTCGCGTGGCGGCTGTGGACGACCGGTTGCAGAAGGCCACGGGCATGGCTGAGGTACTCGTGGAACTCGCCCGCACCAATGGAGCGGCCAGCGTTGGCGCGTTTCTGCCTGCGAGCGTGGAACTCGATTCCGCCGCGTCGGTTGTCACGATTCCGCGCGCGGCGTTGCTGGAGTGCAGCGACGGTCACTCCGTCTATACCGTGAGCGGCGAGAGCTTCGTCCGCGCGCCGGTCAAGGTGGGCGCGATTAGCGGTGACCTCGTGGAGATCAAGGACGGCCTTTACGCGGGCGATCAGGTGGTGTTGCAGCCGGTGATGTCGCTGTGGATGACGGAACTGGCGGCGGTCAAGGGTGGTCAGGCGTGCTGCGTCATGCCTGCAGGCAAAGGGAAATAGCCGCATGGTCCTCAAAACTGTCGAAGCGTCGCTCCGTCAACGTGCGCTCGTGCTTCTGGCCGCACTCGTCCTCATTGGCGTGGGCGTGTGGTCGGCGTTGCGGCTGCCGATTGATGCCGTGCCGGACATCACCAACCCGCAGGTGCTCGTTAATACCGCCGTGCCCGCACTCGCGCCGGAGGAAATCGAAAAGCTTGTCACGCTTCCGCTCGAAAGCCAGATGGCCGGTTTGCCAGGCATGATCGAACTGCGCTCGCTGTCCAAGTTCGGCCTCTCGCAAATCCGCATGACGTTCGAGGATGACGTGGATCTTTACCGCACACGGCAACTGGTGAGCGAACGGTCGCTGGTCGCGGCGGAAAAGCTGCCCGGCGGTTTGCAGCCCCGACTTGCGCCCATCAGCACCGCTCTCGGCGAAATTTTCTACTACGCAGTTGAGTTCGCCTCCGACACGACGAATAAACCCACGACGCGCTACGAGCAGTTGCAGTCGCTCAAGCAGATTCAGGATTACGTCATCAGCCCGTTGCTCCGCGCCACGCCGGGCGTCGCCGAGGTGAACACCAGCGGCGGCTACGAGCGGCAAATCGTCATCATGCCGGACGCGGCGCGGCTCACGAGCGTCGGCTTGAGCCTGGAGGAATTGGCGGAGTGCGTCAGCGGGAACACGGAGAACGTCGGTGGCGGTCTGGTGGAAATCGGCGGGGAACAGATCGTCATTCGCGCCAACAGCCGCGTGAGCACCACCGACGAGATTGCGAAACTTCCACTCAAGTTTGCCGCCTCGGCGCAGCCGTTGCTGGTGGAGGACGTGGCGCAAGTCGACATCGGTTCGGGCTATCGCACTGGCGCGGCTACGGTGAATGGCGAAGAAGGCGTCGTGGGCGGAGCGTTGATGCTGGCGGGCGGTAACAGCCGCATCGTGGCCCGCGATGTGGCGGCCAAGCTCGCGCACATTCAGCAGAAACTCCCGCCCGGCGTTGAAGTGCGTCCGCTCTACAATCGCTCCGACCTGGTGAACCGCACGCTCCACACGGTTGAGATGAACCTGTTCGAAGGCGCGCTGCTCGTGGTGGTGGTGCTGTTCGCGCTGTTGGGCAATCTGCGCGCCGCGCTCATCGTGGCGCTGGCGATTCCGCTTTCCATGCTCTTTGCGCTGACCGGCATGGTCGAGAGCCGCGTTTCGGGCAACCTGATGAGCCTGGGCGCGATTGATTTCGGCCTCATCATTGATGGCGCGGTCGTGATGGTGGAGAACATCATCCGCCATCTCGCACACAAACAGAAAGAGTTGGGCCGCGAACTCACCGCCGCCGAACGCTTCAACGAAGTGCGTTATTCCGCGAAGGAAGTCGCCAACCCGATGTTCTTTGGGGTCCTCATCATCACGGTCGTCTATGTGCCGATTCTCGCGCTCACGGGCATCGAGGGAAAAATGTTCCGACCGATGGCACTCACCGTCATCTTCGCGCTGGTCGGGTCGCTCGCGCTCGCGCTCACGCTGATGCCCGTGCTGTGTTCGTATTTTCTGCGCGGCAAAATCAAGGAGCACGACAACTGGCTGGTGCGTGTCGTCAAGGCGCTTTACATGCCGCTGCTCGCATGGGCTCTGCGGTTCAAGCTGGTCGTCGTGGCCGCGGCGGTGGTGCTATTCGGTTCTTCGCTGTTCGTCTTCACCCGGCTCGGCGCGGAGTTTATTCCGCAACTCGACGAGGGCACGATGCTGCTCCAATTCATCCGGAGCAGCAGCGCCGGGCTGGATGCCTCGACCGATTTGCAGCGCAAGTCCGAGAAGCTCCTGCTGGCGAAGTTCCCGGAGATTGAGCGAATGTTCGGCTTGATCGGCACGGCCGAGATCGCGGTTGATCCGATGGGGCCGAACTTGTGCGACGCCTACGTCGAACTCAAACCGCGCAGCGAGTGGCGCAAGATTGACGGCTCGCCGGCGACCAAGGCGCAACTCATTGAAC
>Ga0137433_1000879_pt1 | contig 14290 bp, 8 predicted proteins | sample EasRivERMZT840_2_FD_102335 | JGI IMG/M metagenome (GOLD analysis project Ga0137433, IMG submission 102335) | Soil microbial communities from meander-bound floodplain in the East River, Colorado, USA - East River MetaG ERMZT840_2 | ecosystem: Environmental > Terrestrial > Soil > Floodplain ...
CAACTCTTTCATAATGTACGCCAAGAGTCGATTTTCCATTTTCATCACATCCAGGTGATCTCGAATGAAACCCATTTCAATATCAAGACTGGTGTATTCATTGATGTGGCGTGAGGTGCTGTGTTTTTCGGCGCGATACACATTGCCAACTGCAAACACTCGCTCAAAAACGCCCACCATAATTTGCTTATAGAGCTGCGGGCTCTGGGCTAAATGGGCCGTATGACCGAAATATTCTACATTAAATGAATTGGCTCCCCCTTCGGCGTCTTCGCCAATAAGTTTTGGAGCACTAAACTCAACAAAACCTTCGCTCGTTAAAAAGTCTCGATAGGCTTTGAGAATCGTGGCCTGAACTTTAAAAATTGCTTGATTGCGCTCAGTGCGAAGGGTGTAGGGTAAATAATCAAGGTGGGTATCTAAATTTATTTCCGTACCCTTCTCAAATGGCAATTCCTGAGCCTGACTCAAAACTTTTATCTCAAGAATTTCAATTTCAATATCGCCATTTGGCTCTTTGTCATTCATCATTTTTTCTGGCCGTCTGTTTACTTTTCCTCTGACCTCAATCACCCACTCAGGTCGAACAGTATTTGCCACACCATGAGCTTCCTTATGATTTGGCAGAGCCACCATTTGGACTTTGCCGCTCATATCGCGCAGATCAATAAAAATAAGCTTACCGTGATCACGTCGAACATCCACCCAGCCGGCAATGCTCACTTCCTTTTCTATATGATCCCTCAAATCACCAATGTAAATTCTTTTCATGTTACGTTAGGGTTACACCAATTTTTTCTCTGACTTCTTCCATCTTTTTTGCTGCTATTTTTTTTGCCCTTTTTGCCCCATCAGCCAAAATATCAAGGACTTTGTCAGTATCTTTTTCCAGGACACGACGTTTTTCCCGAAGTGGTTCAATAAATTTCTGAATATTTTTAATTAAAATTTCTTTCGATTCTTTATACCCCATGCCTCCCTTCATATATTTATTCTGCACCTCCTCATATTCTGGACCAGAGGTAAAAAGTTTGTGGAGGGCGAACACATTATCAGTGTCAGGATTTTTTGGTTCATCAATTCCTTTTGAATCAGTCGGGATGCTCATGACAGCATCTTTAATCTCTGTGTCTGTAGCAAAAAGCGGAATCGTATTTTTATAACTTTTACTCATTTTTCGGCCATCGGTCCCTGGCACCACCCCCACATTTTCTAAAATCATTTCTTTCGGTAATTTAAGTGTCTCACCAAAAGCATTATTAAACTTCGTGGCAATGTCTCGCGTAATTTCTAAATGCTGCTTTTGATCTTGACCGACAGGCACAACATCGGGGCTGTAGAGCAAAATGTCTGAAGCCATGAGCACGGGGTAATCAAAAAGGCCAACATTTATTTCCTTGCTTTTTGCTTCTGCATCTTTATACGCATGCGCCCGCATTAAATATGGCATAGTGATGAGACAATTAAATATCCAGGTTAGTTCGGTATGTTCTGAAATATCTGATTGCTTAAAAATGGTTGCTTGAGCTGGATCAAGGCCAATCGCCAAGTAATCAATGGCCAAATCAAGCGTATCGCTTCGGAGTTGAAATTTATCTTTTACATCAATGAGGGCATGATAATCAACAATCATGATGTATGGATGGTAGTCGTGCTGGAGATCAACAAACTGGCGCATCGCGCCAAAATAATTACCAATATGAGGTCGGCCTGTTGGCTTCACGCCGGAAACAAAGACCTTTTTTGTTGAGCCTGCCATAGCTCACATAGTATCTTATCCCTTCAAGAATTCAAGCGATAACCTTCGGAGAAGCTTAAAATCATTGTAAGTATGGTGAGTCCCTGGCAGTTCTTTAAGCGTAAAATTATTTTTGCCATGACCGGTGATAAAATGTTCGACGGTGCGAAAATCAGTAACTGGGTCATGACTATTTTGAATGACCAGAGTTGGCACAGAGTAGTGTTTTATCCAATCATCAATTCCAATATTATCCTTTCGAGCCAGCAGAATGGGGACGCCAAGAAAAACACAACGCTGGGGATGCAAAATTCCCTTATGAACTGCAAGCATGGTCAAAATTGCTCCGGCTGATTTGGCAAAAATCATATATGGCAAAGTGAGCGGTGCATGCCGCTCTAATTCCTGAAGTTCAGTTGGAAAACTGATGATCTCGCCAATCCTCTCGTCCATATCCCAATGGCGATATTCTTGGGTATAGATCAGATCGAATTCATCATCAAACGCTTCAGCCGCCTGATGCGCCCACTCCTTATTTCTCGGACTATTGCCCGGCAAAATAATGAGGTTCATTTAAGTACCTTCAGTATAACACATGCCCAGACGGAGCAAGTTAATGGGAAACTGGTAGCTCGATGTAAAACTGCGAGCCCTTACCCTGACCCTCAGATTCGGCCCAAATACGGCCTTTGTGAGCTTCAATAATCTTCTTTACAGTGTAGAGACCAATGCCATTACTATCCACATTAATTTTTCTCGAATCCTTACCTCGGCCATATTTAGTAAAGAGTTTTTGATGATCCTCAGGCGTAATGCCGACACCACTATCCTTAACTGAACATGTTACATCATTGCCTTTTCTTTCAAGACCGACGGTAATTTTCCCTTGTGGCGTGTAGCGTACGGCGTTGTCAATAATATTAAAAAGTGCTTCGCGAAGCTGGGTTCGATCACCGATAAGGGTGTAATTACTGTTAATAATATTGGTTTCAATTGTGAGTCCCCTTTTCTCAGCAGCGATTTTCTGATCATCAATAATATCGAAAATAAGTTGCTTCATATCAAACGGTTCCATCTTATATTCCATAACTCCCTTCTCAATTTTTGAGGCATTGAGAAAATTTACGACCATGTTCACCCCCTTACTTTCAGAGTCAAAAACCGACTTCAATACTCCCTTCAAATTTTCCGGTACCTCGCCATAATCGCCTTCCAAAATCATCGACAACGCTGCCTTCGTGTTAGTCAAAAAGCCTTTAATTTGATGGGTGATGAAGTACAACAAATCCGATTGATGTTCATTCGCAATCTCCAACTGCTCCCGGAGAGAAACTTCCCGGAGGACACCTCGAATGAGGCTGATGCCAAATATCAAAACAAGTAAAAAGATGCTGGATCTAAATAAAATTAAAGTAAGGTCCTGCGCAAATATTATTTCTGCAAAAGTGACAACTGATAGTGCAAATACAAGCAACGCTGTACCGGCGACTTTAATGTTGAAAAGTCTGTGCTTTAGGATAGCGTAAGATGTGAAGGCAATTATTGGAAATATGAAAAGCGCGCCCAAGGGAATAAAGTTTGGATTGTTTAAGAAAGCAGGAAGAATGAAATTAAATATTATTAAAAGCAAAAATGAGGTTAGAAATCCAATCAAGGTATATAAATATTGCTTTCTCTCTTCACCAACTGAACGGATAGTTTTTTTAAGTATAAACACCATGCCACCTAAAATTGAAAAGACAACAATTGAGGCGAAAATAAAAATACCTGGTCCTTGTGTAAATGTTGCAACAGACCCAGACTCAGTAAGAGTATCTATTTCTTCCACAACCAAAGGGGTAAGATTTAAGATTGAAGTTAAAATTACTAACGGAAAAAAAATATATTTGTACCAAAAGGGAAAACTTGCTTTGCTAGCTGGAAATATGTAGAACAACTGAAAAAGAAAGAAAACTAACCAAACAGCAAAAAAAATGACCAGCCTTATTAGCATAATTGCCAGATTTAAATCTGTTATGTGGTAACTAAAATAGTTACTCAAACTCCACATGGCCGCCGTGATGGAGAAGAATAAAAAGGTTCTATTTGTAACACTCCTTCTATCACTAAAGAAAATTGAAAAACCGAGGAGTATAATACCTGCTACAGCAATACCAACAGAAAGTAAGTCGAGGTTCTTGAAAATGTCCATACGTTAGTAAATTATAGCAAAAAGTGTTGTCTTACCTAGATGTGTTAATTATTAAGTCGGAGTCTACTATATATCTTCCAGATTTAACTTCTTCTCCGGTAACAATTTTTCGAGCGACATGGCAGAGTATCGCACCACGCAGGAAGGTCCATTCTGATAATTGTGGAATACTTGGTAATTCTGTACCAATTACAAGGAACGCCTTATTTAATCTTTCTGATAAAAGCTCTTGGCCAATAAAATCGCGTGCTAAAAGCACCCTCTCCCGCAAAGTTCCTTTACCAGGCTGAATACTATTAATACCAGTTATTACGTCTTGCTTTAAATTGCCTGCAAGTAGGTGTAGATCAGGTTCAAGATCATATCGTTCGACATCAGTTATTCCATCAGCAGTTACCATCAACACTGGAATTTTATATTTTTTTGCTTTTTCTCGAATCAATAATTTAAGCTTTAGGTTATCCATCTCCTCAATTAGCAAATCTAATTTTGGTTCTAATAAAAATTTATCTATATTATCTGGAGTTATACCATTATCATATATTTCTATATCAATAAATGGATCTATTTCATATGCTTGTCTTGCAGATAATGTTACTTTATTTAAATCTAAATCACATATTCCAGCTCGGAATCGATTAAGATTTGAAACCGAAAGTGGATCTAGATCGGCAAATTTCATAAATCTTGAACCACCCTCGAGTGTTATACAAATTGCTCCAGGATTTCCCACATTCAATCCAGCAAATCCAATTTTTGCGTCAGCAAACTTTTTTTGCTCATTGTCAGTGATTAGATAAGCATTACGTGATGTTCTCAATCGAACATATTCTTTTTCTTTTAATAGATGAACAAGAGTCCTTTTCCAATCAAAATAGACCCAGACACCCTCGTCCATTTTTAGTTTGTAATCTAATTTTTGAGGTGCGTGAGCTATAAGGCTTGGGTTGTTGACTTCGTTTAATTCCCTTATTTGAGTGTCATAAGAATCTATAACATTGTCAATTTTTTTCTCTTTAAATAATTTAGCTAAATTTTTTCTATCGCCATCAACACTTAAATCAAGGATTATCGGTCTATTAATTAACTCACTTGATACAGTGGTACTTATTTTTTCCTGAATTATTTTATCAATATCGTTCATTTAATTATTTTCTTATTTAGTTCATGTCTTGGTGTAAATTTGTGCAACGAATCAATTTTTCCGGCTGCAAATAGGAATTGGGGGATTTCTTTTGTACCAACAACTTCTTGAACTTGCTTATAAAGATCCCCCATTTCAACAGAGGCAACAAAAATTGAGGTGTTTAATCTTTTACTATTGAATTCTAACATTAATCTCTCAGCCAGACGCCCTGTTTTTAACCAGGTTAATGGATTATTTTCATTAGATGTAATTGCAAGCAATAATGGAGCAGAATTAATACTATCAAAATTTTTACCAGCTAATACTGGGCCAATATCCTTATATCTCACTAAGGTGGGAATAATAAACGAAAGTAAAAATGGCATTTTTAGAGCGAAACCAGGTAAACCCTGTTTTCTTCTTGAAAGACTATTATTCATCCAACCCGACATCTCTTTTCTAAATTTAGGATTTCGATATGCCATTTTGAGTCCTTCAGCAGTGAGGACAGCAAGTTTCTGAATCTTTTCCCTATTTTCAAGAAAATGGATGTTTATATTATCAAGGTAACCTCCATCTTTTATAGTTTGCTGAATTTTGTTTAATATACTTTTCTCTATTACTTTATCTTCAAAGAATCCTCTAGCATTGATTCTTGTAATTATAGAATTAATTAAAGATTCCCAATTTGAATCAGGTCGGTTATTTAAATCAGTAAATGTTATCTCTGCAAGCAATTTATCCTCGGAAAATGGCCCGAGATTAACTTTCGGGTTCATACTGAAATAGCTTCCAGCAATAATTATATTCTCAACTGCACAACCGATACTTATGTGGAGATCTCGTGTTTTGGGATCAGCCTGAGGTATTAAGAGATTGGGGTCATAATATACTTTGCATTTGTTATTTTCTATCTTAAACAACCAGGGTTGACTGTTGTGGGTTGAGGGTGCAAGTATTGCGTACTTAAGAAGAAACTCAATCTTTGAGTTAACATTAGCGTTGTAATCAAATGATTTCAGATCGATATCTCTTACATCACTATTCATATTCTCAGTATATCACTCCTGAGTAATTTTATTTCTCCACCCACCTCTGTTTAATTCCAGGCTTAAAGTAGTTTGGACTCTCTGAGTGCCAAAAAACTAATTTTGGAATCGCTCTTTCACCTATAAATTTATATAGTTCCTTATATTCAGAATTCCTTAATAATAAGTTATCGACAATAGATTTTAATAATGATGTTTCAAAAACGGGTGTAACTACCTTGTCCTTCTGCAACTCAAGGTTTATTTCTAAGTATTGATCCTGATTTGAGTTATATTTTGTTATCAAGGTAAACTTTCCTGTTAGGATTTCGTTAAAAGAATCCTCGAGCAGGACTTCCTTGATGGTTTCCGGATAAATTTGAAGACCATATAATGTTGTAGATTGATCTAATCGCTCATACACATATACAAATGGTAATTTATAATTTACTATACCTGCCTTCTCTATCTCTTCTTCGAGATTAATTCCATGCGCTTCCATTTTTCTTATCATCTCATTGTAGGTAAATACACCACCATGATCACCGATAGAATAGCGTATCAATGGGATTGAACTATCACCAGTAAGAAGTATCTCACCATTGACTGACTCAAATGTTATAAAATCAGGTATGTATTGTGCTAAAGTAGGCATTTTTGAAGCGTTCGAAAATAAATCTGCATAAAGCTCAGGATTCTTCACTGCAATTCTACGAATCAGAATGCTAATTGGTGATTCAAATGCCATCGCACCGATATCTGCACTCCCGTATATATTCATCGTTTCCATACTAGGATTCTTGATACCTAATTTACCAGATAAATAATCTCTAAATTTCTCAGTAAATGCTTCTGCAGCAAACATGAGTTTGATATTGAGTTCTTTAACATTTATATTTCTCTGAGTAGCCTCATCAACTATGTCTTTAATAAAGGGTGGGTATCCGACCAATATTGTCTGTTTAAAGTGTGGAGCCAAATTCGTAAGGGATTTATAAATCTCCTCCTTATTTATACCAGGTGTGATAATCGATAAAGGGTACCCTCGCTGGCCCAGAAGCTGAAAGGATTGATATGTAATTAAACCTCCTATCCAAACGCCCATCCCGAAGCATACTATTACAAGGGTAGGGATAGCCTTACCAGAACTTATATTCTTCAAGAAAAGCTCGTGCATAATCGAATATTGCCAGTCGAGCTCCTCTGATCTGCAAAAGTAGAATGGTTCTCCTGTTGAACCAGAGGTAGATGTGAACACAAGTGGCTTCTTCAGGTTTCCATTCCAACATAATTTTTCAAATGGATATTGTTTGAGATAATTTTTTTTGTTGATTATTGGCAATTTCTTAAAATCGCTCCATGAATTTATTTTTTCTACGTCTATATTATTTTTTTTAAGAAATTCCTTATATGCCGGTACTTTTCGACTTGCATTCTTAAACAATTCTAACGCCATAACATTTCCTTCTTTTTCCCAGAAGTTCATGGCTCTTTTCCTAATTAAATTAACTGCATCACTAGCAATTTCTCTCTCTTTCAATTTCACCGTCTGCGGCGTTGTACTATTTATTGCTTTCATTTTATTTAACAAAAAACGCCACGGAAGGGCGTCTTTTAAAGGTTTCAGATTTTTAATGCATTATATTCAATCCAGCACTGAGTACATGACCTATACTCGGACCTTTTAATATCCCTATTATTGATGGATTTACTTCAATTGTATTATACATAATTTTGGAAAATAGTCAATAGGTCAAAAATGACCCGTGATTAAATCATAATATAATTACAAATTCTGCGCCACTAGAGTTGTCCTTCTTTTTGATCGACAAATTGCCACTATGAGCAATGAAAGTCTGCTTTGCAGAGTACAACCCAAGACTATTTCCCAACATATTTGCTTCAAATTCATTTCCTGAATCGGTAAATTTCCTCCTTAATCGATCTGAAATATTGGGTAAATTTCTTATCCCATTGTCAGAAATATTAATTTCATACCTGTTATTCTTCCTCGTAACTGTGATATTAATCTCACCGTTTTTAGGAACATTCTTCACAGAATTCTTAAGAATACTAATAAATGCTTGTTCTAATTTATACATATCTCCATTAACAGTATATTTCTCATGAGAGTCAAAAGAATATGTGGCAAAAATTTTCTTCTCGTCAATTCGAAATGAAATTGAATCGAGGGCTTTTTTAATGATTTGATTAAGGTCAACCTCAGTAAATTTATATTTAGTTTTGTCATCATCTAGACGGTAGACAGTAAGAAAATCCTGAATAACCTGTATAAGATTTGCTGTTGATTGCTCAGAACTATCAAGTAATTCCCTACCCCCTTGCGACAGAGTATTATAATTTTCCTCCTTTAATATTGAAATACTATTATTTATGCTTGTGAGCGGTGAACTGATATGATGAGTGGCCAATGATATGAATTCTGATTTGAGTTCCTCGATTTCCTTCAGGCGATCATTTGCAATTTTTAATTCCTGTGCCAAATTTTGAATCTCAATTTTTTGCTGAGCCTCATGAATCAAGATTTTTATTAGAAAAATACTGAATATTATTATAATAAGGTAAATTACACCCGCAAGCATAACCTCAGTATTATTTCTGAGGTATACAAATCCAAGAAACACTATTGTCAGCAATATAAATATTATAATCAATGATTTTCCAGATTTAATCTGAAGAAGTTTATGTTTTAAGATTGCGTATGCTGAAAATGCAATAAATGGAAAAATAAGTAGGGAGCTATATTTATTAAATCTTGTATCACTAAAAAAGACCGGGACTATCATAGCTAAAATAAGTATTAGACTAAATGATAAAATAAATCCAATTGAAATTAAAATTAATGATTTTTTTTCAGTAGTTGATTTTGCGTTATGTAGTTTTTTAAATAAAAAATTAAGCGCATTTATTACAAAGTAGATAGCTAAAATCACAAATAGCATAATCCCCCAATTTGTAGTAAGTGATGTTACTTCACCATGCAAATTGCTTACTTCAACGAAAACAGCTGGTGTCAGAGTCAATATAGAAGTGAAAAGAGTTAGAGGTAATATTATAAATTTATAATATTTTGAGAACGAAAAACGTTCGTTAGGAAAAACAAGAAATAGTGTGTAGATAAGCATTGCATGAAAAACTGCAAGAAAAACAATAAGCCTTGTCATCCATAGTTTCAAAAGGGGTTCAGTAAATTGAAACTCGAGGTAGTTCACAATGCCCCAAATGGCAGTAATTAATGAGAAGAACAAAAAGGTTTTATTTGTAATACTCTTTGGATCGCTGAAATACACAGCAAAACCGAGAACGCAGGTAGCAGCAACAACTATTCCAACTGTAAGTAAATCAAGATTTGCCAGGACAGGCATGAGAGAAAATTAGGTTTTCACTACCATTCAAGATTATCAAATTTCTAAGAGAAATCAAAGCAAAATCTCCTGTCCTTATTTATTCATCAGTTATTTTCAAGCAATTCCTTCGGAAGTTTATTATTTGTATCAATCACCTTACATGACAACACAAAAAACTATTTCTCGGATTCAGCTATAGCTCTTAAAACTTGACTCAAATGCTCGAGATCGTGAAATAATATAGGCTCCCTTTTATTTTCTAATATTTGTAGCAATTCATTCCAATCCTCAGTCACTTGGCCAATATCTAATTTTTTAGGCTGATTATACACATTATAGATTTCACTTGAATCAATGTTCCAATAATGGTCCTTACTAGGAATGTAAACTTTATCATCAGCAAAAATTTTTTCTACTAAAATCTTAATTTGTTTACCACTTATTTTCATATTATTGCTTTGGTTTTATAATTTTACTAATAGCCTCAATAAATGAGTAAATTTCCTTCTCTAATTTATCAACTCTACCTTGTATAATTTGATTTCTAATCAGCAATGATGATGCATTCTTAAGTATATCCAAATTATCAAATTTATCTGGATCTTTTGTATAATCAACTAATTTCTCAAAATGCTGTACAATTTGCCGTTTTAATGAGTTTATTGACTTTAGCTGCTGACCTGTGAGTCCTTCTGATTTAAGTACTACACCCGTAATATCTTTAACTCTTTCTCCCACATTAAGAACCTGTTTCGCAACATCATCCGCTGCATTTCCCACAATCTTAGATGTACCCCCTGATGAACCTCCGGTAGGAGATGCGAATTGACCCCAAAATAGTACTGTGTCTAATCTGGAATCCTTAGCTTCCTCTTCTGAGCCAGGTGCGTGTGCTACATCTGGCCAGAATAAATTAATAATTAAGAAAGCCACAATATTAGCGAACTCACCTGTTGCATCAACATATTTCAGAGGATTGTTTCGGGCATAACTATAACTATTTAACTGCTGTGGGTCGGAAAGTATTTCCTCCTGAGATTTACCAGTAATCTGTCTGACCCTATTTTCATCCCCTAGGGCATTAAACAATGGATCTTCGGAAATGAACCTCCCAATGCTTGGATCGTAGTAGCGGGCTCCGAGGTAGAGGTAGCCAGTGTCAGCATCATATTCATGCCCAGAGAATTTCCTCTGCTCAGAGAAACTGGTGCTTTTTGTGTCTACCCATATTGAACCATATGGGTAATAATCTGTCACTTCTGTTGTTGAACCTACTGAATTAGTAATGTGGTTTGAGCCGGTGAGGTGGTCGGTGTGGATGTAATTGGTGGTAGTAGCATAATTGACTGATTCAATGGTTGAAATCATATCGTTGCCAGCGAAGATGTGGCGAGTGGTGGTGCCTGTTGGGCCGGTGGTATTATAGAACTTGTTTGGGTAGTAGGTCATAAAGCTGCCATTGGCAGATGTCTCTCGGGTATCGGTGTGGTCATAGGTGTAGAAGATACTTTTTGTCGCTGTTACAGCCCGCGTTAATTTATTTCTATGATTCCAGGTATTGGTCACACCTCCTGGAGCAGTTAAGAGATTACCAGCATTGTCGTAGGTATAACTATTACCATTAATTGAAGTGACAGCATGAGGATTTGCGTAATTTGAGCCACCACTGCCACCATACGTGTATGTTCCGAGTGAAGGGAAACTGGCGACATTGCCAATGAGATCGTACGAATATGAATGCCCATAATCTGATGAAGAATTTGTCGTCGTGGCAGATTTTAGGCGATACAACGAGTCATAGGTGTATGTCGTATTTCGCTTTGCTGTCGTTGAACCATTTTCTACAAGCTGAGTAATATTACCTACTGCATCATAGGTGTAGGCGAGATCCTGAGCTTTTGTTGTCGTACCAGCCAAGGTGGTCTTAAGAGTCGAGAGTCTGAACAATTTTGTCATGTCGTAACTTAAGTCAGAAGTCACACCATTGGCAAATGATTTATAAGTGGCCTGACCAAGCGGTGAATAGTCGAAGTCCCCAGCCACCGTGGTTGAACTTGTTTCATTGGCCATTTTCTTGCCAATACTTTCAAGCAGGTTTCCTGCGTTATAGTTGTAGTAAATTTCAGTTGAATCAGGAAGAGTTAATTTTGTTGCGTTACCTAATCGATCATACTCATAATTTGTGATGTAGGTTTTACCATTTTGCAGTGAGAAAACTGAGCTGCTGATTTTTCTCTTCTCCTGACTAATATTTCCTAAGGGATTGTAGGTCAAATATGTTTCATCAACAGTAACAAGACCAGCGGTCGAGGTGGCATAACAGAGTCGGCCAATACCATTTGCACACCTGTCATATACGAAGGTAAATTCTGTTCCCGTTTGACCAGTGTAATTTTCTGTCAGCACTCGATTAATGTCATCGTAGGTAAAGTTTACTACATGATTTCTTGGAGTAAGCAGAGTTGTGACATTCCCAGAATTGTCATACGTATACGTTGTTGAACCAAAAGTTGTATCACCCGACGCATGGAGATCCTGGATGTTTAACCGTCGACCAAGGCCGTCATACGTAATTGATCGAGTGTTGTTATTATCTCCATCAGTGAGGCTTGTGAGGTTTCCTAGGCCGTTATAGGTGTAGGCCATGGTGTAGTCACTTCCATTCCAATTTTCTGTGACGCCCGTTAACTGCCCATACGCATCACGACCAAATTTTTTATAATTACTTAAAGGATCTGTTACTGTTTGCTCCCATTGGTCATAACTATGAGTCGTTGTACCTAAATTGTTTGCCACATATTTAGCTCGAAGTAGCGGGTCGTAGAAATAACGAATGAAGAGTTGCTCACTAGTTGTCGCTGCGGCCGAAGCAGAACCAGTTTGGAAGTATGGTAATGATTCGCGACGTAAGAGCCCAACTTGGTTGTAGTCAAAATATCTTACAGCATATATGTCAGCATCTTCTGCTCGTTTTCTTTCTTCTTTTGGTCGACCAAAACCATCAAAATACGTATAAGTGTCAGTACTTGAAGCAGAATTGAGATTATCAGTTTTCCTCACACTCGTAGTCGAGGCATTATCTGTGTAAATGAATGAAGATTTTGTGACAAGGGTACTTGGAGTAGTGAGGTCTGGTTGTTTTTCGGTAACTACTCGGTCTAATCCATCGTAAACCGTTTCAAAATCAAAGTCATTCACGTCAGTAATTTTCTTTGGCTTGCCAAATGAGTAATCATAGTAGAAATCTGTGGCCTGGCTTAGCGCATTTGTGCTTGTCGCAGGATATAAACTAAAGCTGTCATAGGTATAATTTGTCGCTTTATCTCGTGGATCTTTTTCTTGAGTGATTAAACCAAGACCATTGTATGATCGCTCCATGTCAATGTACGTGCTTGAAGTGGCCCAATGCTCTTCCTTGGACAGATTTCCTCGAGTGAGAGTGCCTAGACTTTGAGCGTCGTAGTAAAAGTTGGTTTCTTTTACTTTCGTACTATTTTGGTCTTTTAAGGTCTCATTTGAAACCAGAGAATGAGTGGAAACTGGCGAGGTTGAAGCGTGTGTGTAGGTCAGAGTAAATTTGTCTGTGCCGGTATCAGAAAATGTGCCATCGTCACTGCCTGTCACTTCACCATACAGAATTTTCTGGGTGAGATTTCCATTGTCCTTAAAATACGTGAGGGCTTCGGCTTTATCTTTGTGATCACCGTCGCCATCATGGATGAAATCAACTTTTTGTAGTAATGGCACAAAACTGCGACCATTATCTTGATCTACTTTGTCCCATTTCAAAATAGATTTGGCGTACAGATTATTTGATCCATCATACGATTCAATTCGAAATGCTTTGCCAATTTTGGCTGGATCATCATTATATTCGCCGATTGAGGAATCTGTGCTTGTCCCTTGGTGGTAAAATGTCCGAGTAATATTTCCTAAGCCATCTGTCCGAGTTGTTGTCGCAAAACCACCAAATTTTCTTTCAAACGGCGCAGTACTTGAGGCATAAAAAGAACCACCGGAATAGAGATAGCTGCTTGATGTGGCAAGTCCTGATCCATCATTTAGTTTTACAGAATACAGAGTATCAAGAACGTATGGCAATGACGGGTTCGTGTATGTCGATCCATCTTTTTGCTCCGCCGTGGTCTTGTACTCAAATTCAATATTGCCTCCTTTAGCTGTTACAACTTTCGTGAGAACATCAGCTTTTTTCGTATTGTTTATATAAGTATTATTTTGTATTGTCCCAGTTTGATCAATAGCTTTAATAATGTCAGCTACATCATCACCATTGAAATCGGCAATTCTGACACCACTCGAGTAGCCACTAACACCAGATTTTCCAAGGGGTATTGGTAAGTTCCAAGCAGTTGAAGTGGCACTAAATCCTTTACCGGTATTGAGAAATACAGAATTATCAACTGTTCCCATCCCATCATTTTTATCTAGCGACTGCACAATATCTACCAATCCATCTGCATTAATATCAAAGAGTCTTGTACCCCAATCTACTATTGTTCCACTTGCAGTCCTAGAAATGATAATAGGGGCATACCACTGCGGATCATCGGTATATCCGAGACCATTGTTGATGTAGGCTGCACTTGTTGTTCCAGGGTTATTATCGTGGGATTTGATCATATCTAATAGCCCATCCCCATTAAGATCAACAACATTTATATTTGTATCCCCGACGCCACTTTTAAAGAATCCAAGTGGTGGATACCAAGTATAGGAATCTGAGGTACTGGCGTAACCCCAACCACTATTAATTTGTGCTGATTTATTGATGTAACCACAACAATCATTGGTATCAAGCGCTTTTAAAATATCTGTAAA
>Ga0137433_1000880_pt1 | contig 14283 bp, 14 predicted proteins | sample EasRivERMZT840_2_FD_102335 | JGI IMG/M metagenome (GOLD analysis project Ga0137433, IMG submission 102335) | Soil microbial communities from meander-bound floodplain in the East River, Colorado, USA - East River MetaG ERMZT840_2 | ecosystem: Environmental > Terrestrial > Soil > Floodplain ...
AAGTCCTCGACGATATTCCGATCGTCCAGCCGATGTTGTTTTAGGTACCGGCGTTCAATGGATAAAGATCGATCCTGGCCAATTGTCCCAGCAACGCAGCGTGGGCGCGTTCCACGTAAGCGAGTTCTTTTGATTCGAGTGTCAGCTTGATCGAATACTCGGGATTATCGAAATAAGGATAAGAACCCAGCATTAATTCCGGGAAATCCGCCAGCAGCCGGTGCAGCGTATCCGCGATCTGGCCTTCGTCGGCTCGCAAATAAACCTCGCGAAGGTAGAACGGCGCATCGCGAAACTCCTCTTTGATGCGTTCGAACTTCTTCTGCATGATCTCGGGCACGCCGGGAAAAATATAGACGTTCTCAACAGCAACCACCGGGAACCAGAGTCCCTTGCCTCCGACCAGCCTCGCCCCTTCCGGAACGTCGGCCATTCGCAAATTGCCGTCAATGAATTCCGGCGCATAGAAGTGACGGATGCTCGATTCGAGCTGCGCATTTCTCAGGATGCGACGGCCGAACGCGTTCGCAATGCTGTCCATCGTCAAATCGTCGTGCGTGGGGCCGACACCACCTGTGGTAAAAACATAATCGTAAGCGTTCGAGAAGCTTCGAACTTCTTCTGAAATGAGTTGGAGTTCATCGGGAATCACTGAGATTTTTCGAACGTCGACGCCGAGATCCCGCAATTCGCGAACAAGGTAGGGTGAGTTCTCATCCCGCGTCTTGCCCGAAAGGATTTCGTTGCCGATGACGATGATTCCAGCGCTCTTCGACATTTGTTGATCAATATAGCATGCCAAAAACGACAACGGCCGGGGCCCGCCTTATCTACAGCGCCAGCGAAAGCGATGCGAACATGCTCTGGACGACGCGCTTCTTCGCGCCCGATCCATTCATCTTCATCGCAAAGCGCGGCAAGCGATATCTCGTGATGAACGACCTGGAAATCGACCGTGCGAAAAGCCAGGCCGCAGTCGACAAGGTCCTCGCGTACTCGGATTATCAGAAGCGATGGCAAAAGCGCGGCACGCAGTTCCCTGCTCCTTCTCAGGTTCTCCTCGAAGTCCTTCGCGACCTGAAAATCAGGAAGGTGGAAGTGCCGTCCACCTTTCCCGTGCATCTGGCCGACCAGCTTCGCGCGGCGAAAATCAGTGTCGAACCGAAACCCGATCCGTTCTGGATCGACCGTGAGTTCAAAACGCGAGAAGAAGTGCGAGCGATCAGTCTTTCGCTGCGCGCGGCCGAGATCGGAATGCAGGCGGGCATCGAAGCCGTGAAACGCACGGAGATCCGGAAGGACGGTTACCTGTATCTCGATGGAACGCGTTTCACCTCGGAGATTCTCAAGCGCATCATCAACACGGCGATCATGTCGGAGGGTTACGTTCCGAGCCACACGATCGCGGCATCCGGCGAGCAGTGTGTCGATCCGCACAATCAAGGCAGTGGTCCGATTCGCGCCAACACCTCGATCATCATGGACATCTTTCCACGATCACAAAGCACGGGGTACTTCGGCGACATCACGCGCACCGTTGTGCGCGGCCGCGCGTCGGATCGCCTGAAGCACGCGTACCACTGCGTCGCGAAGGGCCAGGAGATCGGGTTTCGCCGTGTTCGCGACGGCGCAAGCGCGTACGACATCCATTACGAGATCCTGAATTACTTCCACGCCGAAGGATTTCCCACCGGCCTCATGAACGGACGCATGCAGGGTTTCTTCCATGGAACGGGCCACGGCCTCGGCCTCGATATTCATGAAGCACCTTCGTTCGGCCAGCGCAGCAGGAACGTTCTGCGCGCCGGTAATGTCGTGACGGTGGAACCGGGTCTTTACTATCAGGGAATGGGAGGAGTCCGTCTGGAAGATGTCGTCCTTGTGACGAAATCAGGCTGCAGAAATCTCGTCCGGATTCCCAAGTTCCTTGAAGTTTAGTTCGTCAACTCTTTATACTGCCGTTCCTTAAAGGAGAGGCAATGCTGGTGCGCTTTTGGGGAGTTCGTGGTTCTACTCCCACTCCGCAGAAAGAAAACATGGGGTACGGTGGTAACACTTCATGCATCGAAATACGAACGGATGCCAATCACATTCTGATTTTTGATGGCGGCACCGGCATCCGGCTTCTCGGCAATGAGCTCCAAAAAGAATTCGGCGAACATCCAATCAGCGCGCACATCTTTTTCAGTCATTTCCACCTCGACCATATTCAGGGCGTTCCGTTTTTTCGGCCTCTCTACGATTCCAGAAATCATTTCACGTTCTATTTCGCCGGCCGTCGCGATGCGAATCTGGTAATGGATGCGCTGGCCGGAATGATGGCCAATCCATACTTTCCCGTCGATATGTCGAAGCTGCCGTGCTCGCGCGAGTACGTGGATCTGGTCGAAGGAACCTTCACGGTTGCAGACACGCGCATTCTTGTCCTGCCTTTGAATCATCCGCAGGGATGTGTCGGCTATCGCATCATGCAAAACGGAAAGGTGCTCGCCTATTGCACCGACGTCGAACATGGATTGGACTGGAGCGACAAAAACATCGTCACACTTGCGAAAGACGCCGACTTCCTGATCGTGGATTCCCAATTCACGCCGGACGAACTCCCCGACCACATGGGCTGGGGTCACAGCAGCTGGAAGCAGGCTATCGAGACTGGCATCGCGGCCGGTGTGAAACGGATCGCTCTCTATCATCACGATCCGTACCATGAAGACGGCGATCTCGAACAGATTCTCCGCGAAGCCCGGGCGATCTATCCCAATGTGATCATGGCCCAGGAAGGCATCGAAATCACTCTGTAGTAAACTCAAAAGCATGCCTGTGAAGTTTCGCGACTACTACGAAATCCTTGGTGTCGCGCGAACAGCCAAAGAAGACGAAATCAAGAAGGCCTATCGGAAACTGGCCCGCAAGTACCATCCCGATCTCAATCCGAACAACAAACAGTCCGAAGAAAAGTTCAAAGAGATCCAGGAAGCGTATGAAGTCCTGAGCGATTCCGACAAACGGCAGAGGTACGATCAACTAGGCGCGAACTGGAAAAACGGTGCAGAATTCACGCCGCCACCGAACTGGGGCGGCCGCGGATATCCGGGCACGATCAATATGGAAGATCTGTTCGGACGACCCGGCCAGCAGAGGCGCAGCCCGTTCAGCGATTTCTTCGAAACGCTGTTCGGGGGAACGGGCGGTGGCGATCCGGAAGATGCAGACTTCAGAAGACGCGCTCGTCCGGGCAGCCGGCCTTCCCGGTCCGGGGAAGTTGAAACCGAACTTGCCCTTCCGCTGGAAGACATGCATCACGGAACGACCCGCAAGCTGACAGTCCGCCTGGGCAACGCCGAAAAGACGATCGATATCCGCATTCCACCCGGCGCGCGCGACGATGCGAAAATCCGCGTCCCCGCCGGCGCTCCTAACGGCGGCGATCTGTACGTCAGGTTGCGGCAGGAACCTCATGCCTTGCTGACCGTGAAGGGCAACGATACCGAAGTCGATGTTCCGATCACGCCGTGGGAAGCAGCGCTCGGGGCTACCGTTGGGGTCCGCACTCTGGACGGAAGCGCTGAAATCCGCGTTCCTCCCGGGGTCGCTTCCGGACAGCGACTGCGCTTACGCGGGCAGGGTCTGAATATTCGTGGCGGCGGGCGCGGTGATCATTTCGTGCGGCTCAAGATCGTCGTCCCGAAGGAACTCACGGACGCAGAGCGAAAGCTGTTTGAGGAGTTATCGAAGGTTTCGAGTTTCAAGCCGAGAAACGGTAGCGCGGGCTGAACGGCAGATCGACGATCGTCGCTGTCTCTGTACCGACTTCCACTTCACTTCCCGACGCATAGGCCGAGCGGCTCACGAATCCCAGAGCAATCGGTTTGTTCAATCCCGGTGAAAAAAGGGCCGTCGTGACATAGCCGACTTCCCTTCCTCCCTTTCGAATCGGAGTCTTCACTTCCGGCAACTGGTTTCCGGACAACGTCAAGCCGGCAAATCGACGATTGACGTGGCCGATGTACTTCACCTTCGCAACCACTTCCTGACCGATGTAACAGCCCTTCTCGTAGCTGATCCCGTGCGCGCCGAGTTCCGGCATGGTCGTCGTCTCATCGATGTCGACTCCATACACGGGAATTCCCGCCTCCGTCCTCAACACATCCCACGTGCCATGATCGATCGCTGTCACGCCGTGTTCCGCAAGAAACCGGAGGATGCTGTCCGCCTGCGCGCGCGGGACCCAGATATTGAAGCCAAGCTCCGACATCACAATCCGGCTGTCATCGAATTTTCGGTGCGAGTACAAGCCGTCGAGTTGCATCGATCCGCCGACCCACGACTGGAGAGCGGCGCCTGCCTTTGGACCCAGCACGCCGAGGATGGAGTAGTCGTTGGAAACGTCCGCCATCTGCACGTCTTCCATGATGAGAAGCTTGTCGAATGCAGCCATGAGCTTCGGAATGGCCGCTCGCTCGAGGGAGAGCCATAGCGCGTCTTCATCCTTCAAAACATGCATGTGCGCGACGAGTTTGCCTTGCGGTGTCAGGTGCCCCGCATAGCACCCCCCGCCCGCAGGCATTTTTTCAACGTCATTTGTGATCATTCCCTGCAGCCAGGCGACCCGGTCGTTCCCGGTAAGCTTCACAATCCCAAACGAATCCAGCTCCGCAATGGCCGCGGCTTCAGTCGCCGCCTTGTAGTATTCAGTCAGCATCCTTTAATTATATAAACCTGCCGGAGGAACGTTTGTCTATATGAGCAACACGGAAAAGGAGGTAGAAACAGATGTTTCGCCGATTCGCAGTTATTTGGACAATTGCACTCGCCCTGGCTGGGACAGCGGATGCTGCCCAGCGACGGGCCGGACGCCGGGAACCACGACAGGATCGCGTCGTCCAGCGCATACAGCAAAGATTCAATCTGAATGAAGCCCAGAAGAATGGATTGCGGGCGCTCCAGGAAAGCCGGCAGCGAGAAATGCAATCCCTTCGTCAGGAACTTCGGCAGAAAGGCCAGACGAAGCAAGAATTGAGGCGGGAAAGTCGTGAGCGCCGGCGCGACATCAACCAGCGGTTCAGATCCGGAGTCCAGGGGCTTCTGACTCCGGATCAGCTACAGCGACTGCCGCGGCAGAGATAGTCTCAGTTCCCCGAAGCCACCGCGACGGACTGCACGAACTTGCGGCCGGCTTCGGGAGTCGCCACGTTTCCCGTCTCCACCAGGTCCTTCACCGCGACTTTCCGGCCGTACAGATTCTCATTCGCATCATTGTCCGGCCTAAGGACCGCACCATTCAGTGAAATACCCGCGAATGCTCCACGACTGCGCGAATAGTAAAGGATCTCAGCGCGCATCGTGGCGCTCGTCGCGGCAGCGGCAGTCCGGCCTTTGGGTCCACCGGCGGCCGAGGCATCCACGCCCAGCTTCACGTTGTCGCGCAGCAGGTGCCTGAAACTGTCCGGCGTCATGAAGAGCATCACGACGTCGGTCTCCTGGCCGCCGATCTGGAAACCGAAGCTGCCGCCCTTTAGAGAGATCATCGCGGGAGGACCAAACGGGCCCTTTCCCGCGTTTGTCCTGCATGTCACGGCCCCCCAGCCGATCTCACCGCCGAAACCAAGAGCAGCCTTCTTCAAGCCGGGAATAACGGCGACACATTCGGCTTTTGCGATCAGGTCCTTCGCAACGCCGGAATCGGGCGCCTTGAACAGTTCGTCGACGACCTTCGAGGAACTCCAAAGCCTGTCGGCGATCTTTTCGTCGACCAGCAACATGGACATAACGAGGAGGAGTGTTTGCATCAAAAAATCTCCAGTTTCTCTATTTGAGGATCGGGATCACTTCCGTCTGTATCGGCAGGCCTGTCACGATGGCCTCTTTATCCGATAGATACATATCCACCTCGCTTCGGACACCGAAGGTCCCCTTCAGATAAACACCGGGCTCGATGGAAAAGCATGTCCCGGCCATCAAACGGCGGCTGTCCTGCGTTTCGAGGTTGTCGATGTTGGCGCCATTACCGTGCACTTCTTCATGAATCGAGTGCCCGGTGCGATGGATAAAATATTCGCCGTAACCGGCCTTCGTAATCGACTTTCGCGCCTCGTCATCGATCTGCCAGCCGTAAAGAACTTCGCCCGTCGGATAACGCTGTTGCGCCGAGCGGATCGCGGCATCGCGGCCGTCGCGCACAACGTTGAAGATTTTCTGATGTTCGGCCGGGACTGCATCGCCGATGAAAAAGGTCCACGTAATGTCGTCGTACACGGCATGCGGCGCGCGCTTCTTCGACCACATATCGACCAGCAGAAAATCGCCTTTCCTCATCGGCAGATTGTCCTCAACGTTGGGCGCAAAATGCGGATCCGCGCTGTGCGCATTGATCGCGACGATCGGCGGATGCCCGGCCGTGAGGTCGCGCCGGTCATATTGCTTGACGATGAAATCCTGAATCTCGACCTCATTCACCGGAGAGTTGTCCAGAACACGCCTTCGAACTTCCTTCACGATTTCGTCCACGATCTCGCGCATGTGCTTCGCTGCATACAAGTGCGTCTCAAGCTGCTCTTCCGTCCAGACAGCTTCAAACACCTGAACGAGGTCGGCCGATGAAACAACCTCCACACCGAAGCTGCGAATCAGTTCGACGGTCCCGGCGTCCACTCGTGAGACGTAGGGGATCGTATTCATCGGCGAATATTGCATCGCGACTTTTTTCACCCCGCTGAGCGTGTCCCGAAGGACCTCGTGCAACTGCTGCCATGGCAGGTAAACCTTCTTGTCTCCAGGCAGGCTGTCGAGCGTGCCGGTCTCGATTGCATGGACGATTTTTTTCGGCGTTCCCTTCGCCGGAACAAAGTAAAACCACCGGCGTGTCGTGAATTTCGCGTGGTCGAGTCTCAGGATGTTTTCCGCGATGGGGTCGCTTCCGCGGAAGCTGTAGAAGAGCCATCCATCGAGCTTGTCCTGCTGCAATGCCCGCTGGAGCGATTCGATGTGTGCTTCATTCATGCCGAAATTATATGGGTTAGAATGTTTGGACGATGAAGAATAAAAGCCGCTTCCTGCAGGGGCAACGCATTGAACCGCCTGCCATTGACGCGAATATTTCAATCGTCGATCTCGTCGACAAAACGTTCAACGCGTACAATGCCGCGCGCTTTCGCGAAGCCTGCCACCTCTTCACCGAACGCATGCTTGAGGAGGATGTCACGGTAGGCATGAGCCTTTCCGGCGCAATGACGCCGGCCGGAATCGGCATGGCTGCCATCATTCCTTTGATGCGCGCCGGCTTCGTCGATTGGATCGTCTCCACAGGCGCCAATCTCTATCACGACACGCATTTCGGTATTGGACTGGAAATGCGCCGCGGCCTGGCCAATCTCGATGACCGCGTCCTGCGGGAAGAAGGCGTGGTCCGGATTTATGACATCTTTTTTCAATATGACGTTCTGCTGAAAACGGACGAGTTCTTCCGCGAAATCATCAGCGCGCCGGAATTTCAACGCACGATGAGCACTGCGGAATTTCACTATCTCGCCGGCAAGTATGTTCTCGAACGCAGCCGCGTTCTCGGCTTGAAAGACAAGTCGCTGCTTGGCGCGGCGCATGAACTTGGAGTTCCCATTTACACATCGTCGCCCGGCGACAGTTCGATCGGCATGAACGTCGCAGCAAAAGCTCTCGAAGGCAACCAGCTGCAATTCGATGTGAACGCGGACGTCAACGAGACCGCGGCCATTGTCTATGGAGCGAAGAAAAGCGGCCAGAAGAGCGCCATCCTGATCATTGGCGGCGGTTCTCCCAAGAACTTCGTGCTCCAGACCGAACCGCAGATCCAGGAAGTCCTGGGTCTCGATGAGAAGGGTCATGACTTTTACCTTCAGTTCACCGACGCCCGCATGGACACCGGCGGACTCTCCGGCGCAACGCCGGCAGAAGCTGTCACATGGGGTAAAGTGGATCCGGACCGTCTTCCTGACGCAGTCGTCTGCTACGTCGATTCGACGATTGCGCTTCCGCTGATGACGGCATACGCGATGAGCAAACGTAAGGCGCGCAAGGTGAAGAGTCTCTACAACCGCCGCGAAGAACTTGTTGCGTCGATGAAGAAGGCGGCCGTCAAAGCGGGGACCCTGGCGAGATGAGCGGAGCGAATGCAAGCCCGACAGGGCGCAGCCATCAGGTAATGAAAACCGTTCGAGCCGTCTGCCCTCACGATTGCCCGGACACCTGCGCCATGCTCGTCGATGTCGATGAGAACGGCCGTGCCGTCCGCGTCAAGGGCGATCCGGCAAATCCATACACCCACGGCGGCCTTTGCGTAAAAGTCGCGCATTACGAAAAACGCACGTACCACGAGGACCGGCTTCTGTATCCCATGAAACGCGCCGGTCAAAAGGGGGAAGGCAGGTTCTCGCAAATCTCATGGGATGAAGCACTCGATACGATCGCGTCAAAACTGAAAGCCATTGCGAGCGACAATCCGCAGTCGATTCTTCCCTACAGCTACGCAGGAACAATGGGCTTGTTGCAGAGCGGCAGCATGGATCGCCGTTTCTTTCACCGGCTCGGCTCATCGCTGCTGGACAGAACGATCTGCTCGAATGCCGGCATGTTCGGCATGCGCTACACGGTCGGCGCATCGGTGGGAACCAATCCGGAAACCGTCGACCAGGCCAAATACATTCTGATCTGGGGTTCGAACATCATCACGTCGAACATCCACCTGTGGCGATACATCCTGAAGGCTCGATCCCGGGGAGCGAAGATCGTGACGATCGACCCGCTCCGAACGAAAACAGGCGAGCAATCCGACGAGCACATCGCGATCATGCCGGGAACCGACGGCGCGCTGGCCCTTGCCATGATGCACGTCATTATTCGAGACGGTCTGCAGGATGAGGACTACATCGAACGCTACACGCTCGGATTCGATCAGTTGAAATCGCGCGTCCAGGAATATCCGCCCTCACGAGTGAGCGAGATCACCGGCATTTCCGAAGATACGATCGAACGCCTCACGTACGAGTATGCGGAAAACTCGCCGGCATTCATTCGCGTCAACTATGGATTGCAGCGCCATGCGGGCGGCGGGATGGCGGTGAGAAACATATTCTGTCTGCCCGCTTTGATGGGGTCCTGGCGATACGCCGGCGGTGGCGCCTTTCTCAGCACGAGCGGATTCTTCAAATACAACTATAAGAACCTCGAAAGGCCGGACCTGATCCACGGCAATCCTCGCACGATCAACATGAGCCAGCTGGGAGAAGCGCTCACGACTGCCGAGCCGCCGGTGCGCGCGCTGGTTGTGTACAACAGCAACCCCGGAGCCGTGGCGCCGAACCAGCAACGCGTGCTGGCCGGACTGAGGAGAGAAGACCTGTTCACAGTCGTGCTCGAGCACTTTCAGACGGACACCGCCGATTACGCCGACATTCTCCTGCCCGCTACGACGCAGCTGGAACACCTGGACATCCATAAAACCTACGGTCACACATACGCGATGCTGAACAAGCCGGCCATCGAGCCCCTGGGCGAAAGCAAGCCCAACACGGAGATCTTCAGGCTTCTGGCGGCGCGCATGGGCTTCGATGACGCATGCTTCAGAGACTCCGATGAAGAGATGGCCAGACAGTCACTGGTCGGCATCAATGGAAACGTGACGCTTGAAGAACTCGAATCCAAAGGCTGGGCTTCGTTAGATGTCGGCGACGCGCCGTTCGCGCGCGGCGGCTTTCCAACGCCTTCGGGGAAATGCGAGTTTTATTCAGAACGCATGAAGACCCTGGAGCACCTGGATCCCCTGCCGACCTACATTCCTCCTCGCGAGGATCGCTTGTCGAATCCCTCGTTAGCGAAGCAGTATCCGCTGGCGTTGATCTCGCCGCCCGCGCATCACTTCCTGAATTCGACTTTTGTAAATCTGTTCCATCAGAACGAGATCGGACCGACGCTGGAGATCCATCCACTGGACGCCGCTTCACGACACATTTCAGACGGAGCGCCGGTTGAAATCTTCAATGCCCGCGGCAGTTTTCTCGCGCGGGCAGTTGTCACGGATCGAACGCGTCAGGGCGTTTTGTCGGCGCCATCGGTCTGGTGGAGCAAGCTCGTACCCGGCGGGCGCAACGCGAACAGCACAACTTCGGAAGAAGTTACCGACATCGGCGGCGGAGCCACGTTTTACGACAACCTCGTGGACGTTCGACTGGCGGACTAGAGTTGGGCCGACGTAGAGGCGGGGCAGCGAGTGTGGACGAAACAATACTTGTGATCGCCGGCCTGCCGGGCTGTGGTAAGACGACTTATCTAGATCAACTGTTGAAGGAAAGCTGGCGAACTTTCGACGACTTCAAGGCTAATGCATACCAGAACTCTCCTCAGTTTCAAAAATCCAGGAAGTATGCAGCCCTCCAGGCAGCCATACGCGACAATAGCAGGTGTGCCGTTGCCGACATCGATTTCTGCAAGCCGGAATCGCGGGCCGAGCCCAGGCTGTACTGCGTGCGGAATTTCCGAGTATCGAACTTGGCTGGCGCTTCTTCGCAAATGACTTGATTGCCTGCGAGCGGAACATTAGGCGTCGAAGTCGCGCCTCGATTGAAGCGGACTTGCGAAAGCTGTATGAATACTCAGCCCAATACACGATTCCGGAGGGAATGGTCGTACTTCCGGTATTGTGGGTGTAGGGACGCCCACGATGCCAAAACAAACGTCAGCCCCTGAAACTTTTATGGAACCATGGTGGCCCCAGAAAGCGCACGAATGGGTCGCGCTCATTGCCGGGTCCGTCGGAGCCATTACAGGCATCGGAGGGTCTGGTGATGGGCCTGCTAAACTACCGCCGCGATCGTCCACGAATGCGCGTTTCCTTCGGCCTGAATCAAACGGTGATCGGCTACCATGACTACGATCCAGCAAAAGAGTACATCGTTGTCCGAATTGTTAACCAGGGGCGCAGGGAGGTTCAGATCAACCGCGTTGATGCCTTGTTGTACAAAGGTGGCGGTTACTTGATTCCGAATTGCGGCGGTTCAGTCCTTTCGGAAGCTAACCCTGAAACGGTAGTACTCGTGGAAAGAACGAAGTTAGATCTTCGCGAGGTGTCCTGTTTTTCCGTGCGCACCGGTGCCGACCAGGAGTACAGATGCTATGTTCACAAACTGCCAAATCGACTCTTGAGGTTTTGGCAGCACAGAGATTCACGTCGAAAAATGCGGCGAGAAGTTCGTGAGGAGCGAAACAGACTTCTTTCACGATGAAGACGGCCCAACACCCAATATCTTTCGGTGGGCTCCGAACAATTGGCTCGAGGTCGGTCTTGGGTTCGTGCAGCCAGAGGGCTGTGCTCCGAGTTATTTTCGGGCGAGAAGAAACATGAACCTGCCGAAACAACTGCCCACGCTGCCGCAGCCGACCCTGGAAAACGCGGCGGCTGAGCGGCAAGTCGTTATGCGGACACACCCCGAATCGGAGGTGACTGATTGAAGAGGTTCACGCATCTGGCGGTTGGAGCGGCTGTGCTGTTGCTGGCTGCTTCGGTATACGCCTCAGCACAGGTGCCAACAGAACGGCCCCTCTTAGAGGGCCGTGGTCCGGTCGCGGTGTCTATCGAACTCAACGGGGCGACGACACCACAAGAGGTTTTCCGTACAGACATTGAGTTACGCCTCAGACAGAACGGCGTGCGAGTGGCCGAGAAAGCTGATTCGAATCTGCAATTGGTCTTGCAGGTCGGAGCGGGACCAACCGGTTACCGAATCTACGACGCGACGCTGCAGCTCTTAGAACCTATGGCGCGATTACGAGACTACCAAGCCAGCGTCCCCAAACCTGCGTCAGAATCGTGGGTCCCCGTCAGATCGGTGGCTTCATGGTCGAAGGCATTCTTGGGATTCGAACGTTCGGATTTGTTGGAAGCCACAGTGCGAACTCGTGCGCGAGACCTCGCGGATGCTTTCATCAACGAATACCTTGCTGCGAACCGACGAAAGTAAAGGGGCCGCATCAAGGCGCTGCAGCCGACGAGCGGCGCGTATTGTTTTCACCTGATCGACGGTGGCTCTCGCGCCGCTCGCGGCTGAGCGCCAGAATCGCTAGCCAGACGGGACAACGTGATCGCTCCCTAGCGAGCGGACAGGGACGGCGGGTACACTTAAGTCGTGGAATTCGAGTGGGATCCCAACAAGGCGGACGAGAATCTCAAGAAACACGGTGTTGATTTCCCTGAAGCAACGACTGTCTTTGCAGACCCACTAAGCATCACGGTTGGAGATCCCGATCACTCCGAAACGGAGGATCGCATGATTATTGTTGGCTATTCGAATCAACTCCGCCCGCTCATAGTCAGCCACATTGATCGGGGCAGCCGCGTGAGAATTATCAGCGCTCGGCAGCTAACAACCGCTGAGCGGAAAGACTATGAAGAAGAAAAGCATCGATAAAGACGAACTCCGTCCTGAATACGACCTCAAAAAGCTGCTTAAAACGGGCGTTCGAGGTAAGTACGTTGAACAGTATTGCCAAGGCACTAACGTCGTATTGCTTGAGCCCGATGTTGCGAAAGTTTTCTCAAATGCACGTGCCGTAAATGAAGCGCTCCGTTTGGTGATTCAGCTTCGCGAGATTCGAAAGTAATTGGTCGAGCTGGCTAATGGATCCGACCGAGCAGAAAACGCGCCGCAGCTGATGCCCAGGCGTTAGTCCATCGCGTACATTGTCAGTCCCGACAGCACCTTCGGATAAAAATCGGTCGACTTTTGGGGCAGGACATTTCCTTCGTAGGCAATATCGCGAACCTGATCCAGCCGTGTGGGACTAAGCAGAAATGCAGACTGCGCCTTTCCTTCGCGGACCGTCTCAATCGCCGTCTCGCGTTCGCGCACATACGTGATGTAGCTTTCCCGTTTCACGGCGTCCTCCGATATACCGAGGCATTTTTCCAGCAGCAGGCGATGCAGAACGACGACGTCGAGCGTTCGCTGCTTCTCCGACAGGTCGGGCATCAGGGCAGCGAGGTCCACGGACGGCTTCAGGTGCAGAGTCGAGAGACTGCCGCCGGCAAAGACAGCGATTGTGATGCCTCCACTTACCGATGAGTCGAAGAACTCCGCCGCACGATCGAACAGTGTTTTCGAGTCGAATCCCGGCACCTTCGCAAGAACACGGTGCGTCGGCAGGATCGTGAGGCCCGGGCTGTCCATGTTGAAGAACGACATCGGCATCCGGTCGCTTCCGTCTTTTCCTCCCATTTCGTCTCGATAAGCGAGAGCGGTCTCATACCGATGGTGGCCGTCGGCAATGATCAGTTTCTTATCCGCCATCTGCGTCTGAAGGAATTCGACACGCTCACGGTCGGTGACGGTCCAGATCGTGTGCTCGACACCATATTCGTCCTCGATATGAATGTCGGGTTTCTGGCCCGCGACCTCATCCATCATCGAATCGATTCGCTGAGCGGGGTCTTCGTAGAGCATGAAAATCTGTTCGAACTGCGTCCTCGTGTGGCGAAGCAGCTCGAGGCGGTCTTTTTTCGGGCCAGTCAACGTTCGTTCGTGTGGAAAGACAACCTTGCTGGAATAGTCTTCGAGCGCGCCGAGACCAACGAATCCTTTTCGTACTCGAACTTCGTTACTGCCCGGCACCGTGAACCGCTGGAAGTAGACAAAAAACGCCGAGTCAGGAAGCCGGCGAAGAAAACCGCCCTCGCGCCATGCCCTCAGAAGGGCCGCCGCACGCGTGTAAACGTTGTCGGCCTGAGAGTCGATTGGATCGCTTTTGCCGTAAACCAGCCGCACGATGTTGTTCGGATGCGATTCGTAATATCGCGACTGCATCTCTTTCGAGATTTTGTCGTAGGGCTGTGTCACGACTTTCTCGATAGGGACGCGGTCGAGCGCGTATTGCAGGCTGCGGAACGGATATATCCTGGCCATAGAAACAGCTTAACGGCCCGGCGCACCTTTGAATGAGAATTCCAGAATCGCTCCGGGATTCTCGAGCGTTCGAACCGATCGACCGGACGCGTCCGTGGTGTTGCCCGCATTATCTGTAGTGAGATAGATCGTCCTGTTGTCGGGTTTGATTGCGATGTCCCGATACCGGTTGGTCGACTTGAAGTATTCCTTTGGATCGCCATCCACCGATCGGCCGTCGCTCGATAGCTTCAGTCGATAAACCAGGCCGTTTTTGAGACTCAGGACGAGCAGCGAATCCGCCCAGCCGGGAATTCCATCTTTTGCCGTGTAGATGTCGAGGCCGCCGGGAGCGATTGTCGATGATCCCTGCTGAACG
>Ga0137433_1000888_pt1 | contig 14152 bp, 13 predicted proteins | sample EasRivERMZT840_2_FD_102335 | JGI IMG/M metagenome (GOLD analysis project Ga0137433, IMG submission 102335) | Soil microbial communities from meander-bound floodplain in the East River, Colorado, USA - East River MetaG ERMZT840_2 | ecosystem: Environmental > Terrestrial > Soil > Floodplain ...
ACCGGTTTGTACACCTCTTGAAGCCGGCCTGCTGCGGCATCGGCAATGATTCTCGGCCACGTGTGGTCCGCCTCGCCCAGCGCGACCGCGTCCGCATGTCTCGGTTCGTCGGTTCTGCCCAACGGCTCATCCGGAACTTCCGTGACATGAGGTCCTCCGAAAACCACTTTCGCACCCGCCGATCGAATCGCGTCAGCCATGCGATACGCTCTGGCGGCCATTCGCGTCATCGCGCTGATTCCGCAGAGTTCGATCTGATTATCGCGGATGTACTGCGCGATTTCCGCCTCCGTCATCGGTTGGGCGTTTCCGTCGATCAGAAACACTTTGTGTTCAGGCGGAGTCAGGGATTTGAGGAGGAACATCCACAGGTGAGGCATGAAGTTCCGGGTAACACCATTGTCAGGGCTATAAAGCAGAATATTCATGAAGGTGCTCCAGCATATTCGCTGTAGGACATCAAATCACCCAAATTCTACTAGCCGGGAAATTATGTGCGCAGCAGAAAATCGTACGAATCGGTGGGCGGGATGTTGCGAGGCTCTTCGCCCTTCAGAAACAACCGAGCAGGCTTGTCTCCGATAAGCCGGATCGTTCTGCCCTCGAGACGAAGCATCGTCCCTTCGCGGATGCCGATCACCCACACGCCGGGGTTTGCCTGGACGAACTCCGCGAGTCGCTCGTCGCGCGTCTCGCCCATGTGACCGGCAAGGTGAGCGTCGGTGTAATGCGGGTTGATCTGGAAGGGCACAAGACCAAGCGCATCGAGCGTCGGCGGCTGCACGATCGGCATGTCGTTCGTCGTCTTGATCGTCGGGCAGGCGACGTTCGAACCGGCGCTCCAGCCGACATAAGGCATGCCGCCGCGAACCCGAGCGCGGATTGTTTCTACGACTCGCGCTTCGTAGAGCCCGCGGAGCAGGTGGAACGTGTTGCCGCCGCCCACCGCGATCGCATCGGCTTTCTCAACGGCCTGCCGCGGATCCGTCGCGTCGTGTATCGACGTCAGTTCGTAACCCATCGGGCTAAAGACCTTTCGTACACGTCCTGCGAACTCGTTGTACGGTTTCATGACGGATGCGAATGGGATGAAGAGCACCGTCCGCGTTCGATCACCGAGGAAGTCGCGAACCTGGCCGCGCGCGAATCCGGTAGGGTTTGTTCCGATGAGGTCGGATCCGTTACTCAGGAGGAGAAGTCTTGTTTCCATGCGTCAATGATCCCATCGAACTTGCCCGTTTCATCGCATGGAAAATCGTGCACCTTTTCTACCGCGGACATGGGCAGCCGGCCGTAGATGTGCGGGAATAACTCCGTCCCGCCCTCGAGGTTTCATCGATCACTTCGCAAGGCAGTTTTGAACGGTCGATCTGCAGCAGCACCAGATCCCGGCGCCCGTTGAATCGCATATTGGCGACGCGTGTGACCTGATGAGTGTACGAGCAATGAATGAAACCCTCGACACTGAAAAGTTGCGGCTCATATTCGCCGCGTTCGATGGCTTTCTGCGCTTCGGCTTTGGATATGATGTGAAAGAGCGGCGCAGTCATTGCATCTATCTTAAGGTTTCAAGCACGGCTTGCGTGACCTGGACCGCGCGATCGTGGATAACGCCGTTGCTGGCGATCAGACCGTTCGTGTTCCGGACCTCGTGAACGTCATAGCGCAAGGGTTGATTCGCGACATCGGTCATCCGGCCGCCCGCTTCGCGAAGTATTGCTTCAGGGCCGCAGGTGTCCCAGATCTGAGTGCGGCTTCCTGTGTGGATGTACAAATGGGCGCGTCCCTCGCAGATCAGACCCACCTTCAATCCGACGCTTCCCATCGCAATGACGTTCGGGATCCTCAGACGTTCGCGAATCGCATTCACACGCGCAGATCGATGCGCGCGGCTCACCGCCATCGTCAATTGTGAGGCGTTTTGTTCCGTCGATACGCGGAGGGGAGTTGCAGTCCCGTTGGATTCGAGAAACGCGCCCATGCCTTGAGCGGCATGATACAGCTTCCCGGTCGTCGGTTGATAAACGACGCCCAGAACGGGCGTCTGCCTGTGGACCAGACCGATCTGCACGGCAAAATCCGGGCGATGTTCGATGAACTCGCGTGTCCCGTCCATCGGATCGACCATCCATACGTGAGACTCGCCAAGGCGGCCCAGATTGTCGGGTTCTTCCTCCGACAGGATCGCGTGGTCCGGGAACTCACGAGCCAGATTGCTGACAATAAGGGCGCTCGCCTCGCGGTCGGCGGCCGTGACCGGATCGCCAGGGGCCTTCCAGTCGATTGCAAGCACTTGCTGGTAATACTGCATGAGGATGGAACCGGCCTCGAGCGCGAGCCGCTTCGCTATCTCGAGTGCCTTTTCCATTTTTTGAGGGTCAGTTCAGGCGAGAAGCTCCGAATCCACCCCCGCCCATTCCGATGTTGTGCCGGCGAAGCGCTTCCTCGATATCGTCAAGCGCATCACCGATTTGGGTGGCTAATTCTTCGCAAGCAACACAGTGGATAATGTGCTGATATTGGCCAGAAGGAAGTTCGGCGCCTCCACACAGGGCTTGCCATAATCTGATTGGTGGAACATGCCCGATCGCATTGCTTTGCATGAAATGTTTTGACTCCGCCAGCTGCATTTTGGTGCAAACGTTGTTCCAGAACGATGTCTACAAGCTAACCACAGGGCCGTCGAAACGCAAAGGCACAAAGACGCAAAGGCGCAAAGATTCGGGGTGACTTAGATTTCCACTTTCCCGGTGCTGTCCCCGAAGCTGTCCCGGCGTACTCCCAGCTTATCCAGCATGGCCAGCAGAAGGTTTGCCATCGGGGTTTTTGCGGGTGTCACGATATGCCGGTTCCCCTGCAGCTGACCCGATGCCCCGCCAAGCAGAATGATGGGCAGCGGATCGTGATCGTGCTGGTTTCCATTACTCATGCTGCTGCCGTAGAGGATCATCGAGTGATCCAGCAGCGTCCCGTCGCCGTCCGTCGTTTTTGCGAGTTTGTCGATGAAGTACGTCAGCATCTGCGCGTGGTACTTGTTGATCAAAGCGAAAGAATCCATGTTCGCCTTGCTGTTGGCATGATGCGACGCGCCATGGAATCCGCCGCGATTGCCGCTGTTGGGATAGCTTGAAGGACTGAGATCCTTCGCATACATCAGAGTCGCGACGCGCGTTGTTTCGCTCTGATACGCCAGCGCGAGCAGGTCGAACATCAGTTTGATGTGATCCTCAAACGCCTCGGGAGTGCCGACGGGCGCTTCGGGCACGTTCTGGTTTCCTCCGCTTCGACCTTCACGCTCGAGGACTGTCTTGATGCGGCGTTCGATTTCCCGAATATCCTCGAGGTAATTATCGAGCCGTGACCGATCCGCAACGGGCAGGCCTTTCTGAAGCCCGAGCGTCTGTTCGACGATCGAATCCAGGATGCTCCGGTCTTCTTTCCTGCGCGACAGACGCTGCTCGGCCGTTCCGCCGTCACCAAAGAATTTTTCGAAGACGACCTGCGGGCTGTTTTCCATCGGCAGCGGGACCGTCGCTGTTCGCCACGAAACAGTGTTGAAGTATGCACAGCCGTAGCCGGCTCCGCAGCTCAGGCTGACGTCTTCAATGGCCAGCTCAATCGAGGGCAGCGGCGTATCCTGGCCGATCGCGCGAGCTGCAACCTGGTCCACGCTTTCGCCAACCCGAACCGTGTTCTTTTGCGGTGAACCACCGGTGAGAAAAATAGCCGCCGAGCGCGCGTGTTCCGCGCCCGCGTCGGCGCCTGTCGCGGCGCGATGCATCAGGTTGCTGATCACGGACAACTGATCGCGATACTTCTCCAGGGGAGCGAGACTTTCGGAAAATTCGAAGTTCTTTCCCTCGCTGGTCGGAGTCCATTTGTACATGGTTGCGCCGTGGGGGACGTAGAAGCACCCGAGCCGCGTTTTGGGAACGGCTGCCGTATTCCTCAGAGGTGTCTGCGCCGGAACCATCGATTCCAGGAAAGGCAGCGCCACCGTCACTCCTGCGCCTTGCAAAAACGTGCGGCGGGAAAGGTACTTCTTCGTGATGAAGTTCATTGAGTCTCCTCCGTTTTCTTCACTCGCATCTGGAACGGGTCGCTGTTCACGATACCCACAACAAGCGACGAGAACTTGTAATCGTTGCGCGACGCTTCACGCGCGATGGCGCGGATTGCCGGCATATCGTAATGATGGGCCGCGCGGCCGGTGGCATACATCAACAGCTTTTCCGTCATTGTCTGCGCAAATGCATCCGGCCGGCTGAGCAGCGCCGTTCGGAGTGTTTCCACGCCTTTGACGACGGTGCCGTCCACAAGCTCGCCGGACGCATCAATCGCCGCGCCGGAATCCGTGGTTCGCCAGCGTCCTACTCCGTCGAAGTTTTCGAGCGCCAGGCCGATCGGGTCCATGAGTTGATGGCACCCCTTGCAGGGTTGATTCGTGCGGTGGCTGATCATTCGTTCCCGAACCGATTTCACGACCGTTGTTATGCCCTGGCCCGAGGTGGTTTCCGGAAACGCCGGAACATCCGGCGGCGGAAGCGGCGGCGGACTGCCCATCAGATTTTCGAGAATCCAGGAGCCTCGGGTCACTGGCGACGTCCGGTTCGGCGCTGACGTTAAGGTCAGGAAGCTGCCGTGTCCAAGCAGACCTCGACGCGTCGGCCCGACGGTGACGCGCCGGAAATCGCTCCCATAGATATTCGGCACACTGTAGTGGCGGGCGAGCCGTTCGTTCAGAAATGTGTAATCCGCATTCAGGATGTCGAACACATTCCGGTCTTCCCGGACGACGCTGTCGAACAGCAGTTCGGTTTCGCGCTGGAACGCCTGTCGCAGGTTGTCGTCGAAATCGGGGAACAGGAGCAGGTCGGGATTCCGGTTGCGAAGCTCTCGAAGGAAGAGCCACTGGCCGGCGAAGTTCGTAATGAGCGCCTTCGATTTCGGATCCCTCAGCATCCGCCGCGCCTGCTGTTGCAGGACGGACGGCGTCTTCAGCTTGCCCTGTTCGGCGAGCGTCAGCAGTTCCTCATCAGGAATGCTGCTCCAGAGGAAAAACGACAACCGCGACGCGAGTTCGATATCGCTGATTCGGTGTGAGCGGCCTGCAGCCAGGCTCGCTGGATCACGCTCGAACCGGAACACGAATTGAGGGTCCGCCAGAATCCGGCGCAGCGCCATTTCGATGCCCCTGTCGAAGCTGCCGCCGGCGCCCTGCCGAGCGGAACGATAAAAGTTCAACAGCGGCTCGACGTCGGTATCCGTTACGGGCCGCCGAAACGCGCGGCGGGTTAGAGCCGCGACGATTTTCTTCGCACATGCCGGCTCTTCGGCCAACGATGCCGGCGTACAGGTGAAGATACGCTGCCGGCTTGGCGAGTTGCCGGGCCCGCTGATGCCGTACGGGCCGATGATTTCAACACCCGACAAGTGCGGCAATGTCGTATAGCCGAACTGCACGCCCGTCTGCAGATCCGCTGTGGTGGCATCAAAACGTTGAACGAGGTCGTCGACGCCTGCTGCCGTCTTTCCGATGAACGTCACGACGATCGTTTGCGGCCCGGCTTTGATGGGCAGCCGAACTTCGAGAAGAGGAGCCGGTCCTCCGCCCTGTTGGCCGCCGCGGATGTAGTAATACGGTGCGGACCTCAAATCGATCAGCGTCACGCGCTCGCCATTCACGCTCATCTCGATCTGCTCGCCTTTTGCCGAGGCGCCATACTGCGGCCCGAAGTTGACCTTCAATAGCGAGAACTTGAACAGATATTCGCCGTCGACCGGGAAGTTGTGCCGGATCATCGCACCGCCGCGCGTTCCAGCGGGCAGACCTTCGATGTGTTTGTCCTGAGACAGATCGCCGCGGACCTTGTAGGTGGTCGAGAGCGGCGTGATGTCTGTATTGCCCACCGCCAGCCGGCTGATCTTGGCGGCTGCGGCCATGTACCGTTCGATCAGCGCCGGCGATGTTCCCAGAACGTCGGCGATGTTATCGAGACCTTCGCTGGAATCGTCAGCCGGGAGGATCGTTGCCACATCCACATCGATCGAAAGCAGTTCCCGTACGGAGTTCGCATATTCGGTGCGATTCAGCCGGTGGAGAGCGGTCACGCCGGGATTCGGTTTTGCAACCGCCGCCTGATCGATACCGGCTTCGAGCTTCGTTCGAAAGCTCTCGAGCGTTGCGCGGTCCGGGCGCGATGCGCCGGTCGGCGGCATCAGGCCCGCGCGAAGCTTGCGAATGACTTTTTCCCAGACTTCGGGATTGTTGCCCGGATGATCGACATCCAGTTTCTCGAGCACGAGTCCGCCGGTCTTCGCCTTTTCACTGTGGCAGGTCGCGCAGTACTTGTTGACGAGCTCCTGCTGCGAAGAGACGGGCTGTTGACCGAGTGTGGTCGTGAGGAGAAGAGTGAGCGCGAGCAGCGCCGGACTGAGGTGGATGAAAGATCTGGTCATGGTTTGTTACTCATCAGTTTTTCTAAAAGTGCGATTGTGTTCGGCTTCCGGACCGGCGGCTGGACGGCCAGGAAAACGCCCTCCGCAAATGTCGTCGGAGTTCGGCCTTGTTTGTCTTTCACGTCCAGTTTCGAGCCGTGGTCGAACAGCAACTGGACCATCTTGTCGAATCCGCGATTCGTGGCTCCGTGCATTGGCGTGAAACCCTGGTTATTGATGGCATTCACGTCTGCGCCTTTTTCAAGGCAGAGCTTCGCGGCTTCAAGATATTCGTCTTCGGAACGGCTGTAAGTTTGAGCGACCACCCAGTTGACTCCCGCGGAGGCCATCAACGCTGTTGAGCCTTCATATGTTTTGATGTTCGGATCGGCGCCGTGCTGGAGCAACAACCGCATCAGCGTGATATCTCCCGCAAGAGCCGCGCGAATGAAAACGGTCTGGCCATCGAAGTTCACCCAGCTCGCGCTGCCCTGCATAAAGCCCCGGACCGGTGTCGTATTGACCTGTGCATTCGGATCGGCGCCGCGAGCCAGGAGTGCCTTGATCAGGTCCATCGGATCGCGTTTGTCGGAAACTGTGGGCGGGCTCTCGCGCGTGAAATCCGGATTACGCATTTCTACAGCGGCATAAAGCGGCGTTCGCTTGTGGAAGTCGTCTGCTGCGTTCGGGTCGGCGCCCTGCTCGAGCAGGAACATGGCGAGCTCGATGTGATTATTGATGATGGCGACGACGAGCGGCCGCGTTCCGTTTGCGGAACGTCGTTCCAGGTCTGCCTTCGCATCAAGCAGGACTCGCGCCATTTCAAGGTTGCCGTCGCGAGTGGCGAAGTGCAGGGCCGTCATCGCGCCCGACGGACTCGGCACGGCTCGGGGTCTGTAGATCCCCGGTCCGTGTGCGCCGATATCGCCCGATTTCGCTTCCGGCTTGCCCGACGTTCCATCCGGAATCACGACTTCGGTCTGAGCGTTGATGTCGGCGCCGCGCGCCAGCAGCAGCTTGACGACGTCGGGATGGTTTTCGAGCACAGCCCACATCAATGCGGTCTGACCTCGGACGGCCTCGCGCGCATTGATGGATGCGCCTCGGTCGAGAAGAAGTCTCACGGCCTCGAGCTTGCCTGTTCTGGCGCTCGTCATCAGAGCCGTTTCGCCGCCCGGATTAGCCGCGTTCGCATCGATTCCGGCTTTCAACAAAAGATCGATCATGGAGGCGTTGCCGGTTTCGCATGCGAAGTACATGGGCGTTACGCCATACCGAGTTGCAACGTCGATTTTGGCGCCCGCTCGGAGCAGCATCTGAGCGGTCTCGAGGTCGTTCATGCGGACGGCCCAATGCAGCGCCGTCATGCCGTCGGCCTGTGATGCGTTGACGTCGGTCTTTTGCTGCAGCAACGACCGGATCGCATTCCGGTCCGCCCGCATCACCGCGTCGGCAAGGCGCGCGTCGCCCCCGGCTGCAAGTACAGGGTTCGCCGACATGAACAATGACAGAAGCAGGAAACTGATTACGGAACTCTTCGACATACTCCCGATCCTCTTGAAAAGGTGGAAGCAGTCTATGTTAGAGGCCGTGATTCTGCAATTTCAGTTACGTAGATTTCCCGCAGAAACGGTCGAAAGCGGACGTGAGATCTTTTGCGATAGCGACGGGATCCCGGCCCTCGATCTGATGGCGTTCCAGCATGAACAGGATCTGCCCGTTCTGCAGGATTCCGACCGACGGCGAAGAGGGAAAGTAGCCTTTGAAATAACCGCGCGCGCGATCGGTGGCGGCGACATCGGCGCCGGCAAACACCGTGACCACCTTGTCCGGAACGACCGAATGCTTCAGTGCCATTCCGATGGCCGGGCGAGCCAGACCGGCCGCGCATCCGCAAACCGAGTTCACCACAACCATGAGGGTGCCTTTTGTGTTGCGGACAACGTCATCAACTTCTTCGGGCGTACGAGTCTCCTGAACGCCGAAGCGTGTCAGGTCCTCTCGCATGGGTTTAACAAGTAATTCTGGGTAGGGCATGCCGAGGAGTTTAGCACAGGGGAAAGCGTGGAATTTGTCCACAATCGTACCACCTTTGCGCTCGGAACGTGCCACCCGGACGACCACCGGCTTCAGCGAAGTGTCGAGAAAGGATGGTATTCGGGTACCAGCTTTCGATTGGTGCGCGGCATGCTAAACCGCAGCCCATGCCAACACTAATTCAAAGCCAGATTGTTCTTCCGTTTGGCCGGTTGGATACCGCCTGCGAGGACCGCAGACCCCTCACACTCGGGGATGCCCCCAGGATCTTTCCCGCTGCCATACGACCTGAGGGCGATCCCTTTGAATTCGCGGATGCGACCTGCGAAATGCTGCGCACCGAGTGCGAACTCCAGGGGAGCCACGAGCACTTGTTTCTGTTGCTGTACTTCAACCGCGTCATCGACAAAATGAAGCAGGGCGGAATTTGGACCAAAGCTCTGCTGCCCCTTCCGAACGCGCGTTTTTCCATGGGCAACGACCAGAGTTCGGTAAAGGTGGATTTCGCATTCTGGACCGGACGGACATTGATCGGCGTGTTCATCGACGAAAGCCGCCTGCGGCAACGAACCGATGAAGTCCGACTCTTGAAGGCCTGGGGATTCGACGTCTACGTAATGATGGCCGACGAATTCGAGACCCGTGGACTTATGGGTGACGTCGGTCTCAAGGTTCTGGACGCCGTCGGGCTTCGATAGGCGCGCTTCGCCTCACAACGTTCGATTACGGCCTCTGCGTGTAGCCTTTTCGGTGCATGATCTTCCAATCCGGATCGCGTCCGTTCACTTCGATCGTGCGGACGACCAGAAAATCTCGCGGTGGTTTGTTGTTCGACTGATATCCCAGCACGTATTGATTTCGCGCCTGTTCGGTAATACGACTGAACGCATTCTCCATCGATGAAGTGTTCAAGCCCCGATATTCATCCCCGCCGGTGGCGCGAGCGAGTGAACCCAGGACACCGAAACGCCGGTCGATCGGATCTTCATCCGTATTCACCGAATAAAGTTCGATGTTGTGCCGCAGAAGCAGATCAGTGATTTCTTCAAGGCCGTGCGCGTTCGAATTCGACGTCACCTGTCCGTCGGACACGATGAAGATAATCCGCCGGCGGCCGGGCGGCCGCAGTTCCAGCGCTTTGGCCGCGTCGTAAATGGCATCGAACAAAGCCCTGCCTGGATCCACTCTCTTGGTGCCGACCGTAGGCACGGTCTCCGTCGTCGGTTTCCGGACCGGCCCTGCCATGCCGGGCTGTGGGTTGTCGATCAAGGCGCCATTGCCGCCGAGGTTGAGCATGCCCAGAACCGTTTGAAGGATTTTCGGAGCGGTCGGAGCAGGATCGCCCTGAGCCACTCTCGCCGGTTGTTTCGCGGCGATGGTCTTGACGATCGCGAGACTCTTCTCGATCTTTTCGTCGTCGCTGGTGAAGTCGGAGAGTTGAAACACGAGTTGGTCATAGCGAAACGTGGCCATCTCGTCGAACTCGCTGAAGCCGGACGTTATCGAGATGAACAACGGCACGAGGCGACGCATGGCAAGACCGCCCATTCCGGTGTCGATGACGATTGCTGCAGACAGCGGCTGAGGATCGTCGGAAAAATTCGTGATGACCTGCGCAATCTTGTCTTCGAGGATCGTGAAATCTTTTTGCGTCAGTCCGGCCACGAGCCTTCCTTTTCCATCGCGAACCGAAACCGGCACAACGACAAGATCAACGGTGGTTCGGATCTGCGCAGCGCCGACCGAAACAAGAAGTAAAACGGCAATTAGCAGGGTCAGAGTTCGCACCCGGCCCTTTGACGTATCCGTGCTCCCGTAGTGAGATTCAATTCTCAACGTTGACCGCCCCGCACAAGTGACGATAGATTTACCGCATTTCCTAAGGAAAAAACACCGTCGGCTGGAGGAATCATGCGCCGAATTCATCTACTATCTGTTTTTATCGCAATTGTGATCGTCGTATTTTCGTTTTGGGCCGGCTATGCCTCAGGCCAGCGCCAGGCGCCGACGCAGACAGTCGAACAGAACGAGGAATTGCTACGCTCGATCGATCTTTCGAACGAGTTGGAATCCACTAAAGGCCGGCCGTTGCGCATGAGGAAGGTCACGCTCCAACCCGGCGGCGTGCTCGGGCTTCACAATCATGTCGACCGTCCGGCCGTTACGTATCTTTTGCAGGGACAGGTAACGTACCACCAGGATGGCAAGCCGGCCGCCGTCGTCAATCCGGGAGGCGGATTCGCCGAAGGCCGCGCTACCACGCACTGGGCAGAGAACACGGGGAAAGTTCCCGCCGTCTGGATCGCAGTCGATATTCCAAAATAGGAGATCAATCATGAAACGTGTGTTTGCAATCACAACGGGCCTTTTCATCGCGGGCCTTGTCGCCGCGGGCCAGGGCGCGCAGTCTCAGGCCGGATGGACGACGCTGTTCGACGGCAAGAGCCTGACGTCCTTCACTCCGGTCGGCGACGCGAACTGGCAGCTCATGGAGGGCACGGTTCAGGCCAACAAGGGCACCGGATTCCTCGTGACCAAAGCGTCCTACGGTGACTTCCAGTTGAAGGTGGAGTTCTGGGTCGATGACGACGCCAATAGCGGCGTCTTCATACGCTGCCAGGATCCGAAGACGATCAACGCCATGAATGCGTACGAGGTGAACATCTACGACAAACGCCCGGACCCGACATACGCAACCGGAGCCATCGTCGACGTTTCGAAACCTCTGACTGCCCTGAAAGCCGGCGGCAAATGGAATACGTTCGAAATCACCGCACAGGGGACGCATCTGGTTGTGACGATGAACGGAACGAAGACCGTCGATGTACAGCACAAGGGACATACCAGCGGCCCAATCGCACTGCAGTACGGCGCCGGCACGGTGAAGTTCCGCAACGTTCAGATCAAGACGATGTAGAACGATCGCGAGCGCAATCCCCTCCTTGCAAGGGGTGGCCGCGACCTCAAGCAAATATTGCGAAGCCACCTTATTTGGAGCGGACGGGGTGGTCAGTCACAAGCCGTGTTGAAAAAAGCGTGTTTGCGATCACGATGGCTTGTGACTGACCACCCCGTCTGCGGCTTCGCCGCAGCCACCCCTCTCACGAGGAGGGGATTGCGCTCACCGACACGCCTCGGACACCGTGCTTTTCGATGAGGCGGGCGACCAACCCGGACGCCTTGATGTCTTCGACGAATTCCGCCAGATACCGGGCCGCGGCATCGCGACCCTTCGGCGTTCCTATGGCCTGCCGCACAACCGTGAAACGACCAACCAGCAGGCGTGTGCCGGGATGATTTCGAGCAATGTCGATGAGGAGGGGCTTCACTCCGGCAAGCGCATCCAGGTTTTGAGAAAAGAACAGATGAACCGATGCTTCGGGACCGGGAGCGCGCACGAGCGTGGCGTTCTTCAGATTGCGTGAGAGAAACAAATCGTACGCGCTCTTCGCCGAGACCGCGATGCGGGTGCCTTCTCGATCGACCTCGTCCACATTTCTCAATGCTGAGTCGGCTGCGACGAGGTAGGTCGTGTCCATTTCCAGATACGGAACCGTGAAATCAATCTCTGCCGCACGTTCCGGTTCAGTCGCCAGAAACGCGACATCCCACGCACCGGCTTTCGCTCCGTCTGCCATTCGACCTGCCGCTTCATAAGTCACAAATTCCAGCGGCAGCTCCAGTCGCGCCGCGAGCTCGCGCGCAAGATCGACCGCAATGCCCTGAGGATTGCCGTCGCGGTCGCGTGTGGCGAGCACCGCGTTACCATAGTTAATGCCCACGCGCAGTGACATGGCGTCCAGAGGATAGCGGATTCCCAGCCGCGAAAGCGGCGAAAGAATGTAGCCACGGCTAAAGGCCGTGGTTCATGGTCATTTTCAGAATGAGCCGCGTAGCGGCGTAAGACTCTTTCGCCCCTGACGGGGCTCATCGCTTGTTTGCTGACTTTTCCCACGGCCTTTGGCCGTGTCTACAATCTTTCGCCGCTTCGCGGCTGAATCGGGTAAAAAGACAAGAATGAAGCCTCGTTTGCCCAGGGCCATCCTTCTGGATCTCGACGACACCATCCTGAACGACAGTGGATCGATTGATGCATCCTGGCAGGAGGCGTGCCGGCCCGGCGCGCTCGAATGTGGCCTGGGCGCGGATATCCTGTACAGCGCGATCCGGAAAACGAGCGCATGGTATTGGTCCGATCCGGAGCGCCATCGCATTGGCCGTCTCGACCTGCAGACAGCGAGAACGGAGGTCGTACGCCTCGCGCTTGTTGAACTGGGTATCGGAGACTCGGAGGTCGCGGAAAAGATCGGTCGTGTCTATCACGACAAAAGAGAAGCCAGCCTTGAGATTTTTCCGGATGCCATTGAAACGATCGAATGGATACGCGCGGAAGGATGCAGGCTGGCGCTCCTGACCAACGGCAGCCAGGGAGCGCAGCGAAGAAAGATAGAAACGTTCGGACTGGCCCGTTACTTCGATGCCGTCTTCATCGAAGGTGAAGTCGGTTTCGGCAAGCCCGACGAACGCATCTATCGGCTTGCGCTCAAAACTCTCGAGGTGCAACCCTCGGAGGCATGGATGGCCGGGGACAATCTCGAATGGGACGTCGCGCAGCCGCAGAAATTAGGAATATTCGCGATCTGGATCGACGCCGCCGGAGATGGTGATGCCAGGCTCGGGCAGGTAAAACCCGACCGGATCATCCGAAAACTTTCCGATCTGAAGCATCAGTAATCAGCGCTCAGCGCCAAGGCCGGTACTCGCGCGAACGCGCAACTCGTCGAACTTCGTCTCGGCTGAAGGTTCGCGCGTGAGCAGCGTCGCGACGATGGCGCCGAGGAAGCCGACCGGAATGCTCACGATTCCCGGATTCTCGAGCGGAAACAACGCACGATTTGCGCCCATGATGCTGGGGCTCACCAGAATCAGGGTCAGCGATGCGGCGAGACCGGTAGCGAGCCCTGCCACCGCGCCGCTCGTGTTGAAGCGTCTCCAGAACAACGAGAGGACGATGACCGGAAGATTCGCGGACGCGGCGACGGCGAATGCAAGAGCCACGAGGAAAGCGACGTTCGCCGTTGGACCGAGCAGTATCGCAACCGAAATGGCCACGGCGCCCACGACGAATGCGGCAATCCGCGCGACACGTACTTCTTCGCCGGGCTTTTTTTCCTTGCCGTGATGAATCACGTTCGTAAAGAAATCGTGCGCGAACGATGTCGAAGCGCTGATCGTCAGCCCTGCGACGACAGCAAGAATCGTTGCGAAGGCGATCGCTGAAATGAATCCGAAAAAGATCTCGCCGCCCAGTTGCTTTGCCAGAAGCGGTGCGCTCATGTTGGTGCCGCCGTTGACTGCGATCACGTCCCTTCCAACGATCGTTGCCGCGCCGAACCCGAGAAACGTCGTCATGATGTAGAACGAACCGATCAATCCCATCGCCCAGACCACGCTGATTCGGGCCGTTTTTGCATCCGGCACAGTGTAGAAGCGCACCAGAATGTGCGGCAGTCCGGCCGTTCCGAAAATCAGCGCCATGCCGAGCGAAATCAGATCCAGCGCGCCGTACGGCGGCTTGAATCGCAATCCCGGCTTCATGAAGTCCTGTACGACCGTGCGGCCGCCCTCGGTGTAGGTCAAAGCGGGGCTCTCGTGGGGCTCGCCGGTGGCACACCGA